>ENA-OSJC01000348-OSJC01000348.1-marine-metagenome-genome-assembly--contig:-NODE-348-length-46331-cov-6.763004_pt1 | contig 46331 bp, 41 predicted proteins | sample MGYA00237885_ERZ534234 | MGnify/ENA primary metagenome ERZ534234 (study PRJEB26413, sample SAMN06343907) | marine metagenome | isolation source: coastal waters | place: Atlantic Ocean: West Antarctic... | reverse complement strand
GGAAGAAGGTTTAAGATTTGCAATCAGAGAAGGCGGACGCACGGTAGGTGCTGGAGTCGTCTCGAAGATTACGAGTTAGAAAAATTAATATAGCGAGTAGCCATTCAGTTTGAGTGGGTGGCTATGTTTATTTTAGGATTTAATATTTAGGCAAGTGGCTCAATTGGTAGAGTAGTGGTCTCCAAAACCATTGGTTGGGGGTTCGAGTCCCTCCTTGCCTGCCAAATTAAAGGATATATGTGACTAAGCAAATAGACAATTTAAAGAGTGGGTCTGATCAGTGGAAAACTATTCTAGCAATTGCTATTGTGATAGCAGCGCTTGCATTATATTATGTAAATCCACTTAATTTTAATACGCTCACTAAAGTTCTTATTACTCTACTTTGGTTTGTTATAGCTGGAGCAGTATTTATTAAATCTACTCAAGGTGATAGGTTTCTTCATTTTCTTAGAGAGACCAGGATTGAATTAAGAAAAGTTGTTTGGCCAACTCGTGAAGAAACTGCAAAGACAACTGGAATCATTATGATTGCAGTAGTTGTTGTAGCTATTTTTCTTTGGATTATTGATGCATTCTTTACTTGGGGCGTGCAATCAATCTCATTACTGAACATTTTTTAATTAAGGATTTTCATGTCTAAGAATTGGTTTGTAATTCACGCTAGAAGTGGCTATGAAGCGAAAGTTAAAGTCGCAATTGAAGAAGCTGTAACTAGAGAGGGTATTGAAGATCTTGTTGATGAGATTCTAATTCCTACCGAACAAGTAGTTGAATTAAAGGGCGGAAAGAAAAAGGAAACCGAACGTAAGTTTTTTCCAGGCTATATGCTAATAAAGATGGAATTGACTGAGCCAAGTTGGTTATTAGTTAAAAATACTAATAATGTAATTGGTTTTATTGGCGGTTCATCTGGAAAACCTTCTCCAATAACTCAGAGAGAAGTAGATAGAATTTTTGCACGTGTTCAAGAAGGTGCAGACAAACCTAAACCGAAGGTTGCATTTCAACCGGGTGAAGAGGTGTTGGTTATTGATGGTCCATTTAATGAGTTTAATGGAACTGTTGAAGGCGTTAATTATGAAAAGAGTTTATTGACAGTGGAGGTTCTAATTTTTGGAAGAACTACTGCAGTTGAATTAGAGTTTTCTCAAGTAGAGAAAACTTAACCCAGTCTTTATAGGCTGAAATTAGCAACGGGGAGCTTAAAGGCGTTTGTACCCATAGGAGATAAAAATGGCAAAAAAAATTGAGTCATACATTAAGCTGCAGGTTCCTGCAGCAGAAGCTAATCCGTCACCACCAGTTGGCCCTGCATTAGGTCAACATGGCGTAAATATTATGGATTTTTGTAAAGCATTTAACGCTAAAACACAGGACATTGAAAAAGGAATGAAAGTGCCAGTAGTGATAACGGTCTATAGTGATCGCAGCTTTACATTTATTACTAAATCACCTCCAGCAGCAGCGCTTCTTCTAAAGGTAACAGGAATTGCTAAAGGTAGTGGCGAACCTCATCTTACTAAAGTTGGAACAGTCACGCGCGCACAATTAGAAGAAGTTGCGAATATTAAGATGAAAGATTTGAATGCAAATGATTTAGATGCTGCTGTTCAAATTGTAGCGGGAACTGCTCGCTCAATGGGTCTAGTGGTGGAGGGTTGATGATGGCTAATTTAACAAAAAATCAAAAAGTAAATGCTTCTAAGGTAGAAGTAGGTTCTAAATACTCAATTTCAGATGCTCTTGGACTAATCAAGGAATGTGCAACAGCAAAATTTGATGAATCGGTAGATGTAAGTATTAACCTTGGTATTGATACTAAAAAGTCAGACCAAAATGTTCGTGGTGCAGTTGTTCTTCCAAATGGCACTGGTAAGGTTGTTCGAGTAGCGGTTTTTACTCAGGGTGATAATGTTCAAAAAGCAACCGATGCGGGTGCAGATATTGTAGGGATGGATGATTTAATGAAAACTATGCAAGATGGTGATCTTAATTATGATGTTGTTATAGCGTCTCCAGATGCAATGGGTGTGGTTGGTCGATTAGGACAAGTTCTTGGTCCTCGTGGTTTGATGCCAAACCCTAAAGTTGGAACTGTTACCCCTGATGTTGCAACAGCTGTTAAAAATGCAAAAGCTGGACAGGTCCGTTATCGTGCAGATAAGGCTGGTATTGTTCATGCTGGTATTGGTAAAGCTTCTTTTGATGCAAAGGCATTAGAAGAAAATATTGTGGCACTGATTGACGCACTTAAAAAGGGTAAACCAAGTTCAGCGAAAGGTATTTATTTTAAAAAGATTAGTGTTTCATCAACTATGGGCCCAGGCCTTGCAATTGATGCAGCAAGTGTTGATATTTAATTAGTTTTAAAACTGATAAATTAATTATTATCAGTTAATGAATTCTTTGGGCGACAGGTTAACTTGTCATGCCTCAAAGACCATAGGTGCGACAAATTGTTTTCAATTTGTTGCTTAATAAATTGATCCTTCAATTTGCCTATGTAGAGGGTATGAAAATACTCTGTGGCGAAAGTTGTAATTTTATAGCTTTCTTTTTTTAATTGTTCAGGAGAGACAATATGGCTCTAAATCTTGAAGCAAAAAAAGCAGTTGTTGAACAGGTCAATGCAGTAGCTATTAATGCAGTGTCTGTCGGCGTTGCCGAGTATCGTGGATTGAATGTTGAACAAATGACTAATTTGCGGAACTCTGCGATTGATGCAGATGTTTCTTTACGTGTTGTAAAAAACACGCTTGCAAAGAGAGCGTTAGCTGAAACCGGTTGTGAGTGTATTACTCCAGTTTTAAGTGGCCCAGTTATCTTGGGGTTTTCCCAACAAGATCCGGGTGCTGTAGCGCGCGTTTTCCGTAACTTTATTAAAGATAATAAAGCGTTAGTCGTTAAAGGTTTGGGAGTTGCCGGTGAATTTGTTGATGCAGATCAACTTAAGAAAATCGCTAGCCTTCCAACTAAAGATCAAGCAATCAGTATGTTGATGGCGTTGATGCTTGCTCCAACTGAGAAGTTAGTAAGAACTTTAAATGAAGTTCCAACTAAGTTAACTCGTGTTGTGGCAGCTATACGTGATCAACAACAATAATAATTATATAGAGGAGTAAATATCATGGCGAAATTAAGTAACGAAGATATTTTAAATGCAATTGCAGATATGTCTGTAATGGATGTTGTTGATCTAGTTTCAGCAATGGAAGATAAATTTGGTGTTTCAGCAGCAGCCGTTGCAGCGGCACCTGTTGCGGTAGCTGCAGAAGCTGGAGCCGCTGTTGAAGAAAAGACTGAGTTTGATGTTGTATTAACAAGCTTTGGTGACAAGAAAGTTGCTGTTATTAAGGCTGTTCGTACCATCACTGGATTAGGTCTTAAGGAAGCAAAGGATCTTGTTGAGAGTGCCCCTGCTCCTATTAAGGAAGGTGCATCTAAAGCGGAAGCTGAGGATATCCAAAAGCAGCTTGAAGAAGCTGGCGCTAGCGTAGAACTTAAGTAATTTGTTCGATGCTATAAACCAAAATCCCCTGAAGGGGATTTTGGTGTTTTTATTTAGAAGTAATTTTGAAAACAATTTATTGATTAATACGGGGCATTCATGACTTACTCATTTACAGAAAAAAAACGTATCAGAAATAATTTTGGAACAAGAGAATCGATTCTTAAAGAGCCAGATTTATTATCTATTCAGATTAATTCATTTAATTCTTTTATTCAAGAAGGAGTTACTGAAAAGAAAGATATTGGTCTTCATTCTGTTTTTAAATCTGTATTTCCAATCACAGCTCTCAATGGTTATGCTGAAATTGAATATGTAGATTATGAGCTTCAAGAGCCAAAATATAATGTTAAAGAGTGTAAGCTTCGTGGGGTTACTTATGCTGCAACACTTCAAGTTAAACTTAACTTAGTGTTATTTGATAAAAATGGATCCAGTTTAAAGAAAAAACGTCGAGTAAAACAGGTTGTCGAAGAAAGTGTCTATCTAGGACAACTTCCATTGATGACAGATACTGGTACATTTGTTATTAATGGTACAGAACGTGTTGTAGTTTCTCAGCTTCATCGTTCTCCAGGAGTTATATTTGAGCATGATAAGGGAAAGACACACTCATCTGGAAAAATACTATTTTCTTCTCGAATTATTCCTTACCGTGGTTCATGGCTAGATTTTGAATTTGATCATCATGAGCATTTATTTGTTAGAATCGATAGAAGAAGAAAACTCCCTGTGACTACTTTGCTTCGCTCAATGGGTATGTCAACAAATGAAATTATTGACACATTCTTTAATCATATTGTTGTCAAACTAAAGTCTAAGTCGTGCGAATTGGCAGTTAAGGCTGAACGCCTAAAAGGCATAATAGCTGAATTTGATATAAAATTAGGTAAAGATATTATTGTTGAAAAAGGGCGTCGAATTACCGCTAGGCATGTCAAAATTCTCGATGCTGCTAAAGTTGACTCTCTTAATGTTCCAATTGAATATCTTTTAGGTAAAGTTGTTTCTGCTGATGTTGTTGATACTGATACAGGAGAAATTTTATTAAATGCGAATTCTTTGATAACTGAAGAATTAATTGAAGTTTTAACCACAGCAAAGATTAAAAAAATCAATATTATTTTTATCAATGATGCTGAAAATGGTATCTATATTTCAGATACTTTGCGTCTTGATGAGCTGCAAACAGAAATTGAAGCTCGTATGTCAATTTACCATGTTATGAGACCAGGCGAACCAGCAACAGAAGATGCAGTTAACACTCTGTTTTCAAATTTGTTCTTTAATAACGATCGATATGATCTTTCTCGAGTTGGCCGAATGAAACTTAATAGACGTCTTGGAACGCCTTCAGAAGCTGGCGAGCATGTTTTAACCCATGATGATATTATTAATGTGATTAAGAAATTAATTGATATTAAAAATGGACATGATGTTGTAGATGATGTTGATACTTTAGCTAATAGACGCGTAAGAGCTATTGGTGAGATGATTGAAAACCAATTTAGAATTGGTCTTATTAGAGTCGAAAAAGCAGTTAAAGAAGGATTGAATCTTGCTGAAACTGATGAGCTAACACCACAGGATTTAATTAACTCTAAGCCAGTTTCTGCTGCTGTCAGGGAATTTTTTGGTTCATCTCAGTTATCTCAGTTTATGGATCAAGTAAATCCTTTGTCTGGGGTGACGCATAAACGTCGTATTTCAGCATTAGGTCCGGGTGGATTAACTCGTGAACGTGCGGGTTTTGAGGTTCGTGATGTTCATCCATCTCATTATGGGCGCTTATGTCCTATTGAGACTCCAGAAGGTCCAAATATTGGTTTAATAAATACTCTAGCGGTATATGCTAGAACAAATGATTATGGTTTTTTAGAGACCCCATATCAAGTTGTTAAGAATGGACTTGTGACTAAAGAGATTATCTATGTATCTGCAATTGATGAAATAAGTCATACAATTGCTACTGCAAATTCTACAGTTGATAGTAAAGGCTATTTAGTTGATGATCTAGTGTCTGGAAGACATAAAAATGAATTCGTTCTAGTAGATAAATCTGAAGTTACACTTATTGATATTGATTCTAAGCAGATATCATCTGTAGCTGCTTCGCTTATTCCTTTCCTAGAACATGATGATGCCAACCGTGCATTAATGGGCTCAAACATGCAGCGCCAAGCTGTGCCAGTACTTCGCGCTGAAAAGCCGCTGGTTGGAACAGGTATTGAACGCGTTGTTGCAACTGATTCGCGTGTCTGTGTTATTGCAGATCATGATGGAGTTGTTGAGACAGTTGATTCATCTAGAATTGTAATTCGAGTTGATGCTAAACAAGCAAAGGCTGGAGAACTTGGTGTTGATATTTATAGTCTAATCAAGTACTCTCGTTCAAATCAAAATACTTGTATTAATCAAAAACCACTTGTTCAACCTGGTGATAAGATTGCTGCAGGCGATGTTCTTGCCGATGGTCCATCGACTGACTTAGGGGAACTTGCTCTAGGTCAAAATATGATGATTGCTTTTATGCCTTGGAACGGTTATAACTTTGAAGATTCTATATTAATATCAGAAAAGGTTGTTCAGGAAGATCGCTACACTTCGATTCATATTGAAGAATTAACGGCCTATGCAAGAGACACAAAACTTGGAACTGAAGAGGTTACTGCAGATATTCCAAATGTAAGTGAATCAGCTCTCTCAAAGTTAGATGATGTTGGTATTGTTTATGTAGGAGCACGAGTCAAAGGTGGAGATATTTTAGTTGGAAAAGTCACACCTAAAAGTGAGACAGTTCTTTCTCCTGAAGAGAAGTTATTAAGAGCTATTTTTGGAGAAAAAGCTAACAATGTAAAAGACACCTCTCTCAGAATGGGAGCTTCAAAGTCAGGAGTTGTAATCGATGTTCAAATCTTCACTAAAGATAGGGTTGAAAAAGACTCACGCGCACTTGTGATTGATGAAGAACGAATAGAGAATATTAAAAAAGATATCGACGATGAGTTTGGTATTATTGATGGTGATATCTTTCGCCGTATTCGCTTAAAACTTTCTGGTAATACTTCTAGCAGTAATATTGGTAGCATAAAAAGTGGTGACAAGCTTAGCTCTACAAATCTAAAAACACTTGAAAATAATGAAATAGCAAAATTGAAAGTTAAAGATGCTGATATTAATAAGGAAGTCGCTGTACTGGTTAAACAATCTAAAGCCAAGCAGGAAGAATTTGAACTTTTCTTTGAAGTGGAAAGAGCAAAAATTCAAGAAGGCGCTGAATTACCACCAGGTGTTCAGAAGATGGTCAAAGTTTATGTGGCTACAAGAAAAACGCTGCAGGTTGGTGATAAGATGGCTGGACGCCATGGAAACAAAGGCGTTATTTCTCGTGTGTCTCCTGTAGAAGACATGCCACACTTAGTAGATGGTACTCCGGTAGATGTAGTTCTTAATCCACTTGGCGTTCCATCGCGTATGAATGTTGGACAGGTTTTAGAGGTTCATTTAGGTTGGGCTGCTAAAGGCCTAGGTTATAAGATAGGTAACTTACTTGATGAGCATCGAAAAGATACTATTAAAAAAATACGTTCAATGCTTGATACTATTTATAACAGTTATGGAAAGACAGAAGATATAAAGTCTTTCAGTGATGATGAAATACTTGAGTTAGCAAATAATCTTCGTTCAGGTGTGCCAATGGCTACACCAGTATTTGATGGTATTAAAGAAGAAGATATTAAGTTATTACTTAAGATGGCTGATTTACCTGAGAGTGGTCAAATACAATTATATGATGGACGAACTGGCGATACTTTTGATCGTGATATAACTGTAGGATATATGCATATGCTTAAGCTCAACCACTTAGTGGATGATAAGATGCATGCTCGTTCGACTGGGCCATATTCATTAGTAACTCAACAGCCACTTAGCGGTAAAGCTCAGTTTGGTGGACAAAGATTTGGTGAAATGGAAGTTTGGGCACTTGAGGCATATGGTGCGGCTTATACGCTTCGTGAAATGTTAACTGTTAAATCTGATGATGTTACCGGTAGAGCAAAAATGTATAAAAATATAGTTGACGGTGAGTATCGTACCGAGTCGGTAATGCCAGAATCGTTTAATGTTCTGGTGAAAGAAATTCGTGCACTGGGTATTGATGTTGAACTTGAACAAAATTAAATAAGGAGAATCCCTTGAAAGATTTATTACAAATTTTAAAACAGCAAAATAAAGACCAAGATTTTGATGCAATTAGAGTTGGTTTAGCGTCTCCTGAAAAAATTCGTTCATGGTCTTTTGGTGAAGTTAAAAAACCTGAAACTATCAACTATAGAACCTTCAAACCTGAAAGAGAGGGTTTGTTTTGTGCAAAAATTTTTGGTCCTATGAAAGACTTTGAGTGTTTATGTGGTAAATATAAGCGAATGAAGTTTCGCAATGTGGTATGTGAAAAGTGTGGTGTAGAAGTCACCCTTTCTAAAGTAAGGCGAGAAAGAATGGGCCACATTGATCTTGCTGCCCCAGTTGCTCATATTTGGTATTTGAAGTCACTCCCTTCAAGGCTGGGCTTGTTAATGGATATGACATTAAAAGATATTGAGAGAGTTCTTTATTTTGAGGCTTTTTTAGTAACAGATTCAGGTAATACTCCTTTAATTAAAAAACAACTCCTTACAGAAGAAATGTATTTTGATGCTTTGGATGAATATGGCGATGATGAGTTTGTTGCCAAAATGGGGGCAGAGGCTATTCAAGACGTACTTTCTGAAATGCAACTTGAAAAAGAGGCTGCAAATTTACGTGAGGAAGCACTTACTACAAAATCACAAACTAAACTTAAGAAAATTAATAAGCGTCTAAAGTTGGTTGATTCATTAATTAAATCAGGTAACAAGCCTGAATGGATGGTATTAAATGTATTACCTATTCTTCCGCCTGATCTAAGACCATTAGTTCCATTAGATGGAGGTCGTTTTGCAACCTCTGATTTAAATGATTTGTATCGCCGAGTGATCAATAGAAATAATCGACTTGCAAGACTATTAGAGCTTGATGCACCTGAGATTATTGTTCGTAATGAAAAGCGTATGCTTCAAGAGGCTGTTGATTCATTAATTGATAACGGTCGACGAGGACGTGCAGTTATGGGTAATAATAGACGCCCACTTAAGTCAATTGCAGATATGATTAAGGGTAAGCAAGGACGTTTTCGTCAAAATTTATTAGGAAAGAGGGTAGATTATTCGGGTCGCTCAGTAATTGTTTGTGGTCCATATCTAAAGCTTCACCAATGTGGATTACCAAAAAAGATGGCGCTAGAACTTTTTAAGCCATTTATTTATAATCGTCTTCAGGCTAATGGCTTAGCTTCAACAATTAAGGCTGCTAAGAAAATGGTTGAAAGTGAAATTCCTGAAGTATGGGATATCCTTGAAAGGGTTGTTCACCAGCATCCTGTTCTTTTAAATCGTGCACCGACCCTTCACCGACTTGGTATTCAAGCGTTTGAGCCGCTCTTAATAGAAGGTAAGGCAATTCAACTTCACCCCCTTGTATGTACTGCATTTAATGCAGACTTTGATGGTGACCAGATGGCAGTTCATGTTCCACTTTCAGAAGAAGCTCAGTTAGAGGCGAGAACCTTAATGTTGGCATCAAATAATATTCTTCATTTGGCTAGTGGTGATCCAATTATTATTCCTTCTCAAGACGTAATATTAGGCCTTTATTATATGACCAGAGAAATGGTGAATCAGAAAGGTGAAGGTATGATTTTTGCAAATACTAATGAAGCCCTTACTGCTTATGGTGAAGATTTAGTTAGTCTTCATGCAAAAGTTAAATTAAGAGTACAAGATTATTCTAAAACAGAATCTGGATTCATGCCTAGTAACTCTCGCATAGTTGACACGACTGTTGGTCGAGCAATATTTTCTAGAATTTTGCCTAAAGGCTTGAATTTTGATCTAATCAACGAAGCGTTATCAAAAAAAGTAGTTTCGAATTTAATTCATGTTTGCTACCGTTCTCAGGAACTCAAAGAAACAGTTATTTTTGCTGATCAAATGATGTATATGGGTTTTGAATATTCAACCAAATCGGGTATTTCTTTTTGCTCAAATGATATGATCATACCTAATGAGAAAACGGCCATGATTGATAAGGCTAATACACAAGTTAAAGATGTACAGCAGCAATTTGCATCTGGAATTGTAACTAATGGTGAACGCTACAATAAAGTCATTGATATCTGGTCACGTACTTCTGAAGAAGTTGCAAAAGCCATGATGGATAAAGTAGGTTATGACAATGTGACTGATGCAGATGGCAATACTGAGAAAAAACCATCATTTAACTCAATCTATATGATGGCAGATTCTGGCGCTAGAGGCTCGCCAGCGCAAATTCGTCAATTAGCAGGTATGCGCGGGCTAATGGCTAAACCAGATGGTTCTATTATTGAGACTCCAATCACAAGTAATTTCCGGGAAGGTCTCAATAATATGCAATACTTTATTTCAACGCATGGAGCTCGAAAAGGTTTGGCTGATACTGCATTAAAAACTGCTAATTCAGGCTACTTAACTCGTCGTCTTGTTGATGTCGGTCAAGATTTAGTAATCACAGAAGAGGATTGTGGCACTCAAAATGGCTTAGTTATGAAGGCTGTTATTGATGGCGGTAATGTTGTTCAAACATTGGGCACTGCAGTGCTGGGTAGAATTCTAGCCGAAGATGTCTTATTACCAAATTCTAAAGAAATTCTTTTAGAAAAAGATCATTTAATAACTTTGTCTGATTCTGATCAGATCAATGAACTAGGAGTTGAATTGATCAAAGTACGATCAGCTATTACTTGTGAACTTTCATATGGCGTTTGTGCATCCTGCTATGGTAATGATATGGCAAGAGGTCATAAAATTGGTGTTGGTGAGGCAGTTGGAGTAATTGCTGCACAGTCAATTGGTGAGCCAGGAACTCAGTTAACGATGCGTACATTCCATATTGGTGGTGCTGCTAGTTCATCTACAGCTGTCAATAGTATTAATATTAATACAGATGGTATTGTACACTTTGAAAATATGAAATCTATAACTAACTCTAATGGAGACTTTGTAGTTATTTCAAGGTCTTCTGAGGCATCTATTAGAAATGAATTAGGTCAAGTAAAAGAGAGGTATAAATTACCTTATGGTGCAGTTGTTCACTTTAAAGATGGTGGTGAAGTTAAAGCTAAAGATAAGATTGCGGACTGGGACCCACATACTCATCCTATTATTGCTGAAAATTCTGGCCGCGTGTCTTTTATTGATTTTGTTGAAGGGTTAACGGTATTAAAAAATTCTGATCCTTTAACAGGCTTAAATTTCTTTGAAATGATTGAAGAAGCAGAAAGAACTTCAGCCGCTAAGGATATGAAACCAATGATTAAGCTAGTTGACAAAAAAGATAAAAAACTTGTACTGTCAACTCATTACTTACCTTCAGGAGTAAAAATTAACTTGGAAGATGGCCAGTTAATCGCTGCTGGTGAAATACTTGCTAAAATACCAAAAGCGGTTTCTAAAACAAGTGATATCACTGGTGGTTTGCCTCGAGTTGCTGATTTGTTTGAGGCTCGCAAAGCCAAAGACCATGCAATTCTTGCAGAGTGTTCTGGAATTATAAGTCTTGGTGCTCCAACAAAATCAAAGGTTCGTTTACTTATTACAAGTGAAGATGGTGAGGTCACTGAAATGATGATTCATCAATGGCGAGCTATTAATGTATTTGATGGTGAAACTGTTGAGAAAGGTGATGTTATTTCTGATGGTCCTTCAAATCCTCATGATATCCTGCGTTTATTGGGTGTTGAGGCTTTGTCAAACTATATTGTTAAAGAAGTTCAGAATGTTTATCGCCTTCAGGGAGTTAAAATATCTGATAAGCACATCGAAGTAGTTGTAAAACAGATGCTAAGAAAAGTCGAAATTTTAGATTGTGGAGATTCTAAATACGTTAATGGTGAAACTGCAGAATATGCTCATGTTATTGAGAAAAATAAGCAACTTAATGTTCAGGGTAAGTCAGTTATTGAATACCAGAGATTATTGATGGGTATTACTAAAGCATCATTATCAACTGAGTCATTTATTTCTGCTGCATCATTCCAAGAAACCACTAGGGTTCTAACTGAAGCCTCAATTACTGGTAGAGTTGATACTCTTCGAGGCCTTAAAGAGAATGTAATTGTAGGGCGTTTGATACCTGCAGGTACTGGATTTACCCATCATCAAGAAAAAAGAAGAAGTCGAGAAATCTTAATGCAACCAAGCGAGGCAGAGCAAGAGTTATCTGCTCAACTTAGTGAAGCTGAAGCTGAAGCTGGAGAATAAGATCTAAATGATACAAAGGGGCTTCTCAAATTAGTTATGATTTGAGAAGCTTAAGGTTTAATAATTAATAGAGCTAACTCAATTATTCATTAATATAAGAATAATGGTTTGGAAGATTAATCCAAAACTATCATTATCTGTGTAATGATAAAATATACCCATGAAAAACTCACAGTTCACCAATCTAATTGAGCAAGGTTATAACCACATTCCTTTTTCAAGAGAGGTTGTTGTGGATACTGATACTGCTTTAGCATTGTATCTTAAGTTAGCCAATAATCCATATAGTTATTTTCTAGAGTCAGTTCAAGGCGGGGAAAAATGGGGGCGATACTCATTTATTGGACTCTCAGCAGAGACAGTTATTAAAGTTTATGACTATCAAATTTTTATTGAAAAAAATGGTGAGTTATTGGAGCAATATGATGTCGAAGATCCTCTAGCCTGGATTGAAGATTACCAAAAAAAATTCAAAGTTCCGAAGTTGGAAAGCTTGCCAGATTTTAATGGAGGCTTGGTGGGTTATTTTGGTTATGAAATTATTCGTTATATAGAGCCAAAATTGTCAGATATAAATAAAACTGATGAATTAAACGTCCCTGATATTTTATTAATGGTTTCTAACGACCTTTTAGTTGTTGACAATTTATCAAGTAAAGTCCACATAATTACTCACATTAATCCTAATGTTGAATCTTACGAAGACGCTATTTCAAAACTTAGCTTGATTGAAGAAAATATTAAGAAATCATTTAATCATTTACCTGCTTCTTCTGAAAATATAAAAGCTGAAGACTTTGTCTCAAGTTTTGGTAGGAAAGATTTTTTAAAAGCTGTTGATAATGTACAGAAATATATTATTGCAGGTGACGTTATGCAGGTTGTTCCCTCACAGCGCTTAAGCTGCTCCTTTAAAGCCAAACCAATAGAGCTTTATCGTCAGTTAAGAATACTGAACCCATCGCCATATATGTATTTTCTTAATCTAGATGAATTTTCAATAGTTGGCTCTTCACCCGAAATTTTAACTCGCGTAGATAATAATAATATTGCAACTATAAGACCATTAGCTGGTACACGCTCAAGAGGTAAAACAACTAAAAAGGACTTGCAGCTTGAAAAGGACCTTTTGACTGATGAGAAAGAGATTGCTGAACATTTAATGTTAATTGATTTGGGTCGTAATGATTTAGGCCGAATTGCAAAAACAGGAAGTGTGACCCTTACTGATAAAATGTTTATTGAGAGATACTCCCATGTTATGCATATTGTTTCAAACGTTGAGTGTGAGTTAAAAGATGGCATGAGTTCTATCGATGTATTAAAAGCTACTTTTCCAGCGGGCACTTTGAGTGGCGCACCCAAAGTAAGGGCTATGGAAATAATTAATGAAGTTGAAAGCTTGAAGCGTAATATTTATTCTGGTGCTATTGGAAATTTATCTTGGCATGGTGGAATGGACCTAGCAATAGCAATTAGAACAGCAGTAATTAAAGATGAAGTGCTTTATGTACAAGCAGGAGCAGGTATAGTTTATGACTCATTACCTGAAATGGAGTGGCAAGAGACTATGGATAAAGCTCAAGCCTTAATCAGGGCGGCGCAAAATATATAATTAAATTTAAATCTGATTTATGTGGTTTAGTATTAGGCTTTTAAATTTATAAAATGCCCTAAGATGGATATAAATTTGTTTGTAAAATAAAGAGTTATTCTTCATATAATTTTCCTATAAATGGGCGCATCAGATTTTGTTCATCTTCAATGTCAAAGTGAGTATTCTGTAAAGAATAGTTTGATTCGTGTATCAAAACTTATTGAAAGTGTCCAAGAGGCAGGAATGACTAGCATTGCCTTGACAGATGATATGAGTCTTTTTTCAGCAATAAAATTCTATCAAAAGTCAATTTCAGCTGGCATCAAGCCTATTATTGGAGCGAAAATAACAGTAACTTTTGAATTGGGTAATTATGATGTCTTGTTATTATGCCAAAACCATGAAGGCTATCTCAATCTCTCTGAACTTATATCTAAAGCTTACTTAAATGAGCAGGGAATTTCAAGTGTAAGCGTTACTGAAGAGCAACTCATCTCACACCAGAAAGGTTTAATTATGGTCGCAACTGCAGTGAGCTCTGATATCGCACAACTACTTTTATCTAATGAGCATAGTCTTGCAGAAAAAAAAGCCATTGGTTGGAAATCTATTTTTAATGATCGGTACTATATTTCAGTTCAAAGAACTAATAGGTCTTTAGATGAGAATTTACTTAATCTCACTATAGACCTTGGATTGCAATTAGAAATTCCAGTAGTAGCAACTAATGATGTACAGTTTTTGAAAAAAAATGATTATGAAGCCCATGAAGCTAGAATTTGTATTGCCCAAGGTGGTCTTTTAGACGATGCTCGAAGACTTAAAAATTTCAGTGAAACTCAGTATTTAAAAACTCCTAGTGAAATGTCAGATTTATTTTCTGACTTCCCCAATATTTTAAAAAATACTGTTGAATTATCAAAGCGATGTAACTTGCATTTTGAATTATTTGAGAAGAATTATCTTCCAGTTTTTCCAACACCAAAAGGAAAATCAATTTCTGAATTTTTTCATGAAGAGTCAATGTCAGGCCTTCAAGAGAGGCTTAAAGGAATCAGTGTTAACGAAGAGATTTATTATGAGCGATTAAATTTTGAGTTGTCTGTGATTCTAGAGATGGACTATCCGGGGTATTTTTTAATTGTTTCGGATTTTATAAGGTGGGCTAAAGAGAATGGTATCCCTGTTGGTCCAGGAAGAGGTTCAGGGGCTGGATCTCTAGTTGCCTGGGCACTTTCTATTACAAATGTTGATCCTATTGAGCATGATCTTTTGTTTGAGCGTTTTCTTAATCCTGAACGTATCTCAATGCCTGATTTTGATATTGATTTTTGTACTGATCGTCGAGATGAGGTTATTGCATATGTTGCTAGCAAGTATGGAACTGATAAAGTTTCTCAAATTATTACTTATGGCACCATGGCAGCAAAGGGGGTTGTTAGAGATGTAGGGAGAGTATTAGGGCATCCATATGGTTTTAGTGATCAGATTTCTAAGATGATACCTAACGAATTAAAAATGACCTTAAGTAAAGCGTTAGAGGACTCTTCAGAGCTTAAATCACGCTATGACTCTGAAGAAAGTGTCTCCACACTTATTGATTTATCTCAAGATTTAGAAGGCTTGATTAGAAATGTTGGAACTCATGCTGGAGGTGTGGTTATAGCACCGAGTAAGATCAGTGATTTTTGCCCAATCTATAAAGGTTCTGATGAGTCAGATGTAGTAGTGTCGCAGTTTGATAAAGATGATGTTGAGGCTGTAGGCCTTGTTAAATTTGACTTTCTTGGTTTGTCAAATCTAACTGTTATAGATAAGGCTGTAAAAATTATTGCAAAAAAAGGATTAAGTGATGGCTTGATAGATATTGATAAGCTTTCCTTAGATGATCCAAAGGTATATCAATTACTTCAAGATTGTGATACTACTGGAGTTTTTCAGCTTGAATCTGATGGTATGCGAGGCTACTTAAAAAAACTTAAGGCTGATTGTTTTGAAGATATTGTTGCTATGTTGGCTTTATATAGACCTGGGCCATTAGAGTCAGGAATGGTAGATGATTATATTCAAGTTAAGCATGGTGCTAGAGTCCGATATCCGCATGAAATACTAGAAGAAATTTTGAAACCAACAAATGGTGTATTTATTTATCAAGAACAAGTTATGAAGTCTGCGCAAGTTATGGCAGGCTATTCTTTGGGTGGGGCAGATATATTGCGAAGAGCAATGGGTAAGAAAAAAACTGAAGAAATGGCAGAACAGAGAGAAGTGTTTGTAAAAGGAGCCTCTAAAAAAAATATTGAAAAAGATAAGGCAAATGAAATTTTTGATCTTATTGATAAGTTTTCAGGATATGGCTTTAATAAGTCTCACTCAGTTGCTTATGCGTATATTTCTTATCAAACTGCTTGGCTTAAAGCCCACTTTCCGGCTCCCTTTATGGCTGCAGTATTGTCTTCTGTGATGGATGATACGGATAGGATTGCATTTACAGTTGGAGAATCTAAGAAGAAAGGAGTTATATTTATTGCACCAGACATAAATCAATCTGAATATGAGTTTAGTATTACAGATAACACGACAATAGTATATGGGCTAGGTGCTATAAAGGGAGTTGGTGAAGCCTTAGTGAGAGAAATAGTTTTACAGCGTGAGAAGAATGGAGATTATTCTGATATTTTTGATTTTTGTTTGCGAATAGAAAAGAGGAATCTAAATCGACGAGCATTAGAGGCCCTTATATATGCTGGTGCATTAGATATTTTTGGCATAAAAAGGGCTACCCTTATTGCCACTTATCCAGGCGCTAGGAGTCAGGCTGAGCAGAGACAAAATGATTTATCAAAAGGTCAAAGTAGTCTTTTTTCAGAAGTTGACAGCCATACTGAATACGAGAAAATGTATAAAAAAGGTTCCTACTTATCATTTAAGCAAATACTGATGTTTGAGAAAAATGTCATGGGTTATTACCTTAACCGACATCCTACAGATTGGTATAAGGGTGATTTAAAGTCAATAGTTTGCACTTTGCCAAAGGATCTTGTTTTTCGAAATAATAGAGAAGTACGTATTCTATCTTTGATCTCTGATATTAACTATCGTAATACTCGAAAAGGGCAGATGGCAAGTTTAACAATTGAAGATGGTGAAAAGAAAGTTAATGCAGCAGTTTTTTCACAAGCTCTTGGGGTAAATAGTGATCAAATTGTTCTAGACGAAGTCGTTGTTATTTCAGGCAAAGTAAATAAGGATTTTAGAGAACAATGGCAGATAGTAGTTGATCGAATAGACCCAGTTGATAAGGTGCAGTTGAAATATGCTAAATATCTCAAGATAAAATTAAGTGAAGAAGATAAAAATGCGTATGTAGAGCTATGCAATTTACTTCAAGAGTTTCATGGAAAATGTCCAGTAATTATTGAATATCAATCTAATAATACTTCAGGAAAAATTCCTCTCACAAAAGAATACAATGTCTCACTTAATAGAGAACTCTTAGATACAATCGAGAAGAATCTTGGCCCTGGAAAATACAAAATTCAGTATTAGTTAAAATATAATTCTTAGATAAATAGCTGTATTAAGCGATTAATAACAGTTATAAGTTAAAGAAAATAAACTTATATTAATACCAATTTAATTTATCTATTTCTATTTAATATTAAAATCTAAATGTAGTTCAATTGGAATTTTAATAAAAAATCATATTTGCCTTGAAAAGCCCTATTTAAAAGGGAAATCTATAAAAGTTATCCGCTATCTGACAATTAACTAGTATTCATGACATAGTTGAAATATATTCACAAATCTATAAAAACATAAGTCATTGATTTATATATAAAAAATGGTTATGATTATTTATTAACCAAAACCATAGAATTTGCTAGTCTAGCGCATGATTTATGGCATTATTAAGAGATATCACCAGAGTTATCCACAGTTTTGTGAGTAAGTCCATTAAGCCTTGATTTATAGGCATTTTTGACAATTAGAAAAAATATTTAGCAATTTTATTAATGATAATTTCAGCAATAATTTGCTTGCTATTTTTATCTATTTTTTCAGAATTCTTTTCAGATATAAAGTGAACTTCGTTTTCATCAGACTTAAGACCAATCTCACTATTTGAAATGTCATTTAAAATAATAGCATCACACTTCTTATTTTTTAATTTCTGTTTCGCATTAGCAATTAAATTTTCAGTTTCTGCTGCAAAACCGATACAGATTGGTTTGTCTTTTAATTTACAGACACTAGCTAGAATATCTTTGTTTTCTGTAAGTTGAATTGATTTTATATTACTTGTTTTTTTTATTTTATTAAGGCTTACTTTTGAAGGTCTATAGTCTGCCACTGCAGCGCAGCTAATAAATAGGTCTTGGCTAGTAATGTTATTCATTACTGCTTCATACATTTCACTTGCACTAGTTACAAAAATTGTTTTAGCTCTCCTTTCAACATCAATAGAAATTGAGCCAACTACCAGTGTTGTTTTTGCACCAGCCTGAATACAGGCATGAGCTAGTGACATACCCATTTTTCCACTACTGTGATTAGATATGAATCTAACTGGATCTATTGCTTCAATAGTGCCACCTATTGTTATTAAAACTTTTTTACCACTTAGTGAGTTACTCAAAAAAAGTTCTGCAGCTTGCTGTGCAATATCAATCGGCTCAGCTAGTCTTCCTTCTCCAACATCACCACAGGCCTGCTCGCCAAAACCTGGCTCTATGATAATTACGTTACGACTTTTGAGTAATTGAAGGTTTTCTTTCATTGCAAGTGATGCATACATCTGTTGATTCATTGATGGCGCTATCATCACAGTGGCGCTTGTTGCAAGTATTACAGTAGAGAGTAAGTCATCCGCTTTACCATGGCAAAGCTTAGCTATAGTGTTTGCAGATGCCGGAGCAATGATTACTACATCTGCCCATTTTGCTAACTCTATATGGCCCATAGAAAGTTCAGCATCTTTATCCCAAAGGTTGTCATGAACTTTATTTTTTGAAATTGTTTGTAGCGATCTTTCACTAACAAATTCCCTTCCACCACTGGTTATGACTACCCTAACTTCAGCACCTAAATCCTGTAGACGCCTAACAATATCTGGAGACTTGTAAGCTGCAATTGAGCCACTAACTCCTAACAAAACTCGTTTATTTGTTAGCGTATTCATTTAAGGGTGGCTCTAATTTTGATATCAGTCCCAACATGTCTAATGTCAATAATACTCAATTTTATTTTTTCAGACATTGTCTTTAGGGGAATATCAATCATTGGTCTGGCATCATTTCCAAGAATCAATGGTGCAGTATAAATGATAAACTCATCAACTAGACATGCCTCTAACATTGCACCGTTGAGACCACTTCCAGCTTCAAGGAGTAAGTTATTGACTCCCATCTCTCCAAGCTTTGTAAGAGCTGATTGTAAATCTAACTTTCCATTTGAAAGAGTTTTTGAATTATCACTATTAAGTACAAGTGTATCCGCATTAGATGAAAAAATATTAAGTGACTTATCATTGATAACATTACCGCTATCAATAATTACTCTGAGTGGATTTGAATCTATCTCATTAAGCCTCACTGTCATCATCGGGTTATCATTTATGATAGTGCCTGATCCAGTCATGATTGCTTGATTTTCACTGCGAAGTTTATGTACATCTTTTCTAGCAGCGTCTGAAGTAATCCATTTACTCTCTCCATTTTTCATTGCTGTTCTTCCATCTAGGCTCATAGCAATCTTTGAAGTGACAAATGGCATACCGGTTCGCATCCTTTTAACAAATCCTCGATTGAGCTCACTTGCTTCATCTTCAAGTAAACCAACTTCAACTTGAATGTTGGCATCTTGTAGCATTTTAACTCCCCTTCCAGACACTAAAGGGTTAGGGTCAAGCATTGCAATAATAACTTTCTTAACTCCAGCTTTAATTAGTGCATCTGCACAGGGAGGTGTTTTACCGTGATGAGAGCATGGCTCAAGAGTTACGTAGAGCGAAGTGTTAATAGCTTCGTGATTAATTTGCTCAAGAGCATTAATCTCAGCATGCCCTTCACCATACTGACGATGAAAGTCTTGAGCAATAATTTCATCGTCACGAGTTATCACACAACCCACCATTGGATTTGCTCCAACACTTGCTCGACCCAGCTCAGAAAGTTTGAGAGCAAGAGACATACATTCTGTATCTTGTTGAGTGAAAGCCATTATAATAATTGTATATAAATTACTTAACATTTTACTCGGGAGAGCGGTGTGGATGAACAGAAAAAACAAGCCCTAAAAGTAGCCCTTAGCCAAATCGAAAAACAGTTTGGAAAAGGATCTGTTATGTTCTTGGGCGATGAGGAGGCAAGAACAGATATTGAGGTTGTTTCTACAGGTAGTCTAACCCTTGATATTGCACTTGGAATAGGTGGTTTACCTAGGGGTAGGGTTGTTGAAATTTATGGACCAGAGTCCTCAGGAAAAACAACAATGACCTTACATGTTATTGCAGAAATGCAAAAAATAGGTGGAACCGCAGCATTTATTGACGCTGAACATGCCCTTGATCCTACTTATGCAAGGAAACTAGGGGTAAATACTGATGACCTTTTAATTTCACAGCCTGATACTGGAGAACAAGCCCTAGAAATTACAGATATGCTTGTTCGCTCAGGAAGTGTAGACATTGTTGTTATAGATTCTGTCGCTGCGTTGACTCCAAAAGCTGAAATTGAAGGTGAAATGGGTGCTTCTCATATGGGGTTGCAGGCGAGATTGATGTCTCAAGCGCTCAGAAAGCTAACCTCTAATATAAAACGAACTAACACCATGGTTATATTTATTAACCAACTTCGTATGAAAATTGGAGTGATGTTTGGTAATCCTGAGACAACAACTGGTGGAAATGCACTTAAATTTTATGCATCAGTTCGATTAGATATTCGTAGAATTGGTGCCATTAAAAAAGGCGATGAAATTCTTGGCAATGAAACCAGAGTTAAGGTTTTGAAAAATAAAGTCGCGCCTCCATTTAAAAAGGCAGAATTTCAAATTTTATACAATCAAGGTATTTCAAGAGAGAGTGAAATAATTGACTTAGGTGTCGAGCTTGGTCTTGTTGAAAAGGCTGGAGCCTGGTACAGCGTTGAAGGTGAAAGAATTGGCCAAGGCAAGGATAATGCAAGGGATTATTTAAAAGACCACACTGAGATGAGTCAAATGCTCGAGGGAAAAATTCGTGAAAAATTAATGAGTAGCGATCATGACGAACCAGAGTCAACAGAATAGATGCTACTCAGCTGCGCTAAAGATGTTGATGAGGCGTGAGCATTCTCAATTAGAATTATTAAAAAAATTACAACTTAAGGGTTTTGATGATGCAATCATTAATAGCTCAATCTCACTTTTAGCTGAACAAAACTATCAAAGTGATGAACGATTTTCTGAGGCCTTTATTCTCATGAGGTATAACCAAGGCAAAGGTCCTTTAAAAATTGCATTTGAGCTTAAAGGAAGAGGCATTAACAAATTTAATTTAACTGCTTTTGATTGGTCTAAGTTAGCAAAAGAAGTTAGGATAAAAAAATTTGGACATGGTATATCCCTAGATTTCAAAGACCAAGCAAAACAAAAGCGTTTTTTGCAGTCGAGGGGCTTTGGTTTTGATGAAATTAATCAAGCATTCTAATAACCTTAAAAAACCTAATTAGTTTATTAACCCCTCTATGAAATTTGAAATCACTAATACAGATAACAAAGCTCGCCGAGGAAAGCTAACCTTTGACCGTGGAGAGGTTAATACTCCAGCTTTTATGCCAGTTGGGACCTGTGGCACAGTCAAAGCAATGACAGTAGACGAGGTTAAAGACTTAGGAGCTGAAATTATTTTAGGTAACACTTTTCACCTCTCATTAACTCCAACAACTGAGGTTATTGAGGCGCATGGCGATTTACATGACTTTATGAATTGGTCTGGCCCAATTCTAACTGATTCTGGTGGGTTCCAAGTCTTTAGTTTGGGAAAATTGAGAAAAATAACGGAGAAGGGTGTTAAATTTCGATCTCCAAAAGATGGCTCACTAATTTTTATGGGTCCTGAGGAGTCCATGCAAATACAGCATAAATTGGGTTCAGATATTGTAATGATATTTGATGACTGCACGGCCTACCCAAGTGAAAAAAATGTAGTTGATCAGTCGATGCAGCTGTCTTTAAGATGGGCTAAAAGATCACTAGATGAACACCAAAGACTTAATAATAAAAATGCTCTTTTTGGAATTGTTCAGGGTGGAATGCATAAAGAACTCCGCCTTCATTCAATGGAGTCTTTAGTAGAGATGGGCTTTGATGGCTACGCAATTGGAGGTCTATCTGTTGGAGAACCTAAAGAAGAAATGATGGAGGTGCTTAGTTATTTACCGGATAAATTGCCAGCAAATAAACCAAGGTATTTAATGGGCGTTGGGACGCCTTCAGACTTAGTAGAGGCTATTGCATGTGGGATTGACATGTTTGATTGTGTAATGCCTACTCGCAATGCAAGAAATGGTCATTTATTTACTTCAGAAGGTGTGGTTAAAATTAGAAATGCAAAATACAGGTCAGATATTGGGCCACTTGATCCTAACTGTAAATGTTCAACGTGCATCAATTATTCAAGGGCTTATCTTCATCATCTTCAAAAAACAAATGAGATATTAGGCTCTCGCTTAAATACATTTCATAACTTATACTATTATCAAGATTTAATGAAGTCAATTAGAAAAGCAATTGAAGCTAATACATTTTCTGAATTTAGAAAAATATTTTTTTCTGAACAGAATTTCTAATTAGATCTCATTCTACTGTTTCTTTTATAACTGGATTTTTACTAAAGTATTCATCTAATAGAGCTCTCGCAAGTGGTGCGGCCTTTGAACTTCCGCTACCTGCATTTTCTACAATAATGGCTATAGCAACCTGAGGGTCTTCAATAGGAGCAAACCCAGTAAATAGTGCGTGATCTCTTAATTTTTCATCAATATTTTCAGCAATATATTCTTCTTCTGGGTCTAGGCCAAAAACCTGAGCGGTTCCTGTCTTCCCTGCTAAGGTATATTTTAGTTTGTTGTTTAATCTTTTTGCAGTTCCTAATTTTCCATAAACAGTTTGCTTCATACCTTCAATGATTATTTCCCAATTATTAATATCTTTGATAGGTATTTGGCGCGAAGCTTTTTTTTGATCCTGTGATACATCACCATTTTTTGTTTGAGAGTGCATCATTACTTGTGGCGTTAATAGTTGACCTTTATTGGCAATAGCTGCGGTTGCTAATGCTAATTGAAGCGGGCTAGATGTCATAAAGCCTTGTCCAATTCCTGTAATCAGAGTTTCACCTCTATACCAAGGCTCATCCTTGTTAATTTTTTTCCATTCTCTTGAAGGTAAGACTCCTCCTAGTTCGCCAGGTAAATCAATATTTGTATTTTTCCCAAATTGAAATAGATCAAGGCTATCATGAATTTGATCAATTCCTATTTTGTAGGCTAAATCATAAAAAAATACATCACAAGATTGTGCAATACCTTCAACCACATTGACATGGCCATGACCATAACGCTTCCAGTCATTAAATTTTCTTGAATAGTCTGCAAGCTTATAAAAACCCGGACAAAAAATTTGGTCTTTAATAGTAATATTCCCTAATTCCAGTCCAGCCAAAGCGACCATTGGTTTGATTGTTGATCCTGGGGGGTAAAGGCCTTTAATACTTCGATCAAAAAGTGGTAAATTTTCGTCGTTATAAAGCTCATTATATTGATCAAATGAAATTCCATTAACAAACCAGTTTGGGTTGAAAGTGGGAGTACTAACTAGGCTCAATATTGAGCCATCTTTTACATTAATAAGGACTATTGCGCCTCGATTATCACCCAATAGAGATTCAGCAGTCATCTGAAGATCTATATCAACATTCAGATAAATATCCTCACCAGGCATTGAGGCTTTAATGATAGTAGAATCTACAACACGGCCTGCAACATTTCTTTCAATTTGTCTCTCACCCGACTGACCATGAAGTAGATCTTCATACTGTTTCTCAATGCCTGTTTTTCCAACAAAGCTAGTACCAGTATAATTTTTTTTATCATAATAGCTTTTATCCTCTTTGCTCATAGATGAGACATAGCCTATAAGGTGAGCGCTAGAAATTCCATTAGGGTAAACCCGATGAAAATACGGCTCAACTTCTACTCCAGGTAGTTGATTTTTAACAAGGAATGATGCAGCATCTGATTCAGATAGATTGTATTTGATTGGTATGTTATGAAACTTTTTATAGCGGTTCAAATTTTTATTAAACTTAGCAATATCATCTTCATTAATTAAATTTTCTGTCTGTAATTCTAAAAAAGTGCCATTTAAATCATTAATTTTCTCGGGAGTAATGGTTAATCTATATGAGAACTCATTGGTAGCTAAAACCTTACCATTTCGATCAAGTATATTTCCTCGTATTGGAGTAATAGGAAGAGTCTGCATTTGATTTCCAAGTGACTCTTCAGTGTAGTATTCATACTTAGTTATTTGTAGGTTAAATAGCCTTAAAATTAGAATGAAAGTCATTGCTATCATAAATAAAGAAGCAATCATTATTCTTGATTTAAATACTTTTTTCTCTCGTTTAGTATTTGCAATTTTTTCCATATTAGCTTTCTACTTAATGTTTAAGTTTTGCCAGTAAAAAGCGAATAACAGGCCACATAATTGCACTAGAAAATGGTGAAATTAATATCAACCAGCTAAAATCAAAACCTTGAACTAATATGTGGGTTAATAAAAAAGTAATTAAGTAAATGAGAGAGCCTAAAAAAATATAGACCTGTTGAGTTGTTAAGTTTGAAACAAAAAATGATTTTTTAACATTAAAAATGAACGCTGAGCTTATGACTAGTGATAAAGCATTTTGACCTAGAATACCTCCCTGGAGCACATCCATTAATAGTCCAAGTATCAAAGCAGAGAGATATATCCATTTACCATCAGTATAAATCACCCAGTAAACAAAACAAACTAACATCCATAATGGTGAAGATAACTCAATAACTAAAGGCAATGAAATTGCACCAATAATCAATGCAAAAATTGATATTTTGCTAAGAAGTAAAATAGGGTTTTGGTTAGTCATTATTTTCTGAGACGATGAGTACTAGCTCTAATTTATTCATATTTTGAAGGGGTTGGAGTGTAATCGATAAGAAAGAATCGTTTAAAAGATTATTAATTTGAGTCACTCTTCCAACAAGATAGCCAACTGGGTAGGAATTTCCAATTCCACTTGTTACAAAAACGTCGCCTAATTTAACGTCAGAATCTAATGGAACGTATTCAACAATCATGCCTTTTTCATTAGAAGCTAAACCCTTCGTTATTCCTCTGATGCCATTTCTAGAGTTTTTAACAGGCATATGTTGAGTAGGGTCTGTAATAAGTTGGACAGTAGAATATAAAGGTGTAACCTGGGTAACATGACCAACCACACCATCAGAGCCAACTATTAGCTGAGATAAAGTAACCCCATCATTAAAGCCTTTATCAATAATTATTTGTTTTTTAAGTCTTGATTGTGAAATTGATTTAACATGCGCTAGTTTGATTTGATGTTCTGGAATAGCGTAGCTTGAATCGAGTAAACCTGATATTTTTTGATTTTCCAAGACTAGGTTATTGTAGGTTTGAAGTCTTGCCTTGAGTTCAGTTAGTTTGCCTTCTAAGTATTCATTTTCACTAACTAATTTTGCGTTGTCACTACCTTTATCGTTAACCCAATCAACAACATGATTAGGTAAATCAACAACAAAATAAATTGGAGAAAGAAGCGTTAAGGTGAAGCGTTTAAAATTATCTAAGTACGAAAAACGAGTATCCAGCACAATAAGTATTATTGAAATAAGTATTGGTAAAATAAGTTTTAAAAGTCGCATTATTAAGATTTCGACTTAGTAATAGTTATTCTGCAGCCAAAAATCCCATATCATGTTGATTAATCATATCTAAAGCGATACCTCCACCTCTAGCAACACAAGTAAGAGGGTCATCAGCAATAGTAACTGGTAAGTTTGTTTGATTATTGATCAATTGATCAATCCCATCTAAAAGAGCTCCACCTCCAGTAATTACTAGTCCATTTTGTGCAATATCTGATGAAAGTTCAGGCGGGGTTTGCTCTAGAGCTGTTCTTAGAGCGCTAATAATCATACCAAGAGGTTCACTTAAGGCTTCTAGTATTTCAGAATTAGTAATCTCAAAACTTACAGGTAATCCTGTGGAAACTGCGCGACCTCTAAATTCATTTTTTCTGACTATCTTTGATTCAAAAGCACTACCGACTTCTTCCTTGATTTGTTCTGCAGTAGCTTCTCCAATAATAATTCCATGCACTCTTCGTACAAATTTAACAATGGTATCGTCAAAAACATCTCCTCCTACTCTTAAAGAGTCAGAATAAACAATTCCATTTAGTGATAGGATTGCAATTTCAGTTGTACCTCCACCAATATCAAGAACCATTGCACCTGATGCTTCTTCAATTGCCATGCCAGCTCCAAGAGCAGCAGCCATTGGCTCTTCTATTAGGTAGACATCTCTAGCTCCTGCACCTACTGCACTCTCCTTAATTGCACGTCTCTCAACTTGAGTAGCGCCACATGGAACACAAATTAGTACTTTCGGGCTTGGGGAGAAAAAACCAGACTTCAAGACCTTTTTCATAAAAAATTGAAGCATTTTTTCAGTCACCTTAAAGTCTGCAATTACGCCATCTTTCATTGGCCTTATAGCCTCAATGGACCCCGGCGTTCTACCCAGCATATTTTTTGCTTCTTGACCCACTGCTATAACGGTTGACTCAGTAGCACCTTTTTCATGCCTTAATGCAACTACAGAGGGTTCATTTAAGACTACTTTCCCATCCATATAAATAAGTGTATTAGCAGTTCCAAGGTCGATAGAAAGGTTTTGGCCTTTGAATAAATTGAACATAAGAGATTCCTAGCAAAAAATTGATTAAAATGTTTAGAAGATATAATATAACCTGCTTGCTTTCAATAGACAATACCAAAGCCCAAATAAATATGATCATTAAACAAGAACATTTAGTAGAAAGTATTCATTCTGCATTGCAATATATTTCTTATTATCACTCACCTGATTTTATTAGTGCAATGGTTTTGGCTTATGAAAGAGAAACCAATCAAAGTGCAAAAAATGCAATAGCACAGATGTTAATAAACTCAAAAATGTGTGCGTTAGGTAAAAGGCCAATTTGCCAAGATACTGGAATTGTTAATGTTTTTGTTGAAGTTGGGATGGATGTTCAGTGGGAGGCAAAGCTTTCTCTTGAAGATATGATTAATGAAGGTGTTAGGAGGGCATACAATGAGCCTGATAACCGCTTAAGGGCTTCGATAGTAAGTGATCCACTATTTAGTAGAAAAAATACACAAGACAATACTCCTGCTGTGATTAACACAAAACTTGTTAAAGGTGATAAGTTAGAGGTTATTGTTGCGGCTAAGGGAGGTGGTTCTGAGAACAAGTCAAAATTTACAGTTCTTAATCCTGATGATAACCTAACGGATTGGATCCTTAATACAATACCAACAATGGGTGCTGGTTGGTGCCCTCCAGGAATAATTGGAATTGGGGTAGGCGGGACTGCTGAAAAAGCAATGCTAATGGCAAAATCAGTATTAATGGACCCTATAGATATTAATCAAATAAAAGACAAAAGTGAGCATACTGAGATAGAAACTCTTAGAATTGACTTATTTAATAAAATCAATGAGCTCGGTATTGGTGCTCAGGGTTTGGGCGGGCTAACAACGGTTCTAGACGTTAAGATTAAGGATTATCCGACACATGCAGCTTCTCTGCCAGTTGCGATGATTCCAAACTGCGCAGCAACTAGACATGTTCATTTCACTCTTGATGGAAGCGGCGTTGCTGAATTGCCAGAAGTTGATATGAGTATCTATCCAGATTTGGAGATGGATGTTTCTAAATATAAAAAAGTTGATTTAAATAGCTTAACTCAATCTCAAATGGATAATTGGAATATTGGTGACACATTACTCTTATCTGGAACAATTATTACTGGAAGGGATGCTGCCCATAAGCGCTTAAAAACAATGATTGATAGTGGTGAAGGTTTGCCAAAGGGCGTTAATTTTGATAATAAATTTATATATTATGTTGGACCCGTTGATGCTGTTCGTGATGAAGTAATTGGACCTGCTGGACCTACAACCGCGACAAGAATGGATAAGTTTACTGACATGATGCTTGAAAATACAGGGATTCTTGGCATGATTGGCAAGGCTGAGCGCGGTGAATCAACCATTAAAAGTATTAAAAAGCACAAAGCTAGCTACTTGATTGCAGTTGGCGGCGCTGCTTACTTAATCTCTAAATCCATTAAGAAGGCAAAAATTGTTGCTTTTGAGGAGATGGGGATGGAGGCGATCTATGAGCTTGAAGTTAAAGATATGCCTGTTACTGTTGCGGTTGATACTGATGGAGAAAATATCCATAAAGTATTTGATAGTATTCCTGTGATTTATTCGAGTTAAGTAAAGACCCTAGTTATTAATTGCACTGTATTTAAACCTCCTATTCCTAGCGTATAATTTTCCCTTGAAGTTGGCCGGATAGTCGCCGAGTGCAATTGCACTGGGAGGAAAGTCCGGGCTCCATAGAGCAAAGTGCTAGTTAACGGCTAGGCGCAGTGATGCGACGGAAAGTGCAGCAGAAAATAAACCGCCTATCTTGATAGGTAAGGGTGAAATGGTGTGGTAAGAGCGCACCGCTTACTTAGTAATAAGTAAGGCAAGGTAAACCCCACTTGGAGCAAGCTCAAATAGGAAGGCATTGGCGTTGCTCGCGTTGTCTTCGGGTAGAGTGCTAGAGGTGCTTGGTGACAAGTATCGTAGATGAATGACTATCATGGCTTAGGTTAAACAGAACCCGGCTTATAGGCCAACTTCAACTTTTTTACTAGTTTTTTTAATTGCTGTAATTTAATTAGTTTTAAATTTTTTGTAAAGATTATTTCTTAGGGTTATACTGTGCTTTTTATAGGTAACTTTAAATCGTTATGACCTATTTTTACTTGGCACTTGCAATTGCAGCTGAGGTAGCAGGGACAAGCCTTTTAAAGGCTACAGAAGAGTTTACAAAGCTAGTACCAACCACATTTCTAGTAATTTTTTACCTTATTTCTTTCTGGCTCATGACGCTTGCACTAAGAGAATTGCCATTGGGTGTCGTGTATGCTGTTTGGTCTGGTCTAGGTATTTGTTTAGTTGCAGTCGTTGGTGCATTTGTGTACAAAGAGATGCCAGATCTTGCATCACTTATTGGAATGAGTTTAATAATATCAGGTGTCGTAGTGATGCATTTATTTTCTACCTCTATTAAACATTAATTACTTATGACTATTGAATCAAAAAAATACTATATCTCAGAAACTTTAACTAGAAATAGCGAGAGACCCTCTGTAGGACTGATTGTTTTAAATACAGATTTTACTTTTGAGCGTGACTTTGTAAGAATGTATACTGATCAAAAGCCAGACTATGATTTCTATTTCAATCGAATTCATTTTGCTAATCCAATGACGCCAGAGTCTTTAGCCGCAATTGGAGATGATTTGACTGAAGTTTCAGCTGGAATACTTCCCAATTATGATCTTGACTTGGTTGTCTTTAATTGTACTTCTTCATCTTCTATTGTCGGAGATGAGGCAATCGAGCTTGCAATTAAGGAAAGTAAGCCAACTGCAAAAGTTTTAACTACCTCTCAAGCAGTTGTTAAAAACTTTAAAGCAAGAGGCTTTAAAAAGGTCAGTATTCTAACTCCATATAGTGAAGAGGTTTCCTCCCTGCTGAGGGACTATTTACAAAGAAATGGTGTTGAGATAGCATCTTCAATGTATATGGATATGAGTGACGACAGAGACGTAGCTATGCTTCCTCCAAATGAGATTATTTCAGCTGCCAAGGCGGCAACTCATGATGAAGCTGACGCGCTCTTTATTTCATGCACTGCAATGAGATCTGCAGAAATTATTCCTGAAATAGAAGCCGCTATTGGTAAGCCTGTCTTTACCTCAAACCAGGCCACTTTTGATCAGATTTCTCAGATAATAGCTAAAAGAAATAACTAGAAGTTTTTAGGCCTAATAAAGTCTATAAAGTCATGATTATTCTGTGAAATTCACACTAAATTGAATTTTATTGCTAATTTGTTTTTTATTTAGGGCGATAATATCTCTATGTACAAGCTTGATGAAAGAGATATTCAGATACTTTCTATCCTTCAGAGTGAGGGTAGGATTACTAAAACTGCGCTAGCTGATAAACTCAATTTATCGCTTACCCCTTCATGGGACAGACTTCAAAGACTAGAGGAAGCTGGAATCATTGAAAGCTATGGTGCAAAGCTGTCATCTTCATTTTTAAGTAATTTCCATCTTGTAATTACTGAAGTTGAGTTAGAGAGTCATAAGCAAGGCCAGTTTGCTCGGTTTGAAGAAGCAATAATGGGCTTTGATGAAGTCCTTTCATGCTGGTCCGTCGGTGGAGGGCTTGATTACATTTTAAAAGTTCTTGTCAATGATGTTGCAGACTACCAAGATTTCCTTAAAAGAGTCTTAAAGGCAGATATTGGACTCAGACGCTATTTTAGTTATGCAGTCCTAAACAGAATTAAGGATACCGATATGGTTCCAGATAGTTTGATCAGACAATCAAGCCTATCCAAGTAAGTCTCGATAGTTTTTAACTTCTATTTAACTAGTAGTTGTCTAGGTACGCTTGAGAGGCATTCACCGCCGCTCTGAGCGACGCGAATACTCTCCGTCATTTCAAAACCCCAGTCATCAAACCAAATAGCAGGCATAAAATGAAATGTCATGTTTTCTTCAAGTACAGTTTGATCTGTTCCGCGTAAACTCATCGTACGCTCACCCCAGTCAGGCGGATAACTACAGCCGATAGGGTAGCCACAGCGATTATTTTTTTCATAACCATGCTTTTTCAGAGTTGCTGTAAAGTTGTCTGAAATTTGGGCACAAGTATTGCCCGGCTTAAATAGCTCAATTGCATTCTCTATACATTCATTTATAACCTTTTCAATATCTAAATATTGTTGAGGTGGTTTTCCTAAATATAAAGTTCTTGAGCAAGGACAATGATATCTTGCGTATGCCCCTCCTAACTCTAAAAACATACCCTCATTATTTTTTAATGGCTCATCATTCCATGTCATGTGACACGCTGCAGCTTCTTCCCCAGCGCCAATAAGAGGAACAAAAGAAGTGTAGTCACCATAATGGCCTTGATGACCGTGAGCACCTGCATGCATTATTTCAGCAACCAAGTCATTTTTTCTCATTCCAGGCTCTGCAACCTCCATAACGCGTTCATAGACTCCTTCAATGACCTTTCCGGCTCTTTTCATGTAGGTGATTTCGGTTTCAGATTTCACTGCTCTTTGCCAGTTTACGAGACCTGTCTGATCGCTAAATACTGCATCAGGTAGGCTACTATATAAAGATTCAGCTGCTCTAGCTGAAAAATAATAATTATCTTTTTCTAGGCCGATTCTTTTTTTATTTAAGCCCTTTTCTTTTAAGATGTTTGCAAGGAACTCCATTGGATGTCTCTCAGGGCTCATGACGTATTCATCTGGATATGACAAGATGTTATTTAGATCAAGGTCAGTCGTAAGTTCAGCGCCCTTTGAATCGATTCCTCTGCCATACCAAAAAAGTCCTCCGTCAGTTGAAATGACAACGCATTGATGAACATAAAATGACCAACCATCATAGCCAGTCAACCAAAACATATTGGCAGGATCATAGACAATTAAGACATCCACATTTGAAGCATCCATTGACTTGCGAACCTTTAATTGCCTATCAAGGTACTCTTCTTTACTGAATCTTCTTCTTTCTTGTTTCATTGAATTCTCCTTAATTTCTTAAGAAATTACTTTAAATGCCTGATCTAAATCAGCAATTAAGTCCTCTACATCCTCAATACCGGTTGAGTATCTTACTAAGCCTTCAGGGATTCCAGCAGCCATTCGCTCTTCTGCACTACATTCAACATGACTTGTTGTAAATGGAGGGCCAACTACAGTTTCAACGCAACCTAAATTAGCTGCCATATGAGCGTATTCAAGTTTTGGTAGAAATTTTTTAATTGCTTCTAAGCCGCCCTTGACAGAAAAACTTAACATTCCACCATAGCCACCAATCATTTGTTTCTTGGCAATATCATGATCAGGATGAGACTCTAATCCAGGGTAGTTCACCTGCTCAACTGCAGGATGGCTTTGTAAGTATTTAGCAATCATCATTGCACTTTCATTTTGCCTCTGAACTCGAAGCTTTAATGTTTTCATCCCTCTTAATAAACTATATGCATCCATTGGCGCTAGGCTAGCACCGTTTATTTCACGGTAGTGATGAACTTTTTTTACTAAGTCCTTATTGCCACAAATTACTCCACCAAGAGCATCTGCATGTCCACCTAGGTATTTGGAGGCAGAGTGCAGAACAATATCAGCACCAAGCTCTAGCGGGGATTGATTAATTGGTGTAGCAAAAGTATTATCAACAATAACTAGCGCGTCTACTTTTTTAGCTGCCATGCTTAAGCGCTCGATGTCTGTAATTTTAATGGTTGGGTTGGTTGGTGTTTCTAAATATAGGACCTTACAGCCCTTAGCTATTTCAGCTTCTATTTGTTCATAATCACCAGTTTCACAGAGACTAACCTCAATATTTAGTGGTGGTAAAAACTCATTAAAAATGACATTTGTTCCTCCTTAGCTATCTTTAATTGAAACAATTCGATCACCCGGCTTTAAAAATGTTGCCAAGGTGTTACTAATGGCTGCCATACCCGAGGAGAAACTGGTTGCTGCTTCGGCACCTTCAAGTACTTTTACTTTGTCTTCAAAGGCTCGCACTGTAGGATTTGCATTACGAGAATATATAAATCCTTGAGCTTCTTCTAGGGCAACTTTATGCCAAGTGTTAATGTCTTTGTAGCCAAATGAAACGCTATGAACAACAGGTACTTGTGTTGAGCGCTCATATAGTTCGTGTTCTTGTTCACCACCCCAAATACTTTGGGTGGATTGTCCAATGTGTTTTTTTTCAAGCATAATTAACCTCCAGATTTGCTATGACTATAAAAGTAAGTAATATCTTATTACTTCAATCCTATTTTCAAGGCAGCGCTCTAAAAGCCTTTATCTTGATAAATCTGATTATACATCTAGAATTTAGGTTATGACAATCATCAAAATAACCTTTTTTATAATTGTGATTAAATAAATATTGCTTAATTTGGAGTGTCTGTTATATTGCAAGTCTGCAATAAGCCACAATCACTTTTTTACTCCATGAGTACAAGTCCTTTAGAAGATAAAATTGAAAAAGATTTAGGCGTTTTTAAATCAAACTTTATCTGTGTCTTCGCAATACTTCTTTTTGCAATGGGCTTTCCTGCTGCTCAATATCTATTAGATGACTGGGACGTTGTTAGTGTTATTACTGCAAGAAATGTATTTTCATTTATTTTAATTTTCTTTATCTGGTTAACTTTAGAAGGAATACAGAAAATCAAATCTGCTATGTGGTTTAAAGGCTTTTGGATTGGCGCAATTGGGTTTGGCATTGGCTCATTTTTGATTCTCGTTCTGCAATCATTAACGTCTCCTGTTATCGCGGTATTAGCGTGTGCTACGATGCCGGTATTCGCAGTTACTTTGGAGGTGCTTTTTGATGGTCGTAAAATGACCTTATGGTTTTTCTTTGGGGTAATTTTAGTTTTGACGGGTGGCTATATTGCATCTGGTGCTACTTTTAATAATGATGGTATTGGTTTTGCAGCTTTAATTGGTCTTATTGGGGTGGCACTATTTGGATGGAGCTCTCGAGCAACAGTTAAAAATCTTCCAGGAATGTCGACTCTGGGACAAACATCGGTGACATCCTCTGGAATGGCTGGTATATCGATTGTCCTGTATTTTATTTGTTATATTCTTGGATTAACCGAAACAACATCGGTTGTTACTATAGAGCATTTAGGTTTAGTGCTTATTTATGGTTGGCTTGGCTTAGGAATCTCTCAAATTTTTTGGATAAAGGGTATCAGCCAACTTGGAATTGGGCTTGCATCATTTCATCTAAATGCCGCTCCATTTTATGTAATGTTTATCCTCTTTCTTCTTGGCGGTAGTTGGATTTGGTATCAAGCTATTGGGGCACTTATAGTTATTACAGGAGTAATAATTTCACAACTGCAATTTAAATAGCTAGGACTAGGGGCTTTTAACTATCTATATTGAGCTAAGACTGCTCTGTCAATATCATTAAGGTCTTTATAAGTATTAACGTTAATAAAAGACTCTTTTAGTAATCCAATTATTTCCTGTTGTTGACTAAAGCCATGCTCTAAAAGTAGATAACCGCCTTCCTTAAGATACTTAGGAGATTCTTTGATAATTATTCTGATGTCATTAAGGCCATCAGCTCCAGATGTTAAAGCCTCCAAGGGCTCATATTTGAGGTTATCTAGATGTGGGTCATGGTCATCAATATAAGGAGGATTACAAACAATTAGATCAAATTTTTCATCAGGCACCGCGTCGAACCAATCACCGCAAAAAAAGTTAATTTTTTTGTGGGTATTTAATTTGGCAATCTTTAGAGCCTCATTTGATTTATCGGTCGCAGTTATTTGCCATAAAGGGCATTTTTTAGAAAGTGTTATTGCTATTGCGCCGCTTCCAGTTCCAAGGTCTAAGATATTTATTTTTTTATTTGGATCAAATGTATCAAGTGTAATATCGATTAATAATTCTGTTTCAGGTCTAGGAATTAGGGTTGCAGGTGATACTATAAAATCAAGGTCATAAAACCCTTGAGAGCCTTTAAGATAGGCAAACGGTTTGCCATTATTTATTTGTTTAATTAGACTATCAAGTGTTTCAAGTTCAGATTCATTTAGTTCATACCCTGGATTAGCAAACAGTTGTTCTTTAGTTTGATCAAGTGTCAGGCTTAAGAGTTTTGAGATATCTTTTTGATCCTCTCTGAGAAAGTCTTTAATCGATTTTCTCACAGACATGGAGTAAGTTTAGGTTGTTTGGGTTTTTAAAGCATTGTCAACACTGACTGCAGGTTGAGTAGAAATTTTTCTTTGATCAACAAGATTTTTTAATGCAACTATCAAGCCAAGACCTATAAAGGCACCAGGCGGTAATAATGCTAATAAAGTGCCTTGGTAATTATCAAAAAACGTGACTTTGAGGCTGTAGCCAAAATCACCAAAAATAAGGTCGGCTTGATCAAAAAGTGTGCCACTTCCTATTATTTCTCTCATAGCGCCTAAAAAAACAAGGACCATACTAAATCCAAAGCCCATCATAAGACCATCAATGATTGATTTATCCCAAGTATTTTTTGAAGCAAAGGCTTCAGCACGAGCTAAAATAGCACAGTTAGTAACAATAAGAGGTACAAAAATACCAAGTATTAAATACATGTCATAAAAGAATGACTGCATCATAAGGTCAACTAAGGTTACAAATGATGCAATTAATAAAACAAAGATTGGAATCCTTACTTCTTTTCTAATATGGTTACGAAATAATGACACAGTCAGGTTAGAGGCAACAAGCACAAAGGTTGTTGCTAACCCTAAACTGATAGCATTAGTTATGTTATTAGTTACTGCTAGAAGGGGACATAAACCTAATAAAGCAACCAATGCTTGGTTGTTAGTCCAAAGTCCATTTTTGATAATTTTTAAGTAGTCTTGCATGGCCGTTATTATATCAACTAGTGAGTTTTGATAATTGGTTTATGTTCTATGGGATGATAATGTAATTTTCTATGAAATAGCGTTATGCTAAATTTAGTATTATTCCAACCAGAGATACCTAGTAATACAGGAAGCCTAATACGTTTGTCAGCAAATATGGGGGCCAATCTTCATCTCATAAAGCCGTATGGATTTGAGATTAACGATAAGCGCCTTAGACGTGCTGGACTTGATTACAAAGAGTTAGCAAGCGTCTATGAATATGAAAATTTTGATGATTACTTAGACAAAGCTAATCCTGCTAAGCTTTATTTTGTAAGTACAAAGGTTACTAAAAGCTATGCTGATATTAAATATCATAGCCATGATTCATTTCTATTTGGCTCTGAAACTAAGGGCCTTCCAAAGGAAATAATGGATGAATATGATGGGATTACTGTCCCTATGCAGGATGGTTCAAGAAGTCTAAACTTATCAAACTGTGTATCAATTGTGGCTTATGAGGCATGGCGTCAGCTAGGATTTGCTGAGCGATAATGTGTGGTTACTTTTAGCTAAGTTCTATCAATTGATAGGCGTTATTAAAGTCCTTAATAGAAACCTCTTTTTTTCCAGCAAGTTGTACTTTTTTTAGACTCAAAACACCATTTGCAGTTGCAACATAACAGAAACCTTTGCCATATTCAATTATTGTCCCTGGAGCTTGAATAGTTTTATCTTGTATAACCTCAGCTTCAGTGATTCTAAGTACGTTGTTTTCGAATTGTTTGGCCTTTGCGTTAGTTTGAGCTATAGGGCGAGGATTAAATGCTCTAATAATGCGACTTATAGTTTCTGCACTCTGGTTCCAGTCTATTTGAGCTTCATTTTTTAAAATCTTTTTTGCATAACTAGCATCATTATTATTTTGCGGTCTAGCCTTCAAATCAGATAGATTGCTTAAGGCTTCAATAATAGTATCAGCACCTAGACTTGATAGATTATCAGTAAGTGTTTGAGAGGTTTCAAATTCTGAAATTAAATATTTTTTTTCAAGTAATACATTTCCAGTATCAAGACCCTCATTCATTTGCATAATTGAAATGCCAGTCTCTTTATCTCCTGCAAGTATAGCTCTTTCAATAGGCGCTGCACCCCTCCAGCGAGGCAGAAGAGAAGCATGAATGTTAAGGCATCCAAACCTAGGGGTTTGCAATGTGTTTTTAGGCAGTATTTGACCATATGCTGCCACCACCATAACATCAGACTTTAATAACGCAAACCTCTCTTGGTTTTGTAATTCACTAAAGTCTTCTGGCTGGATGACTAGTAAATTATTTTCTTCTGCATAAAGCTTTACAGGGCATGCTGATAATACTTTTCCTCTACCTTTTGGACGGTCAGGCTGACAGTAAACAGCAACTATTTCATGATTTGATTTATGAAGAATAGCTAGAGATTCGACAGCAAACTCAGGAGTGCCTGCAAAAACTATGCGCATTATTTAATGGATTTACGTCCAGCTTTAATAGCCATCGACACTTGTTTAGGTGAGGTTCCACCTAAATGATTTCGAGCATTAATTGAACCTTCTAGAGAGATCACATCAAAAACATCTTTTTCTATTAATGAGTTCAATTTTTTAAGTTCATCAAGGCTAAATTCGCTTAAATCTTTGTTTTCTTTAAGTCCGTAAGAAACAGCTTTACCAACTACATCATGAGCATCCCTAAAAGCCAAACCTTTCTTTACAAGATAATCAGCTAAATCAGTTGCTGTTGTGTATCCCTTAAGAGCAGAGTGATACATATTATCTTTATTGGCTTCAATAGTAGGAACCATATCAGCAAAAATACAAAGACAGTTATAAATTGTATCAACACTATCAAATAGTGGCTCTTTATCCTCCTGATTGTCTTTGTTATAAGCAAGGGGTTGTCCTTTCATTAATGTCAAGAGTGATATTAAATTACCAGTAACTCGTCCAGTCTTGCCACGAACAAGTTCAGGGACATCAGGATTTTTCTTTTGAGGCATTATTGATGAGCCTGTGCAAAAGCTATCAGGCAGAGATATAAACTCAAATTGTGCACTTGACCAAAGAATAAGCTCCTCTGAGAACCTTGAAAGATGCATCATAATTAGACTTGCATTTGCAGTAAATTCGATAGCAAAGTCACGATCACTGACTGCATCAATTGAATTTAAACTAATACGCTCAAACCCTAAAAGTTCAGCAGTTCGTTCACGATCTATCGGGTAGCTAGTACCCGCAAGAGCAGCGCTACCTAGTGGCATTGTATTAATTCGTTTAAAGCTCTCTTGAAGTCGCTCTCGGTCACGCTTAAACATTTCAAAATATGCCAATAAGTGATGTCCAAAGCTAATCGGTTGAGCAGCTTGGAGATGCGTAAAACCAGGCATAATAGTCTCTTTTTCTTGCTCCGCAAGGTCAAGTAGGGCATTTAGAAGCCTTTCTACTTCTAAAATAATAAGACGCACTTGATCCCTAAGATAGAGCCTAATATCTGTTGCAACCTGGTCATTTCTAGAGCGACCAGTATGAAGTTTTTTACCTGAATCACCACAAATCTCTATCAATCGAGATTCAATATTCATATGGACATCTTCTAAGTCTATAGACCAGTTGAATTGATTATTGGCTATTTCATCTTTAATCTGATTAAGGCCATCAAGTATCTGCTTCAACTCAGAACTACTTAGTACATTTATCTCACTAAGCATTGTTGCATGAGCAATAGAGCCTTCAATATCATAAAGCGCTAAGACTTTATCAAAAGAAATGGATGCACCAAAGATTTTGACAAATTCATCAGTTGGCTCATTAAAGCGCCCACCCCATAAATGATTTTTTTTAGACTTCATTGTTAAATTTTCTCTGTAATTAATACAAATTTTAATTACAGCACATTATTCCACTATATCGATGATAAGTTACTGAAAATGATATAAAAACCTCACTTAGGTAAGTATTTGATCAATACCTTGCTTAAATGACAGCATAATAATATCTTCAATAGCTAACATTATCAAAAAACACTCGATAAAATAATGTTGGCAACAATATCAATTGGAGATATTAATAAAGTGCTTAAAATTGCAACGCGTAACAGCCCTTTAGCTCTTTGGCAAGCTGAGTTTGTAAAATCAAGATTACAATTTTTCTATCCTGATCTTGAGGTTGAATTGGTGAAAATGACGACCCAGGGCGACAAGATACTCAATACACCCCTTTCTAAAATTGGCGGTAAAAACTTATTTATTAAGGAGTTAGAGGTAGGTATGTTAGAGGGAAGGGCTGATATAGCAGTCCATTCTATGAAAGATGTCCCATATGAGTTGCCTACAGAATTTGAGGTTGGTGCGATTTTGGAACGCGAAAATCCGTTTGATGCATTTGTTTCAAATGATTTTGATAATATCAGTGAACTTCCACAAGGGTCTAGGGTTGGTTCTTGTAGCTTAAGGCGTATAGTTCAATTAAAAGCTTTAAGGCCTGATCTTGTAATTCTGGATTTACGTGGTAACGTCAATACTCGATTAAGAAAGCTAGATAATGGTGAGTATGACGCTATTATTTTGGCATGTGCAGGCCTTATAAGGCTTGGTTTTGAAGATAGAATTAATCAACATCTTGGCGTTGAACAATTCCTACCTGCAGTTGGGCAAGGCGCTTTAGGTATAGAAATTAGAAAAGGTGATAAATCTATAAGTACTCTTATAGAACCACTTATAAATAAACAAACCATGAATGAAGTTAGTGCTGAAAGGGCTATGAACTCTACTCTCGAGGGTGGATGTTCAGTTGCAATTGGAGCTTACGCTACTAGTAATGAGACTGAATTACAGCTTAGAGGTATGGTTGGTAATGTAGATTCTGGTGATATATTGAAAGTAGAGGAGTGTGGTCCATTATCACAACCAAAGGAGTTGGGTGAGATGGTCGCAAATAAGCTATTGTCTATGGGTGCAAGAGAGTTATTAAAAGGAGTTTGATTTGATATTATCTAATAAACAATTAAATGAAAACCTTAAAGAACTTGATGATTGGAATATCGTAAAAGGAAGACTTTCGAAAGAATTTAAATTTAAAGGCTTTACTCAAGCCTTTGGTTTTATGACTGAGGTTGCAATTACTGCAGAAACTATGGATCATCATCCTGAATGGTCAAATGTTTATAATAAGGTTGAAGTTAACTTAATCACCCATAGTGAGGGTGGAATCACTAAGCTTGATATTGATTTAGCAAAGAAAATTGACACTATCAATAATTCAATAAAATCTTGAATCGCTTTATACTTTTATCAGAGGATTAAAGTGATTTTTTAATCAAATAACGCATCAACAAAATCTCTTGCATTAAATGGCTTGAGGTCATCAATAGCTTCTCCAATACCAATAAAACGAATAGGTAAATTAAGAGAGTCAGAAATTGCAAATAAAACGCCACCTTTTGCAGTTCCATCAAGCTTAGTTACAGCAAGGCCTGAAAGATTAATAGATTTATGAAATTCATTTGCTTGCTGAATTGCATTCTGACCAGAACCTCCATCTATAACAAGTAGTGTTTCATGAGGCGCATTTTCGTTATGTTTTTTAAGGACTCGCTTAATTTTCTCAAGCTCTTGCATAAGATTGTCTTGGGTATGAAGCCTGCCAGCAGTATCAGCAATTAGAATATCAATATCCTTAGCAACTGCAGACTGATAAGCGTCGTAGACTACTGACGCTGCATCAGCACCAGTTTTTTGCGCAATTACAGGTATATTATTTCTCTCACCCCAAATCTGAAGTTGTTCAACAGCTGCTGCACGAAAAGTATCACCAGCAGCAAGCATGACAGACTTGCCTTCACTTTGAAATAACTTAGCAAGTTTACCAATTGTAGTAGTTTTGCCTGCACCATTAATTCCAACAACAAGAATAACGTAGGTTTTATCACTATTAGGCTCCAGTAAATTATCTTTAACCAGGAGTGATTCTAGTTCAATTTTGATTAACTCATAAATACTATCGCTATCCTTAAGTTCTTTTCTGGAAGCTTTCTTTCTTACTGATTCAATAATTTTGTCGGTTGTTTGAATGCCAATGTCTGAACTGATAAGAAGTATTTCTAAATCTTCTAGAAGTTCATCATCTATTTTCTTTTTACCAATAAGTAATGAAGAAAGGCCATCACCAAGTCGTTTCTTGGATTTAAATAGTCTGTCTTTTAGTGAAGTTTTATTTGGTTCACTTTTTGGCTCATTACTTTTATTTTTTTTAAAAAAGTTTAGCATGCAAGTCCAATTATAAAAGGTAGGCAAATTTTACTATGTCATACGATATGATAACTGTAAATCAATAGCTAGTGTTTCATATAAATTCTTTGATGAATCATAGAAAAAGATGGTATTCAGACGGTATTATGTAACTATTTTGGAGTTCTAATGCTTTGGATTAAGGCTTTTCACATTTTAACTGTCATTACTTGGTTTGCTGCAATGTTTTACTTGCCGCGACTTTTTGTTTATCACGCTATGGCTGATGATGAAATTAGTATAGAGCGCTTTAAGGTGATGGAGCGAAAACTCTATAAGGGTATTATGATGCCAAGCTTTATTGTTACGACTTTAATGGGTTGGTGGATGTTGCAGGGCTATGCCTGGGAAGCGTATAGCAACCAGTATTGGCTTCAACTTAAGCTTTTATTGGTCGGACTATTAATTATTTATCATTTTTACTGTGGTTATTTAGTGGGAGTTTTCTCAGAGGATAAAAATACTCGTTCGCACACTTTTTATCGTTGGTTTAATGAAATTCCTGTGGTACTTCTTATTGGTATTATCATTCTTGTTGTAGTTAAACCTTTTTAATTATTCAGATATAAAATTAAATTAATGAGTATTTCACAAGACACAAAAGAATTAAATTCTTACATCAATAATAAAGTTGATATTGAATCAGTGGCATCCTTTAAAGGGAATGAACATATTGTTAAACTGAGTCTAAAGTTTGATATCAAAAAAATGCGCAAAGCACTTGATGAGGTTAAAGCTAAGTCAGAATTTAAAACTGCTGCTTCAGGTTTTCATGCTCTAGCAATGACTCGAAGAAAAGATAGCTCAGCTGAGTCAGATAAGGATCTTGTTGGTCGATACTATACTCGGGTAGATGAGAGCTATGAAGAGGTGTCTAAAGACGAGCTAGTTGATGAAACTTTATTTAGCGAACTTGTGGATATTTTTAAAGGTACTTATTTTGAAACTATCCATAACGAGCTATGTGCTCGATACCCTATTGGCAGGGTTCGAATACTTGAAAAGGATAGCTATAATTGCAATTCTTGGCATAGAGACCCTGAGCCAAGAATCCATATTCCAATTTATACAAACCCTGGGGCTTTGCTTATTGTTAACCACCACTGTACGCATTTACCTGCAGATGGTTCAGTTTATTTCACTGATACGCGTGGTTATCATACGGCTTTAAATGGCGGAACAGAATCAAGAACTCACTTGGTTGCTACTCTTGCTTACCCAGAGTATCAGCCTTAAGAAGTAATTGGATATGAACCAATATAAAAGAAACACTAATAATCCTGAAATACGTGAACTTGAAAATCCAATTGATTTTCGAAGTGATACTGTTACCTTGCCCTCTAAAGATATGCTTCAGTCAATCCAAAAGGCTAAACTTGGTGATGATGTCTATGGAGAAGACATAGAGGTTTTAGAGCTTCAAGAATTTGCAGCCAAGCTTTTAGGTAAAGAGGCGAGTTTATTTTTTCCTAGTGGGACTCAGAGTAATTTAACAGCTATTCTTGCCCATTGCCAGAGGGGTGATGAGGTATTGATTGGTCGCGATTACCATACCAATCTCTATGAGGCTCGGGGTGCTTCTGTTTTAGGTGGGGTTGGGATTTGCCCCATTAATACTTCAGAATCAGGAGCTATGAATGTAGAGGATATGTTGAGTCAAATTAAAGATGATGACCCTCACTATGCAGTAACAAAGTTGCTTTGTTTGGAAAATACTATTTCTGGAAAGGTGCAACCTCAAGATGATCTTAATAATCTTGTTAATGCTGCTCATGAAAGAGGAATAAGTACTCATTTGGATGGCGCCCGATTATTTAATGCTCATATCCATTCAGGTTTATCAATGAAAGATTTAACAAGTGGCTTTGATAGTGTTTCAATTTGCCTGTCTAAGGGTTTAGGAGCGCCAGTAGGTTCTTTATTGGTAAGCAATAAAACTGTCATTAGTAAAGCTTTAAGGTTACGCAAGATGTTAGGAGGTGGTATGAGACAAGTTGGTGTTATAGCTTCTTGCGGAATGTATGCTCTTAAGAATAATATTGAAAGGCTTCAGCAGGATCATGATAATGCGAAGCTTTTGGCAGATGGTTTGTCTTTAATATCTGAGTTAAAGGTTAAATATGATGAAAGCCAAACTAATATGGTTTTTATTAATTGTCCAAAAGATCATCGAGAGTCCTTAACAAATTTCCTTTTAGATCATCAGATTGTAATTTCAAGTCTTGATAGAGGGCGCTTTGTGTGTCATTTAGGAATAAATGAGAAAGATATTATTTTTGTGATTGAAGTTTTTAGAGCCTACTTTAAAAAACAATAGCTTGTTATTTAAGGATCTGGTCTAGAAAAACTTTAGTTCGATCATGTTGAGGGTTATTAAAGAATTCTTCTGGAGTATTTTGTTCAACAATTTCTCCATCCGCCATAAACACAATTCTGTCGGCAACTTGACGAGCAAAGCCCATCTCATGAGTGACACAAATCATTGTCATCCCGCTATTTGCAAGCTCAATCATAGTATCTAAAACCTCAGAGACCATTTCAGGGTCTAGCGCTGAAGTTGGCTCATCAAATAACATAACTTTAGGTTGCATACATAAACTTCTAGCAATTGCTACGCGTTGTTGTTGCCCGCCTGAAAGTTGGTCAGGATATTTATCTGCCTGCTCAGGAATCTTGACTTGCTCTAGCATTGCAATGGCTCTTTCTTTAGCTTTATTTTTTTCGATACCTCGAACCCAATTTGGGCCCGCCATGCAGTTTTCTAAAACAGTTAAGTGTGGAAACAGGTTAAAACTCTGAAAGACCATTCCTATGTCTTGTCGCACAACATCAATATCTTTCATTCTTTCATGTAGCTCTATACCGCTAACATGAATTCTGCCCTCTTGATGTGCCTCAAGGCGATTAATGCATCTAATTAAGGTAGATTTCCCTGATCCTGATGGTCCACAGATAACAATCTTCTCTTTAAGTTTGATTTCAAGAGTAATATCTTTTAGAGCTTGAAAATCCTCATACCACTTATTGACTCCTTTGAGAGAAATGACTGGAGTCATTTCAGTGTTATTTGGGATATTGGTTTTTGTATCCATCATCAACTTTTTTGTTTGTATTTTTCTTCAATTCGAGCCTGAATTACCTCGAGCACAATTGTTAGAGCCCAGTAGATCATTGCAGCTGTTAGGAGCATTTCCATGTGTCTGAAATCTCTTTGCCCTAAGGTTCTAGCGAGATACATTAACTCCCAAACCCCAAGAACAGAGGCAAGAGAGCTATCTTTTAGCATGGCGATAAACTGATTTCCAGTTGGAGGAATAATAATTGGTATGGCTTGAGGCAAAATAATCTTGCGAAGGATAAGGTTAAATTTAAAACCTAGAGCTCTAGAAGCCTCCCATTGGCCTTTAGGTATGCTCTGTATTCCTGCACGGAAAATCTCTGTCATATAGGCACCATAACAAAGTGACAGGGCGGTGATGGCTGCAGGCACTGCGTCGACCATAAAACCGAGTTGTGGTAGCCCTTTATAGATTAGGAAAAGTTGCAAAAGAAGTGGAAGGCCTCTAAATAGAGAAGTATAAAAACTGGAAATCGCATAAGCAAAGCCGTTATTCGAAAGTTTTGCAATGGCACCTATGACGGCAATTACGGTCGCAATAACGATTGAGATTGCTGAAATATAAATTGTCGTAAATAGCCCCCGAGAGATCATGAGCGGAACCCTGCTCTGGATAAACGACATTTTGAGATCAAAAGAATAGGCAAATGCCAAGAAAAGTAAAAATAATTCAATCCAAACAATTGCAACTTGTGCTTTTAATTTAAAGAAACTAATTGCAAATAAATTAAGGACAAATATTATTGTTAGAACAAGTGAAACTGCAAAACGACCAAAAAAACCGCTTTCTGTGGGGTCTCCTATAACAGGTCTAAGGAATTCACCAAAAAGGGTGTTTGTAAAATTAAGGGCAAAGAAAATCGCCAATACCGTTACTGATAAATAGATAAGGAATACTGGTTTATGCAGTGCCTTATCTTCAATAACGGTATCGACGAACATACCTTTGTCTAAACTCTAACTAAAGCTAACTAACAATTCCTATTAGTAAGCAACAGTGTAGTCTTCAGAACTACCATCTGCATTTTTAAAGTGCTGAATTGACAACAAACTCAAAGTGTAGTCCTTCTGCATTTCAGCTATGATTCTAGCAAGCTCAGCATCTAACTCAGGGTCATTATTGCCCAAATCAGTCGCTAATGAAAGAGGCTCATGAAAAGCCGGATCTCCTAAGAAACGAATTGGATAACCAGCCTCTATTGCTCCTTGTATCATTGGAACAGAATCAATAAAACCATCATTTCGAACGCCTGCACCTAAACGAGTGTCATCCGCACACATTGCACCATCCTTCAAAGAGGTAATTGTGCCCGGTGTAACGTCATAAGTAAACGCTGGAGCATCAAGCATATCTAGGTCACCCTGAAGATACATCTCCCAAGTAGACGCTGCCGTTGTGCAAACATTTTTACCATTCAGTCCAGCTAATGTTGTAATCGGTGAGTCAGTGTGAACAGCGAAAGCTGCTGGTGTGTAGTAGTATACCGCTGGAAAGTTCAATACTTCAGAGCGGCTCGCAGTTGGAGTCATAGATCCAACAGAAACGTCCCAACGCGCATTCCAGTTTCCTGCAGTGATAACATCCCAATCAGGTGTTATAAATTGAGCTTCAACACCCATACGCTTGGCAATTTCTCTACCAACATCGACATCGAATCCTTGCATCACTCCATCATCATCAATGTATGAGAATGGTGCCCAGTTTGCATCTGTTGCAATCATTAATTCATTGTTTGCTTGGATATAATCATAAACCACCCCCGCCTTGGCAGTCGTGTTCAGTGATAGTAATGCAACTGCAAAAACAATTAATGACTTTTTAAAGCCAAATTTATTACTCATTTACTTCTCCTTTTTTATTAAATAATTTACGAATTTATAATTGTACACATATTTTTAAAGCTAATTAACTATATAGTTACAGCAAAAATTGATTATAGATAAGTTGAGATTTGTATGATCTGGGGAGTTTAACCCTTAAAAACGCCTGTAGAAAGATAGCGATCACCTCGGTCGCAGATAATAGTAACAATCACTGCGTTATTAATAGTCTTTGATAGTTTCATTGCAGAAGCAACAGCGCCACCAGATGAAACCCCTGAAAAAATACCTTCGTGGATTGCAAGGTCTCTGGTAGCTTGTTCGGCATCTTTTTGAGAAACATCCATAATTGTATCAACTCTAGATGCATCAAAGATTGTTGGCAGGTATTCTTCAGGCCATCGACGAATGCCAGGAATGTGTGAGTCGGCGTCTGGCTGGATGCCAATTATCTGTATTGACGGGTTTTTCTCTTTGAGGTATTTTGAAACGCCCATAATAGTTCCTGTTGTCCCCATTGAGCTTACAAAGTGAGTAACTTCACCATTTGTATCATTCCATATCTCCTTGGCAGTGGAAATGCTATGTGCTTTCGGGTTATCTTGATTGGCGAATTGATTAAGTTGAAATCCTTTGTTTTCTGCGCTCATTTTGTCGGCAAGGTCACGCGCACCTTCCATACCAAGCTCTTTAGAAACCAGAATTAATTCAGCACCAT
>ENA-OSJC01000347-OSJC01000347.1-marine-metagenome-genome-assembly--contig:-NODE-347-length-46590-cov-4.701933_pt1 | contig 46590 bp, 50 predicted proteins | sample MGYA00237885_ERZ534234 | MGnify/ENA primary metagenome ERZ534234 (study PRJEB26413, sample SAMN06343907) | marine metagenome | isolation source: coastal waters | place: Atlantic Ocean: West Antarctic... | reverse complement strand
CATCATCCAGAACGTTCCGTAGTTATAATCAGAGGAAGAAAATAGAATTAGATCGTTAAAACGCCCAATTAATAGTGAAATACGTCCCATAACTGCAAAACCAAATGATGCTCCAAAACTGATCATTAAGAAATAAATTCCTAATCGAGTAAATTTTCCATAAGAACCTGTTTGTTCTTTTGAGAAATAAAAATACATCAATGCACTAATTGTACCTATTAAGATAACAATATTATTAAATACACTATCTCCTGACATACTAAAAAATGGCAAAGAACCGCCAAATATATCTACAGCACTTGCACTTATTTGACTCAATACATTAGAGCTCAAATAACCATATGCCTTCAACCCAGCTGCAATTCCTACTGTATAAGCAATACCCCATCTTGCCATCCAACTAAACTGCTTAAAAATACTAAGCAACATCATTATACCTAATAATAAAGGGAAGAAATAAAGCACATTAAATTCATGATTAAAATCAACTTCAGCGATAAACGCCAAAGGGCCATCCTTTGGAAATAGCCTTCCAAATAGATTCGGATAAATTTGTGTCCAATAAAAAGTAGCTGCCCAATAAGCTGCTGAAACACCAACGAAAACATGCTCTGCAATCTTATAGAAAGGATTATCTCTGTATAGATAGGATAAAATACCTAATGTCAAAAATGCTGCAATCCATGCACCGAGAATTGTAGAAAATGCCATATTAATATTTCCTCTCTCTTCTCTCTGTTATAAAATATGCTAGATTACCTAGAACGATAAATAATACAATTACCAAATGTGCAAATGATTGTGCAGCCATTCCTTGAATTGCAATCCCTGGCGTACCAATCAATTTTTCATACTCTGCTGCTCCTGGCATTCCAGCGAGGATTCCTCTTACTTGTCCACTCTGAACATAAGGCATCACTTCATTTACTTGAATTGATGTTGTTCCAGATGATAGTGGGACACCAGTTGGATCTCCGCCATATTGAACCCATTCAAAAGTACCTGGATATCCAGCAGAACCAGTAAAAATAAATTGAAAATCTTTTAAATTATTTACACCATCCATCATAGGTATATCTGCAAGCATTGTTCCTTTAGAATCTACGGTATAAACCTTACGTAAATCACTAGCAAGTCCTTTGACAATTGCCTCATTTCCCGGTCTAAAACCTAACAATACATAGTCTTCATATTCTACCAAGTCAAATTCTTTGTTAATTTCTTCTAATGCATCAAGGGCCATATATAGGCCATCAGGCCATAAACAAGTAATATATATCTGATGATCTTTGCGTAAAAGCTGTCTCATGACTCCCAATGTCATTGGATGAATCTCAGGTTTAGTACTCGGACCATAATCAAATGACATCAATACTTTTGAATTTGCAGGAATTGCATCAATTGCATTATAGACTCTTTCAGTAGTTGGAGTCGTTCTAATCGGTAAATCTATTGGGCGTAAAAGCGGTATAAATACTGCTAAACCAATTAATAGGAAGATAAATCTTCTATCGACAGAACCAAATTTTAATATCATATCTTCTAAAAATTTCATTATTGGTCACCTATATATGATTTTTCTAATCCAAATATATAGCGCAGACTAGTTACAATAATCCCTAAACCAATACCAATCATAATCGCTCTTGCTCCAGCTAAATTTGGAACTGTATAGATCCATTCTTGTAATGATGGCAAGAAGAATATTGCAGGTTGAGTTGGATTCCAATCCATATTGATACCTAACGCAGTAACACCTAATAAGCCTAAAACAAATGAACCAAAAATAAGTTTACGATCTCTAAAATAAGTGCTCATAAAAATTGTCCCAACAAATACCAGTAGATACATTACCATCCAAGGTGTAATTAAGCTACCTACAGGCACTCTACCTAACATAATAATAATACCAGCTAATAATAATAATGTAGCTTCAAAATTTCTTGCTCTAAATGCACGATACGAAGCTGAAGCGACATAGAATGCAAGCAATGCAAACATAGTTGCAGATAAAGGAGTAAAAATACTATCAAACATCCATTTAAATAGGCCGCCTTCTGCAGAAATATGTGCTCCCCATTCAACTGGTATCACAGATTCTGAAGATCCAGATACTAAAACAGCTTGCTCAGCTGCCTTTTGCGTAAAGTATACATCTTCACCTACAAAGAAGGCTCCCTTCATGAAGAAACCGATTGTAAAGGCAAAAAAGAATGATGTGATAGCAACAACACTGTACTGCCATCCTTGCTTTCTTTTTACTACTTTTAAAAATTGTAATTTTAATAGATTTAATGCTCCAAGGAAAATTGCAAAACTTGCAATAATATCATACCATTGAGTTGCATCGTCATTGATGAACGACTCAACTGACTTGTTCTCAATAAACCATCCAAATAAAGTTAAAGATCCAAAGAATGCAACGATTCCGATTGGGATATATCTTTTTAAAAACATCTTATAAACCCAACCATGTTAGAAGATTAAAACTAGTTAATCCTAAGTCAGATAAAGCGCGTGATAATAAAGCAACTCCAATAAAACTAATCAGCATAAGTTTGACCATATCTTGTGTTTTTACACCAGCAATTAGTTCAGGCTTTCTTGAAAGATATGCACTTGCTGCAAAATACTCTTCACCCATCAATGTATAGTCACAAGCAGTTACAAAGAAAGGAATTTGCGCTTGAGATGCAGTACCTGCAATCTGAATCGCACCAATACTATTACCAGTTTCTGCAAAAAGTAACGACTCTGCATAAAATTTACCCATATACATACATGCAGCTGGCTTATCTCTTTGCATTATTCCATTTACCCCTGCCGCATAAGCAAACTGATCATCTGTAATATAGTGGACCATATCTTCGTTAAACATTTCCGGACGTCCTTGTGTTAAATAAGCCTCTTTACAAGACTCTCTAGCAGCTTGCATTACAATAGACCTTGCAACAGGAACATCTAAACTTGTTTCGTATTGTGCGGTCATTTGAGCTACATGACCTAAAATAATTACACCAGCAACAGTTTCAACCTCATTCATATCCATAATACCTGGAACATAAAGAATAGGTCGACCCATTTCAGTAGAACGACCAACAGCTTCTTCAACTGCTTTTAGTCCTGGAATGGTACGTAAAAAAATTGAATCAGAAGAAATTCGAGCTTGCTTTACTTCGTTTAACATTACCATTATGATGGTAAGTAAAAGAGCAAACATTACTGCTCTATCTGATTGAAAAATATGAATAGAATCTGGAAGTTGTGTCAAAGCAAAGGTGAATAGGGTTATACCTAAGAATCCTAAAGAGTATGTTTGTATTTGCTTGTTATTCATTTTTGCCTAATCGCTCTAATTCACAAATTAAAAATTCTACACTAGAATGCTGTTCAAATAATTCAGCAGCCTTATAATAACCATCTGCTTTGACAAATGCACTAATTATTGGCCCAAAAAATACCATCGTCTGGCTTCCAATAAAATTTAGCGGTTTTACCATCTCTAAAAAAAAGATTGAAGGGGTTATTAATTTTAGCGCTACTATCTTATTAGCAAGCTTTGATAAAAATGCCTTGTCGTCACTAGTTAATATATAACTCACTGCAATTCAACCATTTCAAGGTTTGCTCTTGGTATAAGAGTATCTACTCCATCTATAGAAATTTCAGCTACTCTTACCATAGTTTCTGACTCCATCTTCTTTAATTCTGACGGTAAAGAAGTTACAGTTCCAATTTTTCCAAAATTTGGTGAACGAATTACTCTAACCGTACTACCTTCTTGAATACCTTCTGGCTCTTTAGATAAAGAATCTTCTGATTCAGACTCGCTGATCATAGGAATTACAATCTCAGGACGAATTACACCTGCTCTTATTTGTGTTGCACCATTGACTGACGCTTCATTTCCATGATTACTTTTTAACAAATCAAATGTAGCATCACTCATTGGAATAGATCCATACCCTTCTGTAATAATTAATGCTGTAGGCAACTGTTCTGTCCCTGTAATTGCTACGCCTAAATCATATCCTAATACTGCTTTTAAATCATAATAATTAAATCCACCTACCACCACTGCAGCAACATTACAACTCATTGCTTTTTTATAAGCATCAAGACTTAGAAATGATCCGCCTATTAAAATTTTTCCCGCCATTTCTTTTGTGATTTGATCGGGTGTTAACTCATCGGAAGAACTATTAGATACCAATACCAACTCTCCTCTTTTTTCACCTGCAATTCCAAAAATACCTTGAATAAATGCTGCATCACACTTTAAGATAATTCCTTCATTTTCAATTACTTCGTCTACTGTACCGCTCACATAGGCATCTACTTCTACTGGTATAGGAACCTCTCTTACTATAACACGTCCTGTGCTTTCAGATATAGACTCAATCGTTCCATCTACAGGGCAATCAACAGAAGATTTAAACATACCAAAGATTCCTGCTGTTTCAGCAATCATATCGCCTTTTTTAACGCTATCGCCTTCTTTGACTACTAAACAATCAACTACATCCCTAGGTTCAATATTTAAGATATTATTTACTTTTAACATTTGAACATTACCAGGAAGATTAGTAGAAGCAACGACAGTATCAGGAGATAACTTATCGCCTTTCTTTACATGGACTTTACCTTTTAGAGGTAGAATGCGCTCTTTTCTAAAGAGTGTCTTTTTTAATACTTTTAATCCGGGCGTATAGGAATGTGCCATTTAAAATAAATCTCCTTTAGGATATTCATCTACTGCGCTAGACCAATTCAATAAACTATCAATTCTTTGTGATGGATCAGTCGATAATGTAATTGGTCTATTACGTCCATCAAAAATTAAACCAACTACCCCTCCATATATGATAGAATCAAGCGGTTCTCCTTTTCCGGCACCAACATCTACTCCCCTTGATGGCTCTATATGAACCTTTACTTCTTCGTAAGGAACCTCAAGCATTTCAAGTGAACCTTCAGTGATTTCAATTGTTTTTGTTGATCCATCTTTAAATGACATTGTTACATCAGCCATTTTAGATTTGGGCTTTGCTTTTCCAACTGGACTAACACATGTTCCAAGTCTAATTAAACAATCATTATCAAACACCTCTAAGGCAGCTTGACTTGCATCATCTTTTAATTCGTCTTTATCAATATTTGCGAGCACACCTAATTGAGGCATCATAAAAATAGAATCTACCGCTAATTGTGTAATACCCTCAGGCATGAAAGCGTCGATAAGCATTCTGGCAGATTGTTGACGACGTGGAGCATGCGATAATACACCACCCGATCCCACCAACAAATCTAAATCCATCATATTTACTAAAGATTGACCACTAGAAGACTGCTCAAATGCGTCCGATATAGTACGTTCTGATTGAACCCCTTTAAGACTAGTAGCAAACGCTTTATGTTGAATAAAAGACAATCTCAATGCTTCTCTAGCAATTGCTTGTTCGATTACTAATTCTTCTAATGATTGCGGCACCGTAGTTGGACGTATCATCTTATTACCGATACGATTTGTTAGTTCGCTACGATCAATATCAAAAGGAACCCATCTTAATACATTATCTAATCCTGCTTCAGCCAATACATTACAAATAGAATAACTCATTCCAAGATTAGCACTTACCGTACGATTAAATTTCTCTTCAAATACAGAAAAAATATCTGTTGTTGCACCGCCGATATCTACTCCTACAACAGAAATACCTTCTTTCTTTGCAATCATTTCAATTAAGAAACCTACTGCTCCAGGTGTCGGCATAATAGGAGCGTCAGTCCAAGACATTAGCTTCTTATATCCAGGTGCCTGCGCCATAACATGTTCCATAAATAAATCATGAATTTTATCACGTGAAGGCTCCAAATTTTCTCTCTCAAGTACTGGTCTAATATTATCAACAATATCTAGATCTGAAATTTCACCGAGCGTTGATTTGATAGACTCTTGTGCCTTATTATTTCCAGCATAAATAATTGGTAGTTTATAATTTTGTCCTAAACGAGGTCGTGGATTTGCAGCTGCTAAAATTTCAGCTAATTCCATTACATGGGTTGTGGTTCCGCCGTCAGTTCCACCCGATAATAATATCATATCAGGTCTTAGCTGTCTTATGCGTGTAATTTTTTCATGTGGCAATCTACCATCGTTTGATGCTAAAACATCCATTACAATTGACCCTGCACCTAAAGCAGCTCTTTCTGCGCTTTCTCCCGACATAGACTTTACCACACCAGCTACCATCATTTGTAATCCACCACCAGCAGAGCTTGTAGAAATATAGATATCTACTCCTGACTGCCCATTATCTGGTGTTATAATTTGATCTCCGTCTAAAATAGTTCTTCCAGACAGCTCTTCTACTTCCATCACAGCATTCAATACACCCTTAGTAACATCTTCGAAAGGAGCTTCAACGGTTGTAGGGGCTTCACCTCTGAAAGTCAACCTATAGCGATCCTCTTTCCATTCAATTAGAATAGCTTTAGTGGTTGTACTTCCACAATCTGTTGCCAATATAGATTTAATTTTTTTACTCATAAATAATACGCAATAACATAAAACAATGTTACTGGAGTTGTCAATATTAAAGAGTCTAATCGATCTAACATTCCTCCATGACCCATTAATAGACGAGAAGAATCCTTTATTTTTACTCTACGTTTTAAAGATGACTCAAAAATATCACCAAAAAATCCAATAATATTTATAATGATAACAAATAAGCATTTATCTAAAAATGTTAGGTTGAACACAAATTTATCGAATAAGAATATAAATAATATAGTACTGAATAATCCTCCGATTAGACCAGCATATGTCTTATTTGGACTCATTGATGGTGCAATTTTTTTACCACCAATCCACTTACCAAAAATATAAGAAAAAGAGTCATTTACCGATACACCCGCAAACAACATTAACGTGAAATAAGAACCTAATAATGTATCAATATCTCTCAATACCAATAAACAAAAAAGACTTCCTAGGACGTAAAAAAAACCAAAAACTATCCAAAGTATTTTATTGTCATTTTTTGATTGGAGTAATAGAAATTCTCTGAACGCAATTAATGCGGCTAGTATTATAAGAGAATTAAAGATCCACCCTCCACTCAATACCGCTAGAACAACAAGAGGAAACCCTGTTAAACCTATAGCTAATCTTGACTTTAAAGCGCTCATTAGACCAAACTAGTCAAAGTTTATAATTATACCAAAAGCTTAATTGTCTTTGGAAGTATTTGTGCAGATACTTTTCTGCTTTTTATTGTTTCTCCATCCACATTGAAGTATGAATCCTTTAATGCGTCAATAGAAAATGATTTTATCTGGCTCATATGTACATATGGTAAGTCAGCATGTTCACCGGTATAAACTTTCTTAAATATTGAAATTAATTGCAACCTACTCACATCATCCTTTACAATTACCATATCCATCATTTCATCATAAAAACCTCCCGAAGGAGCTATTTTCATACCTTTCCCCGTATGAATACTGTTGCATCCAACCATGAAAGCGCATGAAATATCAGACGTCTTACCGTCAATAGAAATTGACGCCTTATAAAGTGTCTTTTCTAGTAACTTTATCACAGAGGCTATATCATATCGGATTGTACCTAAAAATCTTAATTTATCCGCTAGCACATTACCAAATGAAAACATTCCCCATCCTATAACGCTAACGCTCAACCTTACTTCGTTATCAAAAATAGCCTTATTTACATCCATCAATCGAATATTATCAGATAAAGCTCTCTTTATAGCAATATTATAGTCTAGATAGTCTATATCATGCACGATAGAATTTCCTGATCCAGTAGGAATAATACCAATAGGGAAAAATGAACATAAGTCTGATTGATACAATCCATTCACTACTTCATTAACTGTGCCGTCTCCACCAAATATTAAGATACGATTAAATTGATCTGACTTTAATTCTGATACGATTTTTTTTGCATGACCAGCATATTCAGTTTCTAATAATTGAGGGGTAAATCCATGACTTTCAATAACACTTTTTACTTCATAATATACTTTAAGTGATTTCTTTAAACCACTTACAGGGTTAATGATACATAGAACATTTTTCATTTATGATATTTATTATCACCAAGTCTTATAACTTCAATTCTGACTTTTGTAGTTCCTTGATTTACAAAATCTAATTTTCTAGCTGCCTTATAAGATAAATCTAGAATACGACTCTTAGCAAAAGGACCTCGATCATTGATAAACAACTTAATAGATTTTCCATTTTCTAGATTGGTAACCTTAACTTTTGTACCCAAAGGATATGTCTTGTGAGCCGCACTAATTTTATACATATTAAAAATTTCACCATTTGCTGTACGTTTTTTATGAAATTTACTCCCGTAATATGATGCAATACCTACCTGTACTCGAGGGTGATTTTTTATAGCCTCAATTTGCTTGCGACTCATACCATTAGAATTCACATAGTCACCATAAGCAATACTTGGACCACAACTAACGACAAAACACATAATTAAAATAAATATTGTATTAATTTTCATTCGACAACTTACTATTAATTTGAGGAACTTGAAATGGATCTATCACTAACTGACTAGCCATTCCCACCAATGTAGCGCCTTTATCTAATACTGATATCACATCTTCATAAGTTGAGATACCTCCTGTTGCAATAATAGGAATATCAAAATTAGATGCTACTAGCTCAACATTTCTTGATGTCATATCAAATAGCCCTACTCCGCTTAGTCCACCACCATCTTTAGAGAAGGTTTTTTTATCTAATCCTACAGATTCTGCTGTAATATATTTTGTATTACCTAGATTGACAGCACATCTATCCACACTAACCAGAGTCTCACAAACCTTAAACATATTTTCTTGCGTACTGTCAGGAGAAACTTTTACAACAATGACATTCAAACAAGATTTTCTCATCTTACCTAACAGCATTCTAAGCCCTTCCATATCATCGCTTAAACATTTTCCATCTTCTGTATTTGGACAGCTAATATTTAATTCGTAAAAAAACTGATTAAAAGAAGAATCTTGTACCCTAGAATTAATCATATTAAATACTTCTAAATACTCTTCTATGCTATTTCCGCCGATACTAATACCTATAGGTCTATTAAATGATAGAAGTTTTCTATTTTCAAAATTATCAATAAAATATTTGACTCCTTTTGTTGGAAGTCCAAGGGAATTAATTAAACCATACCTCCCATCATACTTAATTTCTTGTATTCTAGGCCTTTGATTGCCCTCTGACGGCCTTTTTAGAACTGTTTTATATGTCATTCCACCTAAACCTACTAATTGCCACTGAATCAAGGAACTGATGTCATCCTTAAAAGATGCAGCTATTAATGGCGAAGGAAAAGATAAATCATACAATTTGGTGTCTATACTCCTCGGAATTCTAAACTTAAAAAAATATCGCAATGGAGAAATCATCAATAGATGATTTACTGTATCGCCTATTATAATTGCTCTTTCTAAATCTTTTGGCCAACGAGCAAAAATACCAATCACTACCCTACGAATAGATTTAAAACTTAGCGATAATAGCTTTGCTCTTAATCTATTGAACACTCAGACTCTCTAATCTTTTTTGGGCCAATTCGCCTTGCTTAGAACTTGGATGTTTATTTACCAACCACTCATAGTAAACAATCGCACTATCTGGATTTGATAATTCATAATCATAATAATATCCTAAGAAATATGCTGCTATATTAGACGACTCAGTAGAGGAATCTATGTTTAAAATATTTCTATATATTTCAAGGGATTTATCAGAATTTTTAGACCATAAACTTTCTGCTTCTAGTAACATATCTGACGGCTTATGAGAACTACCTAAGTTCTCATCCTTGATAATAAACTTTGTAAAATCTGAATCAGGATATGTACTTAAAATTGAATCTTTATATTGGGTTGCACGACTATCATCTTTCATATGATATATGGAATAAAGTGCAAAGGTTGCTGATGGAAATACAGAAGAGTCTTGAAAGTTATCTACAATTTCTTGAAAATATTCGATAGAGTCATTGAAATTTCCCAAATCAAAGGCTAACGTCTCGCCTAATCCATATAAAATATCTGATTTATCTTTACTGCTCTCATCTTTTAGTAATTTATCTAGATCAATCAATTTAGCAACGGCATTACGTTTATTTGAAATTAGCACCTTATGACTAGAATTTGCATTTTGCTTCATTGCTTCATTCATAAAGAAACTAGATTTTTCAAAATCTAAATTTGGACTTTCCAGATATAGAGTGGAAAGAATATAGTAGGCCTCAATTGCAATTTTTGTATTAACATAGTCTTGTGCAATTCTATCTAAACCTTCGATAGAAAAATCTATACGTCCCTGGTTCAATTCAATCTTCATTAACTCTAACCTTAAATCAGCTTTTATTGATGAAAAATCATCATCCAATAATAATCTCTCAATCCTACTTTTAGATTGCTCAATCTGTCCTAATAAGCGATATGTCTGAATAATCTTTAAATTAGATTCACGAATTCTATTTATTGAGATGCTATTATTAAGAACTTTCTGATAGCTATCTAATGCTTGCTCATACATTTGTTTATTGTAAGATAGTTCTGCGATTTGAAAATAAATCTGTTCCCTAGTCAAGCGATCATTACTATTTTCTGCTCCTAGATTTAGAAAATAAAATGCATTATCAGAGTCTTCATTATCAAGATAAATTTCTCCCAAAACTAAATAAATACGAGACTTTAGCTCAACAGAATCAGTATTAGAGAGCAAATTTTTGAGATCATTAATTGCTGGCTGAGACTTCAAATCTTTCCACTTACATAATGCTAACCAATACTTTGTCTCATTGATGAAGAATGATTCTTCAGAATCTTGTAATGAAATAAATGCTTCTTTGGCGCTATCATACTCTCTTCGGAAAAAATGAGATTTTCCTTTTAGTAGCATAGCATCTTCCACATAATCACTATCACTATAATCAGTTAATACCTTATCTGACTTTTCAATAGCCTTGCCATATTCTTGGATTGCTCTTGCTGGTAAAGAGTCTCCAAGACTCTGTATTCTTACTTTTTCAGCAATATTATAATGCTCTTCTGCGTTATAGAAAGTATTAAAATATGCGCAAGACTGTAAAAATACTAAAAGACATGAGTATTTTATAATTTTTGAATTAAATTCAGGTATCATAACACAAATTTACAATGAAGCTTGAAGAATTACAGAACATAATTTCTAAAAAAATATCTGACGTTATCAGCGTTGAGTCAATTCATATCTATGATTATACTGCTCAGCATGAAAATCATGCTACTTTTGATGGAAATTTTCACCTAAGTATGACATTGGTTAGTCCGGACTTTGAAGGAATGAGCTTAATTGAAAGACATCAATTAGTCTATAAAGCTGTTGATGAGTACATGCATGGAGAAATTCACGCACTTACTATGAAAACTCATACTCCCGACGAACATAAAAAGACACTAGATAATTCTTAGTGAAAATCGGCTATCCATGTATGAATTACACAATTGAGTGTAAAGTAAAGACATTTAAACTTGCATCATACTCAGAAGAACGTGTCATTGATACCGTACAAACCAATTTAAATAATCTAGAAAAAATTCTACATTTTAATAAAGAAAATGATTTGGGATTTTTAAGAATTTCTTCTGACCTAGTCCCTTTTGCTTCTCATCCTATCATGACATTTAATTGGCAAGATTATTTCATGGATCAATTTAGTCAATTGGGAAAGGTTATCAAATCAAATGGATTTAGAATAGCATTTCATCCTGGACAATTTGTTTTAATCAACTCTCCAAAAGAAGAATTGTTTATCAAGAGCTCTCAAGAATTAACTTATCACGTTGATATGATTAAACTTTTTGGGCTTGATTCTGATACAAAAATTCAAATTCATGTAGGCGGCGTATATGGAGATAAAGAAACTGCAATTAATCGATTTATTGATCGATATCATAGACTAAGTAGTGATGTCAAAAGACATCTTGTTATAGAAAATGATGAGAAATCATTTGATTTGCAAGATTGTTTAAAAATTCATAAAGGAACTGACGTTCCTATCATTTTCGATAATCTACATCACGACATAAAAAATAACGATGAAGCTTTACTAGATGCGTTGAATCTTTCTAGCAAAACATGGAAAGCTAAAGACGGTGTTCCTATGGTAGATTATTCTACACAACAAGAAGACGCTATAGTTGGAAAACATTGTGATACAATTAACGAGAATCATTTCTCTGATTATATTAAAACAATTAAAGATAAATTTGATTTAGATATTATGCTTGAGATTAAAGATAAAGAATTAAGTGCGCTCAAAGCACAAAAAATCTTTACTCAGCGTAATTCGGTATAGGAAGAATTCCTAAAGTAATAATAAATTTATTTTGATAGTGTTCTGTAAATATGAACACAAATGATAGTTACATTTACAAATAGTAAGCTCATACTTCCTTGTACAATTGCGTAAAACGCCCATGCCAAACAACCCAGCCCATTTATAGCTCTCATTTTCCAGCCATCCCAAAAAAAAGAAAGAATGACAAGAGTCGAGCCTATCCAGCCAATTAATTCAATATTTTCAAACATTACTTACTATTCTCCCGCACTATAATTCGGTGTAGGAGCAATTCCTAGAGTGATTTCGAATAAATCGCTTTCAAGTGTCGCCGTTTCAGAAGATGGTGATTCAACAATACGTCCTATTTCTTGATTATCTTTACTAACAATCAAAGTTGGAACATATCGAATATCTTTACCTTCTTGCTCTCCATTCGGACTAATCTTATCGCGATCTACTGTTATAATTGATACATTAATCATATCAACACCCATCTGACTGAATATTTTTTCCATTCTTGGTACTTCTCTTCTACTATCTCCACACCAAGTTCCGAGAAAAACTTCATAAGAGTATTGATTAGGATTATCGATAGCATTGGTTAATTCAGTGTCGACTTCATAGCCTTCAGATTCTATTTGATACCATTCACCAAAAGGATCTTGTTGCAATTCTTCTATTGCAATTGGACCTAAGAGCATTGGTTTTCCTGTTTTAGGATCTTCAAACATCCCTTCCGGGATGTTTGAAGAATTAAGATTAAATAAGCCAAGAGATATCATTACAAGAATAAACATAATAATATTTATTCTTTTAGACCACTTAGGCTCAATTTCAATAAAGGGTTTATTCTTTGTCATTGTAGTACTTAAATATTAGATAAGTACCTAGTATAGTGCAACATAAAGAAATTACAGAACCCTCAATACCGAAAGCTCCTCCAGAAATAATATCTGGTACATTTCCTGTATTTTCATGGGCAATCATTTTCCATGAGTCAACACCCAGTCCACTGATTTCAAAACCAAATAATCCTTGGAAAAAATTCCATCCAAAATGGAAAAATGTTGGTAGCCATAAGTTTTTAGTAAATGTGTAGCTAATTCCGAGAATAAATCCTGCAGCAAATAGCTCAGTCATTGGAACCCATGTACTCCAAACGCTTGGGTTTGAAGAATGCACTAATGCAAAGAAGACCGAAGAACCCGCTAATGCAATCCATCTATTATCTGTTTCATCCATCATGTTTTTTAAAAGATATCCTCTAAAAACAATCTCTTCATCAAATGCAGCAATAAATAACATAAGACTTACCATAAAGACTTCAGCTTTAAATCCAACTGATCCTGTTACCGTAATAGCGCCTAAAACCCATAAAATAAGGAATATTCCTCCAATAAATAGTAAAGCGCCTCCTAGTCCAGCTAACATCTCTTTACCGCGATTTTCAACGGATAATCCGATATCCATTAATGGCTCTCTATTTACAACGGCCATCATAAACCAGATTGCACCAAAACTTGATATAATTCCAAGGACTGTCATCAATAGCATCATCGGTGATCCAAAGCCCATTCCTTGCATACTTGCTACAAATGCTTCAACAGCAGCTGGATCTTCTATATTCACTCCACTCGAAATCATTATTGCAGCAACGGCAACACCTTGTACGATTGCCTGAGCAAAAAACCATATTGGCATGAATAATATTGCTCTAAGCCATCCGTTTTTAATTCTTGGTTCCATTTAATACTCCTTTCATTCTATTGATATAAATTTTAGAAATATAATCAAGTTTATATATCTATTGATATATTATTATTTAAACTCATGATTAGTATCGAGGTGAGTTTTTTTTATTTCTTAAAATATTCTTCCCAGTAAAGTATCTGGGTCATAATAATTGAAATTGCCATCAGAAGAGTTGCCCATCCATATGTTGTAACACCTCCTTTTTCAAAATGTTGATAAAGTAACGTACCTATTACAACGACTAAACACACTAGACTCATAATGGGTAAAATATATTTTTTCATTTTTATAATATTATTTGTCCATTAAAAAAATTGATTCTAAATCTTTTTTAAAGAATCGTACGATTTTAATAGTTAAGGGTAGCGATGGATCAAATTTACCCTTTTCAAGAGCATTGATTGTTTGCCTACTAACATCAAGACGCTGTCCTAATTCTTGTTGACTTAGCTTCTTTTCACGTCGTAAAATTTTTAAATTATTCTTCACTTTAATATTCCCTATGTCAACTCAAATGCTTTTTATAAAAATAAACCTGCCCTACTCCAGTTCCTATTACAAAAAATAAGAGATTTAAAGGAAAGCAAACATCTTGATGCACAACTTCTGCAATCACTCCTGCAAGCGATAAAGAGTGAAATATAATCCCTAAAACTATAAAACAGTATGCTCCAGTAGTCACTGCAAAATCGTGGAATTTCTTAAACATTTCATCTTGTGTGCCATAAAATTTTAGCCAAAAAAATATTCCTATCAGCAAACAAATAATACCTGCGATAGTCATTTCAGTTGCAGGAATTGGATCCCCGTAGCTATTTGCCATTGTTACAAACCCAGCTATTCCCCCTGCTATAAAGAAAAAAATGCTTGATAGGGTGTAATTTTTTTTATCTCCTTTATTCATAGAAGAAAAATCTAACCATAATCCGTTATGTGTAATTTTTGTCATAATTTTACCTTTATTTATAAGTTATAATTGTAAAGCTTGCTTTACTTTTAAGCTAAACAATAATTATTCATTATAGTATAGAAAAATAAGAGCGCTTCAACCAAGCGCCCTTGTATTTAGAGGTAACATTACTCTGTCGTATATCGTATGCAATGCTTATCAGCAGAAATTGTCCCGTACGAGTAATTACCATCTCCTGCTTTTTTATACTTTATAGAACGCGTGCTTGGCTTATAATACAGTTCTACAAAATCGTATTGGAAATTATTATTACATGCCATACAACTACATTCACTTAAATCTTCGCTACTAGCATATTCTATTTTACGCAATTTGGTTAAACTACCATAAACGCCGCCTATTGATTTGTGATGAGAGACATTCTTTACAGCAATATATCCATTTGTATCTCCTCCACCAGATCCGCCATCATCGCCATCATCGTTATTATCGTCGTCTATAGATTGATTATATATACTTACAATAATGTCTTCGGTTGCACCTGCATTTCCACTAAGGTTATAGGTATTGTGATCATTAACAATTGCCTTGATATGGTATTCACCATTATCCTCAAGCTCCGTATCCCAACTATAAGAATAGTTTGCATAAGGAGATGTTAAACTTCTCCAGCTGGCAACATTGTAATATTCGCTAGATGATGGTCCTTTAACATAAATATCAACCTCTTCTACTTTTTTATCATCTTGAGCCATTATAGAGATTATCTTACTCCCTTCAATTGTTTCATTATTGCTTGGAGACATGAATGACACGGTTGGTGGTGTCATATCTAAGATTGGTGCAGATGATTGACTATTTGAAGACATATTATCTTCGCATGAAATTGTAAGTAAAAGAAAAAAGGATAAAAAATATATATGCTTCATTTTTAACTCCTGTTATTATTTGTGAGAACAATGTAAAGTACGCTTTACATATATAAATATCAAGTACGCTTTACATATTTATTACTTATTTAAAAAATGCTTAAATTGTTTCACTTAAATAAAAGGAAAAAAATGAAGAACATATATATCTTAGTCATAACCGTTTTATTTCTAAGCGGGTGTAATAACGATTTTCAAGCTGAAGAAATTGAAAATAGATTTAATATCTATATTAGTAAGCTGTCAAATGAAGAAATTGAGCAGAATTTATCTAAAGGCTTAAAACCGATTGCCATTAAAGATAATATTGATGTAAAAGGATTTGCAAATACTGCTGGATCGCTAGCATTAAAAGACAATCGTCCTTCTAGTAATGCATTCCTTATTCAACAACTTGTAGATAATGGATATTTTGTTATTGGAAAAACTAATTTATCTGAATGGGCTAACTTCCGCTCTTCTTCATCCACAAGTGGCTGGTCTAGTATGGGTGGCCAAACAATTAATCCTTACGGTTCAATGCGCACGCCTTGTGGTTCCAGTTCTGGTTCTGGTGTCGTAGTTGCAACTGGATTAATTGATGTGGCTATCGGAACAGAAACAAATGGATCAGTAAGTTGTCCTTCTTCTGTGAATGGTATTGTAGGAATTAAACCTACTGTAGGCCTTGTTAGTCGATCTGGTATTATCCCTATCTCTCATACACAAGATACCGCAGGACCAATGGCAAGCTCTGTAAAAAGAGCAGCTCAAATATTAGAAATTATTGCAGGAAAAGATATAAATGATCCTGCTACGCTGAATATTCCTAAAGACTTCAATTTTAATTTTACATCCAATCTAAATCAAGAGTCCTTGCAAGGAAAAAAGTTTGGATTGCTTGCAACTGGATCGCATGATGAAGATGGTCAAAAAGCGCTTGAAAAAATAAGAGTATTACTCGAAGATTCTGGTGCTATAGTCGTTGATATTGATGATAAAAGACAATATCCTGGAGAAGCAGAATTGTTAGTATTGATGTATGAATTCAAGGAAAATCTTGAAAAATATCTAGCTACTTCAAATTCTCCCCATAAAACTCTTTCAGAGCTCATTGAATTCAATGATACAAATAAAGAAAAAGTTTTAAAATATTTTGATCAAAGCATTTTTATTGATAGTGATAAAACTAGCTCTCAAAGAGAAGAATATCTTATTGCATTAGATCAAATAATAGATACCAGGAATGGTATTGACAATCTACTTGAAGAGAATGATGTTGATGCACTTGTTGGCTTATCATGGAGTCCTGCTTGGGCAATCAACCATGATGGTGGCGATGATGAAGCAATTGAAGCATATAGATTTTGGGTCAATGGTAGTTATGCTGCTATGGCAGGATATCCGCATGTTACCGTTCCTCTAGATTATATTGATGGTCTCCCTATTGGAATGTCGTTCATTGGAACGGCATGGTCTGATAAACAGCTAATAGAGTATGCACACTCTTTTGAGCAGTTAAATAATTTTAACCCAACACCAACACTTTAATAATGAGCATTTTATTAGAAAAAATCTTGATTGCTATGATTGGCTTTGTGTTATTTATGCTAGTATTTATTATTCTAAGAGATTTGATTAAAGCTCTGTTCAAAAAAATTAAGAAATTACTTTAAGTAATGAAACCACTAATCAGCCGCCGAAATTTTGTTAAAACAACTACAATGGCTGGGGTTGCCGCATCTATAGCGCCAACTATTCTGTTTGGTAGTCCTTCTCAAAGATTGCAAATAGGGATAATTGGCACAGGATTTCGTGGCCAATGGGTTTCACAGCTTTTGTTAAACCGTCCTGATGTGGATATTCCTGTAATTTGTGATGTTGATGATATTATGATTGAAAGAGTTTTAAAAATCTTTAAAAAAGCTAATCGTCCTTTGCCAAAAATATACAAAAATGGTCCAGAAGATTTTCGAAACATGGTTGCAAATGAAGATTTAGATGGAGTATATATTGCTACCCCGTGGGAATGGCACCATTCTATGGCTATTGCCGCCATGAAAAACAATATTCATGTAGGCACAGAGGTTCCAGCAGCTCTTACCGTTAAAGAGTGTTGGGATTTGGTCAATATATCTGAAAAAACTGGCAAATTGTGTATGATTATGGAAAACGTAAACTATCGAAGAGATGTTATGGCAGTTCTCAATATGGTTCGTCAAGGACTGTTTGGTGAATTACTTCACTGTCAAGGCGGATATCAACATGATTTACGGCATGTTAAGCTTAATGATGGTGTTGGTGCTTATGGTGGTGGTGTAGAATTTGGTGATAAAGGTTTTTCCGAAGCACGATGGAGAACACAACATTCAGTAGATCGCAATGCTGATCTTTATCCTACTCACGGACTAGGACCTGTAAGTACTATGTTAGATATTAATCGTGGCAACAGAATGCTCTCTCTCACCTCGACAGCAACCCAGTCCCGTGGACTTCATAAGTATATTGTAGATCTTGGAGGAGAAAAACATCCCAATGCAAAAATAGATTTTAAGTTAGGTGATATAGTTACAACAGTAATTAAGTGCGCCAAAGGACAAACAGTTGTACTAAGTCATGATACAAACTCGCCTAGACCATATTCTTTAAATTTTCGTGTTCAAGGTACTGAAGGGTTGTGGATGAAAGATAATGATTCTATTTATATAGAAGGCGTAAGTCCAAGCGAACATCGATGGGAATCAGATGAAGAATATTTAAAAAAATATGACCACCCTCTTTGGAAAAAATTTGAAGATCAAGCCGCTGGCTCAGGCCATGGAGGCATGGATTTTTTTATTGTCCGCGCATTTATAGAAGCACTAAAAGGCAACCAAACACCGGTAATTGATGTCTATGATGCTGTAAGTATGAGCGTAATAGTTCCTTTGTCAGAAAAATCCATTAGACTAAATAGTAATTCAGTAAAAATTCCTGATTTTACACGAGGAAAATGGAAAACAAATTCACCTATTTTTGGTTTAGATGAAAAATATTAATCTCTTTCTTTTAATTTTTAATCTATTTTTTTTAAGGCTTCAACTAATTGAAATTCTTTGTCAAATCTTTCTTTCATACCACCTTTTTCTTTAAGTAAGATATATCCATAAGATTTTGATCCAATTGCAATTTTATCCCCATAGCGAGTATCATACCAATATTGATCACCTTTACTATCAATAATTACTTGGTATCTGCCATTTTGAGATTCTTCTTCATGTTCATCAAATCCCATAATTAACATAACATTAATTGTTAGTAATGCTCCAATTAATAAACTCTTAATATCTATTTTCATATCTAATTCCTTTTTATTGATTTAATTAAAGTTAAAGGGCTATAAATCGCAAGATTTAACACCTTTTTTTGCTCTTTTATAGACGAAGTGCGGAGAGAGAGGGATTCGAACCCTCGATACAGTTTCCCGTATAACACCTTAGCAGGGTGCCGCTTTCAACCACTCAGCCACCTCTCCAAATATGGGGAATTTACACTAAGAATACTATGAACTCGACAAAAAAGATACAAGCCTATCTTTTAGCTTATCTAATCCGACATTACTTACAGATGAAATGTCTATATATTCTTCTGAAAAATTCTTCCAACTCTCTAAATTTTCTACCTGATCCATCGTATCGCGCTTTGTACGTACTACCAATTTTGGCTTATCCATTAACGTATCATTAAAGCTAGATAACTCATTAGACAATTTATCGAAAACATCTTGTGGATTAGGCTCTAAAATATCAATTAAGAATAATAAAATTCTATTACGTTCTATATGTCTCAAGAATTGATGACCCAATCCTTTACCTTGGCTAGCACCCTCAATAAGACCTGGAATATCAGCCATTACAAATGATTGATACTCTCCATATTTCACAATTCCCAAATGAGGCTGTAAGGTTGTAAATGGATAGTCCGCAATCTTCGGTGTTGCGGTAGTCATTACAGATAATAAAGTCGATTTTCCAGCATTAGGCAAACCAACCAAACCTACATCTGCTAAAATTTTTAGCTCTAGCTCAACTTGTAATGATTCTCCAGAAATTCCTTGTTGTGAAAATCGAGGAGTTTGTTGCCTGGAAGACTTAAAATTATAATTTCCTCTACCTCCAATACCGCCCAAACAAACTATGCGATGCTCGTTTTCTTTAACCATATCAACAACAACGTCATTGGTATTTAAATCTTTAATAATTGTACCACAAGGCACTTGAATAATAAGATCTTCTCCTGATTTACCTGTGCGCTTATTTGCCCCTCCAGACTTACCATTTTGAGCTTTATACAGACGACGATATCGAATATCTTGAAGTGTATGTAAGTTGGGATTGGTTAGAAAAATAATGTTACCACCTTTTCCACCATTGCCGCCACTAGGACCGCCTTTATCTATATATTTTTCTCGATGAAAAGCAACAATGCCTGGTCCGCCGTTTCCAGCTTGCAATCTTATTTTTGCATAATCGATAAACATAATAATTCCTTAGAAATTGCTAATAATCTCGTCACCAAATTCTGAACATTTTAATAATGTAGCTCCATCCATTAAACGCTCAAAATCGTAAGTAACTCTTTTATTATATATAGCAGTTTCTAATGCTCTCTCGATAAGGATAGCTGCTTCTTCCCATCCCATGTGTTGCAACATCATCACACCAGACAAAATTACTGAAGATGGATTAACCTTGTCTAATCCAGCATATTTTGGAGCCGTACCATGCGTTGCTTCAAAAATAGCATGCCCAGAGCTATAATTAATATTTGCTCCAGGAGCAATGCCAATTCCACCAACAGCTGCTGCTGCAGAATCTGATAAATAATCACCATTTAAATTCATTGTAGCGATGACATCATACTCGTCCGGTCTTAATAGTATTTGCTGAAGGAATGCATCCGCAATAACATCTTTGATAATAATCTTTCCTTCTAATTCAGCTTTAGATTGAGCAGCGTTAGCGGCATGCACATCTTGCTCTTCTTTAATTCTATCGTACTGCATCCATGTAAATACTTTATCGCCATAATGTGTTTCAGCGTGTTCATAAGTCCATTTTTTGAAGTATCCCTCTGTAAACTTCATGATATTACCTTTATGAACTATTGTAACTGATCTTCTATTGTTCTTGATAGCATATTTTAAAGCAGCATCAAATAATCTTATTGAACCTTCTTTTGATATGGGTTTAATACCAATAGAACTTGAATCTGGAAATCTAATCTTATGACCTTCTCCCAATTCATTTAATAAACTAATTACCTTCTTTGCTCCATCAGAATCTTTTGGAAATTCTATTCCACTATATACATCTTCTGTATTCTCTCTAAATAGAACAAAATCAACCCTATTAGGATCTAAAATTGCTGCAGGAGCACCTTTAAACCATCTTACAGGACGCACACATGCATATAGATCTAATTCTTTTCTTAAAGCCACATTTAAGGAGCGTATTCCACCACCAATAGGAGTGGTAAGCGGACCTTTAATTCCTACATGATGGGATCTAAGGGTGTCTAATGTTTCTGATGGAAGCCATTCTCCTGTTTTATCAAATGCTTTTTCTCCGCATAAAACTTCCAACCATTCAATTTTTTTTGACCCTTTATAACTATGCTCAACAGCGGCATCAATCACTTTCTTTGCTGCATGCCAAATATCTGGTCCGATACCATCACCTTCTATAAAAGGAATAATCGGATTATCACTTACAATTAATTTATTATTTTCATATTTTATTTTATCAGCCATTATTCTCTTTCATTTTTTTAATCAATATATCTTCAACGCTCTTTGGTACAAACTTGGATAAATCGGTATCATACTTAGCTAATTCTTTAATAATAGTAGAATTCAGATGAAGAAATTTCTCATTTGATACCATCAAAATAGTAGAAATTTCAGAATTAATACCATGATTTACCATTGCCATTTGGAACTCTAATTCAAAATCACTTACATGTCTAAGCCCTCTAATAATAGCTACAGCATCATGCTCTTGTGCAAATCTTATAACTAAATTTTTTGGATTAGAATGCACATAAACATTATCAATATTATGAGTACATTCTTCTATCATATCCACTCTTTCTTGATGTGAAAATAATGGATCTTTATGCAAATTATCTGAAATACAGATATGAACTTCATCAAAAAGTTTTGCTGCTCTTTTTGTAATATCGATATGCCCATAATGTAGGGGATCAAAAGTGCCTGGATATATTATTTTCTTCATATTTGCCAATATAATAGTTGCGTATCCCCGAATTTAGCCATTTTATAATATCCTGCAAGCGATTCATTTTTACTGCATTCAAGAACAAAAATTCCTCCAGGATTTAGCTTTTTACAAGCCAAATCAATAAGTATTGGTAGATTAGCTAACCCATATGGAGGATCAGCAAATATGACATCATATTTATTGCATTTCTTAAGGAATCTTAAAGAATCTCTAACCAAAAAATTGAAATGATTATAATTAATTGATTCTGCATTTTTTCTAATTTGACTCATATGCTGCTTATTCATTTCTATAAAAGTTACTGTATCTGCTCCTCTGCTACTTGCTTCAAAACCAATAATACCTGATCCTGCATATAAATCTAAAAAATCTTTATTTTCAAGAGAACCTAGGGTGTCAAAAAGACTTTTTCTAGCAATGGATGTAGTTGGTCTATATAAAAAGCGAGAGCTTAGAGTAATGGATTCATTTTTAAATATACCAGATAGTATTTTCATACTTTCAAGACTGTGACATACAAATGAACTGAATTATCAATTTTATTATATACAATCTTTCTTGAAATCAAATTATCATATTGTCTTATATGTTCAAGAATTTCTATTGATCCATCTAATCCTTCGCACCTAATAATAACATTATCAGATTTTTTATCAAAAAATAATCCTTCAGAATGTTCAAACTGATTACTATTTCCTTTTTCGACAATAACGGATAGTAAGTCATATATTGGCATAGACCTTTGCAATGATGCAACTTTAGAGGATTTAATAGTATATGTACCGCTTATACCATCATTAGAGCCAGTATTAATAGTAATATGGCTATCAAGAATAATTATACTTTGAATTTTACTTATATTGGCAGAATTAGCAATTACTTGAAATTCATCCATACTTGCATGTGAACTAGCAAGATATTTATCTACTTGGTTGATAGCTGGTTTAACTGCTATAGTCCTAACAGCGGATGTAGTTTCTACAGCTTTGCTGTCTTGAGTATTAATTGAAGTTTCATTATATAGAAAGTTAAAATCACTTACTCTAATCAAAGCAAGTACTACTAATCCTAAAGTTAGCAATCCTGCAATAGTATTCTTTGCATATTGGGAGAAATTATAATTACTTCCCTTGTCTAGATTGAGTATAGTTTTTCTATATTTTTGATCATCTAAAATTTGCACTCCAAAAGGCTTAATAAAATTTAATATCGGAGTAGAGTCTTTTATAATTTTTGCAAAAAATTCTACAATCTTAACATCATTAAACATAATATATTTAAGGTTGGGATCTTTAAAATCCTTCTCTTTAAATTTAATCATATCAGCCAATCCTATAATTCTTATAAATTTCTTATTTTTTCCAGTAAAACTACCTCTATAAAAAGAAAATCCTTTCTTTGAGTAATTAAAAACTGAATATATACGAGATGACCTATTCACAACGTATTGAGTAGATTTAGCGCCTGAAAGAAGAATACTAGACATGGGAACGAGAAACTTGATATCTATTCCAGAATTATTAAAATTTAGCTTTATCTTCTCTCTTAAATAATGATTCATCTCTACTGTATGAAATATATTTTTTGAAGATTTCTTACTCTCTGATATTGAAAAATAATTTCTGAATAATTCTTTCCACTTATCTTGCAAGTCACGCTTAATATACTGAGACAGACTTGATTGATTTTTTTTAGATATAGTATTTAAAGAATGAGATAATATTGAGTCATCTATAGCAATAGCTGCATGCTTATTTTCTAAATCTATTTTTTCGCCTAACTCATCAAGCGCTTGTGCAATTACACTGCTTAATAACTTAGAATTATTATCTATAGATATAAGGTTGTGATGAAATTTTATTTTAAGCTTTAGATGTACTGAATCGTTATCAGAGCTTTTTTTAAATACAGAAAGAGTATCGCTATGTACTATAAAGTATAGCAATCAATTAATTATCCCAACTTCTAGTTCCGTCGATGATATAACCATGACTCCTAGTTTTCAAGGAAAAGAATCCATATCTATTATCTTTATAAGAACGAATTGGACTTGAGACTCTAACAGAGTTTGCTTCTTCGTTTATATCGATGATATAAGGATCTCCCGTTAAAGGGCATACAAGTTGAGATTCATCTGGAAGAAATATAAAATTATAAGGACTAGTCTCTTTTCTGAACTTTCTATCAAAGTATGCTATAGTTTCTACACGCTCAAATGATGCTTCGCTAACAACGCTTAAAAATAGTGGGTCTTCACGTACTTCAAAAAGATTTCTTTTTTGAACATATAATGTATCTTCCAATCCAGTATCTTCAGACAGCATTACTACTGTGACAGTTGTATCTACAATCGTCTCTTTCGCAACTCTTCTTTGTCCAAATGTTGTATCGTACTCGACATCAAAACCTCTAGGAACATTTACAAGAAATTCTTCACCATTCAATTTTACTAACTGATCTCCTAAGAATGTAGAATCTGCCATAACTGAATCTCTAACAGCATTTACAAGATTAACTGCCTTCAGGCCGTCTTGTTCATATTTTCCGACTAAGATATTATGAAAATTTTCAACATTATATAATGCTTGTATGCGAGATCTACTTTCCTTTTTATACATATCTTCTTCTTCCCAAATAGTGCTAGGAAGATAGATTACAAGAAGAGTAAGTAGGAATACAAAGAAAATAATAATTTCTAAATAATCGTTAAAAAATTTTTGTTTGACTTTATTCATTTTAGGCTCCACAGAATTTACAATAAATCAAGAACATAGCAAGATATTAATCCTCAAATTTCTCAAATTTAATGTCTTTATCTTTTTCTATTTGATAATACTCTTTAATAATTCTTTTCTCATCCTTAGATAGACTCTTAGGAACATTCACTTGAATTTTAATAAGTTGATCTCCGCGACTTGTTTTTCCAAGCTTGGGAAAACCTTTTCCTTTAATTCTTAAAATTTGACCAGGCTGAAGACCGGAAGGAATTTTTAAACTAGCATGGCCATTGATTGTTGGAATATCAATTTTGTCTCCAAAAACAACATGGGAATAGCCAACCTTAGCTTGCAACAGAACATCATTTCCATATCTCGAGAAATGCTCATGTTCTTCTTCTTCAAAGAATACATATAGATCGCCTGCATTACCATTAATATCTTCATGTCCTTGCGAATCCAGAGTCATATAATTACCGTTCTCTACTCCTACTGGAATTTTAATTTTTATTGTCTCTTCTTTTTTAATCATACCATTTTTATCTGCACCTGATGGAATCTTATCAACAGTCTTACCATATCCTTGACACTCAGGACAAACTGACGCGGATCTCATTTGACCTAAAAATGAATTAGTAACTCGTGTTACCTGACCTAAGCCATTACACATTGTACAGTTAGAGAAAGTTGCTCCATCTGCTAACTTAAGTCTTCTTAATTTGATTTTCTTTTGACCTCCATTGACAATTTCAGCATATGAAACTTCAATCTTGACTTTAACATCGCCACCGCTCCTTGGCTTAGAGGAAGATCTTCCTCCTGAAAAAAATGATTCAAATGGATTATTTCCTCCAAAAATATCTCCAAATTGATTAAAAATATCATCCATATTCATTGAATTGAATCCTGATTGTCCTCCACCCATTCCATTGAATGCAGAATGGCCAAACTGGTCATATTTCTGCCTCTTTGAAGCGTCGCCTAATATCGAGTATGCTTCAGCAGCTTCCTTAAATTTCTTTTCAGCAGCTTCATTATCAGGGTTTCTATCTGGGTGATATTTCATAGCAATCTTGCGATATGCTCGCTTTATATCTTTTTCAGCAGAGCTCTTTGATACGCCTAATATGTCGTAGAAGTCTTTCATTTTTTATTGACCACTACTTTCGCATGCCTAATAATCAGATCTTTATATTTAAAACCTAATTCGTACACCTCTACTATCTCATCATCTTTTTTATCTTCTAGGCTCGCTGTAGTAAGCGCTTCGTGCAACTCTGGATCGAAAACCTCTCCTGTCTTTCCAAATTCTTTAATTTCCTTGCTGTTCATTTTTTTTAAGAAATCTTCTCTGATTAGCAACAATGCTTTCTTAGTATTCTCATCTTTATACGATTCAATTCCTCTGTTGATATTGTCTAATATAGATAAAAAATCAAGGATAAAGTTTTTACCATCATACTTAAAGAGTGCAGATATCTCAGACTCTTTTCTCTTTCTAAAATTATCAAATTCTGCTTTCAACCTAAGCTGTTTATCCTCAAGAGATTTGATAAAATCTTCTAAGTCTTTTTTTGTCATTCTCTTTTTTGGAGGAGCTTTTACGCCGCTAGCAGAACTATCTGATCCGTTTTTTATTTTTTTATTCATACTAATATTTTCTTCATTGCTTTATTTGATGCATAAAGACCTATTATCAAACATAAGCCAATCATCCAAGCCCATAAAAAATTATCAATTTGTACATTCAAATTGAAGTAGGAATTTATTACAATGAAACTATAATTCACTAATAAAAATGCAATAAATGATCCAATGATAGATTGAAGTATAGATTCAATAAAGAATGGGATTTTAATAAATATATCTGAAGCCCCGTTATATTGTAATATCTCAATAAAATCGCTTCGATTTGACATTGATAATTTAACTGTATTTGATATCATTTGAATTGAAATAAAGACAATTCCAATAACGGATATTAGAAAAAAGAATATAAATAAATTAATCTTATCCTCGATACTGTCGATATAGATTCCTCTATATTCTACGCTATCTACAAAGTCATAATTTTCTATATCATTAATCAATAACTCTACCTTATTTAAATCAAAATTATCTTTATCTAGCGATACTTTTAAGGACATTGGAAGAGGATTGTATCCCAACATATCTACAACATCTTCTCCAAATTCTTCTAAAAAGATATCTGCAGATTTTTCTTTATCAATTAATATAGTAGAAGATATAACAGAATTTGACTCTATTTGCTTAATTATGACAGTTGACTGCTCCAAGCTAACATCATCATTTAAAAAAATTTCAAAAGTATACTTTGAGCGAAAAAAATCAACAAGACTATCTGTATTAAATCCAATAACAAAGAAAGTTCCAAGGATAGTAAAATTAATCAAAATAGTTACTATGCATAAAAAATTAGTCAATTTATTTCTTAAAAAACTCTTTAGTCCTTCCGAGAAGAGAAAAGCAATTTTATCAATCATTCGCTTACCACCCTTCCTTGATCTAACTCTATAATCCTATATGGCTTTTCTGCTATTAATTTGTAATTATGGGTAGCCATTATTACACATGTACCCTCTTTATTGATTTGCTCTAGTATTCTTAAAATTCTATGACCTGCTGTTGGATCAAGATTTCCAGTAGGTTCGTCTGCTAGTATTATATCTGGATTCTTTACAATTGCACGTGCAATACACACTCTCTGTTGTTCTCCTCCAGATAATTGATTAGGAAATTTCTTAGCATAGCGAGATAATTCTGTTAATTCTAATGCCTCATTTACGAGGATAGATATTTTTTTTCTTCCAAAGCCGTTAATATGTAAAGGTAGTGCTATATTCTCATAAACTGTTCTTTGTTTTAATAGTTTATAGTCCTGAAAAATAACCCCAATTTTTTTTCTTGTTTTGTAAATATCTTTCTTTTTTATTTTTTTAGAAGAATAACCCAATACGTTTACCTGCCCCTTATCTGGAAAGAGATCAAAATATAAGAGTTTTAATAGGGTACTTTTTCCGGACCCTGTAGGACCAACTAGAAAGCAGAATTCATCATCTTGAATATTTAAGTCAATATTATAAATTCCAGATTTTGAAGAGTAATTATATGTAATATTTTTAAACTCAACCATAGAACTGAAGGTAAAGAAATAAGATATATATTAGTATCAATAAAAAGCCTGATAATTTATTAAGCCCCTTATAAAAGAAGCTTAAAAAAGCTAATAAACATAGTAATCCAACTCCAAAAAATAATTCAAAAGAAACATTGCTGACCTCTAGGGGACCTATTAAACCTATTACACCTAAAACAAATAATATATTGAAAATATTCGATCCAATGATGTTTCCTAGGGATATACCCACCTCTTTCCTAGAAAGTGCTGTGATAGTGACAAATAGCTCAGGCAAGGACGTTCCCATAGCAACAACAGTCATACCAATCGCTTTCTCAGAAAATCCAAACTCACGTACTAAAGGCGCTGCGCCATTTGAAACAAAAAGTTCAGAACCGGCATATAGAACTAAGGATCCAGCAAACAGTCTACCAAATGCCTTCTTCAAACAAACATCTTCCTCATTTGCCATTTCATTGTTACAAGAAGTGATATTGGGTCTTAAAAAACTAGCAATAATATAAATTATAAACAAAAATAAGAATATTTGAGAGTCACTAGAGCTAATCTGATTATCTAATATCACATAGTAAAGAACTCCGCATGCCAACAGATTATACATGAAAGCTGATATTACATTCTTGTATTCGAAATCCATTTTATAAAACAATGCAGGTAATCCTAAAGCTAAGCCAATATTAGCGACATTTGATCCCAATACATTACCGATAACAAAATCAGCATGTCCTTCCAAAGAAGAGATAATACCAACGACTAACTCGGGAAACGATGTTCCAATAGAAACAACTGTCAGTCCGATTACAAGATCAGAAATCTTTAATTTTTTGGCGACATCTTTTGCGCCATCTACTAACCATTCAGAACCATAAAATAACCCTAAAGAACCTAATAAAAGAAAAAATATACTAGACAACATTAGTACAATCCGTTCTTATTAATATATTTCCAAACATCTTTTGGTACCATGTATCTAATTGTTTTTCCGTCTCTCCAGCGCGCTCTTATATTCGTCGAGGAAATTTCAAATTGAGGAATGTTAGCAAAATGCACTTCATCTAATATCCATTGCGGTATATCACTAGGAGTAAATCCCGGTCTAATTGCAACAATAATATTACATAAATTCATTATCTTCTTAGGATCTTTCCATTTGTGAAACTCTCGCAGAGTATCACTCCCCATAAGGAAATATAAATCTTTTTTTTCTAGATTGCGGTTTTGAGCAAACTCAGTAACCGTGTCAATGGTATAGCTAATATCTCCCTTATTAATTTCAAAATCAGATATTTCAAAATTATCATTACCAACAAGGGCCATATTGAGCATATCTAATCTTTTTTTAGTGGAAGATATGACCTTTCCCTGTTTGGCGGGCGAGATATTTGCAGGTACGAATATTAATCTTTCGAAGTTTTCAGATTCAATAATAGTCTGAGCAATTAGAAGATGTCCAATATGAGGAGGGTCAAAAGTACCACCGAATATACAGGTTTTCATAATCTACCTACCTTAAGAATTGTTATTTAAAATCTGTGAAGCTTCTTCTTTGAAGCTATCATTGACTAGCGATTTATCGCTTGCACCTAAACCATCTAAAAACTCTTTAGCCTCTTCTTTCTTATCCAAAAGAACTAAACATCGTATTACTTCTAGATTTGCATTTCTATAATATTTTGTATCATAGTAGTCATTAATTACAATCTCATAAGAAACGATTGCTGAATCATAAGCCTTTAGCTTGAAATATAACACACCTGTTTCCATACTCTTTTCAGCTAACCTCAATCTAAGGTCTTTAATGAGATTGTCGGCGCCAACAGAATAGTTAGAAGAAGGATAGTCGTCTAAGAATTGCTGTATTTCTGTTACAGCTTTCTTACTAGACTCTTGATCGTGATAATAGTTTGGAGATAAGGCCATTAAAGTTTCACATATTCTCCATCGAGTTTTTTCGATATAAGGACTAAATCCCATTCGTGATACTAATTTTTCATATTCAATTAATGCTAATCCGTAATCTTCATCTAAAAAATAGGACTCTGCTAAAAAAAATAATGCATCATCTCCTAGGTCGGTATGGGAAGCTCTTTCAACGATAATGTTAAATTGCTGAGCTGCTTTTGGATATTTTTCATCTTCAAAAAATTCTAATCCGTCTTCAAATCTGGTTTTGTAGGGAATATTGTCATCAAAAGGATTTGACCAGCCGCAACCAACCATAAAGAAGATAATTGAAAAGAATATAAATTTCATATTAGCTATTATTTTGATATCTCAGCGCGGGATTAGAAAGAACCGCTTAGAGAGAATCTCACCATATTTGAATGTGGATCAAGTTCTCCGCCCATGATATAACTCACATCAAACCCAAGAGCGTCTATACGAGCTCCTAAACCTAAAGTTGTATAGCTTAACTCACCGGATGGATCATTTATAAGACCTGCTCTTAATGCAAAATCTTCTACAAGATAATATTCTAATCCAAGATTAGTTACCATCGATTGATCATTGATTTCATAGTTTAAATCAAACGCTATATTTGCTTTACCTTCAAAAGCCAAATAACCTAAACCTAAGCCAAGCTTAGTAGGTAGTGGGTCTTCTTTCCCGTCTCCAAAACTAACACCTGGACCTAAATTTGTTAATACAGCACCCATTGTTAGGTTGGGATTATCCATTGCATTATGCTTAAAATAACCAACATCAACAGCAACACTGCTGCTAGAGGCATCAAGACTGCTTATAACAGCAAGTTCTTGATAAAAATATTTTCCATTTACACCCCAAGATGAATCTTCATCAATCTTTTTAGCGTATGATACATTCAATGCATACATATAACTAGAAAATGAACCTAGTTCAGAACCATTTGCATCTGTGCTAACCTGATCTCCTAGATTTAAATAAGTAAAATGACCACCAATCGAGGAATCTTCTCTGAATGGAGTAGCGAATGTAATAAAATCATATGCCATATCATCTACTAGGTTTGGTAGATAGCTAGTATGCATAAAAGAAGCTTGAGTATTAGAAAGGTTCGTTAGACCGGCTGGATTATAATATGTAGCATAAGCATCGTTTGCTAATCCAATTTGTGCCTCTCCCATACCATTAGCTCTCGCACCTGGATTTATGGATAAAAATAATGATCCTGCTTGGCCTTGAGCCATAACAAGTTGTGATAGTAAAATAATTGCTGTGATTAGATTTTTATTTTTCATGATAGACAAAGATAAATAAAAATCAGTAAAAGAACAAAGGAATATATGTTATAATTAGAACCCCTATTAATCTTATAAAAAAGTAAGGCATTGTAGCCGCATAAATAGTTGGCATATCTTTTTTAAAACGATAAGATGATAAGAACAAATTCATACCTACTGGCGGTGTAATATAGCCCAACTCTAGGTTAGCGATAAAAATAATTCCTAGATGTATTGGGTCAATTCCAAAATGTATCGCGAGAGGAGCAATTAAAGGAACTATAACGATAATAGCTGAAAAAATATCCATAATACATCCAGCAATTAGTAATAAAATATTTAGAGCCAGTAAAAACATTATAGGAGAGTCGATAGATGTCTTTGCAAACTGTAGGATTTTCATAGGAATTTGAGCATCGACAAGATATCCGGTAAATCCCATAGCAAATCCGAGAATAATTAATACTCCACCTACCAATGTTGCGCAATCAATAACAATTTTATAAATATCTCTAAATTGTATATCCCTATAGATATAAACTTCAACAAATAAAACATACCATACTAACAAAGCAGCACATTCTACTAGCGTTGCTATTCCGCTAAATAAACCATAAATAATTAATACTGGTATAGCTATCTCCCATTTTGCATCAAGAAAAGATTGTGTTAGGTCTTTAATACTAAACTGAACCTTCTTTTGTGTTTTTGGCTTATGATATATCCCATAACAAACAATAATAAATAACAAAAATAAACCAGGAATAAGACCGCTTTTAAATAATTCAATCGGATTAATACCTGCCGTAACAGAGTAGATAATTACAGGAAGACTCGGTGGAAATAATAATCCAAGAGATCCAGCTGTTGTAATTAATCCTAAAGAAAAAATTTCAGAATAGCCATCCTCTATTAATATGGGATATAAAATAGCTCCTAAGGCTAAAATTGTGACGCCAGATCCACCTGTAAGTGCGGTGAAAAAAGCACATAACAAAACAACAATTAATACCGTTGACCCGGGAAGCCATCCCAATGATGCTTTAAAAAAGCTTAGAAGTCGCTTAGAAATATTACTTTCAGCAAGTATGTATCCAGCTAATGTAAAAATAGGAATAGCTGCTAATGTAGGAGAAACTACAATACGATATGCACTATCACTAATAGTGGACATTAAATCAAAGTTTGTAGCCCATTCAGTAGGTTCTGACAAGAAGAAGAGTATTGAAAGACCAGCTAAAATAATAAAAATAGGCAAACCAAATGCTACTAATCCAATAATACCTAAAACCTTAATTGTTAAAAAGATTTCATTAGAAAACGGGAATTGCCAATAATAAAGGATTGTGGTCATCAGAAAAGAACCAAAAACTAGCAAGAGACGATAATTCAATCTACTACTGCTTGTCATTATCATATGATACCAGATTAATAACAATCCGACTGGAATGATACTTTGAGCAAACCACACCGTTATAAATGGAGCAATAAATTCTGGATATTCTATCCCGATCTGTATCATTTTTAGATAAGAGATAGCAAGGACAAAAACTACTCCAGCCGAACACATATGAACTAGAAAATGACTAATTCTAAACTCAGAAGACTGATTAAAAACTGGCTCTCTGACAATGGATAAGAGTCTATTAGATCTTGCAGCTAATACCGCCCCAATAAAAGCAATCCACAGAGTCATGTGTTGTACGATTTCTTGAGAAGCGGGGATTGAAAAAAATCCTACAAACCTAGATAGAATTTGAAAAACTGGAAAAGAAACGATTACAGCAAAACATATATAACAAAGAAAATTTTCTGCTTTACTAAGGATATTATTGTTCATCAATAGCTGAAGTGACTTTATTGTAAATTTCTTCAGACAAGAATGTATCGATTACATCTGGAGTAATTTCATTTTTGAATGACTCCCAAGCTTCCAATTCTTTATCATTGGGGGTTTTAACTTTCATACCTTACTGTTCCATTGCATCAATGGCTTTAATTTCCATTTCTCTGCCATTCTTTTGATACTTTCTTCCAATATCTTTCGCTACGATCATCATCGCTTTCTTATGCTCAGGTTTTATTTTTGACCAAACTTTATTGTCGATTATTACAGCTCCGATAAAAGCACCCCACTTCAAATCTAACATATTTGGCATTAATGCTGACCACCCAGAGCTAGCAGCTAAAATTGGTACTGTTTGCATTGAATTAATCATGCCGGTTTGTAATCCTGTAAGAATATCAGTTTCTGACATAGGTATAGCATTAAACCCAAATTTTTTAAATAACTCTACTGTAACATAATCGCCTGCTGATGTAAAAATCTTTGAATCTTTCAAGTCTTGAGGTACTGTAATTTCATCTGAAGAAAACCAATATACCCACCCAATATCTACTAAAAACAATAATTCAAATCCACTATCAGATAATTCATCATGAATATCATCAAACATAGCATCTTTGACTCGATCTACTTCATTATAATCTTTGAAACCCATAGGTAATGTAAAGGCCTGAATACTGTCCGTTAAACGTGCTAAGCCAATTGAAGACATTGCAGATGCTTGAATTTGACCGATACGCATTTTACGAATTGTATCTATCTCTCCACCCACAACACCATTAGGGTAAATACGTAGTTGTACCTGACCATTTGTCTCTTCTTGCCATCTTTGACCCATCTCTAGGAGAAGATTGTAATACTCTGTTCCTTCGGGAGCTACTGTTGCGAGCTTAATGATGATTGGCTTTGAAACTAAAGCTCCAGATAAAAAAACTATTACGATAATATTTTTTAGAAAATTCATTATATAAATCTACATATAAAAAAGCTCATCAACCCTAGTTAACAACCACTTTGCTCTTAATTTAGATACCGTATTCGCCTGCTTTAGATCCTTATCTTTGCTAATATCGATTGTCAAAGCCTTGTTAATCAACTCTAAAAAATAGGCTTTATCCTGCTTTGAAACAGCAAAGCTCTCGGCCAATGTAACGTATATGCTGATATTGTATCCATTTGCCGCGCGATCAGCTAATTCAAAATATTCCAATGCTTTTCTTTCAGAATCTTTATCTCCACTTAGATCATTGAGATATACGCTCATCATTGCAGCATACAATGATCCTTTTTCCCAAGAAGGATTAAGTTTCATGGCATTTTCAAGCAACCATCTAATATTATTTAAATCAATTAAATACTCTGGATCTCCCTGACTAGCCTGTATTGATCCTGCCATCGAACCGCTAAGCCAATACAAATAAGGAACATCATCTATTTTAAAATCTATATCGGCTTTTATCATCATTTTTGATTCAAAGTCATCGTGTCTTAATGATAGAGCTTTAACCATATATTCCCTCGAAGTGACAAAAAAATCTAACGATTCGCTATAATACTCTCTTGCTGTATAATAATCTGCATACATTAATCTATCTGCTTTCTCCATTAGAATACCATAAGAATACTGAGTTAAACTCTTGGAAGCACTTAAGTAAACAGCTGGATTAAATGCATCATTTTTAATTTTCTTTTGATGAGATTTAAATGAAATTGGTATAGCATACTCTGCTATACTAGATCCGAACATTAGATCTTTATTGGATGAGCAAGAATTAAAAAATAAGCCTATAAAAATAGCTATATATATCTTTCTTGTTGTGAGATTAATCATAAATTGGAAATGATTTACATAATTTTTTTACTTCGGACTTAACAGAACTAATAATATCTTTATCTTCACTATTTGTAATAACTCTATCCATTAAATCTACTACTACCCTAACTTCATCTTTACCCATACCTCTAGTAGTTAATGCTGGCGACCCTACTCTAATACCGCTAGTCACAAATGGACTTTTAGGATCAAAAGGAATCATATTTTTATTTACTGTAATACCAGCTTCATCTAAGGCATGTTCAGCTTGCTTTCCTGATACAGATTTGTTTTGCAAGTCTAATAACACTAAGTGTGTATCTGTCCCGCCCGATATGAGATTATATCCTCTTCTTAAAAATTCTTCTGAAAAACACTGAGCATTACTAAGAACTTGCTGTATATATCCTTTGAAATCGGGAGATAGAGCTTCTTTAAAAGCTACCGCTTTTCCAGCGATAATATGCATTAATGGACCTCCTTGTATTCCAGGCATTACTGCACTATCTAACAGCTCAGACATCATTTTTGTTCTTCCTGATTTTGGCGCTACAACACCATATGGATTTTTAAAATCTTTACCCATCAATATGATACCACCTCTAGGACCTCTTAAAGTTTTATGGGTACTGGTAGAAACAACATGGCAGTGCGGAAATGGCGAAGGATGCATTTCGGCGGCAATTAAACCTGAATTATGACAAATATCTCCATGTAAGAAAGCTCCAACCTCATCTGCAATTTCTCTAAATTTTTCAAATTCTACTGTTCTTGGGTAAGCACTAGCTCCACAAATTATTATTTTAGGTTTATGTTCTCGTGCTTTTATCAACAAATTATCGAAATCAATTAAACCATCTTTTTTCTTAACATGAAATGTTACTGCATTATATAGTTTTCCGGAAAAACTAACCTTAGATCCATGAGTTAAATGTCCACCATGACTTAAGTCAAGCCCCATAATACAGTCTCCTGGGTTAAGCATTGCTAAAAACACACCCATATTAGCAGAAGACCCTGAATGTGGCTGTACATTAGCATATTCGGCTTTAAACAGTATCTTAGCACGATCGATTGCTAGATTTTCTGCCTCATCAACATGAACGCATCCACCATAATATCTTTTTCCAGGATATCCTTCCGCGTACTTATTAGTTAAAACAGATCCTGCAGCCTCTAATACTGCTTTACTTGTAAAATTTTCTGAAGCAATTAATTCAAGAAAATCAGTTTGACGATTGAATTCAGAATTAATTATTGTAAAAATTTCATTGTCTTCATTTTTTAAATGAGACATAAAATTACCAGTCGCTTTTTTTCGTAAGAGATTCGCTTACCCAATTATAGCACCTACCCGCTGGAGACACCTCCCCTGTAGCTTGGATATCTTTATCAAGCATAAACCAGTCTGCGCGTCCAAACAGAACATCGTTTTCTTCAAGCCATTCTTTTTGCTTAAAATACTTAGAGTTACCTTTTTTTTGCGCTTGTTCAAAATAATTATATGCTAATAAAGCTACTGCTTTATCAGAGCGTGAAAAAGTATCACCCCTGCATGCATTCATAGCTTTGTAATATAGGTTGCCCATATGAGCAAGACTTTCAGCGTTATTTTTAGATACTTTCAATGCTTTGGATGCCCATTCGTAGGCTTCATCAAAATCATCTAATTCTATATTGTTGTCCGAAATCGACATTGCAACTCTATAATTATTACGATCTAAATCAAATAAGTCTTCTAAAACCTCAATAGCTTCATCAAAATCTGAGTTTTCGTTATAAGCATTACCTAAAATAAGATAAACCATATTATTGGATTCATTATAACTTAAGGTATTTTCTAATGCTTCTATTGCATCATCAGTATCTCCATTACTCATTAATTTCTCTGCATATTCTATGGCATAAGCAGCATTTTCTGGATTGTCTTCAAATCTTGCTTTAAAAATTTCAAGTGGGTCTTCTCCCGAGTCTTCATAGACTCTAGCTAGTTCAGATTGAATAGAAGAGTTATTTGGATCAAAAGATAAAATTTTCTTTAGAATTGATACCTGATCATCTATTCTTCCCTGTTCTCCATATGCGGAGGCTAAATCTCGTAATGTATCCGTATCTTCTAAACCGGCATCCAATATTCTCTCATACTCAATTATCATTTCATCCATCTTGCCTTGCTTTTTGAAAGAAAATGCTAATCTTATCATCAAATCTGTATCGTCTGGTAACTCTTCCAAACCTTGTATTAAAACTTTTTCAGATTCATCAAATTTTCCCAAATACTCTAACGCCACTGCCCAGTACTTATAAACCTCATTTGGATTAACCCAATCTGAATCCCATTGATCGCATCGTAAGCTCATCATTTCAGAGTAAGCATTTGCACTTAACTCCCAATTACTACTTCTGTAATACTCAGCAGAACTACTTGCTAATTGAGGACATCTATCTTCTCTTTCATCTTCGATAGAATATGGATACCAACCATCGTTATATATTAGTCTCGTAGCCTCTCTACAGTCTACTACTTTGATTTCGATGTCATTTGTAATTCTTAATTTTTCTCCTCTTTTACATTGCGCATCAAGAGATGCAGAGAATAAAATGATTAAACCTATTATAGTCCATAAATAATTTCTCATTTTTTCACCTAACTATTATATTTTTCTTCTTTTAACGAACCATAAATCTCCAATACTTACCCCAACATTGAATGATTGTACGGTTTCGCTTCCTACATTATGTATATTATCTCTATCTACGAAATTATAGCTAATATCAATTTGGTTCCTCATTAAACCAAATTCAATACCTACTCCTAAGCCTAAACCAACCTCTTTAACGTTATCAAGATTCTTAACGTCATAATCACTAAATGATAATCCCGCTCTAAAATGAAGCTTATCTTTTGAGTACGGTTTTGCAAATTTTAGAAATCCAATATTAACCTTACTTTTCCCTTTAATATATCCAGGATAAAGCGAGCTAGATAGAGCATTTTTTCCATCATTATTCCATGATTGCACTTCTATCTGAGCGTGATATCTTTCAGCAAACTCATAATCAATACCTGCTTTAAAATCGCTTATTGATATTTCATTTTTGAATACAGCGTTAGTAGGCATTAATGCCGCAGAAACATTTGGATAATCCTGTGAATCATGATAATTGTTTGAGTTTAAGTCTAAGAATGCTTGGTAAGATTCATTCTCTACATCAATATCATTTAATGAGAAATTATAGTTCAAAGATACTGATAATGGCTTATCCTTAAATGAGAATCGTTTTGTAGTATAATAAAGCTCTACCAATGAACCTGAAAAATAATCTCTAGATTGTAATAAATGATTATCTGAATCAATAATTAAATTTTGAGAAGATCTAGATGATCCAAATATAACATCTAGGCCTAATCCGATATCATCTGTTTCTGTAAGCTTATAACCTACAGCAAACTGAGCCATGGAAGAACCTCCTCCTGCTCTGCTAGATCGAGAATACTGCAATGTATCAGAGTCAGCAAATATAAATTCACTAAAAGTACTATCTGTGATAGTTATCTCTCTAGAAAATAATGGCTTAAATGCCAATCCAAATGAAATTTTCTTTTTAGAGGGAATAATTAATTTTGCTGATGTTAATCCCGAATTTGCAATAGAGCTTGAACCAAATTCGTTGATTTGACCTTCAAAAGAAGTGCTTAAATATGTGAATGATAAGTTGTGCCATGTTGAAGGATTAGCTAATGAGACATCACCCTTAAAACTAGGTAATAATCCTATAGATCCAGAACCTAGCGTAGATGCGTCATCATTTTGAGCAAACATTCCATAACCATAGCCATTCATTGTTGATTGACTAAATAGGGTTGTTATAAATAATAATAGAATAAAACTACGGCTTAACATATAACACCTCTACAGATTCTGTATTGAATCTAACTTTATCAAATGGGCTATTCGCTGGAGCGCTATACAGGATTAAACCGTGATTCTCAATTAACTCATTTTTATAACCTTGAAGAAAGGATTGAATAGGAATTTCTATCTTTCCATCTTGCATCTTTCTTGATATAATAAAATTTTGATCTGAAACATAAGCTGAGTCACTAAGAGATTCATCATCAGATAAAAATGTAGTAAAGTCCCAATTTGCTACAGAGTCTGAAAGTGCTGCAACTACAACATAGAATTCATCATCTTCATTTAGATTTGATGATTCTACACTTAGTACAAGATTCGCATTCTTTACTATAGAATTTCTCTCTAATTCATTAATAATATCTAAATCATATCGTAAAATTGATCGAGTTCCTGATCCAGAATTAAGTGTAACGTAATTAGAGTCATCCTCTTCTATTTCTGGCGGAGAAAAAATACTAAGACCTTTATCTCCAAAGAAAAGAATTGAAGTATCTATAGTGGTTGTATCGTTTACTGTCGCCTTATACCAGACCCTCATTCTTGGTTGATTATTACTTTCATCACTTTCAATTGTAAATAACTCATCTAAACCATCATCCACTTTAAGCATCAAAGTTCTTGCTGGATATGTAAATGTATCAAAATAAAATTCTTTTAACAATTCAAGATCGTCATCTTTTAATAAAAAGTTTAGTGTATCATACCCTGCGCTATCAGGCTCAATATCAACTAATGGAATTTGATGCAACAATGTAGCATTATTTTCAAAATCCATATAATTATCTAATGTATAATAACTAGTAGAATCTTCAGAAAAAATACTATCTTCAGTCGCTAAAACTGAGTATAGTGATAAATTTAATGCTGAATTTATAGTGTCCTGAGTCTGCATATATACCAATGCACTGTCAACCTGTATTGAATCTGCTAGTAAATCAAACAAAGCCGTTGGAGGCAATGAACCTGAAAATAATGTAAGACTAAATAAGGAAAATAGATTTTCTGACCCTTTAACATCTCCAAAGAAAAATTTTGTATTTGAGCCTAGCGTTGGACTAGTTTGAAATATTTTATTTTGATCTAATGGAAGCGTTAATGTATTTATAGTGTAATTAGGATTCTCTATTTCACTATAGATAATAGTTTCTTCTGAGCATGCATTCAGAAACAAGCATACGATACTTGGAATTAATATCCATTTTAAAGAAAAATGATTGTTCATTATTTATATTTTTTTTATTCCCAATTCAATAGCATCTAGTAGAGGAGAATAATCAGTATCTTCCCCATAATCAAGATCTACAACAGAACAATTCTTAGCGTCTTTAAAAACTTTCATTTTTTTCAACTTAGAAGAAACCTTTTCAGCACCATTAACAATAATAGTTTTATCTGCATACAAACATCCGATTTGATTTAAGTTTAATGACTTTAATGGTGAAAAAGTTCCCTTTTTAAATCCAAGATTAGCGGGATCAAATATAATATCTTGGTTTAGAGAGCTTGCTATATAAACAGTCTTTATTTTAGCTAAATCTTTATCTTCCTTTGCTAGTATTTTAATTAGCATAGGTATTAATGCCGATGTCCATCCACTACAAATAATAACATTAGGATACCAAAATAGATTAGGAAGCATTTTAATTGCTGCTAAACAATAGGCAGCAAATCTTTTATCATTATCATTTAAAAATCTACCATTTTTTGCCTTATATAGAAGATTGTTTAAATCTCCAAAAATATCTTCTTTCTCTAAGAAATAAACTTGTAATCTTGATTTTGGTAAGAAAGCACTTTTAGCTGAACATTCATAATCAATGTCATCAAAATTAAATAGAATCTCTCTTAAACGAATGACCTCTCTTAGAATATATTTTCTTTCACTAATGAATCCATACTTTGGCATTAGACATCTAACATCGTTTCCTTTTTCCTGTAAACCTAAAGGAACCTTGACTGAAAGATCAGATAAAGGTGAAACCGATGCAAACGGGTCCATTTCACTAGTTATATAAAAGAGTTTTTTTGTCATGATAAATGAGTAGCAAGAAATTAACGATAGACATTCAGAATTTCAACTCCCAATAATTATTATTATTTTTGGTTTTTAGATTTAAATCTATGATAGATGATATCGCTTAAGTTTCTGTGTTTAGTTTTTCTCCCTTTTGTCCTCACTCTCCAAACTTTAAAAGATTTTCTTTTCAAGCTAGATCTCATAATTTTAATTACGTCATCTTGGTTAATTTGAAACTGACTTTCAATAGCTTCAAAGGGGGTTCTGTCTTCCCATGCCATTTCAATAATTCTATCTAATTGTTCTATTGTAAATTTTTTCACTCTATTTATAAATTATTTTAAAAGTTTATTAATTACTTTGAGATATTAATTTTTTGAAAAACTAATCACTAGACCAACCATAATAAAACAAGATAACAAAAATGATCCTCCAGCAGAAATAAATGGGATTGGAAGACCTTTTACTGGCATCAAACCTATTGTCATTGCAGAGTTGATAAAGATATGAGATAACAGAATTGATGCCAATCCTATTATAACTAGACTACCGAAATAATCAGAAGATCGAAATGCAATATCTAAAAGTGTTTTAATCAATAAAAAACAGAGTGTCATAACACATAAAATTCCTAAGAATCCGAACTCTTCGGCTATAACAGAGAGAATGAAGTCAGATTCCTGTACTGGTAAAAACTTTAATTGTGTCTGAGAACCTAACCCCCAACCTTTACCAAATAATCCACCAGATCCAATCGCAGTAATACTTTGAATAATATGATAGGCGGAACCCATAGGATCAAGATCTGGATTTAAAAATGTTAAAATTCTCTGTTTTTGGTATTCAGCCAGATTGTTCCATAAAAATGGAGTTAGGAGTCCTGTGAAAATATTGGAAAAATATAATATAGACTTTGTTACAATATTTGCATGGAATGTCATAAAGAAAATGAACATTAGGACAGCCCAAATAGTAAAAGTGATGATATTTGATGCTGCTAAAATTGTAATAACTGGCGCTATCATTAAAAAAATCAGAAAGTTACTTACTCCTGCCCACAACAACATTGGAAGTAGAGGTGCACAAATAATAACTGCTGTACCTAAATCGGGTTGATTTAATACTATAAAAGCAGACATTAATGTCAGCACTGAAGGAATTATAATAATAGAATTATCTTTTACCTTCAATTGATTATTAGATAAATATTTAGCGATTACGATCACCGTAGCACATTTTAAATATTCTGCTGGCTGAATATAGAACAAGCCAAAATCAATCCACCTATAAGTATACTCTACTGTCGGTAGAAAGAATGGGATTATGCAAAAAAGGAGGGTTCCTATAAATATCATAGTCGAATTATCATGAATTGTCTTCATCTTTATATTTTGCACAATAATAAAAACTATAGATGAAAAAATAAGGAAAACAGATTGTCTGTAGAAAGAACTGCTAAAACTTAATGGATTATCAGAAATACTATATAAAGTAACTAGACTGAAAGCAGTCAATCCAATGATTATAAAAAATAATCTCCATATAGAGTCTCTTACGCCTTTTAATATAGAATTATCCATAAATATCATTTCTAATTCCCTGCTAAAGATTTAAAAGAATTGATATAATATGAAACTATATCGCCTGCAATTGGTGAAGCCACAGCTCCTCCTCCTCCTCCATTCTCAACCATAACAACAATTGAGTATGTAGAGCCTTCAATATCAAAAAATCCTATAAACCATGCATGAGGTTCTCCATGAGGATTCTCAGCGGTACTTGTTTTACCAAAGAGCTTCACATCCGAACCTTTCAATCGAGCTCTCCAACCACTTCCTTGGTCTGCATTAACAACATCAAACATTCCATCCCAAATATGATTCCATGTTTTTTCTGCATATACGATCTTATCATAATAGGATATTTCTTTAGACAAATTTAATCTTAATTGAGGTGTTTCTCCTCTGGATGCAATATGATTAATAAATCTTAATGCTTGAACGGGAGTAATTAAAATATCACCCTGACCTAATGTTAAATTTAGCAAGACACCTCTCTCTGACCAACCCCATCTACCATAATTTCTGATATAAAAATCTTTATCTGGGATTAGCCCATTCTTTTCATTGGGTAAATCAATTTCTGTTAATTCATTAAATCCAAATTCTTTTGCAGTATCTGTCCAATCTTTTAGGTTGATAAGCTGAACTGTTTCATAAAAATATACATTACAAGATTGTGCAATCGCTTTATTTAGATCAACAAGGCCATGTCCATTTTCATTCCAACAACGAAACTCATTAGTACTGCCAGGCGGAATGTAAACACCTGTACACAGCAAACTATCCAATGGATCTACCAAGCTTTTTTCAATTAAATTAATGACAGTTATCAGCTTTAGTTTTGATCCTGCAGGATAAAGACCTGCAATAGATCTATTTAATAATGGATTATCTTCATTTTTTAATAGATTATTCCATTCAGAATCTAAGGTTTCTCCTCTATAGATACTCAAATCATACGATGGAGCACTAACCATACTTAATATTTCGCCTGTATCAACATTAGATACCAGCACAGATCCCTTCTTTCCTTCTAGGATATTTCTACAGTATCGTTGTAAATTAGCATCAATTGTTAGTAAAAGATCTTCCCCTGGAAATGCAGGTATGCTATTATCATTTAATCTTAAAATTTTACGACCGTAGGTATCAACCTCTATATAATCAACTCCTTTGGAAAATCGTAATTCTTTTTCATATTGTTTTTCAACTCCTTGCCAGCCAATCAACTCACCTGCTCTATAAAGTAATTTTTTATCAAAATTGGGGACAGCATCCCTATCTAACTCTCTTAGATATCCTAAAAAATGAGCATCATTTAAAATGGGAGAATATATTCTTTCATCAGACCGACTATATTGAACGCCTGGAAATTCTAATCTCATTTCTTCTATTTGAGAAATTTCCTTAAATGTTAGATTTTTAGCAATAGTAGTTGGAAGAAAACGTCCTCTATAAAATTTCTTATATTTTCTATTTAATTCTTCTACACTAACATCGATAATGGATGAAAGCTTTATAAATTCTTCATCTCTATCTTTTAATTCGTATGGAGTCACTGTCAAAATATAAGTTGGATAATTATTAACTAATATTTCTCCATGACGATCTAAAATTAATCCTCTCGGAGCATAAGTTGTCAACGCCTTAACACTATTAACTTGAGATTTAGAAAAATGTCTTTCGTAGTCAATGACTTGTAAATAAAAGTATCTACCAAGAAGAGAAAAAAGAGAAAAACATAATATGAATAACAATGCTCTATAATGAAAAATATCTGCCTTATTATCTATTTTAAGCATCTTCTAACACTAACTGTTTTACTTTAAAAATTCTAGTAATAACAAACCCGACGAATGCAGTATAAAGTGAAACAGAAAACCAATTTTTTAAGAAAAATATCATGTCATTAAAAAAGAAAAAATCATATCTGAATAGTGAATATAACCCAGTACCTAAAAACACTAGAACTAGCCAATATAAATCGAAATTTCTATGTGCAAAATTAAAACTTACCTGCGAAGCAAGATAACTACATACTGAAAAAATAAGACTGGACAAACCTAAATAAAAGCCATTAAATAGAACTAAATCAGCAAAGAGTCCAACAAAAAAACCTATGGCTGTTGCTCTAGAAGTATTATCCATAGATATAGAAGATAAAATAATAAATAATAGTATAATATTAGGCTGGAATCCATTTATAGTTAATAGCTCTGCGAAGGTTAGTTGAAATATAATTGAAATCAGAAAGTATGTAAGATATACACCCATAATCTTATCCTTCCTCTCTAATAATAAATAATTGATTTAAAGTAGATAGATCAGAAAAAAGCTTCATACGGACAATCTTATTTGAACTGTTAGATTTTTTATAGATACTAATTACTTCACCTACGGGTAAATTTTCTGAAAAATGTATACTAAGATTTGAAGTTAACACAATGTCACCAATTTCGACATCTGATGTGGATTGAACTTCTACAATTTCACATATATCATTTTTTATCCAGCGCATAATACCTTCAGTCTCAGATGGCATTATTTTCACACTTACTCTGAAATCTACATCGCTTACTAGCTGTACGCCTGAATGATCATTGGATACAAAAATAATTTTTCCCACTATACCTCGAGATGACAATACTGCATTATTTTTTTTCACACCATCTACAAAGCCCCGATCTACAAGAACAGATGACATATTAGCATTAACACCTTTAGATAAAATATCCGCTCCAATTAAGTTTAATTCATTGCGTTTTTTAAATTTTAATAAGTCTCTTAATCTTTCATTCTCAATTTTATTTGAAAATAAAATCTGATTTTCTAGATTAAGTTTTAAATTTTCATAAGATAAAACTTCAAGTTTCTTAGTTAAAAATACCTGGTTATCTAACCAGTTAAAAGGTTGATACACAAAAGAGAATGCATCTAATGTATTCGATCGAATTTTTTGAATTTTTTGATTATTATTACTAAAAATGAGAAGAAATGAAGCGAAAACACAAATAAATAAAATATAGATATCTAAATTTTTTTTGAGAATTAATTCAGTCTTAGCCATTCTTAAAGAAGAACATGCTTAAATTTTTCTAAATCTTCTATTACCGATCCACATCCTTTAACAATTGCTAAGTGTGGTTCATCGGCAACATTAACAGGTACACCTGTTTTTTCACGTAAAACTTGATCAAGACCTTTTAATTGAGAAGCTCCTCCACAAAGAACAATTCCCCTATCTATAATGTCTGAAGATAATTCAGCTGGTGTAGCCTCTAATGCATCTTTAATTACATCTAAAATTCTTTTTACTGGATCTTTCAAAGCTAGTCTGATTTCATCAGATTTAATGTCTATTGTTTTAGGTATTCCAGATACTAAATCTCTTCCTTTGACTAAAATATTTTTAGATCTCGCTCTCATAGCTGAACCAACTGTAATTTTTATCTGCTCTGCTGTTTGTGCCCCAATTTCTAACTTATGCTCATTTCTAAACCAATGCTGTATGGCGTCATCCATTTCATCTCCAGCGACTCTAATAGCTTTTTTAGTCACTACACCATTTAGTGATATCACAGCTACCTCAGTAGTCCCTCCACCAATATCAACAATAATATTACCTATAGGTTTACTAATATCTAGGCCTATCCCGATTGCCGCAGCAACAGGTTCATCTACCAAAAATACCTCTCTGGCTGCCTGTTTTTCTCCGGCATCTTTTACAGCTCTTCTTTCTACCTCAGTAACACCAGACGGCACACAAATAACCATTCTTGGTCTAGTCAAACGATTTAAATTTACTTTTCTAATAAAACCCTGCAACATTTCATCTACGGCAGTAAAGTCAGAAACTACTCCGTCTCTTAATGGGCGAATAGTTTCAATACCTTCGTGAGTCTTACCCAACATCTGTTTAGCAGTATCACCGACAGCAATAACCTCTCCCGTCTTTGTAGATCTAGCAATAATAGATGGTTCATTAACAATAATTCCCTTACCAGCTAACCATATCAAAGTATTAGCCGTTCCAAGATCAATGGCAATGTCACCGCTAACCCAATTGAGGCTATCAGTAAAGTTATTTTTAATTTTAGA
>ENA-OSJC01000345-OSJC01000345.1-marine-metagenome-genome-assembly--contig:-NODE-345-length-47021-cov-5.955905_pt1 | contig 47021 bp, 46 predicted proteins | sample MGYA00237885_ERZ534234 | MGnify/ENA primary metagenome ERZ534234 (study PRJEB26413, sample SAMN06343907) | marine metagenome | isolation source: coastal waters | place: Atlantic Ocean: West Antarctic... | reverse complement strand
CTAACTTGAAGGTTAAGCTGGAAGTACATCCAAGACGTTACCTTGGTCGTGGCATCATGCACGAACTACATGATGCGGGTGTCTGTACGCTCCCTTCGCCCGATCAAAAATTAGGCATACAACCCTTAACGCAGACGGATATGATGGTTGCACTCCCAGAAAACCATCCCCTTAACAAAAAGCTAATACTAACACCTCAAGATTTAGTAAACGTGCCCTACGTGGCGCTCGAAGATACAACCAATATGCGAAAACTTCTTGATGGAGAACTAGCAAAAGCTAATGAATGGCTTAAGATAACTCATGAAGTGTCTACTAGTACATCAGCCTTACATTTTGTTAAAGAAGGCATCGGCTTTACATTTACTGATATCATCACTCTTAGTCCTAGTGAGGCGCAAGGCTTGGCAATAAGAAAATGGGCCCCAAAAGTTAACATTGAATTTGGTTATTTTGTTTCTGACACCAAACAACCACATAGGGCCCGAGACATATTTATAAGTATTCTAAAAGAAATCTGTGCCAGCCGATCAATAGAATTATTTAATTAAATTCGTGTGCAGTAATGCTAATCATCTATAATCAACTTTTAGTGGAGGCAAATACGGGGCATAATCAAAAATACTTAATAACCTAATAATTTTATTTAAAGAAAATTTTAAATATTTTATTTTTATCTTTCCTCAAAAAACCGTCTTGCAAAAGCGCTAACAGCCACCTGTAAAATGACAGTAAAAATAGCAAGAATAATTAGCGCAGCAAACATAAGATCAGTTTTAGCACGCCCATTTGCTAGGAGCATTAAATATCCCAAACCCTTGGATGCTCCCACCCATTCGCCAATAATTGCACCGATTGGCGCATAGACAGCAGCTAATCGCAGGCCAGTGGCAAAGCCAGGGAGTGCCGCGGGAATTTTTATATGCCACATAATTCGAGCACGGGTAGCACCCATGACACGAGCTAAATCCATCCAATCCTGATTAGTGCGCATTAATGCGTCAAAAAAAGATGAGGTCACCGGAAAGTAGATAATCAAGAGTGCCATTGCAACCTTTGATCCTAAGCCATAACCAAACCAAAGTGTTAAAATTGGAGCAAGTGCAAAGACAGGAATTGCTTGGCTAAATACAAGCATTGGCTTAAACAAAGATCGTGCCAATGGTGAGGCAGCAAGGCCTATTGCTGAAATACCACCAAGAATTGCACCAAGAAAAAGACCCAAAATAACTTCTATAATTGTGATAAATGCATGCTCTGCCAAAAGTGCTCGACTAGTCCAAATAGTTTCTGCAACAAGCTTGGGGCCTGGTAGTATAAACTTTGGCAATTCAGTTCCCCAAACCACCGCTTGCCATATGGTTAAACCCAGAACTGTTGATGCTAATGCTGCGAGCAAACTCTTCATTTTTGAACACCAAACCCTTGCCACGCCGCATCAAAAAATGCTCGTTCCAAAGATACTGATTTTATAAAAATTCTTTCTACTTCGGCTTTAGAACTTTTATCCAGTGTAAGCCAAGCTGCATCTAACTGCTCGCGGAGGTATAATACAACCTCAGAAAAAGCCATTCCACTATGAAGCGTGATCCATTCCCCAAAGAGTGAGGGTAACTGGAGCGCCTTACATTCGAATGGTGAAGCCCAATCTAAATATGTCCACTCTGCAACTACTAATACACAAAGCATAATTTCATACCGTCCTGACATTCGCGCTTCTTGCATAAGGCACTGAAACGCTTCGGTTTCGGGCATGGGCTTAGCATTTGAATTTATACCAAGCACTTCAAAATTTCGTAGGAAATAAGTATTTTCTGAACCCGTAATTAGGGCTAAGAATTGCGCAGCAGGAACCATGTCTCTTAATGTTGGTGCATGAGTAATAGTTGCTGCCAGTAGGCGTACAAATCCATCAATAAATTGATAATCTTGTTGTAAATAACCAGCCATTTTATCATGCGATAATGATCCATCCGCTAATGCATTAGTAAACGCATGTGTAGTGGCCAAGGTCCAATCAGCATCGGCTTTGAGCTTTAGATCATTGGTAGCACTCATAATGGAACACTGCGTAATTGGCTCAAAATTTTTGATTGAGCATTCATAACTTCAGCAGCGTCTGTTGAGCGAGGAATTCTACCAGAAGGAGATTTAAAATTGTATAATCCATCTTTTGTCATGATTAAAATTCTATGACCTAAACGCGCCGCCTCCCCTGGGTCATGCGTGACAAGTAAAACAGTTTTACCAGTTAATAACTCAGCTGTTAGTTCTTGCATCTTAAGACGTGTCATTGCGTCGAGTGCAGAAAATGGTTCATCAAGTAACACAATGGGTCTATTTTCCATTAAGGTTCGGGCCAAAGCAACACGTTGCCTTTGCCCACCCGAAAGTTCACGTGGTTTAGCTTCAGCTTTCATAACAAGATCTACTTTTCGCAGCATCTCTAGGGCTCTTTCACGTTCGAGATCTTCACCCCTTAAACGTGCTCCTAATAAAACATTATCAAAAACTGACAGCCATGGAAGCAGCAGATCATTCTGCGCCATCAAAGTCACACGCCCTTGTAAGTCACCATCAGATGCAGAGACATTTCCAGTCAAATCTATTTCGTCAGCAAGGCCAGCGAAAAGTTTTAAGATAGTCGTTTTCCCTATACCACTTGGACCTAAAAGACAGGTCCATTGCTCAGCTTTTACTTCAAGAATTACTTCATTAAAAATAATAGTACTGCCAATACGTGCCGATCCATTTAAATTTAAACCAGGTGCATTCATTAAAGGTCTAAGCCCATATTCCAAAATCCCACCTCCAATTTAGTGGCCATCTGAAACCTACAGCACAAACCATTCCAGCGCGGTGCGTTTTGCGGTATGTTTCCAATTCGACGTATAATTGCATTATCGATTAGCGCACCAACATCCTTACATACCTGTTGATATTCCTCGCACGCATAAGTTGAAGTCCAATCAGAATATTTATTGGAGGACTTATTAGTGGATAAATACATACCAATTTCACCATATCCCATGATACATGGAGCAAGTGCAGCTAACAAATCTAAAAGATCGCCAGAATGCCCTGCATCCAAAACATAGCGAGTGTACGCTATGTTTTCTGGCATTTCTTCAGCATTAAAAAGATCAAATTCACTTATTCCAGCTTCAGCACAAATTCTGATATGTAACCCTATTTCCTCATTAATAAGCGCATTTACGGTGCTTGCAGCCAATCTCATTTCTTCAATTGTTTCTGACTTTGTAACAGCAAGAGCCCAAGCACGTGAAAAATGTATTAGAAAAATATAGTCTTGTACAAGATATTTTAGAAATGCTTCTCGGGGAAGGGTTCCATCACCAAGCCCCTTCACAAAAGCATGGCGAGTATAGCTGACCCAGTCCAGAGCCGCATATTCACGCCATACTTTAAATGTATTGCCGTAGCTCATTCTTGGCCCAAATCGATGGCAAGTTTCGAAACAGGTCGAATTCCTTCTACCAAACCACTATCAGAAAGGAACTTTTCAAAACGAACATAGCGGCCTTCATCCAAGGCTTCTGGACGTAGAGCAAACCGAGGTAAGGTATCAACCCAAGCCTTTGCATTCAATTCATCATCTAATTCTGCAGAACTGCCTTTAAATACTTCCCAGCTCTCATCTGGATGATTTACAATAAATTGGGTAGCAAGTTCAGTTGCTCGTAAAAAACGACGGATAAGATCCACATTCATACTTTCGGAATTAGCAACATAGATCAACTCATCGTAGGTAGGAACTCCTTCTTCTTCTATATAAAAACAGTGACCTTCTACACCTTCTATTTCCATCTGGTTCAACTCAAAATTTCTATAAGCACCAATAACTGCATCAACTTGACCTGACATTAGTGATGGCGACAACGACCAATTTACATTAACAAGTTCAACCTCATCATAACCCACGCCGTGTTTTCCTAAAACAGTACTCAGCAGTGCTTCTTCTACACCAGCAACTGAAAAACCAATTTTTTTACCCTTCAAATCAGAAATCATTTTAATTGGGCCATCTTTCAAAACTAAAAGGCAGTTTAACGGCGTAGCTATAAGTGTTCCAACCCTCATCAATGGTAAACCTTCAGCTACTTGTAGATGTTGGCTAGGTTGATAGGAAACTGCCAAGTCAGCTTTACCAGCAGCAACTAATTTTGGCGGATCGGCTGGATTAGCAGGTGCTATAATCTCAACTTCAAGTCCTTGCTCTAGGAAATAACCTTTTTCTTGGGCTATAATAATAGGCCCGTGATCTGGATTAACAAACCAATCTAAAAGCAAAGTCATTTTATCTTGGGCAAATGTTGGTGAAGCAATAAGTAAAGCTGCAACAGTAAAAATATATTTCATAGTATCTCTCTTAGTTATTACCCAAAGCGATCAGAACGATCTCTCCAGGCCAGGTTATAGAAAGCTGTTCTGCGGCTTGCCAAGCTCTAAGGCCCGAACGACAAGCCAAAACAGCCCGCTGATTTATATTAGGATTGGGAACATTAACGATAAAGTCAGCAACACTAAATCTTTGGGCATTATTCAATTTTGGTCCCAATTCATCTTGAGCACGCAGATCAACAAGAAAGTCATCATGCTTTATCGCATTTGCAGTAATAAAGTTTGGCTTTGGTTTAGGGTTCTTAGCTTCATCAAAGCGAAAACCCCCAAAACGATATTTTAACGCGTCGTAAGTCACCAGCTTGCCCAAAGGTGAAGGTTCAATCTCACAAAGAACTGCCAACGCCATCTGTGCTTGCAAACTACCAATCACGCCAACAGATGGTCCAAGGACCCCATCAGAATCACACGACCCTAAACTTTCAGGTAAATTAGGGAATACGGCACGCAATCCTGGTGCCTTTCCACAAAACCCACCACAATAACCTGACGTGCCAATAACGCTTGCAGTTACAAATGGGATTTCAGCAATAAGACAGTAATCTGATGCAATATAGCTTACTGCAAAACTATCAGCACAATCTAATACCAAATTTACATTATTACAAAAAGCTGCAGCAGTATCAGGATCAAACCGTGCAACAAGCGCATCTATATGACAATCAGAGTTTAACCTCGACATATGCGCCGCAGAAACACTAGCTTTAGATTGGCCTATGTCAGCCTCACGAAACAAAGTTTGCCTATGCAGGTTGCTAATTTCTACTAGATCAGGATCCACTAGTCGAATATGGCCTACACCCGCACCAACTAAATATTGCAAGACTGGTGATGCCAGTCCACCAGCACCAATTACAAGCACACGAGCCTTGGAAAGAAGCAGTTGCCTATCCTTGCCAAACTCAGGCACACTTATCTGACGCACATAGCGATTCATTTACAAGTATCCAGCCATTTGCGTACGCGTGTTTCAGGATTATCGTTTAACGTTATATCCGTCACAGCTGAAACTACATTTGCACCTGCCAAAAACGCACCAGTCGCACGCTCAACAGTCATACCCCCAATGGCAACCAAAGGAATGTTACCTATTTTCAACTTCCAATCAGTTAACTTTTCAACACCTTGTTGATGCCATTTCATTTTTTTCAAAATTGTAGGGTATATAGGCCCCAATGCGATATAATCAGGCTTCAAAGATAAAGCACGCTCTAACTCTTGTTCATCATGAGTTGAAACGCCAACTTTTAGACCAGCCTGACGTATTGCTTTAAGATCGGCGGTATCTAAGTCTTCCTGCCCGAGATGAATACAGGTGCACTTGAGATCAATGGCTAGTTTCCAATAATCGTTCAAAACCAATATTGCGCCATATTTTGCACAAAGATTTTGTGCTTCATAAATTTGCACCCGTAGCTCATGATCTGACTTATCCTTGAGGCGCATCTGCACTATTTTTACGCCAAGAGGAAGCATCCTTCGCAACCAATCTACATCATCAAAAACTGGATAAAATTTTGCTAAGTTCATAGAAATGCCTTTCCTATCAGAGGAGTAGACGGAGCTGCCATATCACGAGGTTCCATAGGATCAGCGGCATAGGCCAATGCACCCGCTTTAACTGCACATGAAAATCCTTCAGCCATCAGAACAGGATCACCTGCCTTAGCCACTGCTGTATTTAGCAACACTGCATCAAAGCCCATCTCAATTGCTTGTGCTGCTTGACTAGGTAAACCCAGACCCGCATCTATAACTAAAGAAATTTCTGGAAAATGCGCACGTAAAGAACGCAAGCCATAAATATTATTGAGCCCCAAGCCAGTTCCAATTGGAGCCCCCCAAGGCATAAGCACTTTACACCCTGCATCCACTAATCTTTCACAAACAACTAGATCCTCTGTGCAATATGGAAAGACATCAAAGCCGTCTTCAATTAAAATCCGGGCAGCTTCGATCGAACCAAAAGGATCAGGTTGTAACGTGTCAGAATGTCCTATTACTTCAAGCTTTATCCAACTTGTTTCAAACAATTCGCGCGCCATATGCGCTGTTGTGACGGCTTCGCGAACAGAATGACAACCAGCAGTATTTGGTAGAACGGCAACACCAAGATCTTTAATAAGATTCCAAAAATTCTGCCCAGCTTGATCCCTTCCAGATTCTCGCCTAACAGAGACAGTGGCAATACCAGCACCTGAGCGCCGGAAGGCTTCTGCAAGAACTGCCGGTGATGGGTATTGCGATGTTCCCAACATCAATCGTGAATCAATTTCAACTCCATAAAAAACTGGCATTTTTAACCACCTTGCTTTGGCGCAACGATCTCAACCCTGTCACCAGGATTTAGCATGTGCAAATCACGTAATACTCCAGAAACAAACGTCTCATTAACTGCAGTGGCTACTTTGCTACTTCCATAACCAGCTTGCACTAAGAGCTGTGATAATGTGTTTCCATGGAATTCTATTAAAGTATCATTAATCAAGATTTTCATACCAATTCTCCGGTATTTTTCCGCATAATAATAAATCTGTTGTCATTCGCGCCAGCTCAGGAGCTAAAAGGAAGCCATGGCGAAAAAGACCATTAGCATAGATTTTGCGGCCAGATTTATATATGCGGGGTTGGTTGTCTGGAAAAGCAGGACGTGCATCAACGCCTATCTCAAGTAATTCTGCCTCGCCGAATGCAGGATGCAAGGCATAAGCTGCATTTAATAGCTCCACTACCGACCGCACAGTGGCGCGCGTTCGTTCTCCACTTTCAATTTGTGTGGCTCCCAACATAAAAACACCATCACCACGTGGCACAATATAAAGCGGGAACCTGGGATGCAGCAGACGTACAGGTCGATTGAGAGAAACATCCATTGTGCGAATGACGACCATTTCGCCTTTAACTCCTCGCAAATTACTCAAATCTTTCATTGCAGAAAGACCACTACAGTCGATCAACTGCCCAACTGGTTTAAAGCTAGTTTCAAACTGAACATCATTTTGCACAAGGTTATCATACAAATTTGATAGTGCTATACGTGGATCAAGGTGCGCCTCATTTTTAATAAAAAGCGCTCGAGAAAAATGGTCTGCTAAATGTGGCTCTAACACTGCAATTTCATCGTGATTGACGGTCTCTGCTAAAGGCACACGTCGAGAAAAAGTCTTTAGTTCACTTTGATCCCGACCAAGGGCCAGTACAAGAGTTCCACTTTGGTGAACCTTAACACCATGATTTTCCCACCAATTTGCAGCCCTACGCCCATGATTTATTATAGATGGTTCTGCACTAAGACCCTCACACTCTGGGGCTAACATTCCACCAGCCCACCATGAACAAGCATGTTCACTTGGGGGACCATTAGGATCAATGACTTTAACATTAGCCCCACGCTTTAATAGTTCAGTTGCCATACAAAGCCCAGCAACGCCAGCACCCATTACTGTGAACATATCGTTCATTCCCAAGAACCATGAAAATGGTGAATTGGACCATGACCACTTCCAATTCCTAGCTCATCTGCACGAACTATAGCTTGATGCAACCAATCGTGAGCTATTCTAACTGCTAATTCCAAATCTAGCCCCTTAGCCAAACCAGCAGTGATAGCGGATGAGTAGCTACATCCAGTACCATGAGTATTTTTTGTATTTATTCTTTTAGCGGTAAGCTGAAATTCCAGTTCACTTGAAATCATCCAATCAGAACAGACGTCACCAATTCCATGACCTCCTTTCATTAATACAGCTTTTGTTTTTTTAGTAAGCAGTCTTTGCCCTTGTGATTTTAGATCTATATCATTCAGTGCATCCGGCTCTCCCAGAAGCACTCCAGCTTCAGGAATATTGGGTGTAAGCAAGTTTGCACGCGGCAATAATCTTTCACGAAGCGCAGCAACAGCTTCCAACGGTAACAGAGCATTACCAGATTTAGAAACCATCACAGGATCTAACACTACAGGGCCAGTAAAATCAGAAATTGCATCAGCAACACAATCAATTACGTCTGGCATGCCGAGCATACCAATTTTAATAGCATGAACATCAATATCATTTAAAACTGCATCGATTTGTGCTCGAATTATACTTGTTGGAACGGAATGAACTGCTGTCACATTTCGTGTGTTTTGAGCAGTAACTGCTGTTATTACGCTGCACCCATAAACACCTAAAGCAGAAAAAGACTTCAAATCAGCCTGTATTCCGGCCCCTCCTCCACTGTCAGAGCCAGCTATGGTGAGTGCAACAAATGCCATTCCCAATCCTTCATTTAAAAGGCAAATACAACATAAGGAAATAGCCATTGAACTAATATATTAGTCCAAATTCTGTTTCCTACGCCGGTCCTAACCAGTTCAGGTTCAATGGGTCAACGCTTTGCGTTTCTCAGCCTTTAATGAGGCACCCCAACAGTATTACCCATGAGTATATTTACAAATAAATCTTGTCAACCAGATTAACATTTTAGCATTATAAATTATAATCCGCTTATACAGATAGACAGATACGGATCAGGACAACGCAGCAACCAAACAAAGATTGAAGGCTAGAACTAACTAGACACAATTCAAATTCACAGAGCTAAATACCTGAAGATTAAGACTTCACAGATTTGCTAATTTTGATAGAGTTTACATAAATCTAGAAAAAAAGAGATAACTGATGCGCATCATACCATTATTATTTACGCTTTTAACTCTGTTGATGATTTCAAAAGATGCATCTGCAAAAACAGTTCAGATCGAATTTACTAAGCTTGATACATTTAGTATTGAAGTCGTACATATCGATGTTGGTGGCACTGTAGAATGGATACCAAAAAATTCTGGGCACAATGTGGAGTTTATAGCGGGTCCTCAGATGAATATGCTTCCAAAAAACTCTAAAATGGACGATTTTCACTCTGTCGTCTTCAAAGCCCCAGGGGTTTATTTGTATGGATGCACACCACACCTAAACATGGGGATGATAGGTTTAATTATAGTCGGTAACGATTTACATAATTTAAAAAAGATACGAAATATTAAATTATCTCGAATTTCTAAATCAGTATTAGAAGATTTAACAAAAATTGCTAAATCACATTCCGAATAATAAATCAAAAATATTAATGTAATCAATTTTTTAAAATAGATTGAGCACCATTCCAAAGCTTAATAACTATTTCTTTTGCAGGAATTTTTAATGCGAGCTGACTAGATTGACCTGCCCACGCCTGTATTTTTGATAAATCATTTGATGCAACCGCCGCATCACGCATCTCCTGCGTCAGGTTTCGCTGAATTGGATAAGGTGCTGGATGGGGTGCTGACGGTGAAGTTGCAGCATTTGTATAGTCCGTTCTCAAACTGCGTCCGAGTCTGCCTGAGAAAACCCGACTGGCGACTGTGTCTTCCGGTGCTGCAGCACCAATAGCGTCTGACCAAGCGGGTGAAATGGAGGCCTCTGGTGCCCGAAGAAATCCAGTTCCAATTTGTACACCTGATGCGCCCAAGATGAGTGATGCCGCTATTCCCCGATCATCGCTGATACCGCCTGTTGCAACGACAGGAACCTCAACAGCATCAACCACCGCAGGTAAAAGCGAAAAAAGTCCTACCATATTGGATGCTTGGGAGGCAATGAAAGCCCCCCTGTGCCCACCAGCTTCCATTCCTTGAGCGATTATAACATCAGCACCCGCTTCTTCAGCCTCAAGAGCTTCAGAAACCGTAGTCACTGTCGCAAACCACTTAATTTTCCTTGCCTTTAGTTGTACAACAAATTCAGCTGGATAAAGACCCATTATTGAAGAAACAACAGCTGGGCCTGCCCTTAGAATAGCTTCACATTGACTGTCAAAGTCAGGCAATAAAGTATCGGCAGCTGCGTCTGGCACCTCTGGTCCCCATTGGCTGAGAAATTGACGAATTTGGGCTTCACTCTCTAGATCGCGCTCTGGCTTAGGGTCTGGTATCCATGTGTTGAGTTGAAAGGCGCCATTTGAGCCAGATCGCATCTTATGAACCCAAGACGCTATCTGGCCTGGGGTCATCATCAACACCCCACATGCTCCCATGCCCCCGCCATTAGCCACAGCGATTGAAAGAGAAGGAGGAGTTGCGCCTGCCATAGGTGCAAGAAAGATTGGGGCTTGAAGGCCAAATCTTTTCGCAAAGACTTGGCTGCGTAATAATGCGGTTTTGGCACTAAACATTTGATGCTTTCTTGATCTTAGTTCTGAATGGTCTGATATCTAATTCAGTTCAATTATTCAATAAATTATACTATGTAGACATTGGCATTACTATCAATTTTCTACATAAGGTCTTAGGTGCAGGCACTGCATTAGCGGAAATGCTATCTTAGAGTATTTTGGAATGCCAAAGCCTAAAGGAAGGTATTGGAAAAAATTTAACACTTTCATGGACGCGCTTAGAAGGCCATATATTGCTCTGATGCTAGGTTTACATGTCTAACTAAGCGAGAGTATAAATAATATCTTATTTTCTTACTACCAGACCTTTGACTTAATTTTACAATTTTTTATATATAAAGGAACCACCTATATGAAAATATCGAAAAGCCTTGCAGTGGCCTGCTCATGCCTATTTCTTTTATCTGCATGTCAGGCTGTTCCGTCAGCAGTAGAAGCAGAACAACCGCAAAGTGAAAGTAAAGGTTATTGAGGCAGATGGTTAAAAAGGCGGCTTAAAACCGATTGCCGATATGACATTAGGCTATTCGGAAATAACCATGACAGTTCTGCAAGTCAGCAGTAACATGGCTCTCAACCTGTCTCTGTAAGATTAAACCTTTTTGAAAAAACAAATAACAGCACCAAAAGTTGTCAAAAATCCAGCTAACGGCAAAATCATAACAGCATATTTTTTTGGCATATAGTTTTCTTTGAACTCAATACCCTGTGCCGTGAATTCAAAATACCACATTTCCCAATATTTACCACGCATACCTTCGACCAGCTCAAACCCATAAACGATCATAACTAGTCCGATTAATATAATCATAAGCTTCCAAAATTGACGTATATATAATGCCAGCCAACTGGGCAACTTTTCATAAATTAAATTTAAGGCGATATGTTCATTATCTCTGGCTGTTAACGAGAGTGCTATAAACATTAACCAAATATTGCTTAATACAGTTAGCAGATCCCCCCAAACTGGAGGATTTTCAAATACATATCTCATGATAACATTGTAGAGCGTGAACCCAACCATCAAAGCCAAGAACAGAGCACACACTGCTTCCAAGACACGATGGATAAAACGATCAAAGTTATTTAATAATTTCCACATAGCGCTCATTCACTCATCATCTGAGGGAGAAACATTGTTAACTCTGGAATAACAATAATAAAAAATAAAAGTAGGAATAGACCTACTAAATATGGAATTAACGCAACAGCTACCTCTTCTAGCCGAACCTTCGCAATGGTTGCAGCAGTAAAGAAGGCGACGCCAACTGGCGGTGTTACCGAACCTATCAAAAAGCCTACAATAACTACAACTGCTGCCTGAACCTCAGGAAATCCAGCTTTAGACATAACATCAACTAAAACTGGGCCAACAATTATAATATTAACGGCAGAATCCATGACCGTTCCAAGCAGAAAAATGAAAAAGATAAGTGCCAATATAAAAGTAATGGGGGAACCCGTAAGACTCAGTAGCCAATTCTCAAGATCACTTATTGCACCTAATGAGGTAAGCAACCAACTAAATGGTCCCGATGCTGCAATGATAATAAAAACCATTGCCGAATTACGAAATGCCCGTCGGAAAGCACCGGAGCATTCTTTCCATTTAATTGTTCGGTAAACAAACACACCAGTAAATAATGCGACCATCGCTGTGATAGCGCCAGCTTCAACGACAGATGCAATGCCACCCATAACCGAACCAACCAAAACCACTGGTATCAGCAAGGCAAACGAGGATCGATACAATTCTGAGCCTGCTCTACGTATTGAAAACCGTTCATCACTTCGCTCAAAATTATACTTTACGGCAAAGAAATGGTTAATTAGCATTATCACTGCGCCAATAAGCAGACCAGGAATAATACCAGCAGCAAACAATGATGCGACTGAAATCTCAGTAGCATTAGCAAGAACGATCATCATAATACTGGGAGGAATGATGCCACCGATTGTGGAGCTAACACCTGTAACAGCAGCAGAAAAAGCAGGAGGATAACCAGCTTTTTTCATAGCAGGCAATACTAATGCACCCACTGTAGCTGTATCCGCTACTACTGATCCATTCATCCCCGCAAAAAACATACTTACTAGCACATTAACTTGAGCCAAACCGCCACGCATCCGGCCAATCAAAGCTCTGCTTAATGAAACAAGCCGATCGGTAATCGTAGCACTTGTCATTAATTCACCCGTCAACATAAAGAAGGCAATCGCAGTCAATGGGACTGAATCAATTGCGTTAAACATTTGACTGGGGATTAAGACGAGAGGTACCGCATCAGTTACCAAAATATAAAAGAAAGGTATTAAAATTAAAGTGAAGCCAATCGGAGCACCACAGAGGATTAGTAGCAGCAGTAATACAAGTAAAAATATACTTACCATGATAACTCACATATATTAAAATTTAGTTTAAAAAAAGATCATTTAGGCTGAACAATAGCCTAAATGATCTAATCACAGTAAAGTATATGCTTAGTTACAGTGCACCAGCTTTTTCTAGCTGAGCCACAAAACTATTCATTCCTTGTTCAACAAGTACCCTTCTTGCGACTTCAGGATCAAATGTACCCTTTGCATCTAACCAAGCACCTATAGCGCCCGCTCTCCATTTTGATAACTCCGCCTCAGATGGAGTGTACCATTCTTTAACAGATGCCTTAATGATATCTTCACCATTTTTGATCCAAGCGTTATCTAGCTCGTTCACTTTTTCTCCATAAGCATCAGCAGCTTCGTGTAACCATTTTTTCTCTTGAGTAGACAGAGCATTATACTGCTTTGCATCCATTGCAAGAATATTTCCAGACCACATTCCACCAATCTCAGTGAAGTATTTTGCAACTTCATGAAGTTTTGCTACTTCTTGCCAAGGACTGGCAACATACTGGCCCTCAACTACACCAGACTGTAGACCTGTGTATAACTGGCTCCAATCATAAGGTGTGGGAATAGCGCCCCAATTTTTAACGAGCATAAACTCAACTGGGCTCTTAGTAGTCCGCCACTTGAGGCCTTTCATATCATCAGGAACGTGAACCGGTTTGGCTGCATTCCCAAGTTGCCTAAATCCACCGCTCGAATATACAGAAAGGCAAATATGTCCTGCATTTTCAAGGGCCAGCTTGCACTGTCTTTCAGCCAACCACTCGTTTGATATTCGTTTAGCGTCTTCAAGTGATTTAAAAATGAACGGTAAATCAAAAATCGCTAATTCTGTACCAAAACTACCAAAATTTGCTGTAGAACTAGTCCAAAGAGATATAAGTCCCAAATTAGCCTGCTCACCGCATTTTTGTTCTGCGCACAAGGTTTTTTGATAGTACGGCTCTATGTTAATCTTTCCGCCAGAGGCTTTTTCCATGGCTGGTATCAACGCCTGATCTATGGCGTCCCCAATAGGCATACCCAGCCTTCCAGTTGTTCCAAGCTTCAGTGTTATGTCTGCAGCAGCTGTTTGCACAGACAAAGTAGTTACTGACGCTATGACGAGCGCCTTGAAGATGTGTTTCATACTCATTTATTCGATCCCTCATCAATTAAATTTCATTGGTGTATCATTCATCGCAACCCTTGCCAAAGAAAGAGACAGATGCTTAGAATGAAAAGGACAGATGGTTTTGCTAAAGACATGAGGTTTTGCAGTCGATTAAATGAATGGTAGAAGAATTTATGTACTAGTTTGAAACTGCAATTCTTTTGATAGATGAGGAAGGTCCAGTTGAGTTCAACAACGCCACGTTTTCTGAAACTTCCTGAGGCTTCAAACCTTAGCCTGAGGGATCAAATCTGTGAAGTGATTAGCTCAGCTATAATCTCCAAATCTTTAGCTCATGATCGCCCGCTACCATCATGCCGTGATTTGGCAGATCAGTTTGGAGTGTCAAGGAACACAGTATTTGCAGCCTATAACAAATTAATCGACCTCGATTTCCTAATTTCACGCGAAAGATCAGGCTATTTCTTAAACCCTCAAATGACTGGCCTAAACAAACTACAAAATGAAAGCAGTGCCGTAGCTCAAGATGAGATACCCTGCATAGTAAGTTTTCCACCAAATAAACTTAGTCCTGTGGTCAATCCACTGGATTGGAATTCTTATCCTTATCCTTTTATATATAATCAGATAGATCCAGATCTTTTTCCAGTGGGTAGCTGGCGTGAATGTACCAGGCAGGCGTTAGGCAAGAAGAAAACTCCAATCTGGGCCAGTGACTCTGTTGAAAGTGATAGCCCCCAACTAATACAGCAACTAAGACAACGTTTACTAAATACACGTAGTATATATGCAGGAGAAGATGAGATCCTAATTACTTTAGGGTCACAGAATGCTCTCTTTATACTTGGTACTATTTTTTCGAAATTTGGAAAACCCATTGCACTTGAGGATCCTGGGTATTTTGGTGCGCGTAACGCTTTTAGCATGTCTGGGAATAAACTTGTTGGTGTACCAATAGATGGTGATGGCATTATTCCATCTGAAATTCCAAATGATTGCCAATTGGTTTTCACTACACCAAGCCATCAGTTTCCAACAATGATTACTATGAGCCAATCGCGCCGAACAGAATTATTGAAAGCCGCAGTTGAAAAAGATTTTCTCATCATTGAGGACGATTATGAAGCTGAGATGAATTACTTTGCAGAATCCTCTCAGTCAATGATGTCAATGGATACAACTGGACGGGTTATTTACGTTGGGAGCATGTCAAAAACGCTCTCACCTGGCATTCGCCTTGGTTTTATTGTGGCACACCGAGACATCATTCGCGAAGCGCGGGTTGCGCGCGGTGTTATGATGCGTCACCCCCCCACTATCGTTCAAGAGATTGTCGCACTATTTTTTCAGCTTGGTCACTATCATGCTCATTTACACAATATTGAGAGGCGCTATAAAAAGCGCTGGCAAACAATGGATATTGCTCTGGACAAGCACCTGAACATGCTAAATCGTACTAAATCAAAAGGTGGCACTTCATTTTGGCTAACTGGTCCAGAGGGCTTTGATGCATCGAGCCTAGCCGTACGGTTGAGGGCTAAAGGTGTCTTGATCGATCGTGGTCAGGACTACTACTTAGATTATAGTGAGAAGCGAAACTTCCGGCTTGGATTTGCCTTTGTTCCTGTTTCCAAGCTGGAAGATGGCGTCAAAATAATCGCAGAAGAAGTTCGGTCAATGCTATGAGTTCACAAAATAACTTTAATTGCATCTGTCCCTTCGAAATGCACCACCTGTCTCTATCCAAGCTCCCAAAGTCTCAGCTATTTTCATATTAAACATGCGATTCAGCCCTGCACTACGCGCGCTGGATCAAATTAAGGAATTGACTTTTTGAAAGATCATAGTGAATTAAATACAAGTATAACACCATTCCAATACCACGTGTCGGATGCAGTTTTAGATGACATTCGCAGTCGTGTAATAAATTACCCATGGCATGAAATGCCAGACGACGGTGGTTGGGAATATGGTACAAATATGAAATACCTTAAAAAGTTATGCGCTTATTGGGTCGATGAATTCGACTGGCGTGCACAAGAAGCCCATATCAACAGTTTTTCTCATTTTAAAGCCCCTGTTGATGGTATTGATATGCACTTTATCCGAGAGGAAGGTAGTGGACCAAATCCGATGCCATTGGTGATTAGTCATGGCTGGCCTGGTTCTGTTGCCGAATTTTTTGATTTAATTGAGCCATTGGCACATCCTGAAAAGTTTGGAGGCAATGTCGAAGACGCATTCACGGTTATTGCGCCTTCGTTGCCAGGTTTTGGATTTTCTGGCCGCCCCCCACGTCCTTATGGGCCCCGTAAAATGGCAGACGTTTTTAATTCTCTGATGACTAATACTTTAGGCTACGAAAGCTATCTTGCTCAGGGTGGAGATTGGGGTGGAGCAATTTGTTCTTGGCTTGGTTATGATCATGCACCAGCTTGTTCTGCAATCCACATCAACGTCCTAACGATGCGTCATCCAGATGGCCCACAGACACCAGAAGAAGAAACTTGGTCTGAACAGTTTGATCGTGATCAAATAATGCAAAACGGGTACCGCACACAGCAAGCAACACGCCCACAAACGCTTAGCTATGCAATGATGGATAGCCCTGTGGGCATAGCGGCATGGTTAGTAGAAAAATTCAATTCTTGGTCAGATGTTGAAAACAACGATATTGAAAGTGTATATTCGAAAGACGAGTTGTTGACCAACATAATGATCTACATCACCACGCGGACGTTTAACTCTGCTTCATGGATATATTACGGTCGGCGAGAAGAAGGAGGGCGCATATTGTCACCCGAAGGCCATCGCGTTGAAGTGCCCACAGGATGTGCCATATTTCCTGCTGAAATGCTTAACTGGCCACCGCGTTCTTATGCAGAGCGCATTTATAACATCCAACATTGGACAGAAATGCCTCGTGGCGGCCATTTTGCCGCAATGGAAGAACCCGAAATGCTCCTAAACGACATACGTAAATTCGCACGCACACTGCGCAGTTGAATCCAATCTAAACACAGAGTACAAAAGAAAATTGCTTTTTACTTATAACGGAGAACCCCCATGACACTTTCACATGCCGAGTATCAGGCCATCGCAAACCAGTTAACCCCTAACGGTCAGGCTTTCATTGATGGAAAGTTCTGTGATGCGCTGGATGGCGAAAAATTTGAAACAACCAATCCAGCCACGGGGCAAGTTTTGGCCAGTGTTGCTCATTGTAAAGCAGCAGATGTAGATCGCGCAGTAATTGCTGCACGACGCGTTTTCAATGCAGGTACATGGTCACGTGCAGAGCCCGAAGAGCGCAAGGAAGTCCTATTAAAAGTTGCAGAACTTGTGCGTAAACACACCCACGAATTAGCAGTACTTGAAAGTATGGATACAGGTAAAACCATCAACGATTGCATGGACGAAATTGGCGGCGAAGTTCCAAACTTTTTCCAGTGGTATGCAGAACTTGCGGATAAAACGTTCGGGAAGATCGCCCCCACTGGTCCAGGTGCATTGGCGTTAATTATCAAAGAACCCGCTGGAATTGCAGGGGCAGTTTTACCTTGGAACTTTCCATTAGTTATGGCTGCATGGAAAATTGCACCTGCACTTGCTGTGGGGTGTTCAGCAGTGATTAAACCTGCCGAACAGACATCTCTTTCAGCGATCCGTTTAGCGGAGTTAATGCAAGAAGCTGGCGTGCCAGATGGTGTTATCAATATCGTACCTGGTTTTGGTGAAACCGCAGGCAAGGCCATTGGATTACACAATGACATTGATACTGTATCCTTTACCGGCTCTACTGAGGTTGGCCGTATGTTTATGCGTTATTCTGGTGACAGCAATCTTAAGGGCGTAGGCCTAGAGATGGGCGGCAAAAGCCCGTTTATTGTTTTAGATGATGCCTTGATAACCGACGATCTTATCGAACATGCTGCGATGTCTGCGTTTTGGAACGGCGGGCAGAACTGTACTGCTAACATGCGACAACTTATTGCTGCACCATTGGTAGAGGAATTCACCGGACGCATCTTGGAGCGGGTAAAAGCATTTAAATTAGGTGATCCATTGGATCCAGCCACCGATATTGGCTCAATGATTACCAAAGACCACAAGACTATGGTAATGAATTACATTCAAAGTGGAGTGGATGAAGGTGCGAATATGCTTGTGGGCGGGGCAAGTGATTTACCAGGGTACTTCATTGAACCCACAGTCTTTCAAAATGTCACACCAGATATGAAAATAGCACGTGAGGAAATTTTTGGTCCAGTTTTGGGGATCATGCCGATCAAGACTGCCGAAGAAGCTTTGGCAGTGGCCAGCGATACTGAATATGGCCTACACGCCACGGTATTTACACAAGATATCGATCGGGCAATTCATATGGCCCGCTCACTTCCATGTGGAACAGTATCAGTAAATGGGTTCTCTGAAGGTGACATAAAAACACCCTTTGGTGGCTACAAACAATCAGGTTCGCTTGCACGAGATAATGGCACAGAGGCGTTAGGCCAGTATCTCCAAACAAAGACAATTTGGATTCAAACAAAAGCTGTCCTGTAGAAAAGCTACAAACAATCAGTATAAGAAAGTTTACAAAATTAATGGCCCAGACTTAAGGGGCAATGACAAGATCAGATGGATTTTGGTAGTCTGCAGGGCCCTTTAGTTCTATTAAATTGCCCCAAGGGTCGTTGAAATATAAAGCCAAGCCAAATCCACGGCTACCAACCTGACGCAATTGCTTTAGAATTTTAATACCGTGAATTTCCAGATGATTACAAACATCATCTTCTGCTGCACCGTGCCACGCAAATGCTATATGATGCACATTTTCACCCTCTTTTGAGGATGGTGCTGCATAAGCGGCGCGCGAATTTTCGATGTCCCATAGGCCTATCAAAACTGGGCCATACCATAAATGGGTCATCGCAAGATCAGGATAGTCATAACCAGAGCGACACCCTAAAACTGTCTGATACCAAGCCCGTGCCTTTTCTAGATCGCCAACCCAGATAACAATATGATCTATCCCAGATGGGACAAAAGGCACAGTCACAACAAATTTCTATAAGTCAAATATTAGCCTCTTTTAACAGTTAAGCACGATGTTCATTATAAAAATATTATATTCCACTTTGTTCGCTAACGCCATAAATTAAAACTCTTTAGCTTTCTATAAATTATTAGACTAATTTGAGAGGAGTTTTTAATTGATATTGGTATGTGTGCTTACAAATCCAGCATTTAAAAAGTTATGTGAAAATTGACAACACAATCAGTCTAAAAAACAATTGCGTTGAATCTAGTTTGCAGGTCAAAACTTAGCTTAAGACTTCTAGTTATTAAGTCTCGATATCAAAACATAAAGTCAGCAAATATGACGGTGGTGCGCTCACATCTAAACCATGCCCCGCCCAACACTTCGATTTGGCCTCTTTTACTCTGTGGCTGACGCCGTTCGCAAAATTAGATCGCATGCATAACGGGCTACCATCAATGTTGGTGCATTGGTGTTTCCTGAAGTGATAGACGGAAATACCGATGCATCCACCACAAACAGTCGTTCCAATCCATGAACTTTCAGATTGCCATCAACAACTGAATTAAGAATTTTGGTGCCCATTCTACAGGTGCCGCATGGATGAAACGTGGAGGATGATCGCTCGCGGAAATCTTCCAAAATTTCTGCGTCGCTCATGGTGTCAGGGCTTGGGCTAAGGTGTCCGGAAATTACCGATGACAGAGCATTTGATTGAACAAACTTTGAAATATATCGGCCACCCGCAACAATATTGTTAATATCCTCATTCGTGCTGATCGGATTCATTTTTATTTCTGGGGCTTTCGATATATCGACCGACATTGCCTTTACCGAACCGCGGCTTGTTGGTCGGGTTGGTTGAAACCCAAGAGTGAACCCCGAAAAAGGATCAGGCTGAATCATCACTCCGCCCTTTTGTCTAGAAATCGTGTAAGTCGCAGGATTAAAATATAATTGAATATTAGGTGTTTCAATTTTGCTGGAGCTTCGCACAAAACCACCAAATTGATTTACACTGTTGGACAGTGGTCCACCCCGATTCAGAAAATAACGCAGCACTTGGTGGGTTTTTGCTGTTAACGAATAGAGCTCACCATTTAATGTCTGTTGATTTGTTTTATATTGATATCCGGCGAATAAATGGTCTTGAAGATGCGCCCCAACATTGAGGTTTTCCAGCACGGTTTCAACCCCGATTTGGCGAAGATGTTCAGGATCGCCAATGCCAGATACCTGCAATAATTGTGGTGAATTAATCGCACCTGCTGATAAAATAATGCCGTGACGAGCTGTAGCTGTTAGAAGTTTTCCTTTGTGGATAAATGCTACACTACGTGCAACACCGTTTGTTATATTAATTTTCTGGGCTGTGGCCCTAGTCAACAGTCTAACGTGATTTTTTCGTAAGGCAGGACGTAAAAAACTATCCGCGCTGGTATTACGAAACCCAGATCTTGTCGTTATTTGGTAATATCCTACGCCTTCGGGGTTTGGTCCATTAAAGTCATCTGAAACGCGCACATTTAGTTCTGCCGCGGCTTGTGAAAATACCTTGGTGAACGGGTGTCTTTCCGAAACAGGATCAGTAATAGTTATTCCAGTGTCCGATTTATTGCGCCGTTCATTGGCTTCAAAATAGGGACGGACATTTTCCCACCCCCAATTTGTCAGCCCTTCACTCTTCCAACTTTCAAAGTCAGCAGGCATTCCACGAAAATAAACCAAAGCGTTAATAGACCCCGACCCACCAACTGTTTTGCCGCGAGGGATATAGATTTGTCGCCCATTCAAAGCAGGTTCTTCGACACTGTAATATTGATAATTACGGACCTTGTCGTGAAACAACAGGCCATAACCCAAGGGTATCTTCACATAAGGATGCCTATCTGTCGGCCCTGCCTCAAGCAAAATAACTGAGTTTTTACCACCCTCGCTGAGACCCGCCGCAAGAATGCACCCTGCCGACCCTGCACCAACCACGATATAATCAGCGTCCATTACTGCCAAACCTTATCACAAACGCGTAAGAAGTTTTCACCAAGTACGCCCTTTACGTCGTCGTCGCTGTAACCGGCCTTTAGCATCAGTTCTGTAGTTTCAGGCAATGCCTCGGGCGGTACGTAATTAAAGCCTTGCATATTTTGCAAGTATTCCGGCGGCCAGGAGCTTGGATTGTCTTTTACCTGGCGCATAAACATATCGGGATAATATACATAGTCGAGCCCCAACCCAGCGTGCCCCGCGCCAACAAGCTGAGCCACATAATCGATATTTTCAAACAAACCCGATGCGGTGATGTTATAATCTTTGAGAAAATGACCAAACCCAACGATGCCAACAATACCACCAGATTTTGCACAGCCTTTGATCTGTTCGTCTTTAATATTTCGGGTTTGTGCTAGAACGCCATAGGGATTCGAATGCGAAAAGAACACCGGTGCACTACTAATTTCCATCGCTTCCATGGTGCTCTTGTATCCCGTATGCGTAAGATCCAGGACCATGCCTACCCGATTCATTTCACGGATCAGGCTTTCTCCATATTGGCTGAGGCCAGCGTTGGATTTCTCGTAGCACCCATCCGCAGCACGAGACCGATAATCTTTTGCAATCAGCATGTGCCTTACGCCAAGACAATAGAAAAGTTCGACCAAGCGTACATCTCGTTCTAACATTTCGCTTCCCTGAAAGTGAAACCCGATCGCTAGTTGACCATTAGTCTTGGCTTCGCGAATATCTTGTACTGTTTCAATAAACCGGAATTGGTCAGGCTTGGAGCGGAACTCGTCACGCATGGCAAGCACATAGCGCACAGTGTGACTCAGCCCCATGCGTTCCACGCCAACGCTTAGACTTAGAAAGTCAAATCCAGAAGCTTGAAACCGCTCAAGCGCTTCATTTTTGCCGTCAGCCTCAGGCACCCATGGAAGCGTCATATCGCAAATGCACGCCTCACGATGGAGCGCTGCTGCTTTATCCGATATCTCCCATTTATTTACTGGAAATTTGTTGATCATTATATCTCCTCCAATTTATCTATTTTTGCATGGTGGCAACTTACCAAGTGCTCCTGAAGCAGTTCGCGCAATGCTGGTGCTTCGCTTCGGCAAATGTCAGTTGCAAAGGGACAACGCGGATGAAACTGACACCCCGTTGGCGGGTCCATCGGAGAGGGGATTTCACCCTTTATTGCAGCAAATTCAATCCTGCGTTTTTCAAGGCTTGGAACTTCTTCCAGCAGGCCTTGAGTATAAGGGTGCAGCGGCGTTTTGAACAATTCTGTTGTTTCAGCCAACTCAACAATGCGCCCAAGATACATGATTGCAACGCGGTCGCTTACATGTTCAACAACACCAAGGTCGTGGCTGATAAAAACGGTCGTTAGACCAAAATCCGATTTCAGTTCTAGAAACAGGTTCAACACCTGAGCTTGAATCGACACGTCCAACGCTGAAACTATTTCGTCACAGACAATAAAATCAGCATCTACAGCCAGAGCTCTGGCAATAGCGATCCGCTGTCGTTGACCACCCGAAAACTGATGGGGAAATCTGTCTTTAAATTTGGGATCCAGCCCGCATTTAATCATTAACTTATCCAAGAATTCATCGAATTTGTCTTTTTTGATCAAGCCATGCACGAGGGGTGCCTCGCCAATAATATCTCTGATCCGTTTTCGTGGGTTCAACGATGCATGAGGATCCTGAAAGATCATTTGAATGCGCAATGCAATTTCTTTTGCATCAGCGCGATTCAGGTTTGTAACGTCGTTGCCATCAAATTCTATTGCCCCTTCAGTCGGTTTCAGAAATCCAGCCAACATCCGCCCAAAAGTGGATTTCCCACAACCAGATTCACCCACGAGGCCTAAAACTTCGCCTTTATAGACATCTAGATTGATACCATCGACAGCTTGAACGGTTTGAGTTTCAAATTTGCTACTTAACCGCTGCGCGATCTTCGTGGCCAGATCTGGTTCCTTCCAAAACCGTTTTGAGAGGTTACGAACCCGAACCAATGATTTAACTTGTTCTCTCATTGAACATCCTCCTCATGAGGGGAAATAGTTGCACTATTTTCAGCAGCGTTTTCTCCTTTGGGGTAAAAACATCGCACTGCCCGGCGATCAGATAAAATAATTTTTGGTGGTACACTTTTGCAAGTTTCTGATGCAAATTGGCATCTTTCCCTAAACGTACAGCCCTCTGGTAATGACAAAAGCGATGGGGCCATACCGGGTATTTGGTATAATTTTTTACTTCGCGTGTTGGCGCTTGGGATCGACCCTATCAGGCCAATCGTATAAGGGTGCTGGGGATCATCCAAAACGTCGTCAACCGGACCACTTTCGACAATTTGCCCAGCATACATGACGCAAACTTGATCAACCAGACCTGCGATGACAGTCAAATCATGAGTTATCCATATCAAAGAAGTTCCTCGATCGCGGCACAGCTTCTGGGTTTCATAAAGGATTTGAGCTTGTATCGTTACGTCCAAAGCTGTTGTCGGTTCATCCGCAATAATCAGATCAGGTTCGTTCAACAACGCCATTGCAATGGATAAACGTTGGCGCATTCCACCTGAAAACTCGTGCGGATAGGAATTAATGCGTTCATCAGGTGCTGGAATGCCGACCATCTTAAGCCCATTGATCGAGATTTTTCGGGCTTCATCCTTTGAGACATCTTTATGGGCCAAGACAGTTTCGATCATTTGCGTATCAATCCGAAGGACCGGATTAAGTGATACATTTGCATCCTGAAAGATGATCGACATCCGGTTACCCCGAAGCATACGTAATTGTTCTTCTGACATATAGGCAAGGTCGTCTCCACGAAACTTAATATGGCCGCCCACAACCTTTCCCGGTTTATTGACAAGGCCCATAATTGAAAAACCGGTAACTGATTTCCCTGACCCAGACTCACCCACAATTCCAAGAATTTCGCCTTTTCCCACCCGAAATGACACACCGTCTACTGCTTTGACGACACCCTCTCTCAGGAAAAAATGTGTTTGCAAGTCTTTAACTTCAAGAATTGTATCGGAATATATGGTCATTTTTTCATCCTTGGATTCAGAACATCCCGCATTCGGTCTGCAACAAGATTGATGCTTGCAACGGTGATCAACAGCGAAAGTCCAGGATAAAAACTCAGCCAGTATTTGCCTGTCAAAATATATTCATAGCCATTTGCGATTAGCAGCCCCAATGAGGGCTGAGTGATTGGAAGGCCTACGCCTAGAAATGACAACGAAGCCTCAAGAGTAATCGAAAATGCTACATTCATGGTCGCAACAACGATCAGCGGGGCAAGGCAATTTGGCAGCAAATGCCTAAATATGATCCTTGATTTAGGTAGAGCCAATCCACGTGCCGCATCCATATATTCCTTTTCGCGCTCAGCTATGGCGACGCCGCGAACAATTCGGGCAAAGTTGGCCCATTGGCTTAACACCAGCGCAAGCACAACTTTGTCAGCGCCTCGACCCAAAACAGCAAGACAAATTAGTGCTATAAGGAAACTTGGAAAACCTAGAAACAAATCAACAACGCGCATGATTAAGTTATCAATTCGGCCTCCTACATAGGCACTGACGATGCCGACCGAGGTGCCTATGACCACCGCAAGAACGCCACTGATAATTCCCACCATAATGCTAATGCGCAAACCAAAAACGATCGCGCTCACCAAATCGCGACCCTGATCATCCGTACCCAACCAAAACGTATTGCCATCAATGCTCTCTGCGCCAGGTGCCAGACCAGATTCCATGATGGTTATCTGAGCTAAATCATAAGGATTCTGCATTGTTAGGAAGGGGCCCAAAAAGGCCGTAAGTAAAACGAAAACAAGCAATAAAAATGCAAATACTGCGGTTTTCCGTTCAACATATTCAGAAATAAAACGCTTAAACGGTGTTTGTACAGAAGGTATGCTCATTGATTACATTCCTCCCAAGCGAACCCGAGGATCCAATATCGAATACAGAATATCTACAAGGATATTTACGATAAGAAACACAACGACTGTCACCAAAAGATAAGCCACAATAACAGGGCGGTCCAAAAGGTTAATCGAATCGATAATTAGACGTCCCATACCCGGCCATGCAAAGATACTTTCTGTCACAACGGCAAATGCCAGAATAACAGAGAATTGCAGGCCAATTACTGTCACGATTGGAATCATGATGTTTTTCAAAAGATGAATGAAAATAATTCGCCGCCTGCGCAGTCCCTTTGCCTTGGCTAACTTCATATATTCTAAGGGAATGGTTTCTTGTGTTCCTGACGCCGTCAGGCGAATGATCAAGGCCAGCGGATATAGGCCAAGGTTCACAGCAGGCATGGCCAAGTGGCGCAAGCCATCTAGTGTCAAGAAGCTGGCATGGATACCCCAAATTTCGACGGTTTCGCCCCGTCCAGTGGTGGGGAGCCAGCCCAGATTGATCGAGAACAGAAGTATCATCATCAACCCAACCCAAAACGTAGGCAGGCTGAAGAAGAGTATCGAGCTAGATAGTATACCACGACCAATCAAGGATTCCGTATTTAACCCCGCCAGCAAACCAAGTGGTATTCCGACGATGATTGCAAATACTAATGCCGCAACTGTCAGTTCTAATGTTGCAGGAAGTCGTTCAAGAATAAGCTTAATTGCCGGACGATTATGAACAAAGGACGTTCCCAGTTCACCGCGCGACACGTTTTTCAAAAAGACAAAATATTGGGCATAAAGCGGTTGATCAAGCCCAAGCTGTGAGATCGCTTTCTCGCGCTCCTGTTCCGTTGCTTCGGGGCTGATCAGCGAGTCGATCGGGTTTCCGATGGCGAACACCCCCGCAAATACGACAAAAGACATCACCAATAAAACGACGATACTTTGTTGCAGGCGTCGTATCAGAAAAAGTGTCATATTCGGCCCCTTTTAAAAAACTATGGACGGCAAACTATTTTGCCGTCCATAGTTTTGTTCAAACGATAATTATCGTAATTACCAAAGCCGACTATTCAGAAGGCTGGGCCAGCATTGCCGAGAAATGCTCATCAACGCGCGGTTCGTATCTAACACCGTCGCGTACGCCGAGAATTGTGAACTGCGAGTGCAACGGGATTGCCCCACGATCTTGCTGAATCAAGATCCGCATGGCTTCGTTCAGGTATTTTTCCTGCTTAACTGTGTCGAATTCCTTTTCAGCGGCTTCAACAGCTGCGTCAAAGTCCGCGTTGGAATACCCACCAGCGTTCCAGCCACCATAGCCACGATCCTTTTCACGGGTGTGGAATGCTGCGCTCAGCGACATCAATGAAGATCCAGTTAGGCTGTTATCCCACCCAATCATCGACAGGCTAAATTCCTGGCGGTTCAAGCGACCAAAATATACCGACTTAGGCATGGTTTCGACCTGGGTTATAATACCGATACGTGCAAGCATCTGAGCAACCGCTTGTGCTATTTTTTCGTCGTTCACATAACGGTCATTCGGTGCATGTACTGTCAGGCCAAACCCATCGGCATAGCCAGCTTCGGCAAGAAGCGATTTTGCGCGTTTAACATCAACTGAAATGCTGTCAATGTCAGGGTTATGGCTAAACCAACCAGCCGGCACGAGTTGATTAGCCGATTCTGCCAGGCCACCCATAACGTGAGTAACTATAGCATCGCGATCAATTGCAATCGACATGGCCTCACGTACACGCGCATCTTTTAACGGGCTATTATCCATTGGATTGCCATCTAGATCAGTCACAAAGGGCGATTGGTCATTTTGGATGTCAACATAGAGCCATAGCGTTCGCGCAGAAGCACGTTGGGCGACATAAAAACCCTCGCGCGCTTCCAGAGTCTCAACCGATGAAGGCGAAAAACCCTCAACAATGTCTACATCGCCACCAAGCAAGGCAGCCATGCGCGAAGCAGGATCTGGCATGATACGGAAGATAACTTTGTCATAAGCGGGCTGTTCACCCCAATAGTCTTCGTTGCGAACCAGTTCGTAACGGTCACCAGGCACAAATGCCGAAAACTTATATGGACCAGTACCAACTGCGATCTGACCAGACGTAAAATCAGCTGTTGTGCCGCCTTCGACTGCTTCAGCAGAAACAATAGACACACCTGATATACGGCGAAGAAGGAGCGGATATGGATTTTTGGTTTTTATAACCAAAGTATACGGACCCGTCGCTGTGATTGTTTCAATCATATTTGTATTGGACTCGTAGCTTGCCGGGTTATTTGGAACATTTGGCACGCGGTTAAACGAGAAAATGACATCTTCGGCATCAAACGTTGAACCGTCATGGAATGTAACGCCTTCCCGAAGATTAAATTCCCAAGTAAATTCGTCAATATTTTTCCAGGAAACGGCAAGGTCTGCCTTTACGCGTGCGTCTCCATCACGATCGAGCAGCTTTCCAAAAACGTGGCGCCCATAAGCTGCATTTGTTGAAACATACAGATAATGTGGATCAATTGATGGATCGTTAGGTGTTGCAACTGTCAATTCATCAGCTGCTGCGGCTCCCGCCCCCATAAGCACCATGCACACTGGCAAAGCGCGAGTAAGTATTTTCTTAATCATAGTAGTTTCCCCTTTGTGATCTCAGTTTCCATTTCGTAATGTGGTTTTCCGGACGACTGTCCTTGTGCGTGATTTTGCAAACAAATTGGTCTTGGCGTAAGGTCCATTTTGGACAAAATTACAGGCCAATTATTAACGCCCAGATTTGTCGAGCCAGCGATAATAATGGACCGAAGGCGCCAAAAACCATGGATTCCCGATGTAAAATGGACGTGTATTGAACGATATATCGTCAAGTTCCGTCATGCCTTGCGGATCTCCTAAGAGTTTTTGACCGACCCGTGCTCCGAGATAACTTGCAGTCGCAATGCCTGATCCACAATAACCCAACGCGTAATACAATCCATCATGGCAACCTATGTGTGGCATCGAATCAAAGGTAAAATCGACGTATCCCATCCATGAATGACTAATCTTAACGTCCAATATTTGTGGGAACAGCTTAACCAACTCGTTTCGCAAAAGAGGTGCACTTACTTTGGGGTTAGTTTCTTGAAGCGATACCCGACCACCAAACAGGATGCGCCGGCGATCAGGGCTAGAACGATAATAATAGACCAATTTACGCGAATCTGTGACAATCCGGTCATTTGGAATGATGCTTTTCACGACATCCACGCCCAAATCTTCAGTTGTAATCATATAACTGCCAATTGGAATTATACGGCGACGATGCCACGGTAACGACTTATCAGTATATCCGCTGGTGGCCACGATCACATCACGCGCCTCAATAATGCCCTTAGATGTACAGATCAGGAATTTGTTGGCTTGGCGGTTTATTTTTTCCACCCTGCAATAGGCGACCAGTTTTACTCCAGAACTCCTAGCTCTCTTAACCAATTCACTGTGAAATTTGGCTGGGTTCAAACCGAAATGATTGTGAATAACCGCGCCACCAAAATAGGCGGCACTCCCAATTTCGCGGTGTTGTTCTGATTGTGGAACCATATCGACTTTCAGTTCCAGCCCTTTGATTTGATTGGTATACTTTTTAGCCATCGCTTCATATTGGGCGGCATTATGGGCAGCACGGAACTTACCGTTCATGCGAACGTCACAGTCAATGCCTTCATCAGCAATGAAGTCCTTTAGGAATTGCATCGAATTCGCGCCTTCTTGCAAAATCTTTAACGCCTTGTCGGCACCATATTTCTGGCTCAGGTCCGCAAGTGATGGTTTCAGCAAACCCGACACTTGACCACCATTTTGCGAGCTACAGCCCCAGCCAAGACGCTCGGCGTCTAGTATTAGCGTTTCTCGCCCAGCCCGTGCAGTCTGGATGCCAGCACATAAACCAGTATATCCTGAGCCAATAATTACGACGTCAGTTTTGGTTACAGGAAGCTCTATATCTGCCTGCGGCTCCTCTACCAGATCCCACCAATACGCTGTATTTTTAAAGTCTTGAGTGAATATATCATTATTTTGCAATATGCTATCCTTCATGGTGCCACAAAACGCACCCAAAATCACCAACTAGTCCAGAACGCTGACCTTATAAGCAGATTTTGCGAGCCACTCCGGATTGATCTCAACGCCCCATCCTGGCTTCTCAGTCAGGTGGTATTTTCCATCGCGTACAGTTGGGTAATCCGTATAGATCCCCCGTTGCCAAGGATAATAATCTTCAACCTCAATTGAAAACTCAAGGTATTTTCCTGCGTTTTCAATGGCAGCCAACATATGAGCGGTAAAAACCGTAACAAGCGACATGTTTGCGGCGTGGGGTGTACAAGGAAGGCCAGCTTCCTGCGCCATTTTTGCAACCCGCATTGCCCGTTCAATCCCACCAACATAGCTAACGTCAGGCTGTACAATGTCGACAACACGATTTTTGATCATGTACTTCCACGAGGTCAAATCGTTATCCTGTTCGCCGCCAGATACGTCGATCGACAATGCATCAGTAACTTTTTTTGTGGCATCATGATCCCAGTATGGGCACGGCTCCTCAAAATGGGACACGCCGTTGTCTTCTAGAATTGCACCCACTTCAATTGCACGCTCAGGGATATAGCAACTGTTGGCATCCACCAACAGCGTTGCGTCATCCCCTAATTCGCGCCGGATTGTCGGAATAATCTCCTCGGTTCGCCCCAGCCATTCGTCCTGATTGCGACCAACCTCTGCACCGATCCGAAATTTGAATGCGTCATATCCGCATTCATCGCGCAAACGTTTAAAACGTTCAGCTTCGTCCTTTGGTGTAATATCGCGTTTCATACTGGAGGCATATGCGCGCAAAGATTTAACTTTTCCGCCCAAAAGAACGCACACTGGTTTCTCAGTAACTTTACCGTGGAGATCCCAAATTGCAGTATCAAGACCACCCAAGGCACGACACATATACGAACCTGGAAATTTGTGCTGCTTCTCATAAGTTCGATCCAACAAGTCACCAAGTGTGGACAAATCCGAAATATCTTCGCCCATCACATATGGCGCGACTTGGCGGTGCAAAACATCAGCGCTAATGTCGGAGTGATATGTTGATAGCTGCCCCCACCCCTGTTCGCCAGAGGCTGTTGTCAAGCGAACCAATCCGACATAGCGGGTGCTGAATGTCTCAATAGATGCAATTTTCAAAATACTTCACTCCCTGTTAATAATACAAACACTGAGTTTCTGGCTGAGCCATCGTATACTTCCCGTTTATTCTGGATACTGCCAAAATCGGTTGTCACGAAGGTCCGGTTTAAATAAAATAAAGTACCAATTTGGAAATTCTCTAATATCTATGCTCAAGTTTCTGCAAGCAATTCGTGGCAAACTTTTTGCAATGTCATGACACCATTTAGCAATTGGCTGGCATTTACACCACTAAAACCTAGCGATAATCCGTTAAGGTCAGTTGGTTCGATGCAGTACTTTCTGAGCGGCACAACTGAAACCCCGTATTTATCAGCACGTTCAGCGACCCTTTCTTCCGATAGTTCTTTGGGCAAATATCCAACTGTATGTAATCCCGCCTCAACGGGGCGGACGTCCAAAAGACCGTTCAAGTGCTCTTTTGCGCAGTCCAGTAAAACCTGATGGCGTTCTGAATAAATGCGTCTCATCCGACGCAAATGCGCGCCAAAATGTCCCTCATCCATAAAGCTCGACAAAACGGCTTGTGAACTGGTGGATACATTGGGCAACACAGATTCGAATATTCTTGTAAACGAGTCGACTAGACTTTCGGGTGCTAAAATGTATCCAAGACGAATCTCCGGGAACAATGTTTTGCTGAAGGTGCCAACATAAAGTACACGGTCATTCTGATCTAAACTTTTCAATGACGGCAAACGATGGTTACCATAGTGAAATTCGCTGTCATAATCATCTTCTATGATCCAGGCATTTGCTGCTTCCGCAGCTTTTAACAACTCAATCCTTCGCGCCAGACTCATCTTGACCCCAAGAGGTTGCTGATGAGTTGGCGTGACAAACGCCAAGCGAAAGTCAGGTGCGCGCCGTAAACCTTCTTTGACAATAATGCCATCTTGGTCGACCGGAATTGGTTGCAGTTTGGCACGCGCCGCGACCAATGCATTACGTGCACCCAAAGCCCCTGGGTTTTCGAACCAAACGGTGTCATTCGGCTTAAGTAAAAATGAACCAATCACATGAAATGCCTGCTGAGCGCCATTAGTGACAAATATCTGCTCATCGCGACAGTCTATTCCAAGGCTGACCCGCAGAAATGCAGCAATAGACTGTCGGAGCGGCAGATAGCCAACCCGCTTTCCATAGCCCAACACAATATCCCGCGATCCGCGCCAATGTTTTGATGTCAGCCGCGACCATTGCGCAACCGGGAACAAATCTAGAGCGGGCAAAGCTGTTGTGAATGCCCGGACACCATGACCAAGTCGCGGCGCAAACTTCGATGGATCTTGTGAAAGCGTATTTTCTTGGTAGTTCTTATTTTTTAACTGGATTTGGACATTCAAATTTAGGCCACTAAAATCACTAAGCTTTGGCTCTCTATCATTTGGCGCTTGTTCGAAGTTCTGAATTTCGACAATAAAAGTACCAGCGCCAATCCGCGCCTCCAACAGCCCTTCCGCTAACAGTCGATCAAAAACGCCAACAATTGTATTGCGCGACACACCTAGATCTTTGGCAAGGGTTCTTGTTGAGGGCAGTCGCTCTCCAGCTCTCAATCCGCCACTCAAAATCAGATTACGAACTGCAATTAATATCTGGGTCGTCAGAGATTGGGCACTTTTAGGATCAAATTGAATTGATTGAAGAATTGCCCCACGAGTTCTTTTTACCATACGCCCATTTCCTCTAGGTTAGCCGTCGTCAGGCATTAGGCAGCACGTAAACATGCTCTGTCACCCACCATGCCGTAATAGTCGAGCCAATACTCACGCCCATGCACACCGTATCAAATCTCTCGTCTTGCGAGCTGAGGCCGACTTCGAACACTGCGAGATTTCCAATCATGCGGTCTTCGTATGTGTCATTCAAGGCCAGATGCCTAGGGGCCACAAAACTCAAAATCGATATAGGGACCAAACTTTACCGATTGGACTTGGTTGAGGCGATTATCGATCCCTTTGTCGACAAGTGCGAAAGGCACTATTACGAGAATGCGGGCCATACTTACCCCCTCTACAGAATAACGAAAAAAAGTTAATACATTCATATATTGCAATATTAGCAATTTAGTGTCTACACTTTTCTCGAAAACCCACCCAAATTGGGCCAATTACTAAGTAAGATGCAAATAGAATTGGGAGACTACTCAGTTTCAAGTTGGATTAGCTGCCACAGAATGGGCCAGTGGGGGGGGGGAGCCAGGGGTTTGTATACTTGGCCTTTGCTAGAGATTAGGCCTGTGAAAGGCAGTGTTTTCAGTATAAGGCCATCGAGACTTTTCATCTATTTGAATCACCATAAATCATATTTATCTAAAATCTGCATTATTCATGAAACAATTATAAATTACTTATTAATTAAAAAAGATATTGTTTAAATATAAAGAAATTCATATTGCTTGATATTTGAATATTTATTTTTTAAATACATGAATTATTAGACAGAAAGATTATTATGGTTGAAACGCTACTTTCTCCTAGTTTTATAACAATGATAATAATCGTCTATTTTGCTGGTATCATAAGAGGCTACTCAGGATTTGGATCTGCTTTATTTGCTATTCCAGCTTTAGCAATAATTTTTGGACCCGTTCAGGCGGTTGCAATAGAAATTTTAATCGAAATATCCGTATCAATAGGATTATTACCTATGGCTATGAGAAGCGCCAAAAAGGAAACAATTTTTCCAATATTAATAGCATTCATTTTATTTGTTCCAGTTGGGACTTTGTTATTAGTATTAATAAACCCAAATATTTTAAAAATTATAATATCTTTGTTTGTTTTATTAGCTGTTTTAGTAATATCTCAACAGTCAAAAATAACTTTTCTATTTTCAACAAAAGCCAACTTCATAGTTGGCGCTATATCAGGGGTTACTCAAGGCTTAGCTGGAATGGCTGGGCCTTTTTTTGCAATAGTTATTCTTGCAAGAGGTGAAAGTAGTACAATTACCCGTGCCAATATAACCATGCTTTCTGCTGCTATTATATGCATTTCAGTTATTAGTTTTCTAATATTTGGATTAATAAACTATCAAACTATCATCTATGCATTACTTGCAAGTCCAGCAATTTTATTAGGCGCTTGGTCTGGCTCAGTTTTATTTCACAAATATTCCAATAAAAATTTCAAATCTATTATACTTTATTTTTTAACATTTTCTGCATTATTTACACTTTATGAAACTGTTTACATGTAGATTTAAAGTGTTCAGATGCTGAGTTTATTGTGGCATCTAAGCTGTTAATGAAGATGGAGTGGTTCCTGAGATTTATAGATCCCATCACAAAAAAGTCTTTTGGGTGTTTGAAGGGATTATTATGTGTAGAGTTGTAATTTTTTATTCCTTTGACGGACATATAATATTACACCTACGCCACTAAGTGAAGAAACCCACATCAACAACAATAGTGGCATCTCATTACTACCAGGAACTAAAAATGCACCAGCCAACGTTGAAAGTGCTGCACCGATAGCAATCATCATCGCCCCTCCAAGTCCAGATGCTGTACCTGCCAAATGAGGGCGAACGGACAGCATTCCAGCAGTTGAATTAGGAATACTTAGACCATTTCCCAAACCAACTAAAATCATAAATCCAAAAAAAGTTTCCACACTGCCATAACCTAAATGGCTAAAAATCATTGACAGTGACAGGCCAAAAAAAATAATCCAGAGCCCCCATAGTATCATTGCATCAATACCAAAGCGAGTGGTGTAACGGCCCGATAAAAAATTGCCCAAAAAATAACCAATGGCAGGTGCACCAAAGTAAAGGCCAAGCATTTCAGGACTCAAATTATAAACAATAGATCCAACAAACGGCCCCCCACCCAAATAAGCAAAAAAGGCTCCAGCTCCAAATGCTGATGCTAAGCAATACCCCCAGAAGCGGCGTGACGTGAGTAGTTCTGGATATTCAGTAAACTGCTCTCTAAACCCCAATGTATTCTCTGGTACAGTTTCACCTTGGTCGAAATACGCAATAACCAAGATCACTACTCCTAGCCCGCCAATTAACCAGAAATTAGCTTCCCAACCAAACCAGCCCCCCATAAGTCCACCTAATGCAGGACCAAACATTGGGCAAATAGCCGTTCCCATTGAAATATAGGCAATTTTTGATCCGGATGCTTGCGTTTCAGTCGTATCTCGGACAATTGCTCTTGCTAAAACAAAAGTACAAGCCGCAATAGCCTGTAAGGCCCTAAGAGCCATAAAACTTTCGGTATTTGGAGCATATACACATGCAAAACTTACTAGAATAAAAATAATAAGAGCCCATAACGAGACTATTCTGCGGCCTACCCTGTCTGAAAGTGGTCCAACCAAAATTTGAAACACAGCACTTGAGCCTAAATACACACCAACCGATAATCCCATAATTGATGTAGAAGAGCCGAAGTGTTCAGCCATGTTTGGAAGACTTGGCAAAAAACTATTCATCGCTAAAGCTGAAATACTAGCCAATAAAACTAGTGTGAACATGCTGGGTTGAGTTTTTCGATCAAGAAAACGCGAAGTAGGAAATTCTGCCATAAATTCGGCTACGACATTTATAAAGCCTTGTCCATCGAGACTAATAAGATCATGGAAAATATGTAAAACATTAGATAACTGTTTGGACAGTTATTAACTCATCCAAAGAATAGATGCTTGAAAAATTTAATCTACAGTTACAATCCACTTACTTGAGAAGTTACTTTCAATCTGCTATTAATTTGTTAGTTGTGGATTATTGCAAAGCGTTAATTTTTCTTATCTCCACATGTCAAAGATAAATATCGTTAAAACCCAAGATAAAATTTGATAATTCTATGTGGCTTTCCAAATTAACTCTTGATGCATCTGATATTAGCTGGCGTATAGAAATAAATGGAAAGCTAGGTATTAAAATGTATTCAGTAGCAGATTTGAAAGAAAATAAAAGAAATGGCTAAACAAAAACCGTGCACCACCGAACTCGTATCACGATATATGGTACTGACAAAGGAGATCATGCCACATCTTGCACGAACGTCACACAGGCACTGGCCAGTATGCAATGATCACTGCTTTCAACGCATTGTGCTTGACGCTATTTGCGGTGGTGTTTGGTACGATCATCTGCTTCGACCCGCATATAAAAACCTGACACACGACCTAGCTGCAAACGCAGTCGACTTGTGTAATGATGTAATTTCAGGCAACACTAATTTAGTCGTTTTGAACAGGCAGTCGCTGAAATGGCGCGGCAAGTGCTAGCCCTAAATAAGCAAGTTTCCTCTGACAGTGCCTCACCAAGAGCTGGCCAATTAGGAAATTTGGTTTAAAAATTAAAGTCAGTTATCATATTTAACTTAAATTGATAATATCTCGACTTTATTTGAAAAGAAACAACGTTGACTAGAGCTAATAAAAAAAACTTAGTGTTACAACTTTATGCTGATATAAAATACTGAATATTATAAACAACAAATCTAATATAAATTTATTTTTTTAGGAAAACTCTAATGGCTGACGAACACGATCGTTCAATGATGGAAAACCTGTATTGGTGGGGAATTCCAACAATGTTTAGATGTAAAAATGAAACATTAAACAATCAAGATATTGCCTTAGTTGGAGTTCCTCATTCAACGGGAAACGGGACTACTGAAAGAGATCAGCACCTTGGTCCTCGCGCACTTCGCAATGTATCAGCAGTTCATAGGCGAGCACATATAGATTTTGGAATAGACCCCTGGACAAGTGCTAAAATAATAGATTTAGGCGATGTCCCATTTCCACGTGCAAATGATAATGAAGACTGCATAGAACGAATTACTAAATTTTTTACAGAAATAGATGAAGCAAAAATTAAACCAGTTTCAATTGGTGGTGATCATTCAATCACAGGTGGAATTATTCAAGCATTAGGATGTGGAAAACTTGCAAATGGTCAACCCATTAGCTTTTTGCACCTTGATGCTCATACTGATGTTTTCACAAAAGTAGATCATTTTCTTGGTGCAAAAAAATCAGCCGCACACTGGGGCGCTTACCTTGCGGATCAAGGGAAAATTGACCCATCACGCTCAATGCAAATTGGGTTACGTGGTCACCCAAGAACATTAGATTGGTTACAACCAGCTTATGATTATGGCTATAATATTGTTACTATGAAAGACTTTAGAAAACGCGGATTAGCTGATGTTATTGCCCAAACAATAAAAGTATTAGGTGATCGTCCCGTTTATATTACTTTTGATCTTGATTGCCTTGATCCAACTATAGCTCCAGGTGTATCAAATATTGAGCCCGGTGAGAAAGGTTTTGATATAGATGAAGCTATCGCCCTATTACGCGCCGCTCGTGGACTAAATATTGTCGGAGGTGACGTGGTTTGTATGATGCCAACAAAAGATAGCCCAAATAATATTACAGCATTAACCGCTTCCGCCATTATGTTTGAAATGATTTCAATGATTGCAGAAAATAATATTAGATAACTTCACACTCCCACCAAACTTTGTCATTACTCTTTGGCATATAACAAGTGGAAGGTTTTTCATTCTTTGTATAATCCATTTTTTTATGAAAGTTGGGTTTTTAATGCTAGATTGTATTCATTAATAGCTTTACGTAATCCGTCACCCCTTTCAGCATGCTCAAATTCTGGGCCGGGCAAATTCTTTTTAGATAGGTTATCAAACCGATCTTCCCATTCAAACCATGCCCTTCGCTCGCCCGCAGCTGGACGATACTTTAAGCGCTGTCAATTTTGCAATCAAATCCAACTATCCGGCACGTGGCTACTATGTCACCAACCTGCTATCTGACAACCAAATTAAGGGCCTGACATGACTAAATTACTCGAAACCGAAGTACGATACAGAAAAAAACTGCAAAGCCGAGGGTACCCAAGGGTATGACCTAACTAATGAGCAATTGGATGGGGCGAACATTAAATTCAATGCAATAAAAGCTATAAGATAAAAATGTGGACTAAATTCCTATTTATTATATTTTATTATATAAAATAATTACTTAATGCCAGTAAGTGGCGGAGACATCAGCAGCTTTATATAATCAACGCAACAAGGCAGACACATAATGTTCCTGAGCCTGAGTTTCGATCGCGCCCGGCCTTATCCCACGCACTTTTTGGATGGCATCTTCGGCAGAGCACCCCACACGCACAAGCATTTCTGCGCAGAACATACCAGTCCGACCTAAGCCAGCTGCACAATGAACCACAACGTGAGAAGTTCCTGACAGAAGTTCATTCAATTCATTTGCGTGTTGGGCCCAAGCCTCCTCAAAAGGCTGTCCTGGTGTGGACATGTCCCTGATAGGCAAATGGAACAGTGTAAAACCGTACTTGTGTAAAGTATCAGCATAGTCGGGCACGCCCATTGCGGTCAGTTCTGCTGGTTCCACGAGGCAGATCACCGCATCAGCCCCCCAGACTTTCAGAGCTTTAAGGTCCGTTTCCAGGTCGCGGGACCAGACACGCCCCTGCCCGTCTACATGGCTCCGCCCCGGCAAATGTGTCAAAAGCAGCGAAGCAGGTCCCACCTTCAAGACCGCATCACACCGCAGTGGACCAGAGCACGGATAGTGTCCAAACATCCTATCTGATCCTCCAAGCTTGACTACGTCGGATCAGCCACGCTCCAAACCCAAGATGAAGCAGCCGCACGATCACGCAGGCATAGACAATCAACATCCCCATTGCAGCGGCGGCTGCAGATTCGCCCATCTCGTCCAGATGGATTGCTGCAACTGACGCGACTTTGGTCTTTGATCCATAGAGGAAAATGATCCCGGATACGGTCGTCATAGACGCAAGGAAGAGGTAAATCGATATATCAAGCAAAACTGGGATACTGATAGGCAATGTTACGCGGAAAAAGCTCTTGTAGAGCGGCACTTTGAGCGAAAGCGATACCCCTTCCATCGCGGGATCAATCTGGCGCAGCGCTGATGTCGCGGTAAGATGGGACACTGTATAGAAATGGATTATTGTACTGGCAATCAGGATCGTAAATCCGCCATACAAAACCTGTAATGGGTTGTCCGGATGATTTATAAACATCAGATGTGACAGGCCCAGAACGAGGCCCGGCACAGCAATCGGGATCATCGAAAAGCCGCCGACGACAGTGCGTAAGTAAGGTGCAGTTTTGGATTTTTCAATAATATAGGCGCCAATTAGAGCCGCTGTGGTGCCAAAGGCAGACACAGATAAGGCAAGCTTAAGCGAGTTGAAGAAATTCTCCCAACCAACCCCTGCCACATTAAATTGGTAGTGATCAAATGTCAGCGAAAGATTATAAGGCCAAAACTTCACCAAGGACGCATATTGAGCCATGCCCACGATGCCAAGCGTGGCAATTGCGATCAGGCTACAATACGCCAATGCGGCCAGATCAACCCAACGATCATTTTTTGGCGCATAGGGCACGAATTGCGAGGACATGGCGGTGCGTTGGCGCTTTTTTACCTGTCTGTCGATCAGAAAAGCAGCAACAGCCGGCATCAACAACACTACGGAAACTACTGCTCCCATAGAAAAATTCTGTTGGCCCACAACCTCTTTGTAGATATCAGTGGACAGCACATTATAGTTGCCACCAATCACCTTGGGTACGCCAAAATCCGTTATAACAAGAATAAACGCCACCATGACAGCGCTAATGAGCCCGTAAACCGCTCCGGGCAAGGTCACTGTGCGAAAAATGCGCCAACGCCCTGCCTTGAGGACTTGTGCAGATTCATAAAGCCGTGCGTCGCTGAGGGAAAAAGCAGCAACAAGAATTACCAATACATGCGGGAAAGTCCATAAGACCGATCCCATCACGATCCCAATAGGGCCATAGATTGTGTTATCGAACATCAAAAATTTGAATACGCCCTGATTACCAAAGAAATATACCAACGAAATAGCCTTGATCACCGATGGCATCAAAAGCGGCGCAAAACCTATTACCTTGAAGAACGACTTGAAGGGCATGTTTGTGCGTGTCAGTGCAAAGGCGAAGCCAAACGCAAGCGTTGTGACTATGATTGCCGTCAAGCTAGACACAAACAGACTGTTGGTCAAAGATACATATCGAGCAGGATTGCTCAGATATGAGGCATAGTTTGATATGCCAACCCAGTCACCGCCCCTATTAGTAAAGCTTTTGGCAATCAACATACCCAAGGGCAGCGCCAAAAGAACAGTGAAAGCAGCCACATAGAGCCATAGGATAAGGCTGAACACACGATCACTTTCACCCTTCGCAGGTCGAATATCATGCGAAGACGTGGAGGCTTGCTCCAACTCGGATGCAGCGTCACTCATGGCTGGTCAACTTCAAGGATCACGACCGCATGTGCGGGGACATGCAGAGTGACAGGTGTGCCGGGCGTCAAGTTGCTAATGAGCGCATCTGAACTCCACATATCCGCGCAAAGTTCACCCACTAGGGCAGGTGACGACAGAAAAATCCGATCAGTGGCACCACGGGTTTCGCGATCAATAACTGTGGCCGAGATCGTATTCTGCGCGCCATTGTCCGAAAGGCTCACTGCGACATGCTCTGGCCGAAACGCAAAGGTCACGTCGGTGCCAATGGCCCCTTCATCCGGCGCACATGCCAAGGTCAGATCACCGACGGAGAGTTGATCCAGTGCAATCTTGCGCCCCAAAAACATATTCATCGATCCAATGAAACTGGCAATGAAGCGCGAGTTTGGCTTGTGGTAAATGTCAGATGGTGCACCAATTTGCTTGATCTGGCCCTCTTCCATCACGGCCACACGGTCAGCCATTGAAAGCGCCTCTTCTTGGTCATGTGTGACCATGATAGTGGTCACGCCGAGGTTCTTCTGAATCTGTTTGATCTCACGGCGCAGATAGTGGCGCACCTGGGCGTCCAACGCCGATAGCGGCTCATCCAGCAGCAGCAAACCTGGAGATGTCGCAAGAGCACGCACTAATGCTACCCGCTGTTGTTCTCCACCAGACAACTGACTGGGGTATTTGTCGCGATGTCCCGACAAGCGTACCATAGCCAACAGCTCTCCAAGTCGCTTCATATCAGCTTGACGTGTCACGCCTTTAGTTTGAATCCCGTAGCAGATGTTGTCCCAAACCGTCAGGTTGGGAAACAACGCGTAAGACTGAAATACAATTCCAAAGTCGCGTTGTTCAACAGGCAATTTTCCTATGTCAGTGCCGTTTTGAATAATGTCACCTGACGTCTGAGTCTCAAGACCTGCGATGCAGCGTAAAAGCGTGGTCTTACCGCAGCCAGATGGGCCAACAAGGCACAGGAACTCTCCTTGTTCCACTGAAAAGCTAACGCCCTTTAACGCCTCAAATTTGGAAAAATTTTTCTTGATCTGCCGGATATCCAGATAAGGGGAAGTCTGCACAGCTTGTTCTGTCATCGTCATTTTGCTCATGAAGTTTCACTCTTTGAAAGACAGACCCAATGCCTGTGCTTTACTAAAATAGGCGCGCGGCAAACAACCGCGCGCCTTAATGTGTTTATTTTTTTGGTTCTGACTTGGATTCGTAGCGTGAACGCCACTCAGCAACAATAGCGTCTTTCTTCAGCGCCATTGCAGCAAAGTCATTGTCTATCATAGCAGTAAGGACCGCATCCGGAAAGAATGGGCGTGACTTGTTCAGTTCCGGGCGTGCAACGACCGACGCTGTTTCAGAATAGAACTCAAGTATTTCGTCACTGATGGTCCAATCAAGAAAGGTTTTGGCATCCTCAAAGTTGTCAGTGCCAGTCATGATTGCCGCCGCCTGCATTTCCCAACCGATGCCTTCGCTTGGCACGATTATGTCAATCGGGGCGCCTTTTGACTTCAGCAAAGCACCGCGATAGGGCCAGGAGACCCCAACAGTGTATTCACCCGCTGCCGCCTGTTGGCAGGGTTTGGAACCGGAGTGAGTATAAGAAGCGATGTTATTATGTAGCTTGTCCATGTAGTTCCAAGCAGCATCTTCCCCCATCATTTGAATCCAGGCAGATACATCCAGAAAGCCAGTACCAGATGAGGCCGGATTAGGCATGGTGATGTGACCTTTGTAAACTGGATTCAGCAAATCCGCCCAGCTTGTCGGCGCAGGCAAGCCCAGCTTTTCCGCCTCGATCGTATTGAAACAGATCGCCCCGGCCCAACCGTAAAGGCCAACCCAGTGGTTCGGCTCCTGTTTGTCGCGATAGCGCGAATCCAGCCTTTCAACGCCTGTGGGAGTGTAGGGCAAGAACATGCCAAGCGCATCCATGGTCAACATGCTGGTGGCGGCCATGCCAAAGACCGCATCAGCGCGGGGATTGTCTTTTTCAGCCATCATACGGGCATGAACGATACCGGTAGAATCACGCATCCAGTTGATCTTGATGTCCGGATGTTTGGCTGTAAATAATTCGCCCATAGTTGCAAGCTTATCTGCATCGATGGCAGCATAGACTGTCAGTTCGCCCGCGTGTGACGTTGCCGGCGACCAGACCGCAAGCGTTCCAGCTGCAAAGCAGAGCGCTTTAAACGCACTTGTCAGTTTGAAGGATGGTTTCATCGTTATTTTTCCTTTTTTTGTGTTTCAGGAGTAATTATATAATACTTGCAATAAGATTTTAATTCGTAAACAGTGAAGTTATAACCTAAACGTTGGAAAATCCGAACTTTATGAAATCTGCCCTTCCCCAAATATCTGATGTTGAAATCAGCCAACTTAGGGTGTTCAGGGCGGTTGTTTCCAATGGAGGGTTTTCGGCAGCGCAATTGGAACTTGGGCTATCACGCTCAACTATCAGCGGAAAGATGACCGAACTGGAAACCCGACTGGGGCTTTCGTTATGTAAACGTGGCCGCGGCGGATTTTTTCTGAGTCCCGATGGGCAGCGCATCTTTGAGCAGACTGAAGATCTGTTTTTCGCGCTTGAAAACTTTAGAAAACAAGCTGGTGAATTGCGTGGCCAGATTACCGGTCTGCTCCGTCTTGGCGTGGTTGACCAAATTTCAGATCATCCAGATTGCCACCTTGACAGGGCTTTAGAAGCTTTTGGAAGAACCGCACCTGAAGTGCATATTAAACTTGCTGTGATCTCGCCCAATGAGATCGAACAGGCGTTGTTATCTGGTAAAATTGAAGCCGCGATCACACCATCTGCACACCATCAGTCTTCGATTAAATCGCGCATGCTCTTTCGCGAGGATATCTTTTTATATTGCGGCGATACACATCCGTTTTTTGACCAAAGTGACAAAGAAATCTCACTCAACAAGATAGCCAATACCCCTTATGCGCAGCGAGACTATTATAGCACGATGCCCTACTACACAGTGTTTTCGCATCCAGCCTCGGCCAGTGCGGCACAAATGGAAGGGTTGCTACACCTAATTCTTTCGGGGCGATATATCGGTTTTCTGCCGTCCAACCTTGCTGCCCCTTGGGTTGCGAAGTATCGGCTGAAACGATTTAGAGCAGACATTATGTCGTTTTCAGCCAAAATGTATCTTGCTTACACCGAACAAGCTTTGTCTTTGCGGATGGTGCAGCTATTTCGCAAAAGTATTATTGATGCACACAAGAAAACTACCAAATGAGCCAGTATGAAGCCATGATTGCATCCTGCGCCGCCTTTGCGGTGGAACTCGCAGAATGCGCACGGCATCTGCTTGTTGAATTCGAACATGCTCCATTAAATGTAGAACTGAAAACAGATCGCAGTTTTGTCACCGCAATGGATGCGCGTATCGAAACAGAATTGCGCATAATGATTTCTGACCGATGGCCTGAACATGGGATTATTGGCGAGGAAGAAAAGTGGCATGCACCCGACGCCGAATGGGTCTGGGTTTTGGATCCAATCGATGGGACAGCAGCATTTATTGCGGGCTTGCCAGTATATGGCACACTGATCGCTTTAGCCTATCGTGGCGTTCCGGTGATCGGCATAATTGACATACCGAAATTGGACCTACGCTGGACTGGCATCGCTGGACAAAGCACAATGCTCAACGGCAGCCCCTGCAAGGTGCAAGCGCCCACATCCCTTTCCGCTGCAATTCTTTCTACGTCAAATCCTGACTTTTATTCTGAGGGCGAACGCCCAGCACTTTACACTATGCGGGATGCAACATCCTGGCGAATATATGGGGGTGCCGCGTTGTCCTATGGCCGCCTCGCCGAAGGTAGACTTCACCTGTCAATGGACAGTGGCCTCCAGGTCTATGATTTTGCCCCTTTTAGGCCGATCATAGAAGGTGCCGGCGGCATCATAACCGATTGGAATGGAGCGCCAATTACACTTTCCAGCGGCCCTCGCATACTCGCCGCAGCTGACACAAAGCAGCACCAAGAAGCGCTTTCGTTAATTGCGAACTCTTAAATTCTATTAAACGGATATTCCTGCTTTAGGATAATGTTGAAATACCTCAGTGGCTCCATCACTACTAACTATGAATACATCGTAGGCTTCACGCTCATCTTCAGATCCCATCCCAGGCGAGCCGTAAGGCATTGCTGGCACTGCTAACCCTAATGCATCAGGACGGTCTGCTATGAGACGTTTTATATCGCGGGCGGGAACATGTCCTTCAATGAAATACCCATCAATTTTAGCGGTATGACAGGACATCATATCTTTGGGGATACCACTCTCAATCTTAAATTCAGTCAAAAGGCTACCGGAGCGATCTTCAGTAGTAACATTGAAGCCTTTGTCTGTTAAAATCTCTATCCATGCATTGCAGCAACCACACTGTGGGTTTTTAACTATGTGAATATCAGGGGAAGTGCCATCAGCCAAGGTAGCCAATGGAGCAGCAATGACGGAACTTGATGCAAGTATTAACAATTGCCGCCGGCTTAACGATACTTTGTTTCTCATCACTTATTCCCTTTCAACATTGTTTCATATGATTAGTGCGTTATCCAAACAAATCCATAGCACGGTGGCACGATACTACTTTAATGTCCAAGAAGTTCCAGCTTTTAGTGGGGGCCAAATTGGGGGCAAAGATCTGATACTGGTTTTATTATAACTGCCAAGCGGATGATTTTGGACAAAGCCTTGAAGTACTTAATTGGATTTTGTGTTGTCATTCAGAAAAATTAGGGACCAACCAATGGGACGACAAGTTTATCTGACAATACTCTCGTAACAACAAGCAAATCCTTTCCATTGAAAACCATATAAAATATTTAAACTCTTTTTATGTTCTTTATTATCCCACATGAATTATCAGAATTAATCTACTCAATTTCACATAAATCTGACCGCGTTAAAAATCTTTTGCCGCGCCCATTATCTAAAGAAAACATGCCGCCACGCCCGTCAATGGCATCAATGATCAAGCGGGTATGTTTCCAAGCCTCGTATTGGGCCCCACCAATATAAAAAGGTGTGCCTTCTATTTCTCCCATTAGGACGTCATGATCTGCAATGATTAAATCACCTTCAGCATAACACATTGGGGCAGAACCATCACAGCAACCACCAGATTGATGAAATATTACCGGTCCATAATCAGCTATTATCTCTTTTAAAAGCTGCAAGGCAGGCTCTGTTGCTTCAACTTGATTTGCCATAAAAATATCCTTTTTTTGGTTCAGAGGGCACAAAACGATGTGCCCTCTTACTTTAATTTTTAGAAAAAACCTAGTTTGTTTGGGTTATAGCTAACCAAAAGATTCTTTGTCTTCTGGTAGTGACCAAGCATCATCAGATGGTTCTCACGACCAATACCTGATTGTTTATAACCGCCAAATGCCGCGTGCGCTGGATAGGCGTGGTAGCAGTTTGTCCAAACACGGCCAGCCTCGATAGCACGACCAAAGCGATAGCATGTGTTTGCATCACGACTCCAAACACCAGCACCAAGACCGTAAAGCGTATCATTGGCTATTTCCAAAGCCTCTTCGTCGGTCTTAAATGTTGTCACCGACAAAACAGGGCCAAAAATCTCTTCTTGGAAAATCCGCATATCGTTTGTGCCTTTGAATACAGTCGGTTGAATATAGTAACCACCTTCCATATTTCCAGTTGTTTCTGCAGCTCCACCGCCGATCAGCAATTCAGCGCCCTCCTTTAGGCCAATGTCCATATACGAAAGGATTTTTTCAAATTGTTCACTAGATACCTGCGCGCCAATCATGGTATTGGAGTCAAGTGGATCGCTTTGGACAATAGCTTCTATACGTTTCAAACAGCGCGCCATAAATTCATCATATATGTCTTCATGGATCAATGCACGGCTTGGGCAGGTGCAGACTTCGCCTTGATTGAGGGCAAATAACACCAGGCCTTCGATGGCTTTGTCAAGAAATGCATCATCTTCATCCATAATATCTTTGAAGAAAATGTTTGGTGATTTACCACCCAATTCCAATGTGCAGGGGATAATGTTTGCCGATGCATATTGCATGATCAGACGACCTGTTGTCGTCTCACCAGTAAACGCAATTTTGGCAATACGGGTACTTGAGGCCAGTGGCTTGCCGGCTTCTAGACCAAAACCGTTAACAACATTCAACACACCTGCAGGCAATAGATCACCAATCATTTCGAGCAGAACCAAAATCGAGGCAGGAGTTTGTTCAGCGGGCTTCAACACAACGCAATTGCCCGCAGCCAGTGCAGGAGCTAGCTTCCAAACCGCCATTAGAATTGGAAAATTCCAAGGTATGATCTGACCGACAACACCAAGAGGTTCCTGGAAGTGGTAAGCAACCGTATCGCCGTCCAGTTCGCTTAAAGCGCCCTCTTGGGCCCGAATAACGCCACCAAAGTACCTAAAGTGGTCTATGGCAAGGGGCATATCCGCGGCTGTCGTTTCACGGATTGGCTTACCATTATCCCATGTTTCAGCTTCAGCAAGGGTGGCTAGGTTGTCTTCCATGACTTGCGCTATATTGTTCAGGATTATGCTTCGCTCAGTTACACTGGTTTCGCCCCATGCTTTTTTTGCAGCATGTGCAGCATCCAGTGCAAGATTAATATCCTTTTCATTGGAACGCGGTATTTGGCACAATACCGTGCCGTTAACAGGTGTAATATTGTCAAAGTACTTTCCATCGACAGGCTCAATGAATTTACCCCCGATATAGTTTCCGTATTTTTCTTTAAATTTAAAAGTCATAGTTTCCTCCCAGAATTCTGCTTTATGATTTATTGAATAAAAGTTATAATTATAACTAGGTCAATATCATTTTTATTCAAGTTCTTTGGATGTCTGCCTCACACTTGCGAGGGGCTGCAAAAGATGTCGCAAATGTGAGGCAGCATTAATGGAAAATAAAAATAGAGAGGGTAAATGGAGATACTTTGACAGTATGGGATGGTCAGTGTCGAAAGGCAAAAAAATTTAACTCCCACCCAACACAAACTAAACCCCCGTATGTGTACTGTAAGACAAAGTCTAACACGTCTCAAAATACCACAATCGCACAAATCTAAAATAAAAGCCGGAGGCTCAACCCAAGACGCAAGAGGTAACCTAAGTTTCAAATTTCAGCAGATACCTAAAAAAAATCGGCACAATTCCAAGGAGTTCCAACTTTTAGTGGCGGGGGGAAATTGGGGGCAAAGATCTGATACTGGTTTTATTATAACTGCCAAGCCATAGGTGAAGTTGAAGTAACTGTATATTTGAAGGGATTTTGTGTTGTCACTCATAAAAATTAAGAGCGAAC
>ENA-OSJC01000343-OSJC01000343.1-marine-metagenome-genome-assembly--contig:-NODE-343-length-47090-cov-5.043073_pt1 | contig 47090 bp, 51 predicted proteins | sample MGYA00237885_ERZ534234 | MGnify/ENA primary metagenome ERZ534234 (study PRJEB26413, sample SAMN06343907) | marine metagenome | isolation source: coastal waters | place: Atlantic Ocean: West Antarctic... | reverse complement strand
AAGAATATTTCACACAATTTAGTTCCTCTATGTGAATCATGTCATCATAAGGTTCATAATGAAAATCTTAGGATTTATGGATACCATCAGACGAATGAAGGTATCAAATTAAATTATGAATTCATTGAAATGAATTCAGATTTACATGGTAAAAAGAAATTCAATAAGAAACATTTACAGATAATTCTCGGATATAAAGATGATATCGGGAAAAAGAAGATGAAGAAAAGCAGTCTGATTAAGAAGTTAGAATTAGAACATCAGATCCAAATATCAGGATCAACATTAAATAAAATCTTGAAAGGAGAATATTAACGCCGTCTTCTAGTTCTAGGTTTTCTTCTCTTAGTAGTTCTTCTTCTCTTAGTAGTTCTTCTCTTAGTAGTCCTTCTCTTAGTCCTTTTTTTAGTCCTTTTCTTAGTCCTTTTGCCACCGCCACCGAAACTGAACCAACTTCCTTCTGGTTTCATTGCATTTATGTCGCCTTTCAGCGCCTGCGCTTGGGCGTTAAGTTGATTGACTTTGTCTGTTTCTAAATCCATCACTCGCTGCTTCAAAGCCGTCACCTCATCCGAGTCGTCGCCAAACCAGACCATTCAATTATAGTATCACATAGAAAATAATTGATGAATAAATCATAACAAAAGCATAATTGATATCTAGAGTTTGCCATGTCCATAAATGTGATTTATAAAAGGGATTCATTAAGAAACCTAACAATGAATTTAAATTCATGGATAATTTCCCCGATGAATCCGGTCTGAATAATATTTGACCAACAGAATATTCAGAATAAATAATAAAAATAATTGTTATGATTGTTATGAAAGATATTACTTCAATCAATTCCATTAATTTATTTTTCTATAGTATACCTATAAATGTTTTCTTGCAAGAATTTAATTGTTGTTATTATTGCTGTTTATTTGATCACAAGTGTCTTGAAAGAAGATACTCATAAGATAATTGTCGGAGGTGCTACGTTATTATTCTTATACAAGAATGTTGAAGAATACAATAGCGAAGGTTTAGAAGACGGACAAGATCAGTCCGGATTTGACGATGAGAAATCTGATTCGGGTAATTCAATTATCGGAAATAATACAGTTGAGGCGGGTGGCGCGAAACCCGGTCCCGTGAATGTTGCTTCTAATGTAAACACTGGTCCTTATGATGGATTATGTCTCAAGACTGGGAATGATGAATATTGGATGAAATCTCCCGATGAGACTTCTTTAGTTCCGAATGATACGTTATATACGTATTTATCGAGTCAGGGACCGATTAAGATGAAATTATCCGATCAGGCCGCATTAAGAGGACCACCCGTTGATGGTGTTAAGGGTTCTGCTGAAAAGATGTTCATGTGGGCGAATAATATCACGAGTCCCTTATGCTGTCCCTCAACGTTCTCTACTAGCACCGGATGTGTTTGCTCTACGAAGAATCAGAGAGATTTTGTTGCTGCGAGAGGTATGTTAGACGGAACCGCGGATGAAGTTGAAGTCTAAATATTTAAAAATAAGGTCATATTATTATTAATAAATGGCTTCTTGTCCTATTTGTAATGATAAAATGAATTCTTCTGAAAGATATCCAAATATGGTTTGTTATAAATGTGGTGAAAAAACATTAACAGAGAAAGGTGACAAAATAGAATTTTATAATATAGATCATACGGGTGGTTTCTATTCATTAGTAAATGATGAAAAAGGTAATATTCATGAATGTTATATTGAAGATCAGAAGTGTTATGCTGATGAAGCTAGATTTGGAGGGATTGTCATTCAATTATCTTAATAACATAGAATGAATTTTTTCATAGGATTCTGCTTGTCTTTGGTCATAAACATTTAATCTTTGTACTCTTTTTTGTTCTTCTTGCTTATCCTGCATTTGTTGTAACGCAAGTCTTTGTTGGTCCTGGGAAGATAATGTGTATGAAACATTTGAACGCTGAGCCTTAATCCCACCTATAGAATTAGACCTACCTGATACATCTACAGTTGATGTATCAATTAAGGTTGAACCATCGGTAAATGCTTGTTTATAGTCGGTATAGGATAGATTATCGGTTTGTCCTCCAAAATTAGATATTTTACCTTGTCCTAAAGTCATTAATGAATCTTGATTTGACATTGATATTCTGACTTCGGGTTCTCTTAAGGCTAATTGATTCTGAGGTGTCCTTTGTGATTGTTCATGTTTATATTTTTCAAAGGTGGCATTAAACATGTCTTTATTAAATCCATTTTGGAACATTTTTCCTTGTTCTGATTCAAGCGCAGGCGTATCTTTCATCCATGAACCATAGCCTTCGTCATAAACTTCGGGTATTTTATTTTGGTCATAGATTTGATTAAAAACATCAACATCAAAGTTTTCAGTCATATTTACATTTACTTTCGGTTGATTCATTTGCTGAGTTACAAATTGCTTTGCGCCATTTCTCATATCATGATGATCATGATTATTTTCTCTTTCCTTAAGTTTCTTTTGTAAAATAGTAAAAGCAATAGATACTTGTTGAAATGCTTGTGGCGAACCACCTCTATCCGGATGAGCTTTCATGGCAGCCCTTAAGTATGCTTTTTTTAGAATCTTCTCATCAAAATTCTTAGATAAATTAAGGATTTTATAAGGATCAAGTTTTTGCTTTGCGCTAGGCAATTGAGGTAAAGGTTGTTGCTGCTGTTGCTGATATTGTTGCTGTTGTTGCTGTTGTTGCTGTTGCTGTTGCTGTTGATTCATATCGGATTGAAAGAACGTGTTCGGAGGCATTTGTTGTTGTGCCTCTAAATTATGAGTAAATAAATCATTAATTTGTTGCTGTTGCTGATATATTAAGTTCTGTTGTTGCTGAATATAAGATGAATATAAATCATTAAACTGTTGATCTTTACTAGGAGTTTGACCCATTGTTAAATTATGGATTAAAATAAAAATAAGGATTAAACTTCTAAAATATTATCTAGTTTACTTATAACTAGAAAGAATGTCGGTATGTGGCACGAACGGGATAAATTGCTGTCCCATTCTTCAAAGCGCGAGTGGCAAATGCAATCAAGCTCATAGATATAAATTGACACCTGGCCAGAGTGATGGTTTAATTCCTACTACAGCAGGGTGGACCAATGTAAATCCAGGTGGTCTTAAAGAGGAGGATTTGATGAGTGATTTATATAGTACTAATGCGCAAATACCAAAAGGTCTCATTCCGGGTAGTACGGGTGAATTAAAGTACATCGGCACCAAAAGAATAGACAAGGTAGACCCCGGCGCGCAGTTATTTCCGGAGTTTGTTGTTTGCGGTGCAAGGGATAAGCGCTGCTATGAAGGTTATCGTCTGAGTGATGCGGGAGCGGGGACAAGCAACATCAACAAATTAGATGAATATTATACGGCATGTGGATATGGATGGCCACCTTATTGGCCAAAAGGGGAATTAAGGCAAGAAGGGGAGGACAGCGGTCCTTACAGTGTAATTACGGATGGTGTCAATCAGGATGGCGGCGGTTGTAATGCCCCTTTCCCCGAGGAGGAAGGATACAAATTGATAGACCATTCTGAATGTGATCTTTACAATGAAATGATTGAAGGCTCCCATAAAAGTATTGTTGGGAAGAAAGAGACGCGATTTGGTCGTGCAGCTACTTATGAAGATGGTGATAAAGGTTGTCATTATAAATACAGGCGAGATTGGTCAAATCCAATGTTCAATTTCCCACCTAGATTTACAACTGCTAATATGAATGGAATATCGTCATTTTTTGATTATGCAGGGACAGCAGGAGGCGTATCGTGGCAGATACCGATGGCCGACATATCTGATCAAATAGATCCAATAACAAATGGACCGAAGGCCCGGATGGAATGTTGTACCGGAAGTGTAAATTCAGAAGGAGTGTTCAAACCAAAAGATTCTGCTTCTCCTGCCAGTTATTGTCCTTTGACCGAAAATGCGATGGATCATTATACTAATTATGAAATAGAAAATTATGGTGCCGGTGTTTATGATCCATTTTCAAATGTCTGTGCGAGATATACCCCTACTTTAGATGGACCTGATACTCCAGAAAATTGGTGTTCATATAATATTGTTAGAGATAATTTTAGGTGGAATGAATCTGATAATACACCCGTAGTTAATATGGTCCAGGGCGGATTTATTCAATGGAATGAAGAAAGATATCCAAGATATATGAATTTATTACTTCATGGTCCATGCAATCAATGGCTAGATCTAGACTATAACCCGCACGCGACTGACAGTCGTATGAAAGACGATGACGACTTACCTCGGAAACCTAGGAGTAAGGCTCTCGGGCAAGCCCTGACGAATTTCTTTATATGGGTTTCGGGGCATTTAGCCGATCCACTATTAACACCTGCACCTGACGAAACTATCGGTCTTAGAAGTGATTTGATACAGGCAGAAAGTAAATATAATGAAGCAGGCGCCAATACTAATGTACGTATTCAAGGTCTCCTTTTACATAATGAAACATGTCCTTCGGGTACTAGCTATGCACCCATATATGTAGGGGAATATGGTGAAGATTCAAGGAAGGATACTTGTAATGATATGCGGGATATTATGGCTGGTATACTGCCTCCTGCTGCGGTAGAACAATGCACCCTTGATCCCACGTCAACAGATGTTGGCGGTACTGGACACTCTTGTCTCGAGCTTGGACTTCCAGATGGCGGATGTGATATAGTGGACGCCACTGCTGGATGGAAAGGTGGGTTATGTCATGTTGATCCTATTTCACCATCTCCTTCACCATCGTCTGATGATCCATCCCCTTCACCTGGAGGGGGTCGTGAAATAGAATGTACCAACAAATATTATAGTAAAAATGTATCTGGCGAACTAAAGTATTTCCCGTGTTATCAATATGATGGACAAGAAGATGATAAGTGGTATAAAAACGATTTTTACGGTTCCAAGGTTGAATCTGATGCACCAACTAGCAGTTCTGGATGTGGATATTACCCAGAAACATTACCCGCTTCTTCTATGAGTCCAGGCACGAAAAACGAGCATGTCAGAACTTATTTAGAGAACTTGTCATCGTCACCCACTGGACAGGATGATTTACAAGAGATAATCGATTCAAACTCGCCCGGCATGGATGAATCTATTGCCCCATCGCCGCCAGATAAAGATGATTTAATTAATATCATCCTGGCATCTGGAATCTTTGATTTTCTGGTGCCAGGGGGGGGTAATGTGAGCGAATGTATCGGGGACACCACTTCAGGTGACAGAGGATGTTGTAATTATTTAAATAAAGATGAGTTTTCTAATAAAGATAAGACAACCTCAAGCTCCGACAGATTAAAAAATCTCGTTGGAGATCAAGAAAAGGTAACTTTATTTGATACTAATTTTGACGCCACCACCCCCTTAGGTCAATTTTTAAATTTCCTGACAACTAAACAGGCCGGGGCATTCCTACATCATTCACATTATTCTAGAAACAACGATAATAATGCATTTCTTATTAATATGAAGAAATTTTGCGCCAGGACAGACATTTTTAATTGGAAACAACCGGATCCTGTGAATGATACTACAGAGCAAACCGAATTTAAAAAACAATATAATAAATTATTGGAAGCACGTTATTCAAAGATATGTAGTTGTTTTTGGCCTAAGGGGGACATTGAAAAACCTGTTGAAATGCGTGAAGAAGGTAATCCGGTAAAAGAATGGTATAAGAATTACATGAGAGTTAACCAATGTGTTGGTATAAATTCTCAGTCGCCGTGCGGGAACCATTGTATATTGAGTGAAGATGAACAAGAAGAATGTCTCAGTAAGAGTGTAAATGCAAATGGCATGATGACGACGATAATTTCTTTTTTCGACAGTAAAGATCCTGTTGAACATGACCGTTTGAATATAGATAATTCTTGTTGGTATCATACGTGTAGTAGTGCCAATTCTAGTAATGATAATTATTTAATGAAGAAGGAGTATGGATTAACTACCAAATTTACGGCAAAACCGAGAGGACTTCCTGAGTGTACGCAAGGTAGTTGTAAATACCTTTGCGTTGCAGAAAATATATTGAAATACGATACAATAAACATGAAGGATTCAACAATAGAAATGAAAATTAACGCATGCAATAGTCGATCACCATCATTACCACCCGCCGATTCAAATAGTGTGTGTGGGAGCCACGACGATTTTGTAATACCGGAACACAAGTCTGATAGAACTGATTATTTTGGACAACAGGTGAGAGGGGGTGGTCCGTCTCCACCGCCATCACCATCGCCATCTCCAAGCGGAGATGATTCTTCCTCCCCATGGGAATGGATGGTATATGTTATATGGATTATAGTTGGTGTGTTACTTTTAATTGCAGCGATTGTTATCGTGCCTCGTGTATTGACTAGATTTTCTTCTAGTAAGGATTCGAGTGGGGGGGAGGAGACATTAAATCAAATCACCAAAGTGAGTTAAACCAATGAATATAAATAAACTGATCTATGCTGGTTATGGATATTTATCTTGATTTTTTTATATATATTCTAAATTAATATAGAATAATGTTCGGTGGATTTCAGAGTAGTCGTCAAGACAATATTGTAAATAATAATATTTCATCTAGTGTTTCAAATTCTACTGGGATTTCAAGCACGCTGGTCGTCGATCAGGCCGCTAGCCTGGCAGCTTATAATAACGCTCATGGTGACACTCTTACTCTCAACCATTGTCGCCTCAGTCAAGATATTGATGCGACCCAGGATATCAGTCAAGACATAACCTCTATTAGTAAAAGTGATACATCATATGATAATAATTTATCTACAGATATCACAAATGATTTACATAATGATTTAACTCAATCAGCACCGGGATTTGCGGGTGGTTTTTTTTCGGCCCAAGTAAATAATCAATTAAATAAAGTATCAAATGATGTGAGAAATAATATTAGGAATAGTGTATCTATTGATAGGCAAAATTTCATCTCATCTCTCGGAAAGTCCGAAGGAAAAAATACGTTGGATTATAAGACGGTTGACTGTACAGACTCGGATATATCGCAGTCCGTCCACCTGGGTCAAGATTTGACACAGAAAGCTTTAATAAAAGCAAATGATAAAATCACAATGAAAAATATTATTGTAAATACTTTACACAATACATTAGCAAATACAGCCTCCCAAGGTCCGAGTTTATTGGGTGCGATTATCGCCGGCCTTGCTCTTTGTGTAACGGCCGCAGCCGGATATTACACAGAGAGTGAGAATGTGACGATTTTTTTATGTTGGTTGGCTTCTTTTCTTTTTTCGTTTGTAATTCTGTTAATCGTCATGTACTTTTCAGATTCATTGGGACCGGTCGTTGTTACTAAATATGAAACGCCTTGGGTCGGTAAATATTGCGGAGATGAAGATTTTGCAGACCGCGGTGTTGATCCCGATAAATGCGCCGAAAATGAGACAGACAGGAGAAATTGGAAATTTACATGGAAAGAAGATTCGATAAGAAAACATATGGAAATAGACGATATCTTCTCGCGTTCCCCGGGGAAGAAACTATCAGATACATTTACACAGAATAAGGAAGGGTCTCCTTGTCCAAACGGATCTGATGGGGAGAATTGTCGCCCAGCCTCAGAAGATATCGTCGCAGAAAAAATGTTACGTTCATCCGTTCAATGTTCCAATATCTACAATCAGGATACTAATAATTTCTCAGTATCTTTAGACGATAGTGATTTCCATTATCACCATGATTTTTATGCTTATATAGGCGATGATAATAAATGGACTGAGGATAACAATATAAAAGTGAATCATGTCGCAATAAGACATGACGCAAAAAGGTCTTGGTCCGATGAAAGCGTGAATATATTACAACCGGGGACAGGTTATTTAACCGGTGGTCCTTACATTACAAGGTGTAGGAATAAAGAAGGTAAAAAATGCTGTAAACCAGGTAAAACTTGTGAGGATGAAGATGATTCTAATTTACAAGTTTATCTTAGTTCAGGTGGCAGTTGTGCAACCAATCCTAGTTTTTTGTCAGCCGGCATCACGCGCCAACAAAATGCCGCCCCCAATTATGGTTTAGATTGTTATCAAAGTGTGGGCAAAGGAATTCCTGAGATGCTTACGGGTAGTTTGAAATTGGATACGGCTCATAACCCGACTCCCTGCGGCGACACCTCTACGTGGTCAGAAATTACTAGCTTTGTAGGATATTGTGCGGACAGCGCCGACAGCTCTCCATGTATGTCAGCAGATAAATGCTCCGTAAACTATATTACGCATCTCAATAATGATGATATAGCCAAAGAGACCTCCCCGGGCATAAATAGTGCTCTAAACATCAACAATATAAGTCAATTCTGCACACCCGCTCCAGGCGCGGAACCAACACATGGCTGCGTATACGAGGTAAAAGGAGTTGACAAAATAGTTCTAAAAAATTCTGCTTCTCCTGGAGTAAAAGAAAAACACCAATTCCACTCTGATAATATATACACTATTGAAAGTAATCCGAAAGATACACAATATAGCAAAGCACTTTACCATGATTCTGCATTTGAAGTTCAATGGTCCAATCTAATAAGCAGTGCGCCTAAGGTGGATATTCCAGCTGAATCTGGGAAATGGGCGACATCCTCATTAATAAAAACTACAAATTATCTTGGTCACTCTCCTTCATGGAGCGATGATCCTTTTGCAGGTGGGAATGCTAGATCTGACTCTATATGTCGGTCCGATCCCAATACGGACGTCATCAGCGACAGAAAGTGGGATGGCATGGAGAATATTTGCGAAAGTAAATTTAAATTGAATCCTATTTTATCTAAGGAATGGGATGACCAAGAAAAAGAAAAGAAATTTAGCACAAGTCCAGGAGGAAATATTCAATTAGGTTGCGAACTTACAGAAGCAACTCAGACGATAGATAGACAATGCTATTGCACTGAGGGTGCAGTTCTCTGGAAAACATTCAATTCAACCGGTTGGACGCTGTTGCTCCTAATACCATCGGTTATTTCTCTTTTTGCCCTTGGCCTTGCTCTATACTACTATAAAGTTCATAAGAAAAATTCAGATTTGGGTGATTCGACTAGTTCGACTGATTCAGAAGAGCCAGACTTGCTGCAGCGCGAAAGCGCGGCGGCCGGCGTTGCGGCTGCGAAAAACGATGGGCAAATACCAGGAACCTAAAACTGACCCCAAAGTATTAAATTAATTTAAAACAATGAAACTATAGTAATAGTAATAGTAATATGGGAAATCTATCATCATGTATTAAAAAATCTAAGGAAGAAAAACTTTTGGCGAATCAATGTTCATATTGTAAATTTTGTTTTAGTTCTGAATATGAAAAACAAATTCATACGAGAAATTGTGTTTATAATGTAAAAGGAGATGACCGAGAATTATCTATCTATTCAGACCCATATCGGTTGTAGAATTACTATTACTAAATTCTTGATTCATAATTTCTAAGTATATCATCACGAAAGAAGGTAAAAATAGAGTAACGTAGCAAAAGACGCATGTTAATTCCTTACATAATTTATGATTTAAGGGACGTATGAAATTTTCATTCTCTTGGATCAATAAACTTTCATCAATCTTAAGATGCGATGAATTAAGCATGCTTTACTTTATCTTACTATTTTTCTCTTATAATGATTCTGAACTATCATTAGATGCTACTAAATAGCCTACATAGAACGAAAATCCATTTATACCCAGAGTTAACGCGATAATCCCGCAACACTTCAGGACACCGATACGACACTTTTTATTTTGGTCTTTTTTTACATAAAAAAAATCAGAAGATGCGCGCGCGGGATGGATAGTAGCTTGATCATAAATATTAACGTTTTCCATTTTATAAACTATCATTATAAATTTTTAAATGATTATTGAATTCTCATTTCGGGTTCTAAATAATCATATCCTAAGAAGTCAAAGATTTCTTTTTCATCATTGAATACCTTGTTGACGATTGAACCCGTATCGGTATGTTTCATAGAATATTCATTCATCGTATATCCTTGCTTCAAAGCATCTTCTCTCATCCTTACATTGAAATCACCTGATCCAGTGAAGTATAAGATAGCAAATGGATATTCTTCGGGTTTCGTATACATGATATCAATGCGTCTCTTGTAAGGACTATCTATTCCTTTACCCATACCCATATACTTTTTGGGACCTCTTGCCAAGTCCTCAACTAAATAATCGGATTTCTTCAGCGAATCAATGAAAATATCATATGTCTTCTTTGATGAAGCCTTGAGAAGCAAATCAATATCTCCGCTATCTTTACTCTTCCTCCGATAAGAACCAGCGATAGTTAGTTCTGCTTCTGGATCAATCATTCTTAGTAGGTCCTTCAGAAAAGCCTCGTGGTTTTGAATCTCTTGGTAAGGGATCCTTTGTTGAACATCATCAAAATACTTTAGACCCTTTAACTGAGTATCATTCAGATGGTCTTTGATAGTCTTGCAATTCCGTAAGTCATCAATTGATTTGAATCCTTTTCCAAGCAGTTTCTTCGCATGTTGCTTTCCGACGCCATGAATCTTTAGAAACTCTTCCATAGGATATACCGTATCCTTAACCTTTTCATACTCTTGAAGAGTCCCTGTATCAATGATTTCCTTAATCCGATCAATCGTCCCTTGACCGATACCCTTCACTGACTTAAGATTCTTAGGTTCCAAGTCTTTATCTGAATTCAATGTTTTCAGAGCCTTATTCACCGTCATATACGTCTTTGCTCTGAATGAATCATAGTTTGCCTTATAGTGTTCCTCAAGTTTACTCATGATTGAAATCACTCTGTCTAAGGTTTCTCTTGATTCTGAGTCAACATGATGCTCTTTGATGATAACATCATCACGAATCCTCTGATATCTACCGAACCGAGGAACACCCTTATCGGTGAAACCCGAGCATTCATAAGTAATAATAGTTCCTTCGCTATGGGTTTTCTTGAAACTTTTCCTTATCTTATCATCCATCCCCGACAAGGTAAAGATATGATTATCATCTGGATCCACAGACATATAGGTATCATGATTGAGTAATGGCTTACAAATGAAACTACCTAGCATCCCCGTATACTTACCTTCGCCCATCTTGTAATCAATAATGATTGCTTCGCGATCAAATGCGGGTTTGTACTTCAGCATGTAAGAAGAACGACCGTTCTGATAGGGAGAATTTGGATGTTTCATCATAATACCTTCTCCACCATTATCAATGATATTCTGATAGAATGATTTCATCGCCTTTTCCCCGGTAATTCTCTTTTGTTCGGCGAAAACAAGAGGTGCTCCGATATCCGAATCATTGGGGAGATAAAATTCTTCATTCTTGAGTCTTAGAGACCATGATTTTTGGGTAAAGTTTACGATACGCTTCAGATCCTTGAGTCTTTGAACAAATCCTCCCTCACCATTAGTGATATCATAAACTTGATACTGGATATTTAGCCATTCTTCAGGTATTGGGACTTTCTTCCTGACAACACCCATGAGCTGGAAGTTGTCTCGCCCAGCCCACAACTCACCATCAAGGATCTTATCTTTGAGAAGATTCGGAGGAGGCATTGATTCAAGGAACCATTCTGGTGCCAGGAATGGTTTCCCTTGACGGGAGTAGAATTTACCGACAAGTTTGCCATCAATCATTTCATATCGGAACAGTGCTCTGTATCCATCAAACTTCTCGGACATAATCCATCCCTTAGGGGGAGTAGCATGTTCTGATTCATCTTTTTTGATAGTGAATCCGAGTTCATATTCTTTTGCGAGCATCACAGCGAGTTTCTGAGTTGAAGTCATCTTTATCTTGTTTATAGTTAAGAGACTACTATTTAAATCAAATTTATGTATAAACGGTTTGATAAGTTATTGTTTCTTAACATATGTCGTCCATCCTCCTGAAGGTTTTGCGTCGCTCTTACTCTTGAAGAATATGGCAAATCTCCCGTCGCTGTCGGTTTTTCTGTAGTTGTAGGTGAATCCTGCCGCCCCCAGATTAATGCATTCCATCTTGGCTTGTTCAATAGTCATTCGGTTTACGGTTCCTATGTGATTACCGGTTACCATCTGAAAATCGTTATTGACTACAAAATCACCATCCATCTGATTTGCTGCTGCTCCTGCTCCTGCTCCTGCTCCTGCTACCCCTGCATCTACTTTGATTAATTGGTCATATTTATAAGCGAATCTTTTCCCACCCTGAAAATTTACCATAAAGTACGGCGCCGTATAATCATTCAACACATTGCTCACGGTGCCGACAGTTCCGATTGGTACACCCGGAGAGCTCTTGCCCCGGACCACTTCCACCGTCCTTACCGTATCACCCACTTTAAAAGATGGTGCTGCTGGTTGTGCTCCTACTGCTGGTGTGGTCGCGGCGGGTGCTGGTGCTGGTCCTGCGCTCCCCCCTTGGGGAAATATTCCATTAGTTTGAAAGTATTCCACGACTGCGAGTATTTTTGCTTCGGCCGTAGAACCTCCATACCCCGCACCATCTTCTATCTGCCGCCTAACGAGATCCGCATCATAACCCATCTCTATCAAGCGGGTAGTGGCTATCTCGAAAGGTTTCGTTCCCGGATCGGCATGTCCCTCCCTGTTTTGATTTCTTTGTTGACTATTTGCCATCCTGGTGACTGCCGTTGCGGCATCTCCAGTAATTGACCCATCTTGAACCCCTGCATCAAATTGTACCTTACTTACATAAAAAGAAGTTGCTTTACTATCACTGTCGCGATCTTTCCTGAGTATATAATCTCCCCCGTTGGGGCCATTTACTACTTGTAGAATTTTGCCGCTGTAATCCGTCCCACCACCGGGAACCCAGGCTTTGCTGCGGTAAGTAAAATGTAGTCCCTGGTAATCATGAGTTAATTCAGCCGTAGGCGTACTGTCGTCGGTGTTAAAAACGCCGCTATTATTATTACACCGACGTATTTTAAATCCACCCCTCTGATATCCCTTCTTAGAATATCTCTTCTTAGAATATCTCTTCTTAGAGTATCTCTTCTTAGAGTATCTCTTCTTAGAGTATCTCTTCTTAGAATATCTCTTCCTAGAAGTATTTCTTTTCCTAGAAGTATTTCTCTTCCGTGTCCTTGCCATTTATACTATAGTAAATTAAAAAATAAGTTTAAAAAGAATCAATGATATATTTGTTATCTTAAAATGGATATAAATATCACTAAATTATCAGATAAAGAAATAGCGAGTATCTGTATTAAATATGATATTATACAAAGTTCAGATTTACAGAATCATACAAGAGAACAAGTGATATCAGAGATTCAAACATGGTGTAAGTATAAAAAAGAAACTTATCGTCAGAGAAGACATTCCTCACCGAATATATCAAATCCTGTATCTGATCCCAACACGAAAATTATCAATCAACCGAATCAACCAAATCAACCGAATCAAGGAATAAAGAGGTCTACATCGCAACCATTGAATATTCAAAAAACAAATCATGCGGCAACATCCCCACCTCAACCTTCAGTGAATCGTGATAGAAGAATGTCAGAACCATTCACAGATAAAGAAAAAGTTGTAGCAAAAGAAGACCATCAAGCCAAGGCTGTATATCATAACGGACAAACAGAAGTAACACAAGTCGTTCATGATCCAAATATGGATAAATACGATCATATAGGAATGTATCCTAAGGTCAAGAGACTAATAGCAATGGGTGACTTACACGGTGATTTAAGAGTAACTTTAATCGCCTTACGTTTAGCGAAGGTTATTCCTCAAAATATCTTTCCCTATAATGTCGGTGAAATTTCATGGTGTGGTGGTGATACATGGGTAATTCAGTTAGGTGATCAGATTGATAGATGTCGTCCTGATAATTGGAAAAAGAATTGTATTGAGAACTTTGATGATGTCATAGAGGATGAAGGGAATAATATGATGATTATTCAAATCTTTCAAAAGCTAGATGTAATGGCGAAGGCTCACGGAGGTCGTGTCCTAGGAATGTTAGGAAATCATGAATTAATGAATATTGATCGTGATTTCAGATATGTTTCACCACAAGAATTCTTGGAATTTGTTCCAGCAAATGAAAGATCAACAAAATATACTGAAGATGGTTATCCTTATGGATATTATCATCGTCTAAAAGTTTTTGAACGCGGTGGAAATATAGCGAAGCATTATGCGGTCCAAAAGAAATCCGTAACAGTGGTAGGTAAGAATTTATTTGTTCATGGAGGATTAAGTCATCAATTAATGAGTAAATATTCTATTCATGAAATCAATCAAGTCGTGCAAAAATGGCTCTTAAAAACAGGTTCTGAAAAAGAAGACAAAGTATTTGATGAAATCTTCAGAGATGATGATGACATGTCGCCTTTCTGGTGTAGATTGTATTCAGAAGATGATGGTCATGGAGAAAATACTGAAAAAGGTTATAATGAACTCTTAAGAATAATTAATTCAAGGAATCAATTAATGGAACCGATTAGTCGTATTGTTGTGGCTCATACTCCTCAATTCATGGATGATAAATATATGAATTCATTGTATGGCGAAAGATTATGGCGAATCGATGTCGGAATGAGTCGGGCATTTGGAAAACACGATGATTGTGGTGATAACAAATATCGCCAGATTCAAGTTCTAGAGATATTAGATGATAAAGTATGTAATAAATTAATGGCTCCGTATCAAGGGAGAATACCGACTGAAGGTATGGGCAAAAACGTTAGTTTAGAAGAAGCTAGTATGAGCGCTGGATTTTTAGGATAAATTATATCTTATCACAAATCATTCTGCACACATCCTGATCATTGAAGAGTTGATTGTAACAGTAGAGTAATTTTATTTTCTTTTCATTCTTTTGTTTTTGATAATTGATTGTTTTTTCAATGATTTCATGAATTGTTTTCCCATGAAATACCATCCATCCGGATACAGAGTATTCTTTATGAAGAATTTCTTCTTTTCTTAAATCAGAGATAACCTTTTGAATATATGATTCATAACATTTCTCTCTAAATTTAGATATCAATTCCTGATCTATCTCCGCTTCCGATTTGATGATTGATCCGTAATAATCCAACATTTTTAAGATGATTATCTGACCATTGATGATATCAAATTTTTATATCTTTTATCTGCTTCTTCGGGTGATATTCTTTTGCGATAATCAATTTCGGTCATATCTTTGAATAGGTCCATAAATGGTTTCACTTCTTTGAGTTTCAGGAGATGATGTATTCTTGATTCATCAATAGATAAATCATGTGTTATATCATAGAACATCGTTGGTACAAGCATTCCTAATGAGTATGTATCTATTTTGGACATCAATCCTTTGAGATTTGGTTTATTAACTTTGTGAAGTTTATCCTCAAGGAGTTCAAATCTAAGATGATCCATATCTCGGTGAAAGAGTTTTTGATGAATGAATCCTTGCAAATCATAATCTTTCCTGAAATCGTGTAAAGCGATATCTTCTTGTTCGGAAACCATCTCTTCTTGCGATAATGGTGGGTAATAGATATATTCAAATGAATATACTTCATAAATACGAGATGTTAGGAATTCTTCTTTCATTCGCGATAATATCTGTTTCGCATCATCATAATGAAATGATAACCCGAAATCAATGAGATAAAATTTACCTTCTTTAAAGATAACGTTTTCTTTTTTTATATCATGATGACATAGTTTGTGTTTCTCAAGAGATACATTCGCCATAAATAGTGGTTCAAGACATTTTACTAATTGATGAAACGATTTAACAAATCGCGAATTATCTTTGAAAACACTCTCTCTAAAGAGAGAATGAAGATAATGATACGAAGTTTGTCCTTCAAATTTACCCTGTAAAAGCTGATATTGTGTTTTATCCGGTACTAGGGTATCTTCCGCCGTCATGACGCATTTTTTAACATCAGACACCTTAACTAATTCTTTATAAGGTTTAGAGATACATTTTCGGGACCATGTGATTGCCCATTTATCGTTATTCGGTATTTTTGAGATAAGTTTTGTAATTTCATATTCATTGTCTGTTGATTTTAGTGGTTGTAACAGGAGTTTTGTTTTATTATCCTTTTTATTAATTTTGCCTGTCTTACAAGGTAATCCGGGAACAAAAATACATCCTTCTGATCCCTTTGAGATTAATTTTGAGCGAGATGGCATTGTTACTATATCTTTAGAAATAAAATATAATATAAAATATTAGAAGATGGTTTTTAATGGATCAAAACAATCCTGTCCAAATTATGAGGGGGGAGATTTAGATTTATCATGGGATGCTTATTCAGATAATAAAACTGAATATGATGAATTATCACATAAAAAGAAAAAAGAATATAATAAAACATGCTTTGATATTTGTGGTCCGGGTCATTATGTAAAAGAAGGTGAATGTAGAGAATGCCGTGGTGATATTAACGGCGCTTCAGATGAACAAAAAGATTACAGAGTAAATTCCCCGAATTATGAAATGTGTTATAATGATGCAGACACAGGAAATTTCATCTGTAATGAGTATAGTTTAGAAGATCCAAGCATCTGTGCACATAGAGAACCTGTATGGTTTGTAAGGCAGAAGGAGGGTAACTTGGGTATGCGTCAGGGGCGCATGGACGCCATTGATTGGTCGGATCCATCAGTTCATAAATTCTGGACCGAATCAAATGAAAGAGTTACGGATCAAAATATACTAGAAATTATCGGTGAAAGAATACCCGGGTCTATGGAATATAAATTACCTGATGAATTTATCACGAATGGGTCAAATGATTTCAATAAACTGAGAAGAAAAATAAATGAAGGACGTGGTGATGTTGTTAGATGTGATCCAACTAAATTTGGCGGATTGGGTGAAGATGTTAAGTGCTATGATAAGGCCACTGATACTTATCATAAAAATAAGACTGGAACATATGGGCCTGACCAATTAGTCTTAGAAGAAGTCCATGATTTTTGGGTTACAGAATACGGTGGCGTAGAGGATAAAAATTCAGATATTTCTGGATTACCCGATTTCAGTAATTTATTAGCCGGATTACAATCTGATTCGGCATTTGAGCAATGTGTGAATGACTCATTAAATACGCCAGGTTCAGACGATTTTGAGATCCAAAAACGTATATCTAAATATACGTCAATCAAAGAGTTTTCATCAAAAGATATTCATTATCTCAAGGGTAAGTTGAGAAAGATAATCACCATGAAAACAAATCAGATTAATGAATGTATGAATTTATTGAATTTAGGAAAATCTATCTGTGCTACTGGTGTTGCTGATAAAACTCTTATGATTGGATCATTAATCTTCAAAATAATAGGAAATGATAAAATTGATATCATGAAAGCAGATAATGATGAAAGATATAAACTGAATAAACTTGTAGATGAATTGGGACCTTTAATACCCAGAGCAGTTAAGAATATCATTCATATCTCTAAAGAATATGAAACACGTGTTTGTAATGTGCCATCAAATACAACGCTTCTGCTAGAGAGATTATATACCGATCTCTATGATAAACAAATTCATGTAACATTAGATATTAGTCCCTATATTGATTTTGAATCTCTTACTGAGACCAATAATTTCTGGCATTTTATTCAGAAAATTATAGTTATCATTGTCTCGGCGGTGTTATTATTCGCTGGGGCTAATTTCGCCATGGTATTTCTAAGTCGTGCAACGGTTATCACGAAAGTTAATGAGGGATAATACTTAAATTTGATTTTTACAATACTTAAACATATAACAATAAATTTAAGTGATAGATGGAAAGTTTACACTGGGAAAACCATAACACAACAACATTTAATGTTTTCATTCGTGATTTATCACAAGGTCTTAACGTGAATCTAAAATGGATGATTGAAGATTCAGAAAAGAATGAATTTCAACCGAATCAGACCAATCATAATCCGAAGAAAAAGAAGAAACAGATTGTTAAAAAGAAAGATTTAATTATTCAGGAGCAGAATAAGATTAGGGAGAAAAAACTAATTGATGATGATTTACAGAAGATTGACTTCTTATTTCGTAATTTGACTGATAAGAATATTTATGATAATTTTGATATTCTGAAAACGATGACGGGAAAGCAGACATATAAATTAAGATTATTATGTCATTTCATTGAACTTCAGAAAGAAAAGAAAAATGATTACATGTCTCATATTTTGAATTTATATTTCAATTTGAAATATGGTGAGGAACAATATCTATTGAATTCAGATGAATATCTCAAAGTATCAAAGAAACTAGATAAGAAATTAGAGAAGTATGATTACAAAACTTACATGATGAAAGAATTAAGTCATTTATTGCCGCCTCTGAATTTCTGGTCAAAAGGAGATCATAAGTTAGATGAATGGCAAAAAGAAGTTATTTCTGATATTAGAGAGAAGAAATCCGTTTTAGTGAAAGCACCGACTTCAGCAGGGAAAACATTCGTAGCGATGGCTACGGGATTAATTCATGATAAGATCTTATATGTTTGTCCCGCGAAACCTGTTGCCTATCAGGTTGGTGCCGGATTCATCAAGATGGGATATAAAGTTCATTATCTAGTTGAGAATATGGGTCATTTATCGTATGATTCCAGAACGAATATCTTTGTGGGAACACCTGATATCATTGAAAAATATCTACCGAAGATATACACTACTTTTGATTATGCTGTCTTTGATGAGATTCATAATCTGAATGAAAGTATCGCATATGAAAATATCATTAAGATGTGTCGGTGTAATTTCTTAGCGCTATCGGCCACAATTGAGAATATTGATTATCTCAGAGAAATCTTTCAAAAAATTCATCCTCATAGAGATATCAAATATGTTGAATACAAGAAAAGATTCATTAATCAACAACGATGGATTTATAACGACCGATTATCAAAAGTTCATCCTATTTCATGTTTAGATACATCTGATTTCAAATCTTTTCAGAATATTTCATTTACACCAAATGATTGTATCGTTCTCTATGAAATGCTGGAAGAAGAATTAGATGACGATGATCTAACAGATAAGTTATCGCCTGATAATTATTTCAAGAAAGATAAATTATTAACTCTGGATGATACAAAAGAATATGAACAATTCTTGAAAGATAATCTTGAGGAGTTATATCTATCAGAACCGGATGTAATCAATTCTATCATTTACAAATTTCAGACTAGCGATAAAGAAACAGATTTATCTGATATTGTTCCCTTCCTTAAGGAGTGTAAGAAGAAAGATCTTTTACCGATGTTATATTTTCATACCCAAGAGAGAGTTTCATATGAAATCGCTCTAAAGGTTTATCAAGATTTACAGGATCAAGAAACATTCAATTATCCTTTTCATTATAAGATTCTGGAAAAGAAAGATGAGTTATACAAGAAATATTTAGAGAAGAGGGAAGTTTATTCCGATTCAATCAAGATTAAAACAAAGGATGCACGAACCGAAAAGAGTGAAAAGATGGGTAAATATGATAAGGAGCAACGAGATAAATATATTTCAGATATGAGAGTGTTCTATGAAAGATGCATTGATAAGTGTCTTTCCTTAGAAAATGCTAAGAAATGTATCCGAAATCTGAAGAGGGAATTATCGGAATTCGCGGGAAATCCTGATTTTAGGAGTCAGGATATTTTCAAGAAACATCCAGATTATTGTTTTAGTCGTGGAGATCCCATGAGTGGTCAAGCAATCAAAAATATCAGGAGAGAGATTAAGAATGCCATCGGTTCAACGATATCGTATGAAAATCCTGTCTTTCAATTACTGAAGAGGGGAATTGGATTATATATTTCATCGATGCCCGATGAATACAATTGGATTTTACAGCGATTAATGAGTGAAAAGAAATTAGGTATTGTTATTTCCGATAGAACACTCTGTTTAGGAATTGATTTACCTATCAGATCGGTTTCTCTATCGGGATATAAGGATCCTAATTATACGACATCCGATTATTTACAGATGAGTGGTCGTGCAGGGAGGCGTGGTCATGATAATCAAGGTAATATTATCTTTCATGGAATACCGAATTATTTAGAGCTGATGAAGGGTAATCTACCAAAACTGGTCGGGTCTCAAGTTAAGTTAGGTGAAAGTTATTCTGTAATCAAGGATATCAATAAGAACATATCTATGGATAATTTATCATGGAGAATTGATTTGAAGGAGAATGATATCAAATCAGATATTACTATTCCTATCAAGATTCAGAAGTTAGCTTGGTTGCTCAGGTATTATGAGAATTCATTTCAGTTCTTGAATGAGATGAATAAAATGGAAAAGAAAATCTTCATGATTGATGAAGATGATAGAGAATATTGGTTTTATAGATATGTTATTAAGAGTCTCTTTGATTTAGATGAGGAGCAATATCTGATGATATACAAGAAAAATAAGATTGATAATGATCTTGATATTATTCTACCGAATTTAATTCAGATTGCGTCAGTTCATCAAGGTATTGTGAATACTCTGGATAATACATTCATGATCACAAAAAAGAATAGCGGAACAATCTTTCAGAATCTAAAGACATTAATTTATAAATACAGAGGATTTGAATGAATTTATCCTCCGTGACATTCCTTACAGATACAAGGATCTTCTCTCTTCGTCCGAATCTTATTTTCGGGTATCCCGGGAACACAATTGATACACCATGAGAGACGATGAACTTGATCCGTCCCGAATTCTGAAGTACAATATTTTCCGTAGCAGGTGCCTGCGATTTTACAATGAAAGAATTTATCACATCCCGCACAATTAATCTTTATATCAGTTAATGAGAAATTACTATAACACCCATGACACTGAATTACTTCATCTGTTGTAAATGATGGTGGTTTAGGTTCGGGGTGAACCCGATAAATCTTAGGTCTCTTTTGTTCTCTCTTAATCCTCTTTGTGAAGCACATGATTTTCTTCTATTGTTTTTTAGTGAATTCAATCAATCTCAAATCAAATTTTTAATACGATTGTCTTTTCATCCTTATTTTTTTATTTTCATTAAATATAAATGGAAACTTTGAATGAAGTAAATGAACTTTTGACGACCAAGATGTGTTCTCCGGTTATCATCTATGGCGTTATCCTTGTATTATCTCTGATATGTATTTATTTCACGAGACAAAGATTAGGTCGTTACAATACGGTGAAGATGGAGAATCTTTACAATTTATATTCGGCTCAGGAACTTAAGTTCTTAATGGTTCTGGGTGTAACGATGTATGGTTTATGTCAGTATAACAAGACCGAATTAGCATGGATCTTCTTAATCTTCCCTGTAATCTATATTCTCCTTCAGAATGTATTGCTATACGTTCATGTTGCTTCGGCTCTCCAGAATTCCCCTGCGGAACAACCTATCATGCAATCTCAGCACTATGGTTTAGGGATGAATGCTCCCTTATTGGGACAAGGACCTTCTACTCCTCAGATTTCTACCGATGAGAAACCGATGACAGTCCCATCCCCTCCTCAGCAGGAATTCACCTTACCCAAGATGACGAATCAGTCCAGCTCCATGGGAGGTGGATTCGGGTCGGCGAGCAATGATGGTCCTTCTGGATATTCATTTTAAGGGATAATTCATTTCTATTTATTTAAAGTCTTTTTATGAAATCATAATATGAAGATATTATCATTTGATGTTGGTATTAAGAATCTCGCGTATTGTTTATTGGATACCGAGGATTTAACGATTGATGATTGGAATATCATTAATATATCAGTTGATCCTACGTGTGATCATGTGAATAAGGGTAAGTGTTGTGATAAAACTGCAACTAAGATGACTAAAGATACTGGATTTAAGTTGTGTACGAGTCATTGTAAAATCAAGATGTATAAGGATAAGAAACTGAGAAATGTTCCGAAATTAGATAATCGTATGTTGTCACTAGGCAATCAGATCGTTAAAAAGTTAGATGAGAAGAAAAACTTTTTGAATATGGATGTAGTCTGTATTGAGAATCAACCTGCTCTAAAGAATCCTACAATGAAAAGTGTTCAGATGATTATTTATTCCTATTTTTTGATGAATGGCAAGGCTAAAGATATACAGATGATTAATGCTCGTAATAAACTCAAGGTTTATACAGGTCCTAAGATAGAGTGCGATATCAAGGAAACTTATAAGCGTAACAAGTTTTTAGCGATTCAGTATTGCGATTACATGATTCGGGAGAATACTCACATTGATAAGAAATTTCATAAATTGTATGATGATTCAAAGAAAAAGGATGATTTATCAGATGCTTATTTACAGGGGATATATTATATTAATAAGTTAAATGATTAGATAGACACCTAAACCAGTTAATGCTATTCCGGCAAATGTTTTCATTTCTAATTTGGCCCCACTGATAAAATATGCTGCGATAATAAATGAAATGATAGCATTTAAATTTACGATTGATGCTGATTTACCTGGATTATCACAATTACTTATCGCTAATATCTGACAAGGCGAAATAATGATGGCGCTGATACCTGCTACGAGAGCATATTTCCATAGGTCTTCTGTATCAATAAATTTAATTTTTTCCCCTTTCACTTTCGTTTTATAGAGAGCAAGTAAGATAATAAAGAATCCACATAAGATATAATAATATAAGAGATGTTCTATAGGGGAATACTTAGTTGAGAATTTTTTAGTGAATATATCTCTCATAGCGATTAAAAGCGCCGCGACGCCCGCATAAAATATCCATTGCTCCATGTATACTTATGAATATTATTTTATTTCTTGTAGATATATGGATTTTTTTGATGATTTAGACCTTACTAAATTAGATTTTGATCTTGATGAAGATACAATTACTATTATAGGTGTAATTTTGATAATCGTAGTTTTAGGATTATGTTATTATTTCGGTGATTATCAATCTGATGGTATTCCGGATGTTGATTGGCCCTTCTTAAATTTAAAAGATGAGAATGGAAAAAATATAAACATGTTGGTTGTCAGAGGATATCTTGAATATGATGGTGAAAATTCTAAACAATTTTTAAAATATTTAGATCAAGGTATTAAATTTATAGGATGTAGTAGTCATCAATCATTTCCCAGAATATGTAATAATCCATATGGCGGATGTAATAAAGCAGAGAATATCAAAGTATTCGGGAAAGATGTTGAAGATTATGTTTTAGGATGGGCTCATTGTTTCAGAGAACCTGAAAAATATATTAAATCAGGTATCCCTAAGATATTGATATCTGAATCAGATTTTAATTCTGAAAACTTTCATTATGATCCTTCTATAGAAAAAATTTATGATTATATTGCGGTCCAACCTAAAGACAATGATCAGTGTACAATAGGATGGCACGGTCATTATAAGAACTGGCCCCTAGCCGAAAAATGTATCCAGATACTATCAGATGAATTAGGATTAAAGGGAATAATCATTGGTCGCGATGATTGTCCAATCAATATTAAGAACAAAGATAGAGTTATCTCAACGCCTTTATTACCAAAACATGAATTTCATAGGAAAGTTATGCAAAGTAGATTCATGTTATTACCAAATACAGAAGAAGCTTCACCTAGAGTTCTAACTGAATCACTTGTAATGAATACACCCGTCTTTGTGAATCAAGATATTCTAGGAGGTTGGAAATATGTTAATGATAAAACTGGTGTATTCTTTGGACCAGACACGATTAAAGAATCGGCGATCCGTATCATGAATGGCCTACAAAAGAATCAATATTCTCCGAGAGAAGATTATCTAAGTAAATATGGAGTAAGGAATAGTGGCAGACAATTAAGAGACTTTTTAAAATCTGTTAATCCTGAATTAAGTGATTGTGAATATGTTAGATTTGATACAAGTATTTAATTATTTAATTATTTGCGTGAGATTCCCATATATCAGAATGACCTGGATTTTCATATACTTTATTAGGTGTGATCAACAAGAATTTATCTTTTTTTTGTAATTTCTTCCATTGCTGATCAATCGCATATTTATGATAAATACTATCTTTATATTTTATATCCATCTTTCGATTACCGTGCTTTATAAATTCATTTTTAAAATTATCCATGCTTTCAGTCCATAAATTTATTAACGTATCATAATAATGATTTTTAACTATATACATTATAGTAGCACATACACCTCCCTTAGCGTATACGCAATCATCATTAACTTTTTCAATTGGGTTTTCTATTTTACTACCGATAATTAAGACATCCCAATTTATTTCAGAATTGAAAACATTATTTATTTTCTGGATAGTTTCTTCTGGATCATAAAATTTAATATCATCTTCCATAATTATTACGTAATCCCAATTATTTTCTTTAGCATTTTTTAAGACGTTAGTGTGACTCCAGCCACATCCAATACCTCCATGATGTTCATCTTTAACTGCTGGAAAACGATTAGGATTATTAATACCTATTTTTTTTAACTCTTTTGTTGCCATTTCTTTTCTATCAGTTCTATGATCTAAATTGATATAATAATGCTGATTCCATTTAATATTATCTTTAATAGGTTCATCGTTTGATTTACCCTGATTTAATATTATAATTACTATTAAAACACCAGCAATAATTAGTCCGTATTTATAATCAATTATTGTATCAAAGATAAGATCCATACTATAATATAAATGGAAAATTAATTTAAATTATTTAACATATTGTTTAGATTCTCAAGTCCTTTACATTCTGGTAAAAATTTCCGAGAAAATAAACTGTCTGAATTGATTAAATATTCTAATTCTTCATTACAAATATATTTGTAAGTAAAATCATTTTCTTTGATTGATTTATTAAATATTTTATAATTTTTCATATCACTCCATTGAGCGAATATAATAGCACCAGATGCTATATTATCTGTTAATATTAGTTCATTTTGTAGATTATAATAATATAATAATGAAATATATGCATGCTCATCAACATTTTTGATATTCTTAAACCATTTTTTTATATTATTATCATTATTTACAAATAATTCAGCATGTTTTCTATTTATAATTGATGCCATATTTGCTTTTTTTATTTTAGTTTTATCTATATAATTCAATGCATAATTTGCTCTAGGGAAAACCCGTTTATCCGACCCAATATTATAATAAGATTTCTTTACATCTAAATAATTATACACATAATTAAATGATTTGATAGGTATACAAGCCCCTGATAACCAAATAAAGTGATGATTCAATGGGTCTTTTAATGCTTCTTTTAATATTAAATTTTGAGCTAAAACTACAGATAAACAACCGTAACATGTTTCTATACAATTTTTTAATTTATATTTTTCAAAATGTTTTAGAGGTTTATTTTCTTTATAATGAATATAAATATTATACTTATTGGGATCTATATTTTTAAGATAATCATACCATATTTGTTCATGGTTAATTTTATCATAGATTAAAAAGCATAGAGCTATTTTTTTGTTTGAATTTATGATTGGTGGATTTAAATCTTTGATTGGTATATTTAAATTTTCGTTTTTTATAATTATTAATGCTGTTAATCCCAATAAAAGTAATATTATTATAAATTTATATTCCTTAGTAGTTTTAATTATTTCAGTGAATATTGTTTCCATGAAATATAATATATAAAATAATATTATTAACGATGCTCAAACTGAATATAATTATAATAGGTCTTATAATAGGAATATTACTCTGTTTGTATTTTTTTAAAGATAAAAACAATACTAAATATTCAAATAATGTAACAGTTGGTATCCCTTGTATCCCTAAACATGTTCAATATTTAAGTGAATTGATTCAAAATATTAATGAACAAGAATTATTACCGAAAGAAATCATTATTTCTCTTTCAGAATCAAATGAAGATGATGGTATATTATTAGAACAAAAATTAAATGATATTAGTTATTCACCTATTAGGGTAATAACATCAAAAGATAAAAAATATGCTGGCGAAAATCGAAATATCTGTGGACATTATTGTAATACAGAATTAATATCTTTTATTGATAGCGATGATTTAATGTGTCCTTCAAGAATAAAAGTAGTAGAGGAAGTTTTTGATCGTGAAAATTATGATGTATTATTTCATAATTATAAAAATTCACAATTAAAATGTTCAAATGATTATGGCAAGATAAATCGTAAAGAAGTTACAACAAAGCAATATTATTCTAATAATACAAGTGATGAAACAAAGAGTGTTTCTTTAGAAAATGTACATCATGGTCATTTAACTATTAGAAAAGATATATTAAAAAAATACCCTATTGATATTCGTGGTTATGGAGAAGATACTCGGTATCTACATAAATTATTTAAAAATGAGTTAGATGTTATATCTTTGCCTGATTATTATGGTACAATATATCGCCAAGAATATAGTAGCTGGAAATAATACGATATTATTAACCTATGATAAATCTTTGAGTGTTTTATCATTAATAATGATATTGATGTTGAATTAAGTGAATTAATATTGAATAATAGTAAAAAGATTATAGAAGATCATTTAAAAGTTGATTGGTTATAAATATCAAATTATCTATCCTGTCAGAAAAAAACAAATGATTATATTTTAAATACTGAGTTATACCACGTTCCATTTAAATTTTGGATTACATTTTTATTATTTCCCCTATAAAACATTATCCATATAGAACAATTCCCTGAATTACATATAATATATTTACACTTTGATATTATTAATAATGTTGATAAAAAATTAAATATATCATAATAATTTGTATTTTTTGATTGTTCATTATGAATTCCCTTATTTGTATAACTAGTTTTATTTTCATTAATAATTATAATATTTTTCAAGTTCTTACTATTAATATAATCGATAAATTTAGTTGTATCAGTTTGTATCAATATTTTAATATTTTTATTTATATCTGTTATTTTTATTATTTGTTTATAAAAATCATCAAATGATGCCAATGGTGTCTCTTCTATTTTATCAGTTCCTCTATAATATACAGCAAGTGTATTATCATATATAATATTATATTTTTTTTTAAGATTATTTAAAATCTCATTAACATTAGTAGATGGAGAAAAATATTTTTTGATTAAAGGTGTTATACATTTATAATCTAAATCAGAATAATTTTTGAATTGATCTGTTTGGTGATAGTTTATTGGATGTATTATATTAACATCTTTTACCATATTATAATTTTCAAAATAATCAAATGTAATATCTTTATTTTTTTCATTTGTTTTTTTATAAACCTCAAATTGTTCGGAACTATCTACATTGTCAGGTAATCTTTTATTTGAATTAATAAAGTCTATAATTTCATTTAGTCTTACAGAACAACAGGAGAAAAACCCTGCATTATGTGTTATTTTAATATCGCCTTTACAATTATAAAGACAACCATCACTCATTTTATCTAATGCCATTAATAATAAAAATAATAATACTAAATATCCGCCATATTTCAGGAGTTTATTCATTTATAAATATATATAAAAATATTTTCTAATATTTATCCATCATGATATTATATTATTTATATTATTTTTCATATACAATATAATTGTTTCTTTTCAAATGTTCTGATATTATCCCTGTGAATTCCCCTCTTTCTCCACTTCTTATAAAATATTTACTGTGACACATATAATATAAATCTTTATCTGGATCATTCGTAATAATTACATTTACTGGATAATTTTCTTCAAATATATTTCTAATTTTATTTAATCTATCATTGGATTCTTTAATATATAAATTCTTATGTAATCCAGTCACTATATCTACTTTCTTTATATTTTGATTTTGTTTTACTTTTTCTAATAATTCATGGTAAAAATCAATATCATAATAATATTTTGAAAAATCTGGATTAGATAAATTTAATATATCACCTAATCTAAGATGAACAACTAATGTTTCATTATCTGGTTTTTCATAGTTATATTCATTAAATATCTTTGATAAGATATCATAATCGTGTTTTTTATATGATTCAGAATATCCACTGTATTTAACGTATTTAGAACCAAATGAGTTAGGGTAATTCTTTTCTATATCCCTTAGATAATTTGGATTATTATCATTGTTTTTATTATCATATATATATCCGGAAAAAACATCACCAAAACGATATGCTTCAGAAGTTTCTTTTGGTCCCCATTTTTTTCCGTTATATAAATCATATTCTATATATTTTTCATCAAGATACAAGTAAATTAACATCAATATGATAATGAAAACACCAATAGTTTCAAGTTTTTTTTCTTTAACAAATTGAATCATTTCATTCAAATATTTCTCCATGATCACTATAAAATATTATATAAAATAATATATATATAGCGAATGGCAAAAACTAGACGTAGAACAAGAAGATGCAAGGAATGTCGTTGTAAACCATGTAAATGTAAAGAGGAAATTCATTGTTATCAACTCACATGCTCACCCAAGAGAAGAAAGAGAACAAAAAAGAGACCAAAAAGAGTTTCACAGAAGGGCGGATTTTTACCGATTGCTGCTGCGGCTCTCGGATGTGGTCCTTGTTTAGCCGGTCCTGCTCTTGCGGTGACCGGTCTAGGGACCGCCGGATACATGGTTAGTCGTAGTAGTAGCACTAAAACTGTGAATGGTAAAACATTTCATACGAGAAAAGAATCTTATAAGTTGAAAAAGAAGGGCAAGCAGATCAAGAAAGTGTTTGAGCAAAAGAATAATCGTATTTATTTGAATAAAAAAGAAATTAAACCGCGACCAAAGACGATAAAAGAAGCCAACAAGAGATTGAACAAGAGAATTAAAGAATGTCTTGAATCGGGATTCAAGAAATGTTAAATATCAGGGTTCCGATTCAGTGTAATTTCAGGTGTTCCATCTTTTCTAAATTTCGGTTTTGCGATCTTCGGATATTTTTTAACTAAATATTCTTGTGCGTTCTTATTCATTTGATATCTATTTGTTCCTAATCCACCCGGAGCATTGAAAACAGTACTGAATGTAATATCATTAAATCTCAGAACACCACCATCTTTCAGATAAAATAAGATAGATTGTTCGATGTCTTCTTTGCCGACAGATTTTGGACTCGGATATAAATCTTTTGAATGACGGTTAATATATCCATGAACAACGCCGATAACAAAACGTAGGTCGGTCGTCATATTACGTTTCATAAACATATTGTTTTTAACAGGATAAACTCCCCATAAATATAGTTTTTTCTTTTCCAGAGTTTGGAAGGCTTTCCTAAAAAAAGAATCTAAATTCGTTAAGTGTTTCAGTTTATCATCTTTTGTTAATTGAATCATATTTTTAACGTCGTCATCCATGGATACAATATGAGTTCCTTCATTAAAATACTGACTAATATATCTTCTTTGCGGAACCAATCCTTTTTTACCGACTACTATTTTGCCATATGTGGAAGGATCCATCTTATCTCTATACTGTTTTTCTTCAGTCTTGTTCGCAACAAAAACAAAAATTTTATTGGCAGGCACTTTTCCTTTCTTAAGAGTTGGCAAGGTCTTTTGAGTAATTTCATCCCATCTCTTATATGATGGAATCGCAACGACATAATCAGATTTAGATTTCTTAATTGTTCTCATATATATAATAGTGTAGATAAATTTAATTAGGATAATTCATAGGAAGAAGAAATTCTTATCAAGATATGTTTCAAAGATTGTTTCTATCGGAACAATCATGTCTTCTACCACTTTACCTTTCTTTATAGCGATATGGGAACCACGAGGAATATTCATCACGGTGGTTTCCCCGCGACTCAAAGTCGCAAGCTGAAGGAAAGAATTATCATAAACATGATAAATGAAGATGGTTTGTTCCTTCCGGTTAGAGAAGCGAACTGGATTCTTCATCTTGATTGATGTCAGTAAGAGTTGTTTAATGATTGATCATCAAACCAAATCAAATTTAATCTTATTTTTAGGAGGTGCGTTTAAATGATTTAAAGAAATTAATTCTTTAACTAACTATCTTATACTATGATTAATGATGCACTACTTCTCGAATCTCTACACGGATTTTACAGGAAAGAATATAACGGGTCTAAATTGGTATCTATTTTATCGGATGAAAAAAACATTTCCTTACGATCAATAGATTGGTTTATTACGAATTATTCAAAGAAAAATAATACATACTATATTGTCTACCAAGATGAAGATAAGAATCCTTCATTTGATGATAAGGATAATAATTATTATACAAACATGAATGTTTTTCATTCATATAAATCTCAATTAAAGGCGTATTCAAAGAAAAGATTTGATCCTTTCTGTAGAAGAGATAGATTGTTATTCAAGATTAATGAGACAGAATCAGTAGAAACTACGATTGGTCAACTGAATTTTTTCAAGTGGGCCATCTCTAATTTAGTGGTAGATTACATTGAGTTATATAAGGATGAGATTGAGCACGACATGAATATGTCTTTAAAATTAATGAAAGAGAACTCAGATAAAAAAGATGGATCAAGAAAGAAAAGACAAGAATTATCATTATCGGCAACAAGAGGTTTAAAAATGAATCATGTTGAGATTGAACTTAGTTTTGATTAACGATATCACTTAAAAATATATCAATTACTATTTTTATAGTAGAATGATTCAGATGTATGTTAAGACTCCTAATAATAATGTTGTTATCTTAAATGGATGTCGCGATTCATTCCGTTGTCGGCAACGGAACAAAGATAAGACGGATGCGTTTCGGTTTGTAAGTTACAAATTGATGCAGAAAGAACGGAAGAAATTAGATAATCGTGTTTATGGACCATTACCTTTTGATACTCTAGCGAGATTATAAATCATTTAAAATTAAATTATTAAAATTAAATATAATAAGATGCAGATTTTCGTGAAGACTTTAACTGGAAAAACAATCACACTTGAAGTTGAGGGTTCTGATTCAATTGAGAATGTTAAGGCGAAGATACAGGACAAGGAAGGTATTCCTCCGGATCAGCAGAGGTTAATCTTTGCCGGAAAGCAGTTAGAGGATGGTAGAACTCTTGCTGATTATAATATTCAGAAAGAATCTACTCTTCATCTTGTTCTACGATTAAGATAATAAATTAAGAGGAGAATAATGAGTTACTTTGCCATTATCACTTGAACAGAAGCCATAACCGGTTACCCCGTTACATGTGCTCTGATTACCGAAGACCAGTAGTAGTACTAATACAACCATAAGTGGGTATTTATATTTACGGATCATTTCAACGATATTCATTCTATAATGAATAGAAAAAAATTAATTAAATTAAAATTTTAATCATTTACACAAATTGATTTATTTACACAGATAAGTCACTTACCTTCTTAGGCTGCCTCAACAGTCTCATCCTCAGAATCACTCTCAATGTAGTTTCCCTGAGCAAGCTTCTCGGACTGCCCCTCATCATCCGAATCATCCATGAAAGCATACTCGTCAAATCCCTTAGGAACCTTCACCTTCAGTTGCTGAGCCGACCATGTGCATCCGAACTTGCCCGGCGAGTGCCAGACAAAATCACACTTGAAGAGACCCTTAACCTGACTACCCTTCTTCATACACTTTGTGAAATCCATATAATCTTCACTCTCCTTATCGTTGAAATTGATTTCCTTGCGATCTTCATTGAAGCATCGGCACATGATGTTCCCATCCTTCTTCTTTACCTTGAAACCGAAGGTCGGTGGAAAGCGACCCGTTGGCTCACCCGTCTCACCATCAACATATACCTTAATCGTGGGAGTAAACATGGATTCAATCACATCATCCGATACATTCTTCTTCTTGAACCATTCAACCGAATTCTCCTTAGAAAGAACTCGGAGACGCTCATCAAAGTCTACCATCTTATCGTGGAACATCTTACAACTCTCATTTGAGAGATTCATGTTAGTCTTGACGTTGTACTTTGCGTCAGGTCCATCCTCAAACACCTGTGGATCAAATGTGAGAGTCATCTCTGGAGACTGGATGTAGAGAGGTTCTCCATCGTAATTGAGGAAGAAGAGCTTGGCGCCACTGGACATAGCCTTTGAATGACTGAAAGATACCTTAGAGGCATCAAAGTTCTTCGGGAGGACTGGTGCGAAATCTGCCATTGCTTTGTTTCTCTGTTCTTACTGTTACTGTTGACTGAATGTAGTTTTGTTTGTTGTTCTGTTGTTTTGTTGTTCTGTTGTTCTGTTGTTCTGTTGTTCTGTTGTTTTGTTGTTCTGTTGTTCTGTTGTTTGTTGTTGTATTGTATTTGTTCTTATCTCTACTTTGTTATAATAATCTATTACAATATATTATCAAATCAAATTTTTAAGTACTTTTTCCCAAATTACGAACAATTAACTTGTTCGGATAAAGAAGATACTTAAAAATTTTTCAATATAAATAATAAAGGATGAGTCAATGTTGTGGAAAGATGGATACGGATACAATCTGTAAATTTACACCGAAATATGGTTCATTCTGCTATAAACATCGCCGAGATTTTTTAGTGGTAAATAATGATATTTCTCAAGACAGATTTACAGGACTATGTAAGGATTATTTGAAGAATGACTTAGTTAAGTATCGCAGATACAAAATGAGAAGGACATCTGTTATCGGATCAAAAGAGAAACTATTTGATGAAATTAAGTGTCATATTACTTCATTAAACTGCTATCATGAGGATAATAATCTGAAAGAAATTATTAAGATACAATCCTTATTTCGTGGAAATAATTCTCGCATCAAGTTTATAAACAAAAAGTGCAATAATGATGAAGATTTCTATACATATGATTCGTTGAAAGAACTATCTCCCAAATATTTTTACTCTTACGTCGATAAGAGTAATCTCCGATGGGGATTTGATATCAGGGCATTAGATAAATTATTTCAGATGGGATATCCTAATCCATATACAACTGAAATGATCCCTCAGAGTATAGTAGATGATGTAAAACATAAGATAGGACTATTAAGATTAGAGGATGGATATGAAGATTTAACCGATACAATTGAACGAGATCGTAAAGATACGATTAAGCAGAAGATTGTTGATTTATTTTCATTCATTGAACAATCAGGATATACATGTCATATAGAATGGTTCTCTTCATTAAGTCTTCGTCGGTTAAAAGAATTATACAAGCAGTTAGAGGATGTATGGAATTATAGGAGTCAGTTAAGCAATCAGATGAAACGTAATATTTGTCCTCCAAATGCCGAGATATTTAGGACACCCATGATTGAGGTAATGAATTACAATGTAAAAGAAGATTTACAAGAATTAATCCTTCATGAAGTCACAAAATTTACTCACGCAAATACAGATTCAGATCGCAAACTAGGATTCATGTATTTCTTAATCGCTTTCGGGATGGTTTCACAACCATGTTATCTAGCTCATATTGAATGGCTGGGATTTATGATGCAAGTTAATCAATAAAATATGATCCGCGGTTAAACTACTTAAACATTTGTTAGCAATATAAAGTATACAAGTAAGCGCGGTTGATTGAGATAAAAAAAATAAATTTTAAGAATATAAATATAATGCCTCCTGCTACCAAGAACACCTCCACTAAGGCTCCGAAGAATGCCAAGAACAAGAAAGTCGTGAAGTCTGCCCCGAAGACTGCTCCGAAGACTGCTCCAGTCGCTGACCCGGCACCTGCTCCGGCACCAGTCGCTGACCCGGTCCAGGAGACCGCTCCGGTCACCACTGATGCCCCAGTAGTTTCGGACACCCCTTACCTTGAAGAGTTCACGGCGGTTATCACCGAACTTGATACCGCCCTAAACACTATTCGCCTTCTGAAGACTCGCCTTCAGAAGCTCGAGAAGCAGGTCCACAAGGATCACAAGGTTGCTACGAAAAAGATCAATGGCAAGCGTCCTCGCAAGGCTCGCGACCCGAATGCTCCTAAGTCCGGTTTCGCTAAGGAAGGACCCGTCTCTGCTGAGATGGGTAAGTTCCTCGGTCTCAAGAAAGATGAACTCATCTCTCGGACTGATGTCACTAAGAAAATCCATGAATACTGCAAGGCGAAGGACCTTCAGAATCCGGCGGATAAGCGTCACATCAAGGCGGATGCTCCCCTACGCAAACTCCTCAAGATGAGCAAGGACGATGACCTCACCTTCTTCAACCTTCAGAAGTTCATGAAGGTTCACTTCCCGAACAAGGAGGGCGTCTACCCGACTGCCTAAACAGTTATCTTCCCTTTTAGTTAGATTCCTTAGTTAGATTATCATCATAATTTACATTATTTCTTAAATTACTCATAACTTAATTTCATTTTCATAACAGATTTTAGATAAATAAAATCTAAACCTCTAACTCGGATATACTCATTCTCATGGTATTGTAATAAGGATCCTTATGAGATACTCTTCTTGAATCAAGTTTATCTAAATGATAGAGATATTCTAAACATTTATTGGTATCTTTTACATGAGGGTCTAATTGACACATCGTTATAAATTTGGTGAATTGACTAAAGATTTCGCCAACGACTAAGTAATATGCCGATACATTTGTATCTTTGTCTAAGTCTTTTTGTTTTGATGAACGAACAAATTGTTTCACTTTATTCCCTTGATAGATACTGAATTCTTGTTCTAAGGCGAGTAATGTACTGAAATGTTGAAATTTCGTTTGAGAGTTAGTTAAGGAGGAAATGAAATAACAATTCATGATTTTCGCCCACATTTCAGTATGAGATTCATCAACTAAGATATCTTTTGATCCGAGATTATATTTCTGACATAATCTCTCTGTAATTTCTTCGTGGGAACCCAACCTGGAAAATCCTAGGCCATGAATAATCTCATGAAAGATTACTTTAATTGCTTCTTCTCTTCTAAAGATGCAAATTTCAGATTCAGTATCAGAGAAATGATTTGATCCTGAATTTACATTCAGTTGTGTTATCTTTGTTTGATTCTTTCTTATTCTTTTCTTATCGGGTAAGAGACAGAGATGAATCGTTATCTTTCTCGGTTTATCTGAGAATGAAGTAATATATGAAATCGCATCAACTAATAATTTAGTATTAGGTAGATTATCATGTTCCTTGTCATCTAAATAGATATTCAATGTATTTTTTACTGAGTGCTTACCTGTAGTTGTCCATTGCAAACACATCATATTAGTTCTCTGAACTAACTTCATATTCAATGAATTCGCTATAAATTTAGATGTGGGATAAGAACCTGTTCTATGTGTTAATCTGATTTTTGTATTTTGGTAAGGAGAGTTTAGATTTTGATACAATTGACGAATTACTTTACTCTTTAAGAATGAATTAATATCAGATTTCGCTAAAAAATGCTTGATTAAATCATTGGAAATTTCAGTTAGCATAGTTATTCTAGTATAGAATAATATAAATTGGAATTAATGACTAACACAGGGTAACATAATTATTTTATTTATATATTATAAATGAGAAAAAGATATAATAAAAACACACCAAGGAAAAGAAGAACAAAAAAAAGAACTATAAGAGGACGATCAAAGCGGAGTAAAAGGACTAACAAAAAACGATTATCTAAGCGGAACAGAAGACAAAGAGGGGGGTCCGATGAGTTTAATGTGCTGTTGACGCTAGCAGACAAAAAAGATAAATGTCGCGTTTTAAAAATTATAGATACCACTAAGGATCCTGCAGCGGAAAAGAAAGGAGTTACTCTAGATTTTTTTGTGGTGGGTGAAGACCGTGTTCTCGAAGGGGCCTCACGAACGAGTATCCCTTTAAGTCAAGTTTCAAATTGCACATTCAAACCCGATGAGAAACTAGGTCCCTCTGTAGAAGTAACAGGGGTCTATTCTGACGCGAAGCCACATCCAGATTTGACAATAACTCCAGTGACTTCATGTGAAAGAGCCACGAAGAGACTCGGCGGGAGGAGGTGGACTGACGATACTGCGACAATACCCACTGACCCGGCACTCGCAGAAAGACTCTACAATCTTATAATAGGCAAAAAGGTAGTTGCAACAGGCGCAGACCGCGACGCGCTTTTGGGTGCTCCGGGGACTGGGCAAGCAGGCCGCCAACACATGTAATCTTTGATTCAATTTAAGTAAAGATTTCTTTAATAATTTCCTGATATTGATATGGATCCTGAATCATTAAGTTGATGTTTTTATAAATATAGAAATCACCTCTTTGATGAGTTCCTTTTAGTCCTAAATGAGGGATTTTTACCGAATTATTAAATTCTTCAGAATTTATGAGATTAATTTTAAAATCATTTGGCAAGATAATAGGGAATAAATCCGTGAAATAATATTCATATAAGTTAATCTGATGATTGTAATATAAGTCGTTGCCATTCAGAGAATATTTTTCTGGTAAAATAGTCTGGATATTAATCGTCAAAAAGTTATCATTGGTAAGGTGAATTTTTAATGAATAATCGCTATGAGTGATAAACAAAGTATAGCAGTTGTGTTTTGTTAGAACAATAATTTCTTTACAGATACTCAAGTAAACATCTTTTAACGAACGATTTAAGTTGATTTCAAAATCTTCAACAAGATCGGTGGCATAGATATACTTGATATCTGAGATATTGAGTAGAGTATATGTTGAATTCGTATTCCCTTTAAATTTACGATTTATTTTCGTTTTCAGGTTCGTAGGCAATGAATTGAATAACAATTTAAGAAATCTAAATTCAGTTGATTCGGTCAATTTTTGATAATATTCATGTAAGATTTCTAATTCTTGGTCTGAGAAATGATTGATAAAATCTGGTCCCAGATTATCTTTGAATAATAATTTCATGTCATAAAGATATCTTTTCCGAGGATTTGATAAAATAGAATAAGCTTCGGATAAGGATTTGAATTGTTCGTCCGATATTCCATTATTTTTATCAGGATGATATCTTTTGCTTAATGAATAATAATGTTTCTTTATTTCTTTTGTCGATGAAAATTTATCAACTTGCAGGATTTGATAATAATCCATCTGATTAATTTTACACTATGTTGGGTTTTTAAATAATTTCGCCAAAAAAAAAATATATTCTAGTGTATAAAATGAAATCCCCTGTTTCCGATGTTGCTTCCAAATTTGGTTCTTTTGTAAAAGGTCAGCGCACTCCGATTGAAATGGCTCTTATTGTCCTTATCCTCATTCACTACGCCCCCACTGAGGTCCTCGGAACTCAGATGAATGCTAGACTCCAGTCCATGATGGGTCCGGTCCTCAACCCGATCCAGTCTGTCATGAATAACGTCTTCGTTAGACTTTTCTTATGGCTGATCCTCTTATGGTCTTGCTGCTACTCTAAGGACATGTCCTTATTCTTCCTCGTCGCGATCTACTTTCTCCAGTCGGGCAGATAAAGTAACCGAATTAATAAATTCTCAATATGAATTACTGAACGATATGATTTTTGATATTCATATTCGGAATCAGAGAACAATTGAATAAGTTGAGATTTCTTTGTAAATGTAAATTTTGGATCTGAAATACATAAAGATAATAGTTCTTTATGGATCTCATATAAGTTGTATTTTTCTATTTGATAAGATAATTCACGGATATAGATAGCATGTTTCTCTGTAATTCTATCTTTCTCCATGATCTGAATTAAATTATTGTAAATTAATTTATAGATTGTTTGATATCCCAGGAATAATCCTTCATTATATTCTGAATAGAGTTGCAACTCAGTATTATTTTTCGTAAGATATATTTTATCATAAATAATTGATTTCTTTTCATAGGATAAATCTCGGATTATTTCTCTTGAAAGATGTCTTTTTTCGGTCATGTTCAGATTAGGTATCCTTATACAGAGACATCTACTTTTAATAGGCTCAATGATTGAAGTTAATTTATCTGTTATCATGATGAAGATGGTTGTCAGACGATACTTTTCAATGATAACTCTTAATTTGGATTGAATATGATGAGATACTTTATCATAATGTTGCAAGATAACAATACGATAATTTATTTCAGAGTAATAGTTCTTAGAAACAACGATTTGATGTAAGATATTAAAAAAGATATCACTCGTTTTAGTTGATATTAGTCGCATGTTGAATATTTTACATAATTGGTTGGATCTCCAGGTTACATTACTTTCACATAATTCTCGGAATGGCGAATCATTGAGTTGGCTAAGTAGTCGTAATAATTTCTCTTCGACGTTTTGGTCACGACCATAGATAATTAAATTGGGACAATTTGCTGATAAAACACACTTTTCTAGAATATTCATGGGTTTGATACGTTAAATAAACTTATGAATAGCAGTAATGGGTTACTTATTGCTTACTAACATTTCTTTATCTAATATTAGACTGAAGAAAGATATCAATGAAAATTATAGAATTAATTATTGGGATAAAAATATTTCGTTGAGCGGATTACCCTTCTATTGTAAAGGATTTGTAAAGATAGTCAATGATAGATTTCATTTTATTATTCGTGATGAAAAATCACTAAATGAACTGAAAAAGATAGAGAATCACTTTAGAGGACAATTCAATGATTACACTGGCTTTCTAAAAAAAAAAGAACAAGATCATTTCATATTATTTAATCAGAATGAATTCACGAATAAAAAACTCAATGAAAAGATTACAGGATTGCAATTAAATTTTAAGTTTATAAAAAAACATTATTATACAACCATTATACATATTATATAAGTGATGGATTGTGGAAAAGAAACTCTACGTCTTATAGCGAACCCAACTCTGCTAGCAAATGAAAAAAAGAGACAAAAAGTAGTTAGAGACACATTCCATGATAAACTTGGGAATCTCTTGAAGAGTGAATATTCAGATATTTACCTATCAGATCAAACAGTTGAAAAAATAAGAGGAGTGATTAAGAATGAAATCAATAATCTCATGATAGATAGGATTGTCAATGAATGTTTAGAATCTTGTATTGAGGAAGTAATAAATCAAAATAAATTTGATTTTTGCCTGCCTTTTGATTAATCTGTAGATTATATCTAGTTATGAATTTACAATCATTATTAGAAATAAAATTAGAGAGAGAACTTATTAGAGAACTCGCAAACACTTTCCAAGATGATTCACTACAATCCATCATCAAAGAGAAAGTTCAGAAAAAGATTAAGGAGAATCCGGTATCAATAGATGACAATAAAAAAGTCGTTATCAAAGATAATCAATGCTCAGCCAGATCTATGGGTCCCCGATATTCAGATATAAGATGTCCCATTGTTTCACATCATAATACTGATTACTGTAACACACATCTGAAAAGAATTGAAGAATATGGATATCTTAGGTTCGGTAGGTATGATGGAGAGAGACCCATAATCAATGAATTAGGTAATAAAATACCGTGGAGAGATACGACAGCCATGGAAGACATTGATACAATCATTCAATATCAAAACATGAATCTACAGAAATTAATTAAATAAACTATATATATATATAATGCTCTGTGGATTGAGTCCGAAAGGTCGGTGTATGCAAGTGAAAGATACAAAAAATATATCTAAACTGTGTGAAGCGAATCACCAGACAAAACGATGTAAGAAAAAAACTGCCAAGAAAAAAATCAAAGATAAAGATAAAGATAAAGATAAAGATGAGGAATTTATTGATGTAAACTATCGGTGTCCGCCTGGAAAGATATACAATCCTAAAACAAAGAGATGTATCAAAAAAGATGGACATGTTGGTAAGCAGTTAATGATGAAATCCGGTGAAACTATTATAGGTGGTCCGATAACATTTCATTATTATAAGATAAAGAATGGACCTATTGAGAGAAAAATAATTCTATTCGGCGATGAACACACACAATATACTCATCATGAATCACCCGATACAGTAGAAATAACTCCTTTATTAAAGAATATTATAAGAAAGTCTCCTCATTGTATTGATTTTTTTTCAGAGAATGCTCCGTATCATGCGGACATGAAAGCAAAGGGGAAGGCATTGCAAAGACATAATAATCCTCTAAATGCGATAAGATTAGAATTCGGAGGATGTCCTGTTCATAACTTCCCCGGACAAAAATGTGATTATGATAATTTAAGATATCATAATTGGGATCTAAGAATGGATGCCTCTAAAATGATAGAACTTGATAAATGGCTCATCAATCCCTATGATGAAATATTAATGAATCCTATTGTTTTTGAGAAAGCAAATTCCTTATTTCCTATTGTATCTATTATTAAGTTCATACTCGGATTTCCAATAAATAAAACAGTTCAAAAGCAGATAAATAAGTTTCTGGACGATGAAATTGATAAAAAGATGAAGAGGGAAAGCTATGCCGCGAATATTTCGTCCAAAGATATCCTTAGAGACAGACAAAATTTAATCCAAAAAGAATATGCGAAATGTTTGAAATCAACCGATTTTCCGAAAGATTTCTTGAAGACATTCATTTCGGCATACAAATCATTGAAAGATATTGATTACACTTTAGTATTTACCGATTTCTATATGTTATGTCGGATGTTCATGAATTTTGATATCTCTAAGAATAAGAAAACACCTAAGAAATGTCACGTAAAAGGTAAATCTAATTATAAAACCCCTCAGTTCATCATCGTTTATGCGGGGGCACAACATAATCGTAATATGATGTCATTCTTTGAGAAAATGTTCGGAGCCAAGCCTGTTTATACAACAGGCAAAGTAAATCATTTATCAAAGCAGATTCACATGAAAAATATAAAAACCGATAAGAATACACCGAATCCCCAAGTCATAGACGACCTATTCAGGGATTTTTATTAATTATAAAACAATGATAAATCATACCATAAGGATAAACTGCTATCTTTTGTTAATAGGATATTATAAATTGATTTTTTATCAATCTTGCTATATTCAGCGATGTATAAAGCAACGATAAAGGGTGAGATACTTTTCCCATCATAACAAGTAATCAAAATATTATGATCGTCTATCTTTTCGTTCATGAAACTTAATATCTTATCCTTATTCTGTCTGAGAAGAGATAAATCCGTTTCTGAATTTAGATTATTTGAGAAGGGTAACCTAACCTTTTGAATATCAGATAAGTCGGGGAAATCAAATAATTGCGTACAATTTAAGATGATGCTGATTTGATTATCATTCATGAATTTTTTAGAGTTCAAAACATCCGAATCGCCAATCCATATACCTGATAATAATTCACATGTAAACATAAATTTGATTTCTTATTTATTTAAATAAAATTACTTAAACATAAATTAGTTTATTTAAACGATTTATGGAAACTCATTTTGATTCATACTTTGAGAAATTGGATGAAATCAATGAAACTATTGTAACTGAGAAGAGATGTTGTGAACATGAAGAAAATTATTGTATTGAAGAAGGGATCATAGTTTGCAAAGAATGTGGTGGAATTATCAATAATATCCTTGATTCACCCGAATGGAAGAATTATAAGTCATCTTCAGGTGATCCGACGCGATGTGGTATGCCCTCAAACTCACTATTACCTCAGTCTTCATTGGGAACAACTATTTCAAGTAGAGGCGGTAATGAAAAAATGAATAGGATAAACATGTATCAAAAGTGGAATTCAATGCCCTACAAAGAAAGAAGTCTTTATAAGGTTTTCAATGAAATTGATACTAAATGTAAATCTAGTAATTTGCCGGTAGTGATTAGTAATACGGGGAAATCATTCTATCGGATAATATCCGAAACGAAGATTTCGCGTGGGTCTAATCGGAGAGGAGTTATCGCCGCGTGCGTTTACTATGCGTGTAAAGAATGTAATGTTGCCCGTTCAGCAAATGAACTTGCCGAATGTTTTGATATTGATACGAAAGTAATGACTAAGGGATGTAAGAATTTTACAGAAATTATGAGAATGAGTAATTCTGATAAGAAGAGAATTCAATCACATAAAAGTGTTACGATAGATGATTTTATTGAAAGATTTTGTCATAAACTAGAGTTAAATTCAAATGATATTGGTCATATCAATAAGATATCTAAATTGTGTCGTGATTTGGGTTTGATAAATGATAATACCCCGCCCGCAATGGCATCAGGTTGTATCCTTCTATATTCAAAAGAACTTAATCTGAATCTATCAAAGAAAAATATTTCTGATATTTGTAAAATATCAGAAGTTACAATCAATAAATGTTATAAAAAATTAGAAATTATCCCTGAAATTAATGAGTATTTATCTAAAGTAGATAGGTCTTAACGATGTAAAAAATAATACCGATAAGTAATGCCTTAATAAATACTGCTTGCATGTTCAAAGAACCACCTTCATTCAGGAACATGCTCTGGGTCTTAAAAAGACTATCTACCTGATCCACATTGAAAAAGATACAGAGAAACATTACCGCCATTACACTCTTCGCTTCAATCTTAATATTTTCAAGGATATCATTTGATCCACTGGTCTGAACCATGTTTTGTTTTTGTTCCATCTGTTGCTGAGACATCTGCTGCTGCTGAGCCATCTGCTGTTGTCTCTGAGCCATCTGTTGCTGCTGCTGTTGCTGCTGTTGCTGCATCATCCGGATTTGTTCAGGTGAAGGTTGCTGGTTCTGCTGCGGCTGCTGTTGCTGAGGCTGCTGCGGCTGCGGCTGCTGCTGCTGCGGCTGCTGCGGCTGTTGCTGTGGCTGTTGACCGCCGCTATTGATATCATTGAGAATACTATCAACTAATCTGGAATCTTCTTCGCTAATACCACCACCACCTAAATTTCCGATTTGAGTTTCTTGAGACATTTATAATACCTTGAAATAATATTATGAAATTTTTTAAACGTATTTTTTTATTGACTATAGTATAAATGGGTCATCATACTAAAAAACATCGTAAAAGGACTTCTCGTAGAGGAAAATATCAAAAAATAAGTCCTAAGAAGACTAGAAGACGGCGGCAAACTAAGAGGAGAGGCGGGGCGTGCTGTGGTTCAAAAGCGAGCGAAAGCAAAAGCAAAAGAAAAAGAAAAAGCAAAGGAAGCAAAAGCCGTGCCCCCCGCCCGTCCGGAACATCAGGGAAAGGGTCAGAGATATCTGTTGCGATCATGTATGGAGACTCTACGGGGCATCCGGGAACTCAAGATGTTTTCTTCCGATTAAGCAAGGATAAAAAATTAGCATTCTGTCATGAAGTCCTTGAAGAAAAGATATTTGCGAAGAATGCGGGAGGGGGAGTGGAAGGTCTGACCCAAAAAAAATTAGAATCAGATATTGAAAGGATCGGTATGTTGATAAAACATCTTGAGAAGTTATGAAGGGAAAATTCCAGATAAAGATATCTTTTGTATCATTTTTAAACACTAACTATCTGATAATCATCACAGAGTGAAAAGGCGTAATTAACAATTATAAATCCTAGTAAAATAGACATTAGAGTTTTTAATGAATTGTTCATTTAATATAATCTTATATATTATTTAAAATCTAACATATCAATTAGTTTGTGCCAGAATGGTCTCGTGGTATGATTCTACCTTTGATTCAGATCTTGATTGATCGGGTCCATCTCCACCCTTAATTTCCTTTCTAAAACGATATTTCTTTCATCTGTAATATACCGATAAAATATTAGCAGACACATTGTTACAAATAAGACATGAAAATCAATATAATCTTCTATTTCAAAGTTCATTATATATATTATATATGATTAAAAATAATTATTTAATAGCCGCCGGCCGCTATTAATTTGTCCATCTCCTGATTTATGTCGCTTTCAGACAGACCATCGTCGCCATCCTTGAGATAGGCAGCCATTTCATCTGCTATTTTCGGTGGCGCTTTCGGATCGGCTGTCTCAAGTATTTCATACACAAGATTTACAATGACGAACAAGTGTTCCATAGACATACCTTCTTCACTTTCCAGCTTCTTTATGCGATCTGCAGCTACTTGTCCGTCCCTAATGCCATGTCTTTGCCATATATCAAGTATTTTCTCCTTATAAGTTTCATCTCGCATCCGCTGTTTCTCATCATCATTAGGCTCTCCCTCAATCTCCCGATATTCATTTAGCTGGACGTCCTTCTCCAGATTTTCTTTCTCTCTCTCTCTCTCTTCAAGAGATAGGACCGAAAAGTTTGGCATCTGCCACATGCTTGTCGCTTCCCGAGGTTTCATATCATAACAAGTGAGACATAAGGTCTTTGCAGGCGGGTCCAGACTGGACAAAAGTGAGCGAGCTTTGTCTGTCCAGTTGGTTTTCGGGACTTCGGCACTTTGCCATTCTTCTGCTGTTATTAAAAAACTGCCGTTGTCAAAGCCCTCTGACGGAATGCGGATCATCTTCTTCGTGCCTGTTTCGTCTACTATTTCAATTTTCGTCTGTTCTCCAAGACCCTTAAATTGTGGATTATTAGGTGTCTCTATCCGAAAACATGGTTTCTTATTGGCGTTCTCCTTGGACCATACTTTTGTAACTAGAGCTTGTGACTCTTTGCATAACCATCTTTTTAAATTCTTAAGATTTCCTTTTTTAGCTTCTTGACTAAGACAAGACTCACATAAAGCAGCACCGCAACCCAGACAATTTGTCGTTGAAATTTTTTTGTCATCGCCCTTACACATCTGACATTTACCATCTCTATTTTCAACATACGTAGCAATTTTGGGATGAAGAAAGCCTGGCAGTCCATTGCCACTCTGTATATATGGAGATTGTTGGTCATATCCCGAGGGCGTATCCGCCGGGTCATATCCCAGGGGCGTGCCCGCGCCACCGCCCTGTCCACCTCCCGGAACGGCATCCGCCACAATCATAGGTCGTAGCCGATCGATGCATTCAGTAGCGTTCGGGCGCTCACGGGAATGCTTGTGCCAACAATCTTCAATTAGCTTTTTTAAGTCGTCGGGGACTGAGGTGTCGCTCGGGATTTGGGATGTGGGCCGATCGCCGATGGTTACCTTGTAGGGGACTTCGGCATTCAGGGCAATCCCCGCCCACGGCAGCTTGCGCGAGACCATCTCAAGAATGGTCATAGCCACCGAGAAAATGTCGATGCTCAAGTTGTATATATCGCCCAGCAAGATCTCGGGGGCCATCCACAAAACCGAACCGCACCCAGTCATCATCGCCGTTTCCCTTGCTTCGTTATAATTCATTGCCCGCGCCAAACCAAAATCTATAATCTGCACATTTTTTTCATGTTGGTCAGCGGTCCAACCCGCGTGTTGATCATCAGCGCCTCCAGCGCCCACCTTTAACATTATGTTCGGTGACTTAATGTCCCGATGTATAATAGGGCCTTGGAAGGCATCGATCCCGCCACCTTGACCGGAAATCCTCGTCACATCCCTATGAAGAACAGCCAACCCTTTAAATATACCCATTGCCATACCCAAAACTGCTGTGGTGGTCGGCCTCCATCCCTCAATATAAAGATTGTGATCTAACGCCTGGCCGCTGCACAGCTCCATTCCAATCCAAGGGAGTCCGAAACGGGTATTTATAATCAAAGCGGTCATCTTATTTAAGTTTGGGTGAGGAAGATCAAGTGATTTGCCTTCTCCCCCAGAAATTATATGGAGAAGATTGAGCTCTTTGGCCAAGTCTTGTTGGATTGTGATGTGCGCCTCATCGTACTTCTGTATTTGCTCATCCGACATCTCAGCGAGATCCGGCGCCTTCATTAATTTTACGCCCCATTCTGTACCTCTGAAGGTGACCTTCTTCACCACCCCATAGGAGCCTTCGCCAATCGGAGCCGCCGCGTCAAGCCCCCCGCCGCCATCCCAACCCAACTCATGAGAACCAAATAAGATACGGTATCCGACATCTACATCCCCCCCACAAGCCGCAACCTGCTGTCCAGACCCACCTACAATTATATTACATTGATATTGAAAAGTCTCATAAAAACCCAACCAACCACTTTCATTACCCCCAATAAATATGTCTTCCTGCCCCCCGACAAGTCGTTTTTTATGGATTGTTCTACGTTTATTAGCAGGACTTCTTCTTATCTTTTTCCGATAGCTCTTTTTCCGATAGCTCTTTTTCCGATAGCTCTTTTTCCGATAGCTCTTTTTCCGATTATTACGCTTAGCGGTCTTTCTCATTTTGTTATAACCATAGAAAAAAAACTATATATGATTAAAAAAATCAGGATCAGTTGGCAAAGGAATATCAGTTTCTATGAATCGGGTCATATCAAATAATTCATTCTTTGTATATCCGAAGGGTTGAATCATTTGATAACTATTCTTAATTATCTGATAATTATCAGCATGCATCTGAGGACAATTCTTATCTTTGGCTAACAAAGGTATTTCCGTGAAATTTAAATATCCCTCCTTAAATGAAGATATTATTAATAGAAAGATTATTAATCCTATAAAAAGATACATCTTATATATTAATAGTATCAAATAAGTTTAATTGTGACAATTATTACCTCCTTTATGGAAATGGAAGGTGCTCCGATTGGTGATTACATGGATAATCCTACTGAACTAAATTATCTCTCAACAATTGCGAGTTCAACCCTCCTTAATAGTATGGAACCGGTTTCGGTTCATCAAAAGTCCTATGAAGAAAGCATTCAGGTCAAAGAATTATTATTAGATGCGCTACAAGGTCGTGAAATTATACCGATTGATAACAACGAATACAAAAACGAAGAAATAGATAAAATCGTAACTAAGATAGAAACCTTTTCTACAGAGTTTCATCTGTTACAAAAAGAATTAGATGAATTACATGACCAATATAATAAAGCGGTCGTCAAAACTACCGATAATATTAGAAAGATTGAATCTTCTATTCAACTTATGAAAAAAATGGAGGATGAATATCAAACTGATGATATGGTAAAAGCGATTGTAGATAATTTAAATGATTATTCAAAGAAAATACAAGATAATGATAAATTATCTGATAGGAAACAGGAATATATCCAAAAAAGAAAAGAATTAAATTCATATTTGTATTTCATTCAGAAGTTAAATAGATGGAATATATTCGCGATCTGTCCTATCTGTATTACCGAGAAAATAGATTCTTATTGTAATCCATGTGGTCATACAGCATGTAGGAAATGTTTAGAGAGAAGTTCGTCTATAGGGAGTAATTTTAATCAAAATAAATGTCCTAT
>ENA-OSJC01000342-OSJC01000342.1-marine-metagenome-genome-assembly--contig:-NODE-342-length-47091-cov-5.525843_pt1 | contig 47091 bp, 31 predicted proteins | sample MGYA00237885_ERZ534234 | MGnify/ENA primary metagenome ERZ534234 (study PRJEB26413, sample SAMN06343907) | marine metagenome | isolation source: coastal waters | place: Atlantic Ocean: West Antarctic... | reverse complement strand
ATGTAACGTTACCCGATGTAGCGATTTGAATCGCAGTTGACATATATGTAGTGCCGATATGTCCATTATTATTGATTGTTAAATTAACAAGATGTGATGTATTACTACCTATGTTAGAATTTCCTACAGTTAAACCTGAGTTGGCTGTTACTGTGCCTGCAAAAGTAGCGTTTTGTGATGTATCTAAAGTGAGGGCGGTAGTATGATTACTTCTAAGTATAAGAGGGTGGTTACTCTTAGACCCAATGAATGTTCCGCTATTATCTGCATAAAGACGACCGTAAGCAGTTGTAACGTTCCCGAAATCTATCATTCCGCTAGAACCTGCATCTACGGTCACTGTGCCACTAAAGGTAGACGCACCGGTGGAGTTAATCTTCAGTCGTTCCGTAAAGGCACCGTCAATAGCCGTTTCAATAACAAACGCACCATCTACTCTGGATGCTGTCATTACATCTGATACAAACCCGAGCCTTCCTACACTGTCAGCCGTTGCTCCACCACGTTCGGCTCTAAACTCAATAGTAGGGCCAAAGCCTACGAGCGGAGTACCAGTTGACTGTGCTACTATTCTCACAACATCTACTGTATCATTGGTAGTAGATGAGTTTGTCACTACATGCAAACTCTTTTGAGGAGAAGCTGTTCCGATACCAACATTTCCGCCTGCCTTTACTACAAACTTATCTGCCGTACCTGCTGAACCTACACTTAAAGCGACATCAGTGAGCTGATCGCCAGCTTTTATTCGTAAACCATTGCCTGTTGCCTCAAGAACATCTAGCCTGTATGTTGGATCATTTGTTCCTATACCAACGTTGCCAGATTTTTTAACTGAGACTAAAGGAGTATCAACATCAGCACTACCTATTACAAAATTATCTGTAGCGTCATCGTGTCCTATTGTGTACTGAGCCGCACCTGCATTAAAGAATTTAATCTCTGTGTCAGAGCCACTAGGAGCATCTAATCTGATTCTTGCATCACCTGAAACTGATTTAATATCTAGTATCTCTACTGGGTCTATGCCTATTCCTATTTTAGTTTTAGCTTGTAGGTCTCCACTTGTTTGAAATTGTAAGGCATCCGTTACTGAGGCAGAACCTAAAAATCCATCATTATTAACTTTTAAGCTTGGGAATAAAGAAGAGCCTGATGTGACTATGTTAACAGTTGATCCTACACTTAAGGAGTGTGAGAATGTGAACTTGTCGCCCGAAGCATCCCAAAGAATGCTTGCATCAGTACTTGCGTTAACAGCGTCTTGTATCGTGATACCAGCGCCACCGGCACTTGCTGATGTATCATTGCTTGCGTGATAGTTAAGGGTAATGTTCTTATCTTCAACGTCAAGTGTTGCTACGTTGAGTAATGTTCTTGTGCCTTCTACTGTCAAATTGCCATTAATAATAACGTTCTCGTTGAATGTCGCACGACCTCCATTTGCCATATCAAGGGTAAGGGCTGTGATTTCATTACCGTTATCATTACCTCTAATAATAAAATCTTCGTTTGATTGAATAACTTTTAATACAGTATCGAGACTGCTATTAGAGATAGTGAAAAATCCTGCGCCGCCATCTCTAAATTTGAAGTCTCCACCATCAGCATCGAGGATGATATCTCCTGCAACGTCTAGTGTTAGGTCTCCAGAGCTTAAAGCCAGTGTAGTTCCATCTATTGTGATGTTATCTACTACTACACCGCCGTTAGCTGTCAATGAAGCGAATGAGCCTGCGGCTGTTGTACTGATAGCAATTGCTGAATGTAAGTCCGAGGCTACGATTGATCCGTCTAGTATCTGGGATGATTTTACTCTAGTTGCCATTACACTGCCACCTGTATACGTTGCGCTTTAATTGTTGTATTTGCTAAGGTAGGACTGACTAGTAATCGCACATTGCCACCGCTAATATCACCTCCGACAGTTCCTAAGCTAGAGTTCGAAAATATTGTTCCATATTCGGTCATATATACTGTTGTCCCATCGTGAATTAGTATTACTTCTGTAGAGTGATACCTTGTTCCGCTTGTCATCTGCACGACATATTTAGCGGTTCGATATCTAGCTCCTGAGAATGTATCGACTACCTGGTTTGCCGAAGTTGAAGTGAGTGGAGTATTTACAGGCTTTATTATATCGTTATCGACAAATGTCGCAAGAGCCATAGTTGTTATTGATAGTGTTCCTGCGGCAATTGCTTGCTCTAAAACAATATGGGTACCGTTAGTCGCTGTGTAGTCACCTCCGTCTATAAGCTTAACACCGTTGGCAAATACTTCGACCTTGCCTGCGTCATAAGCTAACGTTTGGTTATTATCATCAGCTCCAGTGAATGATGTCTGTGCTGAGGAGAATGTGTATAGGAATGTTTTGTAATCTCTTAACGCAACACTAGACGTTAGTACGTCAAGTATTCTGATTTCTATTTCATCTGTAGCTAGTGGTGCACCATTGAATGTGAGTACTTGACCACTGAAAGAGTATTCTGTTATGTGCTGAAGAACACCATTGAGATATACTGAGATGTATTGATCTGCTTTGGGAAGAGATGGTAATGCATAAGTTCTTGTCGTGTTGTCACCAGTATAGGCAACTACATACATGTTATGTTCTGATACAGAAGTTCCTGCGAATCCAACTATGGACTCTGTTCCAGCAACCGATTTCTTGATATATATGCGACCGTCGTGAGTATTGAGTGCAACCTCACCTAGTGCTAGTGACCCAGTTGTCGGTACTTTACTAGCAACCGCACTGCGTTTTAATTTAATAGTTGACATCTGCCCTCACACCTGATATAATAAGCTATGTAGCTTGTTAATAAAGATAGTAACGCTTAAAGGTATATACCTAACGTACTATTCTTATATCTTAATTGTATTTAGAACGATCCACCATCGATGGTATCAATCGTTACTAGTCCACCCGAAGAAACATCAAAGTTAGTAGCATTGTACGTACTCGTACCAATACCACCTGCGGCATCAGCTACATTAGCTTTTACAGTTACGGCAGAAGTTTCTGATCCTGATCCAGTTATAACAATACCGTTTGAAGTAGTACTGTTATTGTCTGTCTGTCCACCAGTACCTTGAACAACAGTAGCAATGTAATTGCCGGTGGTATCAGTACCAAGAGCAACAGAGTTTGCCTGAATCGTAACAGCCATGCTGTGGTTAGTAGTACCCATGTCAGACATGTTGATAGTACCAGCTACATCACCAGTTAGTGCAAACGACTTCTGTGCGAAGTTGATTGTATCTACGTTTACATGTGCTAGGCTGAAAGAAGCATGACTTCTATCAATAACATTATCTTCAACGTCTGAATCTATGTACTCATCAAAAATGTAGAATTCGTTATCGGTTGCATCTCTAATGATACCAGCTAATTTATCAGCACCATCATTGAATCTACCTATGAAACCAATATCGACTGCATCTGATGTGTTGCCATTAGCAAGTCTGATCATTGCATCTTCGACATCTAACGTATCGACATTAACAACAGTTCTAGTGCCGTTGACTGTCAAGTTACCGCCGACAATCATATTGCCAGCCATTTCGACATTACCCGATGAGGCTGCTACTGTGAAGTTTCCTCCACCGACATCTAGATTACCAACAACTGTTAGATCGTGTCCGATGTTAGTGTCACCACCTGCAACTCCGCCTGTACCAATTCCGATATTAGTACCTGCACCAAATGCATTAATTGTAGTAGCATTAGTGTTGAGTAGATTGAAAGTAGTTTGGTTAGTAGTTACATCACCACCTTTGACTAGTAAGTCTCCAGTAAATATTGTGTCTCCACCAACGTTTAAGTTTTCAGCGATACCTACACCACCGGCAACTGTTAATGCGCCTGTCGTGTTACTAGTTGAAGTTGTCGTTTGTAGTAATCTTTGCGATACGATGTCTAACTGAGAGACTTCTACTGCGGCATTATTAGCGGCATTACTTGCATAGAAGTGTAGAATGTCATCAGAAGCGGCAGGAGATGATTCAGCGATAATGAATGTAAACCCATCAACTGATCTTACTCCACCTAAAGACGACCAGTTCGATCCAGAGTATCCTTCGAACTGTGTGTTATTTGTGTTAAAGCGAATTGCTCCAACTGTATTCGGTGCTCGTTGAGCATTAGTTCCAGAAGGAATAACTAATGCATTAGTTCCAGTGACTGTGACATATCCAGTACCAACTGGATCTAATACAATATTGCCATTAGTATTAGTTGAAGATATAGTATTAGCATCAACACGAATATTGTCTACATTCAATTGACCTGTTACAGTAGCTACGCCAGTAAGTTGTGTGGCTGAGGTTGCTGTGAATGTCGTACCGTCATATGTTAAGTTGCTACTGTCTTCGATTGCGCCAGATGTGCCAGCGATTACAATGCGATTATTAGTAAGGTCACTGACTATTGCAGAAGCTAGTGTTGTCTCGCCTGCAACGCCTAACGTGCCTGCGATTGTTGTATTACCAGTACCGTCTCCTGCTACTGTGAACTTATCCGTATCAACAGCAATACCGCCGTTGGCATTTACCAACCCAAGTAATTGTGTCGTAGATGAGAACTCTACTGGTCCATTTAGTTGAATTTTACCAGTACCAACGGGATCGATTATGATATTACCGTTAGTGTTTGTGGAGCTTATGGTGTTTAGATTGAGCGTTAGATTGTCAACATTAAGAATATCGATCTTATTGTTGGCATCTGTAATGATAGCTGAGGATGCAGTAAGTGTTCCAAGTGCATGATCTAGTTTTGAGGTAAAGTACTTACCACCAATAATATCAATTGCGTTTGCAACGCCACCTGATTCTCCACTTGTACCTAAGTAAAGTCTATCACCGCCATTTGCTTGTGTTCCAGTGCCGTATGTGTAACCGAATTCGCCTAATGCGAGTGCGCTTGGTGCGGCAACACCACTGGATCTTTTGATCTTGATTATAGACATTTAAAAGTTGCCTCCGTTTATAGTTGTATTTATATTTTCCACTTGTGTGGTAGCTACCCATTTTGCTGTCGTAGCGTTATACACAATAACTGCTCCATCAGTCTGACCTGTGGCGTCAACATTAAATAGATCACCTAATCTAATAGTGGCAGCGTTAATTTGATAATTAGTAACCAGAAGATTCTGGTTAGGTGTTAATTTTGCTTTTATATTCTGATTAATCGGCATATCATTAAACCCTTGTCATACCAGGAGTTACAGTAGACGTGCCTTGTACAACACGTGTGACTGCCCCACCAGCGGAAGTTATTTCGATATCATATAAGTATCTGCCCGGTTCTAAGGCAGTAGTTACAGTCTTAGTCAAAGTCATTGATATCTGTCCTAATGCTCCGTTATGCGAACAACCGAATGTCGTTGCACTACTCGAGGCGTAATTTTTTCTCATCTGACCCGCCACTGAATAACCCGTTAGGTCATATACAGTGTTTGTTGAAGTAGAAACGTCAACAAGGGCAGAGAAATCGGTCCCTTGATCGATTATAATATTTGCTTTAATTGCCATGTTTTTTCCCTAGTCTATGCTACATGTATTTATAAATAATGATAACGACCCATTTAACAACACTGGATTCAAAATGTCAACAAAATACCTAAAGTTCGGTCTGAGAGCAGACAAAAATTTAAAGGATCTAACCAATCCCGATTCCGCCCTAGCTAATGTGCTTGATAATATATCGGCAGCACGAGACGAAAATGGTGCGACTAGTGGCTTCACTGTAGACGATATATCCGCTACAAAAGGGCTTAGAAACACTGGACTAGCAGACAGCGTGAACGCTGATGGACAATCAACTGACTTAGCCGCATTGAACAATAGTTTAGTCACGTTTACCTCTCTTGCTAATACTAGATTAGAGATTCAGCCTAGGCGAACTCTACAAGATAATATCAGTAACTTCAAATCTGTCTTAGGCAATCCGCCCTGGATAGAAGGCGGTGATGGACCTATAGCACGTTTCGTTCCTTCTGATCGAATCAAAGCTACCCCAACTGCCGCAACGACTGGTGGATCAACTACGAGTGCTATAGCCTCTCTAGGAAATAATTTATTTTCAACAGCTTTAGATCAAGGTTATGTTGATATGATTTTTCCTGTTGACTTCTGGAACGACGGAGTTTTCGAATTCTCCGCTAAACTACATCCTTCTCTTCCTAACACTTACGGTCTTATTCAGTGGACTGGATATCTGTCTGGTGTCTATAATCAAATATGGGACTCTACTGGTCTATTTATCATAGAAGAAGATGTCGTTGATGCCTCCGGTTCTGATAACTTTACCACTGTTAAAAGTATTTATGCGAATAGTGTTGCGATGACCAGTCTAAGTATGTCGAATGATGGCACTAATACTACTATAAACTTGGCTTCTGGAGTTTCTGGTGGTGTGGCTATCAAAGCAACATATGTATGTAAGGAAATGCTAGTTAATGGTAATGCAAGTTATGTAGTACAATCTGTGGATACCGTTAACAAAACCTGTGTAGTTTCTGGTGTAATAACTGGAACCAGTGCAACATTCTCATTTACGCTGGGTCAAACAATAATTGAAACTCCTATCGTATTCACTCCTCAAAAATTAGGCAACAGACTGAAAGTGAGATACACACTTTGGTATCCAGATCCAGGTAATAACACGAACTATAGAACTAAGCGTTTTGGTGAAGCTACTAATAATAGTCAGAGACTGCCATTTAATTTCCTTTACTCAACATTCGATAGAAATCAAGTATTTGGTCCATACACATACAAATATTTCGATGACAATAAAGCGGGCGCTTTGAATCAGACATCATCTTTTCCTATTAGAGTGAATAACACACTATCAGCTCCTTATATTCCACCGACACTTCTTAGTAATAAGCTTGTGTCTGTGTCCGGTAGTGCCACTACGGTTACTATGAAGACTGTAACCGTCTCAGATACTTTTGGTAAAATTTCTGCCGCCAACTGGACTGGCTGTAAAGTAGGAGATTGGATAGTATTCGAGAAAGCGACAAATGTGTACTACACTTATCAGATACTACAGATAGATGGTGTTAACGCCTATGTAAAGGATACAATAGAAACTGACTCTAGTACTGCTGTAGCTGGCACGTTTAGTGCTATGATATGGAAGAATGAAGGTTTATTGGGACTCTATAGACTGAGTTCTAGCCAAGCAACGACTGGATCATTGTTTCAGATAGCTGGTGCTCCAGTTTCGCCCAACAGAGTTTATGGAGATCATCTACTTTTCGGCATGGAACCTAACGGTAGTGCCGGCACTCAAGCAATGCGGGTGTTATCGTCCACAATAGTTAGTGCAACTCAGAATAACATTACTGTTCAGGATTACTTAAGTAATAGCACTTCATTGAACAGCGGCAATAGTATAGCCGCAATCTATGCTAGTAGAGGCTTAGAAGATAAGTCTGTTGTTCTTCAGTGTGGAGGAGTGTATGGTAAAGAAGTAGCTAGTACAAGTGTTTCAGGAGCTACGCTTGTAACTCTAACTAGTGTTGATGGTATAGCGACTGGTCATTATGCTCAGTATGCTGGATCAATAGCAACCGGAGTAACAGTTACTGCCATCAATGTGGGCACTAAAACAATCACGCTCAGTTCAGCTTTAACTGCTCCATTAAATGCGGCAGCGACAGTGGTCTTCATATCCAGTAATCCTGGCTCAGTGAATAAAGAGTTCTGTATTATTCCTCTGAACACTGCACCGCCATTTGCTGGTACAGCCTTGGGTCTTGCTACGCCACCCTCTAAGGCTAATTTAGAAGTTGAGGGGTTATCTTTTGGATCTCTAACATTGACTGTACCGAGTGGTAACATATCAGCGATTTCTGCGCCAACGACTGCTGCCAAATATTTCCCGATATCTTATGGGGGAACTAGTTACAAGGTATTAGTAAAAGATTAAGGAGCTAGTAGTAAAAAGAAAGGCTCGCCGTTAATCTGAACGGCTAGCTTTTTTGTGGCAGCGGATACTGCCGTGTTGGTAGTCACTAGTAGTGTCACACCAGAACCGGCGGCATTAACACTTTCTATATTAGGTGTGTCACCAGCGTATGATCCTGCAGGAGAAAAGTTTAAAACGTTAGCTACAGCATTATCTTCATCCGTATGTAGAGCATTTGTTACTTCTGACCACGGATTAGACGAATCACTGAATGCACGAACTGGTACAGTATCGGGTGCATTAGCATCTACGATGAAAAGGCCTGGTGTGCTATTAGTTGGTGTAGAGGATCCAGTAGCGGCGCTATCTTTTATAGTCAATGATCCTTCAAAATTAATTTTCTGACTAAACGTACTTAACTCATAGTTTCTAGGAATTCTTCCTCTCTTATAATAGAAAAGTCCTATCTGCGATTCTATATAAGCAACTTGGGAGTTAATGGTAAATTGATTAAATACGTCACCACCAGAGTCGGCATCTGCGCTAACACCAGAGGTTGATGCAGAACTGGTCTGCAATCTCTTAACACTTAGATTGCCTAAGTTTATTGCTGTTACTGTATCATTTCTGCGAAGTATTCCAGAAGGAGTTATTGTAGAGTTACTAGAATTCTTAACCTGAAACTTGTCTACTCCATTAGAGTTGAAGACTGTGTGATTAAATGTGTTAGGATTGGCTGTTAGAGATAGTTTTGTGCCATCCGAGAATGCAACTTTACCTTCGCCCGTTACTGTGACGATGTTATTTGCGACACTATAGTCAGCGGCAAGAAGTTTAGCCCTGAATTTGGTATTACCATCGAAGAGTAATAGATCATCAGTTATGTTTATGCCTCCTAAATTATCTAAGATTTTTCTGTCTAAAGCACCTGTATCACTTTCTTGGAAGTTTAAGTCTCTTACAAATCCTTGCGCCATATCTTTTTCCTTATACTAGAATAGTCCAGAAGTTTTCCAAAAAGCTCAACTTATTAGCTGTGCTATTGTTTCCGTCTGTACCGTCGTTGATTATAGAATCTCTAGTAAGTCCAGTTGTGGAATTACCTAGCAAGTTGACTGAAACGCCCCCTCTAGGATTCAACGTGAAGTTCTCGAATAGATCACTGATTATTTTTGGTCCAGTTGCGGACGATAGGCTGTTGTTACTTAAGTCTATAATAGATATAGTCGTATTATACCGTAAGCTTCCTTCTATATAACCAGACATGCTATTGTTATTTAGATATAGCTGTCGAAGTCTAGTGCAACCAGATAGATCAGGAACATTTCCCGTTAATGAGTTATAATGTAACTGTAGTTCATACAAGAATGGAGTAGTTAGTTTTGGCACTTGTCCAGCAAAGCCATTAGAATACATGAATATGTATTGAAGTCCGTTTCCAGTGAATGCAGGTACACTACCTGAGAAGTTGTTATTGCTCAGTCTTAAATAGTACAAAGAAGGATTAACCGAGAAAGATGTAATACTTCCAGTTAAGCCAGTGCCGTGTAGATATAGACCGGATAGGGCGCTACAGTTACCAAAGTCTGGAAGATCGCCTGTTGTGCCCGTAGCACTATAGACATAGACCCATCTCAGGTCTGTTAATAATTTAAACACTTCTCCATTACCGCTATTATTATCTTTAGAGTCTTGTGTGCCAAAGAAGTCTGCGCCTGCTATAGAACCACCAGCAAATCTTATGTGCTGTAGTGCTGTAGTATTAGTGAAGCTAACATCGTCTAATCTTCCCGTGACTCCAGTATGCCTTAGTTCTAAAGTGGTGAGAGAAGGTAGGCTCTGGAATACAGTAGGGTTCGATGTCATATTAACTTCAACATTAGATGCGTAGCAATATAATTGAGATAGTGAAGAACATCCAACGACTTTACCAACAATCGATCTCTTTCCAGATGGAAGACTTGAGTATGCATGTATGTAATTACTCAGTGATGCTTTACTAGACAAGTCAACGAAATTATGTCCGTTACCGTAAGATATGAATTCTCCCAAGTTAGTTGCATTAGGAATAGTTATATCACCGCCACCTTGCTTTGCGACTATGCCACACCAAGGGAAGTACAAATATGTTAAATTAGGACTGTTGCATACACCCGTAGCTAGTTGCGTGAACGGCTGATTGTATAGCCGATATTGCGATACACCTTTGGTACCGCTGGCAAAAGTCTGAGGCGATATAACGCCTCCTGTCATCCGTCTCTGGGCATTACGTGAGTAGTATGATCCCATATTTAGATATGTTAATTCTGTATAGTCTAATAAATCAATCGCAGTAGAATCGCTGAATACGCCAGACATGGTGATACTTGTAAGCGTTGTAGGAAGAGTGTTCAACTGATGAGTTGCGACTATCTGATTATTACTAGCATCCACTGCTCTTGAGAGGTTATTAGAAGATATGTTTAAAGTCTCAAGAATTGGAGCTAGGTTACCAGGAGTTAAAGCCCCATCTTTACTACTAGCATTACCTCTAAAGCTTGGAAGCACGTATAGATCATTATTCGATATGTCCAATCGCCTTAGTGCTGGTAATGAGGATGTTGTCCATTCTGTTAAGTTGATGGCTGTAGTTCTTAGTTCCAGAATATTTGCTGGGTTGTAATAGAATTGTACAGTCCTCGATCTAGCAGAACTATCTCTAAAGGGATATATGGCAGGACTACCAAGTGTGCCTGCTCCAAGACCACCAGGATTAGCTGTAGTGTTATCGCCCGAGTTATAATTCTGTCCGTTGTCGTTGTTAATTATTCTCCAAGTAGGAGGTACTACAGAATTTGCTACTCCAGAATTTGGATGTGTATCTGTGACTGAGTTTACTGCATGATATAGGTCTGCGTTACGAAAGAACCCTGTGAGTTCCATCGGTATACCCTTCATTGCCAAAACTGTCTGGTTTGTACCATTAAATGCTATAGTGACAGTATGCGTGGGAACTTCTGATCTGAATAATTTAGCAACAGGCGCATTAGATGTCGATAAGGACGATAGCTGGATCTTATTACCCGTTACTTTGACCTCACCTCCATACATAATAGATGAGCCTATTGTAGACCAAGATGACACACGTGATGTTGATATGTCAGCACTCTTCACAGTATTTGTTGCGAAATCTAAAAAGTTGTACTTGATTGCCGCTGCCCTTATTTGAGCATCGTATTCTAAGTTAAACTGTAGGGGCTGTTGGATGTCTCTAAAGTTTACTAGTATTCCAGCAATTCCTTCAGATGATTCACCTAAAGAATATAATTGCTTCTTCTGATCTTCTACTAATCCCGCTAGTGTGTGTAATTCATTTATCTCAACAAATTCGGAAAGCCCGCTTATTATCTTCAAGTCTCTCTGATCTAGACCTAAATTGATGAGTGCTTCTGACTTACTGTCAACATCGTTCGCCGCTTTCTGTACGTTTAAGCCTCTAAAAATAGCCATTATTGTTCCTTCGCCGTGAGCGTCATTTCAATATTACCTACAGAACTTCCATCAACCGCTGATGCGGTTAAGAACACTGCACTATTATTTAGTAGACCTCTAGCTATACCTTTCCTATCTCTTCCGAATATATTGGATAAGTCAAACTGCTCTGGCTTATTAGCCGCAATAAAGAACGAATATATTATTGTTCCAGTGCGAAGTGGGTTCAACGTCTGCGTATCGAATCTGATACTAGACTGTCTATCGTCTGTATTGAAAGCCGCAGGAGATAATACGGCACTAGATCCACCACTTGCCACTACTGCGAGATTAGGACATTCATCTCCCTTAATAAATGAGGGAGTCTTGACTTGAACGTTATCTTCAGTTATCTCTTCAACCATTATATTATTGATCTTGCAATCATCATGCATAGCAAACGTTAGATATAACGGCTGGCTGTTAAACTTGACAGCTTTTTCTACTGAGAAAAGAGGATTTGTAAATTTGACTGGATCTAGTTGCCAGTCATCAGTTAATTTTATAGTCTTAGTCTGTACGCCTGTTCCGCTACCACCTATGATTGTTCTTGAGCCACCAAATGTTGATGGATTCTGATTAACGTAGACAAAGGTAACACCGTCTACTGTCTGAGGAAGAGATGTATAAAATATTCCTAGTCCTACTCCATCTGTACCAACTTCTGCGGCATTTGCCACAATAGCGCCACTAGCGTCTACGGGGAACAAAGCGATCGGTGGTGCCCCTCCAGTAAATGTCAGTTTAAATTGTCCGCCATATCCACTTCCACCTGCTTCGATTGAAGATACGGGATAAGTAGTTACCCTGACTTCGCCTTTGACTGAATTTATTGAACCGGTGTCTGCGCCACCAGGTGCAGGTAATCTAGTATCTACACTAAATCTATTACCGAAAGCTGGATCCCATTCGTAACGTTCAGCTTTAGTAGAATAGTCAATACTGGTGCCTGTCTGTGATCCTTGTATTGATACTACATCAGAGAAACTGAAGACATCTAGATCGCCATTTTCTTTAGTGTATTTTAATTTATTGCTATCTGTTCCATCTCTTGTTGGTAGATTAGTGCCTATGCAAATTGCAAAATCTGTAAAGTGATACGGATACCCTGCCGCTCTACTTGATGGATTCAAAAAATGTATTTTGAAGTTATTTGATTGTATAGGTACAGTAGATGCTGCCACACTATGGAAGTTGGTGACCTTACCAGTGAAGCTATTTGCAGTAGCGTCGGACGTGTCTATAACGGTACCATTCAACTTAGTGGATTTACTAATAGCACTTGCAGGACCAGGAGCAGTTAGGTTGTATGTTCGATCCTTTCTTCGTATGCTTGTAGAGTCATGACTGGCTATATAATCGTAGTCAACGTATGCGTTATATATTCCGTCTGCAATTATCTTACCATTATCATCTGCTAGGTTTAATGCTCCACCATTTTTGATATCTAAAACTTGTCCATTAGTGCCATTGAATTGGAAATCTAGAGTTCTAGATAAAGCGTGTGTGCCATTATGAAGAGATGGAGAGAATGAATAGTGTGCGCCATCTGGAGATCCTACAACAGATTCGATATCAACTCTAGCGGCTAAATCACTTGTGACCGACAGCGTTGAAGGATAAGCCTTCTTAAAGTTAGCCAGTCCTATACCGTCCGTGTTGCGTATCTCCTGTTTAGGCAATATTCCTATAATAGGAGTTCTAGTTGTGAACTGTTTACTGTCTGCCGTGACACTTGTTAGATTGATCGTTCCTTCGTCACCACCGTCAACGTAGTAGCTACTACCGTACTTGTATAGGTAGATAGGGTACTTGAGTGTGGCTGTGTTAGCGGCATATAGTAAATATTTGAACTTGAAATCTGGATTGTTTAATACTGGCTTGCCTAGTCCGTTCTCAATAACGAATGTGTGCATCAATATCCAACGTGCTTCTCCAACGGCGGCAGGAGCATATGCGTAGAATTTAGCACCAATCGCACCGTACCAAGAGAACTCGATCTTGTACATTGTCACATCTTCAAACGAAAGTATGTATCCAGATTTGCCACTGCCTAACATGCTGTCGCCGTTAAACTTGGTTCTAGGTATTATTGTTTCCCAGAGAGGTTCTCCAGTAGTAACGCCTTTAGCTGAGACTGGCGATGATCCTTGATCAGTTGCTTCTAGTCCTTGTCGAACTAAAAGAGCATCAGGCATCTGTATAGTGCTTCGTCTAATTATATTGAATTCTGATCCACGTAGCTGGAACATATATTCGTCTGTGTCGTTTGAGCAACCCCATTCGATGAAGTTTGCATTAGATGAGGTGTCTGTTTGTTGTCTTACTCCGAATGTAAATCCACTCGCTCTACCTGGCTGATATCTGAAAGTTTTCTGACTCTGTAGTATTGCGAAATTCTCTGCCGTAGAAGATCCGCCTGGTCGTGCCCTGCTAGATAGAAAACTACGTACTGCGGCATACTCTGCGGTTAAAGTGAAGTCTGGTGTGGGTGCATTTGTTATTAGTGGAAATACTGCATCTCCGTCAACGATTCTATTATAGAGATACGTCCATCTTTCGATTTGATTAAATGAATCTTGTATATCCGTACCATACTCGACATCGAAGAATGATCCATCACCACCAAACACTAATGCGCCTGTGTCGAATAGACCTCGTGTCGTAGTATCAACCTTAACGTTACTGGAATTAACTATGTAGATATTTGGATTTAAAAAATTATACTTAGCAAATACAGGATTCACTGTGTAGAATATCTCATATAGCCAAGTTCCCATAGCAATGAACTGCATATATTTCTGCATTGTTTCTGAGGGAGCACTACTGTTTTCTGCTAATGTACTGCCGGGGAAGGTGTACTGACTAGGATACGATCTTAGATATAATGCTTGCTCTTCTGAGCCCTCATTGAATGTTGGGTTGGATCTATTTCCATAAACTGGATTTTCTTTATTGTACCATTCGGTCGGATAGGTAGCATTAGAGAACGTGTAGAAGTTCCAGTTATCTTCATCTAATCCGTATGTTGAAACGTCTGAGAATAAGCTGAGTTGTTCCTCTGCTCTTGGAACACCTAATAGAGAACTACTGACTTCTGATGTCTCAGAAAATTGTTCTGCGATAGGAACGCTAATTATTGGATTGTTGTCTCTGTTGTTAGCGTACACCGAAGTAGAGCCAGCTGAGGTCGCAAACGACCCTAGAACAGCTTCTTCTTCGGTGATTACTGGATTGCCAGCGGCATCGAAAAGCTTATTGCCTTCGATGTCTATTAGCTGTACAAACTGCTTCGTTACTGGAGCAGGTACTTTATCCAGTCCAAGTTTTATCTGCTTTGGCATGAGTTACTGTTCTTCCCACGTACAACCCAAACTTACTTGATCTGGCGAATCTCCTGCTGATGTATCAGAGTCTACAGCAAAATAAAGACTATCTGCTTGGTTAGTAAGCGGGAATGATAGATATTCTTTATTATAATCAAAGTAAGGACTTAGGTCGAGTTGTTCTGTTCCCGCCTGTAAGTATATAGTCGCTACGTTTACACCAGTTCCAGGAATTGGAACAACTGTATTGCTTGCGATTTTGACTGAACTTAATCCTTCTTTTTCCGAAGTTACTTTAGTTACTGTTGCTTGTGCGATAGTGTCACCGTCTGCTTCGAATCTCAAGTCTGGCAAGAATACTCCAGCTTTTAGGATTACGTCACCGTTAAACGATTCGAGCAATTCGAAATAGTATTCGTCTGCTTCTTTGTATAGTCTACCAAACACTGTGATGTTATCAACTCCAACTAATGCTTGGAACCAACCGAATACACTATCAGCGTTATCAGAGAAAGGAGCTGAACTCTGTGTAACTCCGACTGAACTTAATGGAAGATTGGCTGCCGTAATAGTGTATGCGGCATCAAGTGTTAGTGTGCCCGAATATACTACATCGGTCTGGAAAGTAGGAGTTTTCTTAAAGCGCATTCTTACTGGATTATTACCCAAGTTAGATGCTGATAACTTAGTGGGATAAACCTGAACTCTGTTACGTACAGCATTAGACTCTCTCGTGCTTAGAATTACTTTCTTAGTCTCTAGACCGAAAGTAGAGTTTGCACGATCTACTAGCAACTTAATGCCAGTGGTAGAAGTAGGTACAGATGATAAGTAGGCGTGAGTAGCGTCTGCCCAGACTATCTTAATATTCTGATCTGTTCTGTTAGAAGTCTTGACCCTTGCGCCCATAAAGAATCTAGCATCGACTGAAGTGTTAGGATTACCTGCCTCAAGTGATGTAGAGTTGATTGCAATTTTATTACCACTTGATACATAACTACCGTTCTTAATAGTCCATTGCTTACCATAAGCATCAGCAGTGTCTTCGTTATTGTGACTGTATAGACGAACAGTACCTCTATCTCCACCATCGATATAGTATGAAGCACCATATTTGACAATAGAGTGTGCGTCTGCTCCGTAACCCCTGTCAGTGAAGTTAGCGTCTTCGCCATCACCTAGAGAGTATTGATCACCTCCACCATATGTTGTGTACGTGATAGGAAGTGTTGCATTACCTAGAGATGCGATCTTCAATTGGTTAGAGGCTCGTAGGTGATGTACTCGTACCCAACGTGCTTCGCCATTTGCGACTGGAACATATGCTAAGAATAGTGCACCAACAGCACCGTACCAAGAGAATTCAATCTTAAGCATGGTAACTTTAGTGAAGTCGAATGCGTATAAACTATCAGCAAATTGTGTTACTTCATCAATCTCATATATTTCGCCAGGTCTTGCAGTACCGCTTTCGCCAGTTGCAAGGTCACTGTAAAGTCTTTGCTTAGAGTTTCCACTAAGTGCAGTCTTACCGTCTAGTGTGTCATGGCTGAAGCGTGAGCGTGGAACACGATAGTCATAGACTCCGTAGAACTCAGGCTTTACGTTGTTCTTGATCCAGTTAATGTATTCAGGAACAAAGTTTACGCTGTCGATTTGTGTGCAGACAGTATTTAAATTAACTGCTGTGGATATATCCAACGCTGTATTGATATAGCCAACTCGTGTACTTGCGACAGCATCACTACTTAGTAGATTGTTATCGGCGGCGTACATGTAAGGGAATACCATTCCACGTGGGAATTTTATGTCTGTAACGGCAGTCAATGCAGGAGTGAAGTCATCCCAATATCCATTCGCTACAGGATTATAAACTGTAGGAAAGATGAATGGAACTACTGTCTCTAGATACAAAGTACCTGCGGCAGTTACTTGTGCGACTGTGAATGTCTGTGCTACACCAGCTTCAGATTTTAATGTGAACTCGTTACCCTTAGGACCAAACACTTTTACAACTTGATATATTGTACCAGGAGCAACAGTGCCTATAGTAGCAACTGAAGCAACGTTTGCCCAAGTCTTAACTCTGACATGCTGTCCAAATGTCACGTGACCTTCAGATAACTTGAATGAGTTTGGAGTACCTATATTGGCAGCGGCATTTGATCCGATTGCGACAGTGACTATGCTTTTAGCAGTCTTAAGTAAAGTTGGATCATATACAGCGGCATGAGTTACGATAAGTCCATCACGTAGAGTTACTAAGTTACCTGCAAAGCCTTTAGTTCCGATGTCCATGCTATTCTGATTCTCAATAGAGAAGTTTGCTATGACTTTATCTGCGAGAACTATAACCTTCTTGTATTCTGCACTACCCGTTGTGTAACCAAATGAACCCGTCATGTCAGCCAATATCTTAGCTTTAAGATGGGTATGCCTTTCGATCTCTGATAATACACCACCGGCTGTTTGCGAATAGATAGACATGCCTGTAAAATTCTCAGAACTAGCTGGTCGACCATTTTTATAATACATGGTCATGTTATATTTGGTTTCAGCATCACCTCCACCCGCTATGTCGTTCTTATATCCATCGATAATATATCCAACGTCTCGTTGACACTTGTATTTGATATCGATAGCAGTAAGACCCGAACTCAATCCACCAGCTGGAACTGTGTATGTAATTGCTACGTTTGCCGCTGTGGCAGCAGACACTAGGTATGCCCAGTAATGATACTTAACAGCGAATATTGTTTCTATCTTACTTCTGTTGCCATATCCAGTAGAGGCAGATAGTGTGGGAACGAGAATTGCTTGTCCATTGTTTCTATTGAATGCAGTATTAGTGATAGCAACGAGAGCAGTTAACTTAGTGTCACCTGCGGTTGTTAGGGCAGCCATGAGAGCACCTTGAGTAACAAGTAAGGTGTTCAACTGTAAGTGCATTGCTTTTTCAAATGTAGCAATCTGTGGGAATATTCCAGAAGCATAATTACACACGTTGATCTCAGTGTGCTTAGTGCCGCCATATTCCATGTCCATTAGGTATACGTCAATCCAGTAATCCAAATCACGCTTACATTTTATCTCAACTTGATGGGCAGTAATATCAGGTGCGTTAGTTGAAGCATTGATAGCTAATGCCAAATCTGCGTAGAAGGCACCAGTAGCTGTGTATGCTCCATTAGCGATAGAGTATCCGCTTACAGTAGTGCCAGCACCAGGAGGAGTAACTGATACTGATCCTGTAGTGTTATATGCGGTTGCAACTGTAGCAAGTGCTGAGTTGACAATATCAAAACGTACCTTAGTCAGTAACGCTCTATCTTTAGTTAATAATGTGCTTTCAACAACCGTCTCTTTCTGACCCTGACCGATGATTCTGTAATCATCATTCTGAGTTGCACCTACTGTGCCTGCTGCCGCTCCACCCTTAAGTGGTTGACCAACAATACCAGTTGGAGACGTAGGCGCTTTGATCATAGATTGTGAGCGTCTTACTACTGAGAAGTTATCTTCTTGTGAATCGTTTCTAGTTTCCCAGAAGTATCCATCAAAGTTGTCGTAGATTCCAAACTTTCGAATAGATGGATTCTGTGAGAAGTTAGCTACACCTTTGGTACTCTTGACACCGAATGTTGCGGCCGATACACGACCAGGCTGATATCTAAAGAAACGCTTAGATGTGAGTACTGCTGTTTTATTTCGAGGAGCTTCTACTAATGCACCAGCTTCATTGGGAAGGTGTTTGATGCCATGCCCAGTAACGTGGTACTGTGGATTAGATGACCACTCTGTCGGGTTAACATCATATGTGTTAACATCTGCGAAGATGCCTAAGGCAACTTCTGCACGAGGAATACCAAGAAGCGATAGTGCTACTTCCGATTGAACTTTATTTTGTTCCTCGACTGGAATCGCTTTTTGGTCAGAAGCAATTACTACCGGAATAGACTTAGCGGCTGGTTGAACTCCTGGAGATACTGGAGTTGTACGGCCTACGTTGACTACACTGGCATTATTATTTACGTTTGTTATACTTGACATATTAGATTATCCTTCCTTGTGCCATCACAAAGGTATCGATTATATTTAGCTTACCGCCAGTACCAGCATTTAATGATGCATAGTCAGCTCCAGCAGTGTCTACACCACCGCCTGCTCCAATGAATTGTACTTGTATCACCGATGTCCCTCCTGTGGTTGTTATTGTTCTTACGATACCTACGTTAATGTTGCCACCGTTACTGAAACCTGTGTGTCCACTAAATCGAACTTTCTGATTGATAGATAGATACTTTAGACCTGTTGCGTTGATTGTATATGTTGGGTTAACACCTGCGTTACCTGGAGTCAAAGTGTTAGCTGTATTATCAACTTTCCACACTGGAGTTCCTGATATTGTGGCTGCCGTCACTTCTGTTCTAAGTGATGCTGTCCAACCAATTCCTACGTGATTTGCATTAGCTGCCAGTAGAGTTGTATAAGAGTTTGCTCCGTTAGCAGTCTTAATTGCCTGAACTTGTGCGGCAGGAAGTGTGAATGCGAATTGTCCTAGAGCCCTATTTGCATCTCCAGGTCTGTCGTTAATTGTTATTGTGTCAACTCCGCCACTAGTTGCTGTGCCAGTAGATGAAGCTCCTACTGTACCCGCAATGAAATCATCACCGACTGACCATGTGCCTTGGCTGCCCACTGCGGCTGCTGTCCACTGAGCCGGAGATGTGTTGCCTAGAGTTAGAATAGTATATCTTTTACCTATAACAAAACTTCCTGATACAGTGCTTGTTCCATAAACTTCTTCAACACCAGCGGCTGCTTTAGATAGATAAAACGCTCTATACTCTACAGTGTTTATTGAACCCGCTGTAACAGACAGATCAAAGGCTGCTCCGTTTTCTTGATAAACATGAATAGGACTATTGAATGCTGAACTTGATGTATTGGCAGAACTCAAATCTAAGTTGACGAGATCATATTCAGAATTAAGAATGTCTGGAGTAGGTAAGAACTCTTGTGCAGGTCCCATCAATACGTTAGGTGAAGATACGAAGAACACTGAGCCGTATACGAATAGACCACTACCGCAATTGTCGATAACGTTGTTAGCAACAATTCCTTTGTTAGTCACAGACGTATCTAGGAAATCTGTATAGTTCTGAAACCTATTACCTATGATCATAGTATCTGAACCGCTATCAGCGATAAGAGGTGAGTAATTGTATCTATCAGAAACACCACTGTTTATGATCTCACTCGTGTTGATCTTAAGTTCTATAGGATTAGTTGCCCATATTCCACCAGCTGGAGCGTTAGTAATTCTTACTCGATCTAGCAATAGAGATTCGCAGTTAGTACTAAAGTCTAGTAAGTAGTTAACATTCTTTGTGGTTGAGTCTGAGAATAGGATTTGATTAGAAGCGTTGCCTTCGATATCGATGCCCACTATTGATTGCGATACTCCTCTGCTGTCTACTTTAATCGTAATGAATTTGGAATTTGATACTTCGCCACCTGTCCATGCCAACTTCTTCATCTTAGTAATATAAGATGTTCCTACTAGGCCAAAGTTACTCGGCAAAATAATCTGCCCAGTGTTATAAGTCTTAGCGTTAAGTATGATACTCTTTTTGCCTACAGCAAAATTAGAGTTGATAGCAGATTGAATAAGTTGCGTATCGTTATGTGACACTTGAACTGTGCCAGTGTTAATGAAGCACCAGTCATCTAATGTCAGGTCGAAACTAGCCGCATTATCAGTGATAGCCATAATCGTCTTATCGACCCAGCCACGTCTAGCGGCACTATGTGCTGTTAACGGAAAGTGTGTGATTGCTGTGTAAGTATTATCAACGATGTTCTTTCCAGACCACGATGTGTAATCGAATGACTGATAGTCTATCCATGCCGCGGCATCGATTTCTTTTCTTCCAAGAACGACAGTAAGTTTATAGTCTCCTGAGCCTCCGATGCGTCTGAAGACTGCTAGTCCTTTATCTGCTGGCACACTAGAGAATTGTAGTTTGATGAATACTGATGAATTAAATGCATCTGCTTGAGTACTTGCTCCAGAGGAGGATGGAACACCTACACTTGTAGAGATTGCCGCTGTAGGAGCAGAAATGTCGCCAGTCACTATGTCAAATTCCGCAATCTTATAGCTATATTCTACAAGAGTTGGTGTACCGCCCTTACGGGAAGCGTCTGTTGTTGAGAATCCTGTAGGCACAACTGCGAACGTTGATGTGATAGAACCTGCATCATGAATTGCTGATGCGCCATATACTCTGAGTATTTGTCCAACAGCAAAGTTGGCTTTAAGTGCTGTGTTTGTAACTCGTAAAGTCTTCGACTGTGTTTGCCCGTCAGTTACTTGACCATAAGTTCCTGAAGTTAAGAAGGTCATCGCTTGTGCGTCAAGACTATCCCTAACATCACCCTTATCGAATGTGCTGTTATATTGATTGAACTGATCTGCGAAGTTAGCAACTATACTTGCTTTGGCTCTAACCTCTGTGTAATATTGATTAGTACCTTCTGGTAAATTACTAGTTGACATTGCAACTGTAGTGCCAGATATATTAGCGCCAGTGTTATACTGGATTCCCTGACTAGTTGAATCGTATCTTAAAAAGTTTCCAGTGTTAGCAAGGACTTTTACATCAGTAGGAATAGTTGGTGCGCCAGAAAGTTTGGCATAATTTAGAAAGTATCCTGGACTTTTGTAGTTGTCAGCACTACTAGATTCTGTTCCATCGATGTAGTATAACTTACCAGCATTTAGTCCGTTGGTAGATGCACCTTGATATGCGTTTATTCCAGCAATGATTAATGGAATGTTTGTGCCAGAAGAACTAAAAGTACTAGCAGGTAAGACTGCTGTCTTTAGATCGCTGAAGGTAATTTTCTTGGATGCTACTTCTGAACTGTCCGTAAGTATAAACAGATCCGCATCAGCTACACCTGCGGCATTGATTGCGCTTAATCCAGTAAATTTTATGGTCATCTTCTGTTGCCTTTAATGTTTATCATCTGTCTTTATTTATACTTATCACTAGACGGATATTAAGTTGTCTCTACCTTTATCTCAAACTGTGGTGTAGTCCAAGTTATTCCGTTGTTGTGTAGCCGCTCTGGGCCTTGCCATCGGTGGAAAATCTGAGCGCAAAACTCAAAATAATATGTACCTCTTTGCGTTAGGTTATCAACACTCGCTGTAGCAATAGAACTATTTATTGCAGTCCTGTTGATTTGGCCCAGACTATCGCCAGCGTTGAAGCTTTGTAACACTACTCCTCCATTAGGACCAATTACTCTAAAGCCTGGATATCTTATACTCATATAGAGTGCGCCAACAGAGTTTGGCTGATATTCTGCTAATGCATAGATAGGAACACTACCGCTGGAGGCTGTAACCGTTATCTTAGCATTAAATCCTATATCGAAACTGATCATCTTTAGAGTAGCGTTTGGTGTTTGATTACCACTGGGACCTGGATAGAAGTTCCTTTTTCCTATGCCGACCGGAGCGCCTAATGAACCGTCTGGCTCTCTGCCTCTTTCGCCTGTAAACGTTGTTGTATTCAATGCAGGTACAGTATAGTTCTGATTGATAACTTTCGTGCTTCCGTATAACTGTGAAAAGCTAATGGAACCACTTGTTGGTACACCGTCATTGATTGATACTGGTGTAGATACAGGCTTTCTTTCAATTCCAAAATAGTAGTAAAGGACTCCACCATCTGTATACTGATAATCTCCTCCCAGCAGGGATCGTTTATAAACGTAGCCTAAGTATTCCACGGGAGTTGTCATTATAGTGATTATGTTTTGGTTGGTCGCATCAAACTGAATATTTGTACCCCAAATAAATCTAGCTGTGCCTAGTGTCGTAACGTTAGCTACAGGCAGTCTAAGGTAGAATGGGTCGCCAAGAAGTGAAGGCTGAAACACTATTGTTGTGTTTCCACTGCCACCTTGTCCGCCTTCATTACCAATATCAATATTAATAATTTCATCAGGTGGATGAATGTTTGGCACTCTTAACGTTTCTGCAATGTATGGAGTTGTATTTGTTGATGGTATTGATGCTGGAACAACTCCACCATCTCTGTAGTATTCACTGAGCGATGCTGATCCTACCTCAGTTGGATATTCTTTACGTAAACTTGTATTTCCTGATGACCCAGTAGAGTCACTAGTAGTTCCGAACTTTAAAGCTGGTGGTCTTGTATTAGGATTATTATCTGGATCTAAGACAGTAATTGCCATCTCTACTTATCCTTCTTGAGTTCTTCGACTTCCGCCTTAAGTTCTTTAATTGCTTCAATTAGAAGTCCGACTATGTTACCATGTCTCACAGCTTTAGATGATGTGCCGTCTACCATTTCTGTTTCGTACACTACTTCTGGTAAAACTTCTTCAAGTTCCTGAGCAATGACACCAGTCATAGGAGTCTCATCACCGATGTAGTTATATGTGTAACCAGATACTTTAGAAATCTTATCTAAGGCATTATCAATCTTTACAATATTTTCTTTACGTCTTATATCAGAGATTGTGCCAAATGCTGTGATGTCGCCAATCGTTGTGATGTTACCGCTACTTTTGTCTATTACAACTTTTGCAGTAATACCGTCTACTATTGACCAGCTACTGGATCCTGTACCCAGAGATACGATATGATTACCGACTGAGTGTATCACAAATGCATTTGAGTTGGACGAATAGCTACCGTGTTTTATAGAGGAATAAGCAGTTGGACTGACAGCATTGTTAAATTTAATTTTCTTTTGATACGTCACATTTATATCATTAGTCAGTGTTCCACCTGATAGTGGTAGATATGCATTAAGTGTTGTCTGTAAGTTAGTGATGTTGGCAACAGTATGATTGTGACTATTATCAGCAACGGTCAAGTTTACAGAACCTACGTCCGCAGATCCATTTATGCTAAAGTTTCCTGTTACATCGCCACCAGCAAATGTCACTGTTCGGGCTGCAGCCCAGGTTGTCGCTGTTGCAGAGTTACCAGTAATGTTTGAAGTTATAGATGCGGGCAGAATATCATTACTAATTGTCAGTCCGGTACCTGTTATGGTATTGACTCCCGTACTTGCGTCAAGTTTTAATATTCTAGTTCCTGCGGCATTTTTAATTTCAAATATCGATGCACTCGTAGCTGATGCTGTCCACTTATGCACATCACTCAAGTAGAATTTTAATAGAGATGAACCAGCCTTGTTTATTCCTAGATCGCCATTTACGTCTAAGGTAGAGTTCATGTTAATTATGTTGCCAGCACCCAATGCGTCTATGGTGTCTGTAAACAATGTGCCGCTGGTCGTTACGTTGCCTGTTAGTGCGATATTGCCAGTGTTTGCTGAAGCAGTATCACCCATAGTAATAACAGTACCGAATCCGGTAATCATCTCGTTCGTTCTATCTTTCCAGATACCGAACGTGTTTTCATTTGTAATTGCTGTTAAGGTTAGGCTCATTTGATTTTCTCTTTACATGTTTGTTGTAGCGATTCTATTGCACACTCTAGCTTATGTATACGCTTTTCCATTGACTGAATAACCCTACTCTGTTCCATTCTCGCTTTAGCGGATCTGAAGGCGCCTATGTCATGGTTAACTAGGGCGCCATCTTTTCTTGTGAAACCTATTACATCTGTACTCATGTCAGTGCAATCGCCCTATAGTCGTATATGTGCGGGAATAGGTTTGCCGCTGGTACAACTGTTAGGTCATTTGAGTTAATCTCTGCCGTAGTAGCATGGCGCATTACGATCTTTAATTGAAAAGTGCTGTACTCATTAGTCTCACTAGGTAAGGTATATTCAAACTCTCTATAATCTTTCGTGTTAGAAGGATTAGAATATAAATCTAGGTTAGAGTTAGTTAATATAATCCAATCACTTTGCACTTCAACGTTTGTAGGATAAACAAATCTAGCATAGACATCTACGAAAGTGCCAGCAGGTCTGAATGCGCTTAGAAGTACTTTCAATCCTGATGCATCTAATTGTTCTGCTAGAACAACTTCTCTTGTTACCCAAGCAGACGATAGTGCCGCTGTGTTGGCTATGTTATACTTATATACATTAAGCATGGATATATCAGCATCAACGATAGGTGAAGCAGACTGGAATGTAGCATTGCTCATAGCAACTCTAATCTTAAAGTCTTGCGTATCGTTTAGACTAGCATTAACAATATTACTCTTACTCTTAAGAGTTCTTGCATTGTTAGTTGTATAGATGTTTCCGTTCGATGGGATCGTCTTATCAATTGCTGATCCGTTATAGAGTGTCAAGCTAGTCGATGTCTTAATCGAGTTATTAGTAAACACTTGTGGCTGAAAGTATGAGACTTCTTCGCTATCGATACTTGCAATAGTTGCGTAAGCACCAGTCGTGTATCCTGTTATAACCTCAGTGGCAGCAAGTAAGTTAGTAGCTGTTGCCGAACTCTTACGTAAGAACAATCGTGTTGCTGTTCTACTATTAAAGTGTGAGACTCTGCCTGCTATAGCAAAGAATGCTGTTGCGGCTGTTGTCGCTGAACTATTGTAAGGAGTTCTGAGTGTTAGATTTGCTCCACTATTAGTAGCTCCTACAATTTCTGATAAGAACTTATTAGTTCCTGATTCGATAAGAACATAGTCGCCTATAGCGAATGCGCTACCACCAGTAATAGTCAATGCTCGTGCATTTACTCCAGCGGCATATTGCGTAGTCTTTTTAACGTAAGCTAATTCATCATTCACAAAGTTTTTAGTCGTTCCGGATATAGTCAAGAACTCTACATCGTTCGGCTCAAGATCAACACTACCATTTGTTGACTGGAATTGGTATCTCTTTAGAGTGAACTTAATATCTTCGTCTTGATAAGATTTCCAAGCACTATCGTTTGTAGATGTGAATAGTACTCCGTCGCCCCAATCGTTCGTGATAGATGTTCCTGATGCTAAGTCTGTGTTACCAACCTTAGCTGTGTATATCAGATAGTCGGGAGAATTCTGATCAGGAATAACAACAAACGAATATTCTTTCTCTACCTGAAGCTTAATAGGATTCTTAAACGTGACTGTAGTTGCAGTAGCACCAGTAGTGGATACGTTTACCTGATTCGATCTCAAGTGTTTTCTGCCAAAAGGTAATACAGTATTAGAAGGATATCCATTAACAACTTCTCTGATCTCGACAGTTATTCCAGTAGTCGCAGACTTCTTATTAAAGAATAAGTCGAGACTGCTGATAAACGATACAGAAGCACCGCCGGCTTGTGAAGCACGTACAACGAATGTCTGAGCGATAGGATCCACTGGCTGTGGTATCTGGAACTGTCTTTGAACTATACTCTGAGCTGTATCGATATCGACAGTACGAGTAGTTGTACTCAGCTCGGACTTACCTATTGAGAAGTTGTATGCTCTATATATTGCCTTACTGTAAGATGTTTTAGCTGAAGATATATTAATGTATGAACTAACGTCCGTGATCTCTAGCGTATTCTCTCCTACCCAGTATGTGGCTTCGGGTAGATTAAACACTGCTGATAAAGTTCCTTCAGAGTCAGTACGTACGGCTGCACCAAGAAGTCCGTTTATCTCTACATCTGCAACGTTGTACTCTGTGCCAGAGCCAACTACAGTAGCATTTACACTTGCAGGATAAATATAAGCATTAACATCGTCCTGTTGAAAGTAGAAGTAATGTCTAGTGTTAGGTCTAAGACCAGTCACGAGAATCTTAATCTCTTTGGCGGCAGCGTATGGCTTCATCGTAACATCAGTTACAAAGTTGCCAACTGATTCAGTAAATCGACTAGTGTCAGTTGTTAAGGTACTTGTTGTTGTAGTTGAAGTACCAGTAAAGCCATTGATTATTGTGTCAGTCTGCTCTCTTGTCAGTGGAAAGAATTCTTGTAAGTTATCAATTAGATCCAAGATGGGAGTAGCTAAGTCTATCTCTAAGTTAATGGCTGGGTTTTGAACAACATCATAGCCTGCGTCAAACGGAGGATTGATTGAAGTTTTACCTGCATAGTTATAGAAGTTAGATACACAGTTTCTAAAGCTAGTTGCGAAAGGCTGATTAATAACAGTCACACGTGTTCCGGTGTCTGCTAATGTTATAATGTCTTGGAACGTATTAGCTCCAGTACTTGCTCCAACCTTTAGGTCAATCGGGAACTGAACAACTGATGGTGTTGCAACTGTTCGTGTTTTATCAATACCAGCTTTGAATTCTGGATCAGTGAGGTCCGCTATCTGTAAACCTTTGAATGCGTCTACAAGAATGCCGTTCTTGAATCTATCGTTGCCACTAGCGTCTGGAATAAAGATACTTTTGGCATCTGTCTCTAAGAGACTTAATGAAACGAGATTAGTTAGGCGATCAATTCTATTCTCAATGCCAGCAATCTCTTTCATCGTATAATTTTTATTCGATACGTCACTGATCTTGAGGGAGTTGTTACCACTTACTGAAGTTGTGTTACCAGGAACAAATATGTTGTTGATTGCATACAGTCCTTGAAGTGTTGGGATACTTGGATTCTCTGCTTCTCCACCTTTGTAGAGAGATATGTCACCGAACTCATCAATGACAACACTATCAACTCTAGCCATATAGTATGCGTGAGTAGATGTTATGGTGCTTTCATTAGAGGGTTGAATTCCAGGTACAATAGCTATTCCTACCACGCTTGCAGATGGTGCACCGGCAACACCTACAGAATATGATACTGTCGGATTTACGTATGGTCTAAAGTCAAAGCTGTTAACTAGGTTATAACTTAATCCGTTTTTACCTACGTAATCTTTAACTAGATTTTTACTTGTGACTGAACTGTAGCTATCTACTGTAATGTATCCATTACCTAAAGTAGAAGTTCTTTTCAGTACCTTCACTTTAATTCTGAGCGCATTGTTAGATACAGTCTCACCTAATTTGGCGGTGATGTGTGAGATGCCATAGAAATTATCTTGCTGATTGTTGACAAGTCTAAACTTACCTGTTACGTCTACACCTGCTCCGTCTTGATCAATGACTTCTAGAATCTTGATAGCATTAGGAAGACCAATAGTTGCCTTACCACCTGAGAACGTTGACTTGACATAAACATCTAGTTCTTGTAACCCATCTTCGTCCGTGCCAGATATGATTGCATCATAATACAAGAACTGGGCAGTGCCCGAACTTAATACTACAGCTACATTGTTACCTACGTATGCGGAAGAAGTTAATGTTATAACTTGATTCGAGGCATCAACTGCGAATATGGAAGAGTTAGCTATCGGTTGCTCTGTAGCTGTTTGCGATAGAGTAATCGTTGCATCTTCACTAGCATCTATAGCAAGACGCATTCTCTTAGTGAACTTGACGGCGCTGATAGTACTCATGCTAGACTTACCAGCATCGAATATCTTACCGCCACTGTTAGTACCGTAAAGTACGCCACTGTTAGTTAACGGAGTGTTGGCAATCTTAGTGATTACAGTGTTCTCTTGTCCAGCAGTCTTCGTGACTGCGTAAACATATATTTTACCAGGTGTGATATTAGATACTGAAGCAGTACCGATTATCGCATTGGATGAATTCTTTAGGCTAAATCTACTTCCGTCTAGAGCAAAGTGATCTACGACCTGCCCTGCTGTATGGTTGTATGTGTAATATTGTCCATAAGAAACACCAGTGGTCTGATTCGTCTTCGACTGTGTAAGAGTTGTTGGCTCGATTAATAGTTTTCTACTAGCAATGTTCTGCACTTCTCTACCGAATACGTATGCCTTACCAGGAGAGATGACGGCATATGCGTTTGTGCCAGACTGCTCTAGTGTTACGTTCAGTCCTTTAGTTACATAGTTGCCTGACTCATCGTATGTCCTACGTGCCATCTCTGCTGAGATAGTATTGAATTCAGTCCTGTCACGAATACGAACAGCATTACCATCAACGTAGCGAATGAGTGCGAAGAATTCTTCTGGCTCAGTTGCAGTTGGATGTGCGATTAGTGTTGGTACTAACTTAAGTCTGTCAGCGCCAGGTGCGTTTTCGTTATTAAATCCTGCGGCATTATCAAGTAGGGTTGCATCGATACCTGATGTGATAATATTCTCGTTGATTGTGAAACCAGCAGAGATGTCGCCAGGAGTATTTGTGTATTTGGATATAACAGTGAACTGGGAGTTAACAAAGATGAAGTGTCCCTTCTGATAGAGTACACCTTCTTCGCATATTAGTCCGAATGATCTGCCAGCATGGGCGGCTACAGTAGCAACGGTAACAGTTGTGATCGTGGTGCCTACAGCACCGTATAGAGTTGCTGAATTTACATCAGCGACTTTAGCAACTTTAATAGTTAGAACTTCACCCTGTTGAAACTCTTTAACGTCTGTAGTACTAGTGGTTGTTTCGTAACCAATGTAGTTCATGAAGAACGTTTTGAGATTAGGATTCTGAGTTTGGAAACCATTCTCACCTTTAATAATCTCAGCGACTAGACCAGATGTTCCACCTGTTACAGTGTAAGTAACCTTGTCTGTCTCACTATAGACTGTCGGGTCAGTGAAGTCTGCTTGATCGTTTAGCTTTACATAAAAAATATCTGGACGAGCAGTAAGGTTGATGCCGCTAATTACGGTACCTTCCTTATAGATATTTGAGCCAAAGCGTTCAACCTGCTTCTGGAGAATAGTTTGTAGTTGTGTTAATTCACGTGCTTGAACGGCTTTAGCGGGCTTAAACAGAATACGGTTAAACTGCTTTGCTTCGCTAAAGTCATCATAGTACGGATCAACGTTTAAGTCTGTGTTAATGCCCATGTATTATACTCTTTTCCTTAAAAGTCGAAGATAAACTTTATTTTTTCTTTACGATCTGTTTGTCGCTGTATCGGGTCAAAATCTACAAAGTGTAGAATGTCTCCACTATAAGGAGAGTAGTTACCATATACAACATTACTATTATTTATATCAATCCCTGCTCCTGTATTAGCAGAATCTGGACTAGTCTTTATAAAAATCTTACCAGTCTGGAAGATATTCTGGAAATCACCAGAGTAGTCCACTAGATACACTTTGGTATTATTAGCAGATGCGCTATAAACACTTTGGTGTATTCTACCACTAACTTGCTCATTACCCGCACCAGCATTCAAAGCAATCGTCTGCGTGACGTACTTTCCTGCTGTGGCTGTGGATGTAACATTACCCGAGAGTGTTATGATTGTTCTATTATCAAACTGCACTGGCTTAGTAGCATCTCTGAATGTAGGATTCTTTAGCAGTGCAACCTTCGTATAGTAGTTAGCATCTGGAATCAAGACATCTTCACCACTAAAGTTTGTGATAACACCTAATCTACTCATAGACATCTCAGCGATAGAATTTGATCCGTGTCCGCCGGTGGGTGATATAACACATCTTAGTGCTGTTGCAGTTAATGATTGGTTCAGTGCTGTTGTCGCAACACCAGTAGGCAGAACAAGCTTTGCCGAAGCAAACTTATATTCAGATCCTTTGTTATTGAAACTTACTTTAGTCAGTGTGCCAAATCTATCGATGACACCATAAGCGATACAAGGAGTGCCTGAAGATGTGCTTCGACTTACTCTGATCTTCGGTAGAAGTTTGTACGTCTTGCCTCCATCCGTGAATGATGCAACTGTATCTGCTGTTGAGACTGTTATGTTTATGTATTGACCTGCGGCATTTGGCTGAATAGATGTTAGAACATCATACACTTTACCATCACTTCTCCAAAGATATAGATCAGCGTAGGAGTTATTACTAGTGTCTAAGAATGCGCCAGACTTAGGCGAAATCTTTACCGATATGCTCTTCTTAGTAGTTAGTGTGGCATCTTGAACAATTGATTCGACTTCAACTGTTGAGGCACTTGCAGTACCAGAGGGATCTGATACAGTGACCGTGCCTGGACCGAATACACATTTACTGAATAATCCACTAGGTGTGTTAGTGATTAGAATCTGGGATATATTTTCAGAGGCGCCTGCTTTTACTAGAGTATTACCTAGAGCAGGATAAGGTAAAGGCAAACTATCTGTAGTTGCGAATACTTGTGCATCTGCTTGTGCGACTGAGAACATATATTTCCATACGTATCCATCACTCGCAATAATTAATTCATACGTACTAGTGTCGATTTCGTTTAGACTTGGTGTTACTGTCGATACACTGCCATCATTATTATCTAGACATTTAAATACGTAGTAGTCGCCTTCGCTGTTAACTACTGTGACGAACATGTTTAGCAGTGATGCGTCTTGCGTATCATCGAAGTCATCATAGATTATGCCCGTTGACCAGGGATTAAGTTTGAACATATAGCGAATGTCGTTAACGGTTATTTTGTTTCCAAAAATAACTCGTCTCTCGAACTCACGTTTCTCAAACTGTGTGTTTAGAATATTGTTAGGCTTGTCAATGCTAGAGCCCATGATGTAGTAATCGGATTCAGGATTAAGAGTTGCCATCTGAGAATCTACGAATCCTACAATTGCAGATTGATTACCTGACGATAGACTAAGTGTGTTGGACGTGTTGTACGCACCGAGCGAACTCGCAAAGTTAGAACTCAACGTAGTATTAGTACTAACAAAGGAGCCAAATAACTCTTTCGTAGTCTCTACTTTAAAATTTTCAGTTATAATTTTTGCCATTATTCTACCCGTTAAGTTCCTATCTGTGTTGTAATTGCGTCGGTCGTGGTGGTGTCAAGAGTTATGACTGTACTTACGAGTCCGTTATTAGCTTCAGTATTCAAGTTCTGTGTACCCTCTTCGTTCGTCAACTGTATCTCAGTGATATCCCAAACTTGAAACTCTACATCTAGCGTTGAAGATAAATTACTATTAGTATTTATGAGAGGGGAACTGAACAGTTTTGTACCAGCTACACCCACAACATTATCAATTAGAGGAGTATACTTTGCTGGATCAACAATAGATCCAATGTCATACGAGTACTCTTGATAGTAATGATTGTCATGTATCTTTCTATTAACTTCGCTTAAGAATGAACTAGTAGTCTTCCACTTACCTTCGCTTAAGCCAGGTCCTAATGTTCTTAGTGTAGCTGTAGCAACAACTGCATCTGTAGTGTTGAGTAAGTTAACAACCTCATTGTCTTCGTATCTAAAGCCTGTGTTGCGTATTTCTACTGTGTCTATCTGACCAGTTTGGTAACTAGCAATGCCTGATACATCAGCATTAGCTCCCATAGCTTTAGATGTCATGTCTTTACGAACTTCTGTTATAGTATATAGCTGACCTCTAATATTGACTTGCCTGGTCACATCAAAGTTATGGAAACTCAATAGCTTAAAGAAGAAGTTATTACCACTTCTCTTAATAAACTTAGCACGGACAGTGTAGTCAATACCAGCGGCAACTTGATATGTAGGGTCTTCTACAACGATAGCAGACGTTACGATCTCACCAACTTCTAGCAAGAAGTCAACATTAGCGAATGTTACAATAGGATTTCTCTTATCGAACTTGACTACATCAAGATAACTTAATTCACTGAATACGTCATTCTGATATGCATTACCAGATGATGTTATATTAATGTTATCTATAGAGCCAATAGTAACTGTAAGAGGAGTAAATGCGTCTTTGAATTTAGTTCTTAATGTTTCACTATTAGGACCACTCATGCCATAGTTAGTAGCTGTTACATCTATACATGTACCGTTACCACCAGCAGCCGCACTAATAGCAACGAACTCAGAACCTATTGCGTATGTTACGCTTGAAGTGCCGGCGGCAGTATTCCATTGTGCTTGAGTAGTAGTGCCTAGTGTCTCTATCTGATAGACTCTTGGGTTAGACATAGCGGTTGCATTCACAGTAACTTGTAGAGGCTTCTGTTCGAAGTCTCCAATAATGTCTGTGATGATACTCACTGTCTCACGATCTGTTGCAGATATCTCCTCAACTTCAAAAACTGCTGAAGAGTTAAACGTTCCTACAGAAACACTATTAATAGTAGTAGTACCAATAATCACATCAGCTTGACCATTAGTAGGCAATGCTGTAAAGTCGTATCCTATGCCAGCAGAGTATAGAGCGGGAAGTAATTTAGTATTGATCCATGTAGCCTGTGCTGTCGTGATGCTTCCGCCATTTTTGTATGTATTGAATATACCTACATCCGTAGAAGTAATATGATTCAAGGAAGCCGCCACGTAGCCACTATTAGTAATGTCACCTAATCTGAAACCAGTTGCTAAGTCTTTTGTGTTGAATACAGTAGCTATGTCAGCATCCGCAGACGTATTGAAGCCAGACTCTAAAGCGAGTTGATCATACACATATGTTAAGTATGTTGCCTTAGTTCTATTTACTGTAGAGATATACACAAGGGGGTGAACGTATCCAACGACTCGCCCGCCACCTGTCATATTATCTGGCGATGAATCGAATGCTACGCCATTAATAGGCGATACTACAGAAGAATTGTTCTCTGCATATACTGGATCACCAACTTTAATAGTAGGCGTTAATGATTGCTGTAATACAACAACTTGATTCGATATGTTAATCTCTGTTTGTGGACCAGTGAGTGCGGGTAGAATGTATCCATATCCGCTATCTTTAATCTCGAATTCGATAAGACCTGTGCTAAGTGTAGAGACTGCTTGTACTTGTGCAGTACCACTAATCCCTGTTCTCAGTGATTGAAGCTTGACTATATCACCCACGGTCTGACCAGGTAGTCTTGTTCCCTTAGTCACTGATATCTTATTGATAGAACCTTGTACTAGCTTGCCATAGTTAATAGCGGATGTTACACCACGTGTGACTAGAATACCATCATCGCTTGTGAATGTACCTGATAGATTAGACAGATATACAATAGGTACTAATGAGCCCGTGAAGTTAACAAAGATGACTTCATCTACGAAGCCTATAGCACCCGATATATCACCTGCGATTTTGTCACCACGTGTGATAGGATAGCCAATGACTGTGTGAATACTCTGCATCTCTAGATACGTAGCACCGCCCCATACTGAATCAGAAGGCTTTAATACGTTAGTGCTGGGATAGAATATCTCAATCTCTGTATCATAGAACAATTGAAAGAGCAAGCGTAATGATTCTTCAGAACCTTTTCTCTTGTATAAGTCCTGAATATGTTTTATAATAAACTTAGTATCTACAATCGTATCAAGTGGTAACTCATGGAGAAACTTCTTCTTATAGAATACAAGAAAGTTAGCTAGAGTGGAATCGATATCACGTAGCTTAAACAAGTCACGATCCATCTTGGCATCGTTAAACTCATAGTAAAGCTTAGTGAATTCAACAAGCGTAGAACCCTCTTCCCTATACAGAGAAGGATACTGCTCTTCGATGAATGTCGAAATATTACTTGAAACGTTCAGCATGTAATTTTATTCCGTCAATTGAGTTACGTTAACTGTGATGTCTTGATTACGTATAGAGATAATTCTATCCTTAGGCGCCTTAACATCTTTGTTAACTGTATTAGCTGTGAACTTAATAGCATCACCTTCGTATGAATCAACAATAAGATTTGACATCTTAATAGCACCTGTTGTATAATCAACTGTACCCATCTTAATCTTGAAGACTCGTTCGCTCGTACCACTTGCTGTAACAGCCATGATAGCACCTTTACCATCGTCTTGTAACGTAACGACAGTACCCTCTAGAGTAAAGAGAGTAGTTTTGAATGCGGGTGTAAATGCTGTAAAGCCTGTAATACTATCGAATGCGTATGGCTTAACAAGTGCGCCCTCAAAAGAGAACGATTGATTCTGTACAATAGCAAGTGTAGGCTTAATCTCAATGATAGGCTGTGCAAAGATATCACTTGATACTATAGACGTATCTACACCATCAAGAGTAGCCGCTAAACGAGACTGTCGCAATGTCTTATTAAAGTCATTTAGATTAGTGGTCTGATACGATATGATCTTAGCAATAACTTCTGTCTTAATCTGTGCCGCTGATTTAGATGTTGTGTTAGCATCGTAAACTATATTCACTAAAGTGTTGACATGCAAGAACTTAGCTGATACAAAGACAGGCTCAATAGTCAATGGAGTCTTATCCTTTAAGTACTCTCGGAAGTCAGCGATCTCGAAGTCTGCCGCTCCCTGACCACCAGTAACATCTACTGAGATGATGACCTTACCAAACTGAGGTGGATCTACTTCATCACCACCATATACTGATATAGCTTGAATAGAAGGAAACTTATTACGTAGTAGTATCTCGTAGTCACTCTTTGTTACAGCACGATCTTGTACCTGTAATGCCTTAGGTGCAAACGAACGAATACTCTCAATGCTTTCATTGTAAAAGCCGCCAGTAGAGGCGATGGTAACAACAGCAGAGATGCTTGACGCACCCCCTAGATTCTGTGCTATAGTGAATGATGATACACCATTCGCTTCTTCACCATTACATATTCTGTAACGTGCTAAGATAGTGTCTGCTGATGTTGGCTGGGCTCCAAATTTATTTTCACCGAACTGTAATGAATACTTGCCATCTACTTCTGCTTGCATATAGAATACTTTATCAGTCGCTCTCACACCAAAGATGTCTGCTTTCTGTATGTACTCTACACCATTTACTGTGACATATAAAGAACTAGTGTCTATGAATGAGTTAGAGATAACTGTGTCAGCTATAGGCAATGTCTCTGTAATAAGACGTCCTTGAAATGCTTTCATGCCTGTGATATTAAATACGTTTGTATTGCCTACACGTGTAGCTATATTAGCTTTGTCTGTGAGGAATGTAAACGTTGTACTACCACACTTTCCTGTCATCGATGTATTAGCGGGTATGGTAAAGTAGTTTGAATCTTGGGCAGATGTGATGTTAAGTGTTACAGTAGCTACAGATGATCTACGTGAACGAGGCAGATAGTTTAATTCTTTTGCGTGTGACATAATGCTATTACGATCTTGTGCAGAGTCAAGGAACATCTCGCTCAATGCCATGTTGTAATAGTAGTTGTTATAGAATGTATTGTATGCTAGTAAGTCTAGTAGCACATTCATGTTCGAACCATCGAAGTCGTAGTCAGCAAACCTATCCTGATTCTTAAGGAAAGTCTTAAGTTCTTCCTTTGTTGCGAAGAAGTCTAGATTAGTTACTGGTGATATATTAGCCATTTATCTTACCCTGTCGATGCCTATTGAAATTGATTGTGGTGCTTCACTATTTATGACGTTAAAAACAACGTTTACTGTGAGCGAGTTAGAGTCTACATCACCTAGTACTTCTACATCTACTAAGTTACATCTAGGCTCAAATGCTTTCAGTGCATCGCTTATAGTGTCCTTTAATATAATTAATGTAGCGGGTGTGGCATTCTCGAAGAGTGTAGCACGTATGTCGCTGCCTAGCAATGGTTGAAACAGTCTTTCTCCACGATCTGTGAGTATAACATTCTTTATAGCTTCTCTTACTGAGTTCTCGTTAACTCTTCGTGCAAGATCATTTCTACCTGGAATGAGAGCAAGATCCTTATGAAAGTCTGTGTATAAACTCTCTTGTCTTGTGCGTGGTGTGATCGTCTCTGCCATTAGTAATTACCTTTGTGTTCTTCTTATTTATGCAGTTCGTTATACAATGTTACGAAGTTGGTCACGATCATGTCGTGCCGCTAACGCTATCATTCCGCTTAGGTGTGACTTAGGAACTGGGTAGTTTGATTTGTTATTAGGCTCGCCTGCAACCCAACTTACTCTACCTGGTCGTGTATCACCATGTATGAATGAACTGTATATGCCTATAGCAGTAAAGCCTGCACGACTCATAGCTACAACAACTGATGCTCTGTCTTCATATGATCCTTTTACCTTAATGTCAATGGCTTTGCCTGTCATGTGCTGTGATGTACTAGCACCCCCTTGTTCTTTATTATAGACAGGTGATCTATAACCAGAGTTGACAATGAATTCTTTTCCTGTTTGTTCACATACTCGTAGTAGCTTAATCAGTACTAGCTGATCTATCTTCTTCCAACCAGCTCCCTTAAGCTTCTTGCCCTCGTAGTCATTCTGATTCTTTACTTGTGATGCGAATGTAAACTTGCCTGGTATGCCATCTTCTGTTAATGCTGAAATAGTTTTAAGTTCTTCTTGACTTGCTTGGGCAGGTGTGATATAATTACTCTGTTCGCCTTTAACTATGGACGTAAGCTTAGGTGAGCTTGCATTGATCTGCTTCTCTGCTTCTGCTTTCTTTGCTATTCTGTCTTCCGCACCAATACGTATTGCACCATTCTTTACAGCTTTCTCTGTCTCTTTTAGTCCCATGCTTGTCAATACTTTGTTCTCTATAGCTATAGACGTTGCAAGGTTCTTTAGGTTATCTACTGATGAGTTCAACAAGCCTTCAATCACTTCAGACATCTGACAGAATCGGAACATCATTAATGCAACATTCTCTACAGTAAGTCTTTCGAACTGCCCTGCTGTCTTAGCCATAAACGCTTCGATCTTCTTCTTAAACTCTTCCATACTATCAGCTTCGAACAGTTCATTGATATCATCAGATATCTCTTGTATTTTCTTATAGACCATTTGACTGGCACCTGCTATGTTACCTAATGTAGCAACAGTAGCGGCAACAACCTGCCGAACACGCTTCTTCAATTGTTCTACTACCTTATCAACGATCTCTAGAATCTTGTCCTTAATCTTCTTTAAAATTTCGTTTAAAGTCAATGACTTAAGCTTCTTAAGAGGATCTTTCTCGGATAGATTCTTGATGTCACCTATAAGATCAGTCGCTACATCGATCAGTACGAACAAGGCAGCGAGTTGAGAGAAGAAGTTATTGAATGATCCACATATTCCACCAGAGATTGACGCACCAAAGTTCTTATTGAGGTAGTAATCTAAGTCGCCTAAGTAAGAATCGATAGGTACTGGCATGACTGGAGAGGGTACATAGTCTTTAATATCAGTGTTTAAGTTGCCAATGTCATAGCTATTCGTATTAATGAAGTCAGCTATCTCTACAAACGTTACTGGTCCTTGATCATATCGATCTTTGAGTGTAGGGAAATTGGTTAAATCTGATAAGTCAAGTATATTATTAGTTAAATTTGTTACATCTACGAGAGTCTGTCTGTTAAGTCCTACACCACCATTGAGTCCTGTGCCGTCATTAATACCAGTAAGGTTAGCTATAAGTGTTGAGTCTAGTATAGCACCAAAATCTGAACTGTCAAGTCTTAATATTGAGGGATCATATCTAGATGCTAACGGTGTAATGTTCTCGCAATGTGAAGTCATCGGTAATCTCTATCTATTGTCTTTAAACCACTAATACTATTTAGTGTAATTAATGGTTGACAAGTTATAATAAGTGTGTTACTATGAACTAACACTAGCTTGCCCCGTCTGTTGTATCATCATTCATACGACTCGTAGCTTGCGGTGCTCGGCGTGTAGCCTTGTTACCACCCGTAGTATAACCGATACCAACTCTACTAGCAGGTAGATCACCAGGGTTGACAACAGCGGCAACTTCTGTTATACTAAGAAGGGCAGCTGGGAACCCTACTTGAGTACCACGTAGAGTAGCGAGTGCTGTTACTAAAGTAGTTGCATTTGATCCTGTTGCGGCGCCTGTAGTCATACCTAAGTTGACTGCGGCTGCATCTGCGTTGACTGCGGTACCACCTTTCAGATTAAGTACTGTACCACTCTGTACGTTGAGCAGACCACCAGCTTTCACATTAGCAATAAGAGTGGACTCTAAATTAAGTAGCACAGAAGACTTGACATCTACTGTGGCACCTGCTATAGTAGTATTAGTAATCCCGTTGACAACAGCGGCTAGCCCTTGCATCGATACAGAAGGAGCAGTTAGATGTACTAAAGCACCCGAGTTAATCTCAACACCCTTGTGACTCACATCAGGATATGGTAGCGTCTGTGTAGATATAGCTGGCGTACCTAATGATGTAATCTTCGTATAGGCAGTACTGTATAAGTTCATCTTATATGAATCAATATGCACATCACCGAATAGGGCTTGTTGATAGATTCCTCCAAAGTTTAATGCAGTACCGGCTTTCATCTTGACGTTAGCATTAGCGGCTAGGTTAATATCATCTGCTGTAGCGAATACGCCTACCTTACCACCAGAGATGTTCGTAGCTGTACCCGCATTGATGTTAGCAACACCACGGGCTGTCAAGTTAAAGTTCTCACACTCTATGTCTAAGTCTCCATTGATATAGACCTTACCTGATCCTCGTTCTACTTTAAGCGCCCAGTCACCCCCGACATTCGTATGCATATCTTTGTCAGTACGGTTCATTGTAAAGCCTTCGGAACTATTATATGTATCACCAAAAGACTTGACAAACACGGTGCCTTGTGAGTCAATTTGTACTGCACTGCCACTACTATGAGAGATCAGTATGTAAGTACCCTCGCCATCATCACTATCAGATAGGACAACAAAGTTATTATCGTTCTTACTCGTATAGACTCTATTGTCAAGGTTTCTTTCTGGTGTTATAATAGGTGGCTCAGACCATGTTTCTCCTGTAGCAGACTCTATGTTATTCTTCTTAGAGGCTTGCTGTAGCGTTGCTTGTCCTATCTCAGCATCTTCACCAGAGATCATTCTATGCATAGGTGGCTTACCAAACTTATGTACAGATGCAGTAGGTATCATAGACACTTCATTAGGTGCGCCTGCTTCTGCTGGTAATTGCAAGTTAATGCCTGGTATTCTTCCTAGTATCATAGGGTGTTGTGCATCAACTCCGTCCATAAAGAATCCAAACACCCATTCACCTACATCAGGTATACTAGAAGATGCTCCATATGAGCCGTCAATAACTATCGCCCATGGTAGATCACTCGTAGAGACTTCATTCTTGTCTTCATTGTGGATACCAAACGCTCGTACTTTCACACGACCATCATTGGCACCATCTTCTCTGTACTCTACGACTCCCACGAACCATAGTAAATTGTTAAAGCCTGCACTCATCCTATTACTCCATCTATAAGTTGGTCAACTATGCTATCGGCAGTAGAAGGCAAGAACGATCTGTCAAAGTCCTTTGTGAGTCCTCCTTTAGTCATCAGTACAGACTGCGTATAGTTGTCTTCCATATGCTGGTTCACTATGTCTGTGATCATGTAATAGCCGTCTCTTTCTTTGTCTGTGACTGGATTCTTACCTACTTCATTACGGGTCACCATTACAAATATAACCATTCCGGGAACTAGCTTGATTCGACCACTTAAAATACAATTAATTGTGTACTTGCTCATATGAGAATTAAATACTCTACCATTATTCAAAACCTCTGTGTAAAATGGATAATAACGATTGTCTCGCTCTATCTGTCCAGGTGTATTATAGTCTTTAATCACATAGTCTTCTCTTATACTAGGCATATTGTCATTAATAAAGCTTGCACTGTGATTGATCTTTAGTTTACCTAATGGATTCTTATCTAAATGATCTCTATAGTCATATGATAGTCTACTTGTTGTTCTATTAAGAATGTCTATCTCTAGTATAGAACGTTTGAATGTTCCTGCCTTGACTTCATCTATTGTATTAGTAGGTGAGCCATAGCTTATATTGCTTACTGTCTGTTGTGCCACTAGCTGACCATCAGGTGTGTTATCGTCTGTCACCTTATTAGTATAGAACATTAGATTATTATCTTCCAGACCTTTCTTTGTCATGTGTTGCTCTTCATATTTCTTGTGAAGATACTCGGGTGTACAGAAGAAATAGCTATCTCGTGTTTCAAAGAACTTATAATTGCTTGTAGAATTTTCACCGCCGTAGGCTCTTCTGGCGAGGAAAAGCATAGCATCGTGGGGAGAGAGTTTAGGGATGATCAGCGTGTGATTACCTATGGTATCTTCTACCTCTATTGGCTTATTAGGTATACCTGTGATGTTTGAACTGTCGATAAAGTATTCATTGTATAAAGCTTTAACCATCTCTGATATAGTTACATTGCGATATGCCTTTGCGACTTCTTTTCTAGATGCTACAACGTTCTCGACTGTCGTGAAGTCTAGCTTATATGATAGTACGTTATCGCTTGCATCAGTTGCAGGTGATAATGCTCTTAGACCAAAGCAAAAAAATTCTTTTGTCGCTGTCTCACCATAGAAATCAGTGTATTTAATAGTAATGATCTCTTCACCAATAATAGGTAACTTACGTATAATACCTTCTGCATCTAATATAGTAGCAGAACCCATCACATTAGGTGTATCCATGCTTTCACTTAATTGCCAGTCACCAACGAGTTGTTTCATCTCAACGCCAGAAGCTGAACCAGGGGCTACACTCTGAGGGCGTATCCTAAAACTTATGAGTTCATAGAAGCCTGACTCTGTTGCACTTGCTGTTTTATTGCCCATTTAAACTCTTCTCTAACAACTCACTGATTTGACCCATATAGTTCTTATTAAATAGGGTAATTTGTCTACGGTTTTCATTTAAAGTAAACTCGTAATCATACATGCGAACAGGTATCCACTCAGCACTCGGATTGGCTGTGTACGTAGCGTGATTAATCTTGACATCACTTACGAACTTACTCTTATAATGTTTAATATTATTAGTGATAGCTGTGTTTTGTGCCCATACTATTACTGCATCACCTGTTGTGCCTGATGCTGTTGCGTATTGCTTCTTAATATATGCGTCAAGATTGCCGGAAGACTTAGGCCATTGTGTGTATGGATCAATAATATTATTAGCTAATAGTACTAACCATGCTAACTCAGCATCATCGTAGTAAAGAAATGCTACGTCTTCTGGTCTCATGCCTTCTTCTACTGTATAAGGAAGATATTGATAGGCTGATATTGATTTACTAATCTTTGGTCGTCTAGTGATATCTAGCGTAGTCACGCCATTTCTTTTTACTAGTGGGAATTTACTGAAATAACTCATTATGCTGGTCCTCCTAGCGAATCTTTGCCGTCTTGGTTTGTTCCACCATCTGCATTGGGGTCAACCTCACCGGCACCATCGGCATCTACTACTATTTGCTTTGGCACATAATCTGATTTGGTGTGTATAGATGCCTCTGTCATAGTCATCGTTAATCGAACAGCACTTGGCTTACCACCTCTATTTAATGCTATACCGTTAGGAGTATAATCAACATTAAACTGACTGATCATAGCAGTCTTCATCTGGAAGAAGTACCTGCTGTCAATACCATGAAAGAAGCAATCTACCATAGATGGATATCTTAATAGACCACGCTCGAATGTGTCACCTACATTACCAACTCCTAATCCAGAAACTTCTGGTGTTATATGGTGCTGAATAATTTCTATTATTTGTCTTAATGTCTCTGCTTCCTGTGGGGTATCTGGTGATAATAGCCATTCGAATGAGTGTGTCTTAAGATCAACACCACTGAATACTAATGTTGCGAATGGATTTACAGCAGTACCTACTCCAGCTCCTAAACCTTTTGTAATATCAGGTGCAATAGCGCCTAGACCTGCACGTGCCATGAATAATGCGATATCAGATGCAGTACCGACCGCATTTGACATTGAGTCCATTGAGGATATCGCACTATCATTAACTTGCGAAACTGATGAGTCGAACATCTTCTTCATTTTTTCGCCTAGATCATTAGCACCTTTTAGCTCGGCAACGCCTTTAGAACTCCCAGCCGCTAATGATCCAGTTATTCCTAGTTCGTCTGCACCTACTTTTATATTTAAATTATCTTGTAGCGTCTTTGGTAGAGGTAATACTATACTGCTCTGAGACATCAGTGAAGCATGAGATGAATTTCCATACGTGTATTCTTTAAAGTTAAATATCATAGCATGATGACCAATTGTATGCGGAAAAGTCAGCGGTGAGTTATTCCGTTTACTCGCCCGTTGTGCAATCACTGTGGATGCTGGTGTAATTTTTCCGGTGTTGGATGACATGGTTTTGAACCTTTATAAATATTAAGTTAGACAACTACAATTATTTATATGAGTTGAGTTAGAGGAGATTTGACAATTGGCATTTAAAACACACAAGGGAAAGTTTAATCCCCTTAATCCTCAGAAGTATATAGGTGATCCTACTGGTATCATTTACAGAAGTGGGTGGGAATTTAAACTAATGCGATATCTTGACAAGCATCCGCACGTATTACGTTGGTCAAGCGAAGAAGTTGTCATACCATACAAGAGTCCTATCGATGGGAAATGGCACAGATACTTTCCAGACTTCTATGTGGAACAGATAAATAGAAGTAAGAGAAAAGAAAAGGTGCTGATTGAAGTCAAACCTAAGTATCAGACCATGCCACCAGTGGTCAAGACAGGCAAGAGAAATCAGACCAAACGGTATATAAATGAAGTTAAGACTTGGGGCGTTAATCAAGCGAAGTGGGCAGCCGCGGCAGAGTTCTGCAAAGACAACGGCCTCGTTTGGCAGATAATGCACGAAGATCACTTAGGGATAAAATAGAATGAGCAATGTAATTAAGTTTCCTGATACCTTTGTTGGCAGTATAACAGACATTAGCGAAATTGACAAGCAGTATCTAGTTATAGAGAAGCAGTCACAAGAGATTGAAAAACAAAAAAAACTAATTAAAGAAATGGGAAATAAAAATGTACGAGTATAAAGTAAAAGTAGTAAGAGTGATAGACGGCGATACAGTAGATGTTGACATCGATTTAGGCTTTGGCATTTGGCTGAGAAAAGAGCGTGTTAGAATTATGGGCATCGATACTCCTGAGTCACGTACACGTGATAAAGTCGAGAAGAAATTCGGTCTAGCATCTAAAGCCAAGCTAAAGCAACTATTAAAAGATGGAGCTATTCTTAAGACTCAAGTGTCTAAGAAGGGTGAAGACATGAAAGGTAAATTTGGTCGTATTCTAGGTGATTTTATTCTAGACGATGGTCGTAAAGTGACAGAGGTTCTCATTGATGAGGGTCATGCTGTTGCATATTTTGGCGGTAGTAAAGATGATGTCGATGCGGCTCATTTAATTAATCGTGATAGACTTATATCTGAAGGTGTAGTAATAATCTAATGGCCGCAATTCTTTTTGACGAACTTTTAACTAAAGGGGTGAGAGCAGGACAGATTCCTGCTCGTACTCAAGCCGCTCGTGAGTGGTATCGTAATAATGCAAGAGATTATAAGCGAATTAGTGATGCTAAATTAATGAAGGGTGACACTAGTCGCCTTACTGCACAGCCTCTCGTCGGACAGATGTACATGTATTACTATGATGCAAAACATAAAGCAACACTACCATATTTCGATAGATTTCCATTAGTATTTCCCTTTAAGAAAGTTAAGGGTGGTTTCTATGGACTTAATATGCACTATCTTCCACTACCACTGCGTGCCAAATTAATGGACGCACTGTACGACACAGCATCTAACTCTCGATTTGATGAGTCAACCAGACTTAAGATGAGTTATAAGATGTTAGAGAGTGCGTCTAAATTCAAACATTTTAAACCATGTATCAAGCGGTATCTCACTTCACAACTTAGAAGTAAGTTCATGTATATCTATCCATCCGAATGGGATATGGCATTGTTCTTACCATTAGAGAGATTCCAAGGTGCATCGAAGACCCAAGTTTGGGCAGACTCTAAGAAAAAAATAGGATAAAGTAATGTCATTTAATATTTCAGAATTCAGTTCAGCACTCGGTAAACACGGAGTAGCTAGAGACAACCTATTTATGGTGAACGTTACTCCACCTAAGGCTCTTAGGAACAATGGAGAAGATGACTCTATTATTCCTGATCTACGATTCTTTTGTCGTAGTGTTACTTTACCAGAATTTGATATCCAGACCACTGACTACCAGACACAAGCATTTGGCGCAATAACTAGACGTCCTCAGTCAATGACATTCCCAGTTTTGCCTACAGTATTTATGGTAGACAGTAACTTTGGTGTTATGAAATTCTTTCACAGATGGACTCAGTTGATGGTCAATTATGATACATCTGCTGGAATACTGGCAGAAGTTGATGGATCTTTACCATATGAGATGGGATATAAAAACGAATATGCTTCGACTGTAGAGGTTATTGTATATTCATACGCATCAGAGAGTATCACATACACATATAAATTTAGTGGTGCTTATCCTATTCAAGTAGGAAACGTGACTGAAGCATGGGGTCAGGCAGGTGATGTTATGACACTGCCAGTAGGATTCACATATGATGAGATGCAAGTAACAGGTGCTGATTCAGGATCTGTAGTAGACGGAAGAGGTGGAGCTAATGGATTATTGAGTTATTTGTCTTCGATAAATACATTTACACAAGCGATTAAAGGACTGAAGCGACCTAGAAGTATTCAAGATGCCATTAACCAGGTAACGAATGTTTCTACAATTTTGAAATCATTTTAATATTATTATACAATAGGAGTATAGAACATGGGATTACCAAAAATCGACCAACCATTATTTGAGTTGGTCATACCGTCTACGGGCAAAAAAGTATCATATAGACCGTTCACGGTTAAAGAAGAGAAGATTCTATTGATTGCACAAGAATCTAAAGAGATGGATCAGATCATTCTTGCAATTAAGCAGATAATCAACAACTGTTTAGTTGACGTAGATGTTGATACATTAGCGACATTTGACTTAGAATACATTATAATCAATATTCGTGGCAAGTCCGTGAATAACGAGATGACTTTTAATATTACTGACCCAGATACCGAAGAGGATATTGAGTTAGCAATGGACGTTAATGATATTGAGGTGGTATTCGATGATAAACACAATAAGAAAATCGAACTCAACGACCAATTCTATATCATGATGCGATACCCGTCTATTAATGAAGTTAAAGACTTACAACCAAAAGCTGAAGCAAGTTCAGCAGAAGCTACTTTCGCAATAATGATGTCATGCATCGATACGACAGTGGACAGCAGAACTGATGAAGTACTTAAGTTGTCAGATTTTACACCGGAAGAGGTTAATGAATTCGTAGAAGGCTTTACATCTGCAACTATGGCATCAATTCAAGAATTTTTTGAAACTATGCCTAAGATGAAGTACAGCATACCATATAAAGATAGTACTGGTAAAGATAAGTCATTTACCGTGGAGGGTATGGAGAGTTTTTTTACGTAATGTTGAGTCATAACAATCTTATGATTTACTACAAAAACGTCTTCGCATTGGCTCAACATTATAAATATCAGATAGGCGAAATAGAAAGCTTAATACCGTATGAACGTGATCTTTACTTAGATATGTTACTTGATTTTATTGAAACGACTAAACAACAACAAAGCTAGGAGAAAGACATGGCTAAAAAACTACCAGCAAACAGCATGTTAAATGATGCTGATCTAGACGGTGATGGAATCGTATCAAACGAAGAGCTATCTAGGCACGAACGAATGATACAAATCGAAAATGCTGATAAGCGTGAAGATGCACAGCGTAACATGGCTTGGTTTGCACTATTCGGCATGCTATTATACCCGTTTGCGGTCGTTCTTGCTGTTCTTATGGGATTAGATCAAGCGTCTAAGACATTAGGCGATATCGCACCAACATATTTTGTATCAGTAGCGGCTATCGTTGCGGCATTTTACACAACTCAAGCTTATTCAAATAAGTCATAATAGGATATACCAATGGCCAGTAGCATTACTCAAGTAGATATCACATCTAAGTCAAGCATGGAACTTTCTGATGATTTGATGAAGATGATGTCTCCTGCATTAGATGCAATTAGGTCCTCACTTCGAGATCAGACTAAGATTATGAGCGATACGTTCAATCTTGGAATAGAGAATGCTCGTAAGGCTGGTCTAAAAGCCAATCTCGCACAGTCTAAGCCTGCGGAAGCGAGTGATAAGATCACAGCAAGTGTCGCCCCAAGTGGTGGTGGTGATGGTGGTGATGGTGGATCTGGCGGCATGAGTATGTCAATGCTTGGTTTAGGATCTGGAATTGTAGCAGTTGCCGCATCTCTTACAGGATTTGATGCTGCCATTAAAGCTATGGCATTACCAGGAAAGTTCAAGACCTTCAACACGAACTGGACGAAGTTTACTGATGAGATTGTCTACATGGGCATTCGCATTGAAGAGTTTGCTAAAAAGGTTAAAGCTTTTAAGCCTAAACTTCCAAGACTACCAACGATAAGCTTTTTAGATGCGGATGGAAAAGCATTCGACTTTGGTAAGGTTTGGGGTGAGACTAAATTAGCAGGCAGATTGGGTGATATTAGTCGCAGTGTTAATGGCTTCTTTGATAGGATTAAA
>ENA-OSJC01000341-OSJC01000341.1-marine-metagenome-genome-assembly--contig:-NODE-341-length-47094-cov-10.347832_pt1 | contig 47094 bp, 43 predicted proteins | sample MGYA00237885_ERZ534234 | MGnify/ENA primary metagenome ERZ534234 (study PRJEB26413, sample SAMN06343907) | marine metagenome | isolation source: coastal waters | place: Atlantic Ocean: West Antarctic... | reverse complement strand
AAGCTGAAGCAATTGGAGCATTACCAGTTGATAAAGCTGAAGCAATTGGAGCATTACCAGTTGATAAAGCTGAAGCAATTGGACCTTCCGTTGATGGTTGGTGATGTTGTAAGAGATGGAAAATCATATTCGATTGTATATATGAATATGCCATATTTATTGCTTCTTTTTTACCCACTGTTTCTTCAAACTTGTCTAACATATCATCATATATCACTGCTGCATCCTTAAATTGCGTGTATATGTCCTGGGCGATGGTATCGTCTTTAAGTGATGAAAGAAGCATTATTCTCTCCACTGCAGTTGAAGTAGCTTTCATCCAATTTGCCAAGGCGTCATTATAGAATAGTGGCATTGATAAATACTTATTTGCATCTTCCACTATTTCTTTAACCACAACTGGAGCAATAGAAGGGAACATCTCCACTACTTCCTCTGGGGTTATTACTAAACCGAGGGCAGAAGCAATTGATGAATTACTAGTTGATGAAGCTAATGATGAAGCATTTAAACTTGGAGATATCGTTAATTGCTCCTGCCATCGGTTTTGGTAATCTTGTAAGGTATCGAAAATATCTTTCGATACTATATATGAATATGCCATACGTATTGCTTCTTCTTCACTCACTGTTATATATGCCTGATTCATATTTTTAAACTTGCCTAACATATTATCATATTTCACTTTTGCAGCCTTAAATTGCGTGTATATGTTCCGAGCCCCGAGGTCGTCTTTAAATGATGCTTCTTTCATTATTCTCTCCACTGTATCTGAATGATCTCTCATCCATTTTGCCAAGTAGCCAGCATAGAGTACTGGCTTTCTAAAAAACTCATTTGCAGCCTCCATTACTTCATCAAACACCTCTTCATCCATAGGAGGTAACATCTTCTCTACTGCGTCCTCGGTTATTACTAAACCGAGGGCAGGATCAAATGATGAATCAAATGATGAAGCAGTTGATGAAGCATTACCAGTTGATAAAGCTGAAGCAATTGGAGCATTACCAGTTGATAAAGCTGAAGCAATTGGAGCATTACCAGTTGATAAAGCTGAAGCAATTGATGAACTTTCCGTATTATCTGGGATTGTATTTTCTAACTCACGGAACATAGTTATCGATACTATATATGAATGTGCCAAGTTTATTGCTTCATTTATACCCTTTACAAGCTGAAACTTCTTTAACTCCTGATTAAATTGTCTAATTGTCTTCTTAAATCTATCGAATCGCGACATCATGTCGCGATTGCCTAGAGAGTTTGGTCTCCCCATTATTCTATCCGCCCTCCTTAAAGCCGTCGACATCGACTCGGTAAGCTTTTTTTTGGAAGTCCGATCTGTAATTAACGCCTGTGCAATTGCCACTATATCATTAAGCACAACTGGATCCACAAGAGGTAATATGTTCTTTACGTGATCGATGGTTATTTCGATTCCTAAATTGGCATTGGAGCCGGCAGGCAGAGACCTAACCGAATATTCCTTACGACCAATAGTATATACTGGTCCATCATCGGCCACTGGAGGTGCTGATACTATTAATGTAGTATTCGGTTCATTTACACCTTGCTTCTTAACTCTAACTACAACTTGGTCTCCTCCATATTGGTTTATTTTCTTAAGTAATTTTTTAAATTTTTTTATTTCGTTTGGAGTAGCATTTTCAATAAAGTTATGCATTTTAATTTTTCTAGTAATCATTATAATAATTAATAATATAATAAATTTATTATTAATTTATATTTTCAATTTTAAAAAATGATATTTAAATACAAATTATTATAATTATATGTAAAATGTATTTAATTATAGTCGAATCTCCTGCCAAAGGAAATAAAATTCAAAAAATATTAGATGATTCTTATGAAAAAGGTTTATATTGTGTCATTGCTTCATATGGTCACATTAGATCATTAAAATGTAATAATAGTTCTATTAATGTTAGTGATTGGGAAATGAAATTTGTAAATAACAAGCATAAAATTATAAAACAATTAAAAATATTATCGAAGGAAAAAGAAGTAATATTAGCATCAGATGAAGATAGGGAAGGTGAAGCTATTGCTTGGCATATTAAAGAGATATTAAACTTAAAAAATCCTAAAAGAATAGTATTCCATGAAATCACAAAAAATGCTATATTAAATGCTATTAAGAATCCAATAAGTATTAATATGAATATGGTTAATTCTCAATTAGCTAGACAGACTTTGGATTTTGTTATAGGTGTCGGTGCTATAGATAATAAAAATAATCAATATCCTGGATTGTCTCCATTATTATGGAATAATATCAATGGACCGAGTGGATTATCTGCTGGTAGAGTACAATCACCTCTTATTAAGTTAATATATTCACTGGAAGAAAAAATTGCGAATACTAAAATATCTGATTTCTTTAAAATCGAGGGAAAGTTTGTAAAAGGTAGAATACTACAGGCAAATATTAATAAAAATTTTAATGATGAATCATCTTTAGAAATATTAAAATTATCTATGGAAGCAAGTTTTAAAATTTCTAATATTATTAATACTAGAAGTGAAAGAAAACCAAATCCCCCATATATTACTTCTACTTTACAACAAGATGCTAGTAGAATTGGATTATCTACAAAAGTTATTATGAATATATCTCAAAAATTATATGAGAATGGATATATCACATATCATAGAACAGATTCATTTAATTTATCCAGTGAATTTATTAAAAGTGCTTCTGTATTTATAGATGAAAAATATGGGAAAAAATATATATCTATTAAAAAATATAAAAATAAAGGTGCTTCACAGGAAGCACATGAAGCAATTCGACCAACTAATATTAATAGATTAGTAGTAAAAAAAGAATGGAATAAAGTATATCAATTAATTTGGAAAAGAGTTATATCATCTCAAATGTCAAATCAAATTATAAATAATATTGATGTCTTGATAAAATCAGATAATTATGAAGAAGTATATCATTCGATGGTGACAGAGGAACTATTTCCAGGTTTTAAGATATTATATAGAGAAGAGAAAAATAATAAAACGCTTATAGATTTTTATAAAACTTTAAAAATTGACATGGACTTAAAATATAAAAAAATAGTAGCTATTCAAACAAATTCCACTAAACCTGATTATTATACTGAATCTTCTTTGGTTAAAGTTCTGGAGAAAAAAGGTATAGGTAGACCATCTACTTATGCGACAATGATTGCCAAAGTTCAAGAGAAAGGTTATATTTTAAAAAAAAATATTATAGGTTCTTCTATAGATAGGATAAATTATTTTATACAACCAGGTGATAAAAATATAAATAAAGAAGTAAAAAAACATAAAGAAGTTGATAAAAAAAATAGATTGATGGTTAGTCCATTAGGAAAAAAAATTATTTTATTTTTAGATAATCACTTTAAAGACAATGTGATGAATTATTTATACACTGCTAATATGGAAAAATCACTTGATTTGATAGCAGTAGATGAATTAAAAAAGAATGATTTCTTAAGAAAATGTTTTAAAGAATTTAATAGTATTATAAGTAAACTAAATATGAGTAAACCAGGTAATATTGATAAAGGTCGTTTAATTGGAAATCACCCTGTTAGTAAAGAACCAATTTTTGTTAGAGTTGCAAAATTTGGACCAGTAGCACAAATTGGTGAATATAAAAAAGGTAAAAAACTAAGATATATTAATATTGATAAGGACATAAAATTAGAAGATGTTACATTAGAATATATTTTATCTAAAGAACCCCGTGTAGTAGGAAAATACCACGACAATGATATTCTTCTTAAGGAAGCAAAGTATGGTTTGTGTTTATATTGTGATAGTAAATATTATTCACTAAATGATGATGAAAAAGAAAATCTTGATAAAATTACTGAAGAATCTGCTATTTCTATTATTAGAAGAATTAAAAAATCTAAAAAACCATTAAAAACTTTATTAAATGGGAAAGCCATTATTAAAGAAGGACCATATGGAGTATATTTAAATTATAATAGTAAAAATATTAGTATACCTAAAACTATGTCACTCGAAGATTTAGATGATGATTTTATTAGTAAATTAATTAATAAAATTGAATCCTAAAAATTAATAAAATTGAATCCTAAAAATTAATAAATTTCTATATAGGGTATAGTGTTAATAACGAATTTATATTATTGAATTTTTAAAATTCCATTATCTTTTACATATAGAACAATAAATACTATTAGTATTTATAATTTATACCAATAAATAAATTTTTATTTAAAAATAATGATATACTTAGATATATAAAATGCCTTATGGGGAAATGCAATTAATAGCGTATGGTTCTCAGGACTTATACTTAACTGGTAATCCATCGATTACTTTTTTCAAAGCAGCTTATAAAAGATATACAAATTTTGCAACTGAGCACATTGATAAGCAATTTCAAACATCTCCTAGTTTTCAGACTACATCCAATACAATTGCTAAATGTAAGATTGATAGAAATGGTGATCTCATAGGTGATATATATTTAGTTTATGATTTACCTAATATATATTCAAATGAAAGAGAATCTTTTAGATGGATTAAAAACATAGGAGAAAATCTAATATATAAAGCATCGTTATATATAGATGGCTTACTAGTTGATGAGCAATATGGTATATGGATGAATATATGGAATGAACTTATATTATCTCCGGGTAAAAGAAATTCATATGATAAAATCATTGGAAATATTAGTACATTAAATAATCCAGCTGATTATTATGGTAATATAAGTGATGGATCAGATAATCCAAGTATTAATGCTTATAGATTATATATTCCATTACCATTTTGGTTTTGTAATAATCCTGGATTGGCTATACCACTAATTTCTTTACAATATAATGAGTTATTTATTCATATTGAGTTTAATCCATTAAATTATTTATTTACTGTAGGTGGTAGTGATCCATTATCACCTAGTGGTATATTTGATATAGATTATATAAATAATTTTATTATAGGTAAAGAGGACAAAAAAAACGCTTCCGAACTCAGGACGGAATTATTAAATACTAATTCAGATTCTAATTTATTTTGGAAATTTGTCACAGGAGGTCTAGATAATATAGGAAATTTAAAATGGAGTATGAATACATACTTAGATGTTAATTATATTTATTTAGGTAGTGATGAAAGAAGGAAATTTGCTCAAGTAAGCCAAGAATATTTAATCACACAATTACAAACAGAAAGATTTTTATTAAATAATATAGACAATGGATTAAAAGGTTCTAATAATATATTAAATTTAAATTTAAATCAACCAGTCAAAGAAATAATTTGGATATTAAGAAAAAATGATGTAGATAAAAGAAATCAGTGGAATAATTATACAACATCTTTATATGATTATGACTTTAATACTAATAAATTAAGTTTTGCTTCTACGTTTTCTTCGAATAATATTCGAACAGAAGCACCTATAAATGACAATAATTATACACCAAATTATTATAAAAGTTTATATACTTCTAAATATTTAACTAAGCCATTTTTTGATTCATCCAAGGATTTAAATAATTATTATCAAAAAAATCCGAATACGAGTTTTAATCAAATTAATAATATCATGTATTCAGCTAGATTAATATTCAATGGTAATGAAAGATTTTCAACCAAAGATAACAATTTTTTTAATTATTTACAACCATATAAACACCACACAAATACACCTAGTCCGGGGGTTAATGTATATTCTTTCTCCTTGTATCCCGAAGACCATCAGCCGTCTGGTAGTTGTAATATGTCAAGAATATCAAATGTGCAATTAGATATTGCTATAAGATGGTTACCTAAAATAGACTCTTCCGGTGATGTTATTGTTAATGAAGGATATGAATTATTGCTTTTTGGGACAAATTATAATGTATTGAGAATAATGGGTGGTATGGGAGGATTAGTTTTTGCTAATTAAATATTATTATAATACTTTACTATAAGTAAAGAAATTAGAATCCGTTTTAATTAAAAATAATTTTAATTTTTCAGGACATATTGTTTTTATTTTAAAAGACTCAATATATATTAGTTTCATTTTTACATTTGGTTTATATGGTGATAAATAATTAGGGTGTTTATCCTTGACCATTATTTATAAAAGTAATTATTAAGATATTATATTCATTTTTTATAAATATTTTTATTATTTGTATTCCATTCGAATTTCAGTGTGATTGGTAGATTATGTAAATCTATTATATGATACTTTTTATTTAAGACTTCATTTTCATGTTCAAATCCAATTAGATAATGATATCCATCACTTTTTATCTTTGATAAGGGTGGACTTAAGTAAAATGTTCTATTAGTATCCTTTATGTTATTTTTATTAAGTAGTTTTAATTCAATATAAACAATTTCATTATTAAAAGTGAATGCTTTGTCTGGGTAACCATAACCCTTTAATTTAATTTGCTTATAATTAGGAAACGCTTTTTCTAAGGCATTGCCTTTTTCATTGATTCTTCTCTTCTTATTCATATGAACAGGTGCGTCTTTTAATATATTAGGTATTATATTATCATTAATAAAATTTTGTATCAATGGATTACCCTTCAATACATTAAATTGTGTAATATTTTTGACAACTTGGTGTAAAGGACAAATTAATTTAAACATCTAGTATAATTTATAATAATTTATTTTCTTTTGGAGAAAATCATTAAAAAAATAATTAAAAAAATACTTATTCCTATAACAGATAATTTATTTTCTTTTATATACACTTCTATATTTTTTATAATATTATTATTTACTTTACTTGTAATATCTTTTTTATTAATTATTTTATTTGGAATATTATTTATAATATCATCTTTTTTATTTATAATATCATCTTTTTTATTAATTAAGTTATCTATAGATGTTTCATTGTCATTTAACAATGGTTTAAAATTTTCTTTGATGTTATTAGAATCTAAGTCAAAGTAATTTATTTTTGTTTCTTTTTCTATATCGATTTCTGTTTTATTAATTTCTATTTCTTTTTTTATATTTGGATCAGGTGGAAAGAAATTTACATTTTTAGGTGAGGTATCTGATAACATTGTCATTTCAAATATAAAGTAATTATCTTTACCATTGGATTCGTATACAAATCCTTTATCATCGTATAATGTTATAGTAAATTTAGTAAATTCCATGGGTGTAAAATAATTATATGGTAATTGCTCTAATGTTCTAAAATATTCATCTGTACCAAATACACCTCTAAATGGTATTCTTTTAAATTTAAATTTATTTATGTCTCTTTCAATCATTAATTTATTTGTAATATCTGGAATTTCTTCAATCCCGATATCAATAAATTTAGTTGTATCTAAATTTATCACATTTGGTAATTCTTTACCATCACCAGGTGATATTAATAAGTCTTCTTTATTAGAACCAATTACTTCAATTGGACTACAAGAAGAATTATCACCTGTTTCAAATAAAATAGTTATTTCAGATGGAACTTTAATTGTTAATTTATTTGTGTTATCATTAAATATTATATCAGTTATAAATGTAGTTAATTGAGTTTTTAAATATGTAGCAAAATCTTCACCTCTGGACGATGTAGTAGTCTTTATAGGATTAAATTTATTTAATTTGATAGATGTTATAACTCCATTTTGCATGATATCAATATATTTATTATTATCGTTTATTAAATATTGTGAATTTGGAATCATTGCTTCAATAATTCTAATTGAATTAACATTTTTTAATCTATTATTATTATCAAGATTAATCATATATTTATTTGGGTCTTGATAAATTTTCTTATTTCTTTGACGAGAATCAATAGTCATATGTAATTTTTTTAATCTTTTATCTATATTATTTTGATAAGAACCTACATTATTCATTATAAATTAGAATCATAAATTAATTTTTTCTTTTAAATTATTAACTTCATTTTTTAATTCTTTAATACAATTTAATAAAACAACAGTGAATTGCATATAATTAACAGACTTAATACCATCTAAATTTGTAGATACTAATTCAGGATATTCTTTCTCAACCTCTTGTGCAATTAAACCTATATCCATACGATTACTATCCTTTAGATTATATTTATAAGCATTAATGTTATCAATTTTATCTAATGATTTAGGCAATTCTTTAATATTTTCCTTCATATTTTTATCAGATAACATTTCTATTCTAGATGAAACTTTTAAGGTATTATTATGATAATATATTTTATCTGAAAAATAATCTACTTCGCTAATGTTTTCATTATCTCCTTCTTCGTAATGTAAAAAATAATAATTTTTATTAATATCGCCATCATTATCATAATTTTTATTATTTAATTTTAATTGTGCATTTACAATTTTATTATTAATTTTAAGATTATTATTACTCACATCTAATGATAAATAATAATCAACAGAGTTTATATTAAAATATAAAGAATCATAAATATATAATTTTTTAATATTAAAAAAATCATAAATTTGATAACTAAACTGATTTTTTATTAAATCAATGTCATTAATTATAATTTGATTATTATCTATTTCGAGCTTGTGATTATTTATAGTTAAATAAGAAGATAAATTAATTGTTGATAAAGATTGGTCTGAAAAATTATCATTAGTTAATAGTTTTTCATCAATATATATATCTCCATCTTTAATATTAAATTTATATCCATTTATAATAAGATCTCCATTTTTTAATTTTAATGGTAAAGAAGTTCTATGGGACCTTTTATTACTACTAATCCGACCTGTTGGCATTATTAAAACTATTAATATTTATTATAAATTTATATAGTTAATTAAACGATTTAAATATATATATAAAATAATATAATGGATAATATTGGATTTTATAAATTCAATAAAAATAAAATATTTAAAAAATTACATATTTCAATTGATTCTAGGGAAAGGGATAAGAAAATTTATCCTGATCCTAATAATTATAAAATTAATTTAAATAATGATGGTAAAATTAAATATGTTAATTCAATTAGATTACTAGAAGCATTTATACCTCACTCTGAATACACATTTAATGATAATAATAATAAAATAGAAGTTATGGATGATACTGGAAATATAAAAATATATACAATTAAAAAACAATATATTAATTTTATAGACATTGAAAATGATTTACCTAATGTAATAAATAATTCTAAAAGCGAATTAGATGAACCATTAAGTGATATTATTAATTGTAAGTATATAATTGATACTGAAAAAGTAACTTTAACATCATCTAAAAGTGATAGAACATATACATTATTATTTGAAACAGGAAACTGTTTTAATAAATCACCTATTGATATTTTAGGATTTGATAAAAAGGATTATCTAGTATCTTATCATGATTTAGTTGGTGAATATATAGTTAATATTCATCATACTAATTATGTTGATTTAGTAATAGATGAAATACCTAAAATTTCAAATAAATTAATGATAAAGAAAAACTTAAATACTTATGTTTTTAAAAGAATTCCAATGATAGCAAATTATGGAGAACATAATCATTATTTTGCTCCTGAAGATTCAACATATAATTATTTTAACCCCATAGAATTTTCTATGTTTAGTATTCAATTTTTTAACGACAAAGGATTACAATATAATACCAATGGTGATAATAATTATTTAATTTTTGAATTAACTATGTTAACAGATGAATCATCTGAAAATATTAATTTTCTTTCTTCATCACTAAAACCTCTAGATAATAATATTATTAATTCTAATAGCATAAATATTATTGAATCTAATAAATTAACAGATAAATCAACTAATATAAATAATATAAATAATATAGAAAACTCTGTTATTGAAGAATATACAATACAAGAACCAGATATTGAAGAAAATGTAAAATCAAATATTGAAATATTTGAAAATAAAGAAAAAGATATTTATGATGAATTAAAAGATTTATTCATTGAAAATAAAATTACTATTATTAGTATTATTGGTTTTATTATTATATTTTTATTTATTTTTAGCAGGAAAAAATAATTTATGCTTTTAATACAGCTAACTCATTCTGTAAACTATCAACTTTCCCTGACAATTCTTTAACTGCCTCTATTAATAAAGGTACTAGTCTAGGGTAATCCACACGTAAATGATTTTCTCCTTCTACAACTGCCCTTGGATATACTTCTCTAACTTCTTGTGCGATTACACCTACATCTTCTTTATTACTTGATTTCCATTTGAAATCATAACCACCCAATTTATTAAGTCTTTCTAATGGGTCTACTAAATTTGTGATATCTTTCTTTAAATTTCTATCTGATGCTGCTGAAATATTAGAATGATAATGGAGACTATCAGCATGAATATCTTTAGTTACTCCAACACCCCCTGTTATTGTCAAAGAACCTGTTGTCCTACTAGTCGATTGAGTTGTATCTGATAGTGAACATGTTCCAAATTTAACACCTCCTACTGTCCCACTATGTGCAGAGCTTGTATCAGTAGCATCTGGAATAAATGTAAATTTATTATCACCTTGGTCCATTCCAAAGAATCCAATTTTAGGTATAACGCCATGGTGAAATTGAATTCCTCTATCTTTGCTATCATCAGATGCTTCACCTAATGCCATTACAGGATCCTTAATTGTCTTTACTGTTGAGTTGATAGTGGTAGTTGTTCCATTAACTGTTAAATTACCTGTTAATATCATATTACCCCCTATATTTAGATTTTCACTTATACCCATACCACCTGCTAATGTAAGAGCACCATTCCCAATCCCTGTAGATGTTGTGTTATTTGTTAAAGATACAACTCCTGAAGCACCTATACTTGTGACATCACTCAAAGCACCATTTGATAATGATGCTGTTCCATCTGTAATAGTACCTCCTTGAACTGTCATCATTGCAGTAACACTAGTAGCACCCGATAATGCTCCTCCTGACAACGATGCTGTTCCATCTGTAATTGTACCACCTTGAACATTACCTGATGCTGTTACACTAATAGCACCTGTCAACGCTCCCGTTGATAATGACGCTGTTCCATCAGTTAACGAACCACCAGTGATGGCACCGGTAGCATTAACTGTTGTCGCACCTGCGACAGCACCTGTGTTTGTAATTCCTCCATTCGTATTATTTAATGATTTTACTACTGTATCTCCATCTGCATCCACTGTAAAGCCTGTCATTGTAATTGTTCCTATTGTTAAATCCCCTGTTCCATCGATACTAGTAGCACCTGATAATGCTCCACTGATTAATGATGCTGTTCCATCTGTGATAGTTCCACTTGCTGTTAAATCTGTTGTTGTGATTAGAGTTTGTCCGATTGATACAGTTACCATTTATATTATAATGATATATTTTATTTTAAGAATAATTTAAGATTTATTTTTAGTCCATTTACTAGAACCATCATCTATGGAAAATAAATAAATAGAATTATCATCATTAGGTCCCATGTTAATTTTACCGGTATTGTATAATTTTTTTAAAATATTATCAAATATCCAATTTGATGCTATAGAATTATCACCATTATATGTAAAATTTTCCCATAACATATCAGTTAAAACAGAATTATCACATACTAAACACTCTGATTCTAATACATTATCAATAACAGAATCATCTGATATTTTTTTAAGTAAATATCCAGGGGCATCATTTACATTTCTTTGTAATAAAATAGAATAGTAATCAGATTTATATATTATATTTTTACCTTCTTCATATGAATAAGTTGGCATTTTATATTATTATTTAATATATTTATTTTATATGAATGACCCAATAATTCAGATTATGTTAAATAAAAAAAATAAATTTAATCATATATATTTATTAAAAACAGATGTTTTAAATAATGTAATACTCGATTATATTAAAAATCAATCTGTAAATGATGCTGATTACTATTTTAATTTAATTAGAATTTATTATTATAATTATTTAATAACTAAAAGAAAATATGATAATATAGAAATTAAATATAAAAGGGTAAATAAGAAGGAAAAATTTAATAAATCCAGTGAAATTATTAAAAAACACATTGCTGGGAATATTAATAAAAATACTCCTAGTATAAAAAAAGAAAATATCTATGATGAAAAATATTATACGAATTATATAAATTTTATAAATAATAATAAAATTGAATATAAATCTAAATTAATGAATAAATTATTTAGATTTATAGTAAAAAAAACACATCGTGATAAAACAGATAATTTAGTATTAAATAATATTTTTTTACATACTATTCGGAATTATGAAGAAAATAATATTTCTATATTATTTTTAATAGCATATTCATTAAATTATAAGATTGAAGAATTACTAGATGAAGATAAATATTTATTGAATAAAAATATAACTAAAATTATTTTAATTACGAAGCAATTTTTGTACATTATCTAATCTATTTATAAAATTTCTTCGTCTTCTAAAATTTCATTCACTTCGTCTTGCAGGTTCATTAGCATTCCCATTCTGATTTGGTGCGCGATGTCTTGTTCACGCAACATGCGATTTATATGATTATCAACGCAAGATTCTGGTTCTGGTTCTGGTCCTGGTTCATGTATTTGAGGCTTTTTGAAGAGTCGACATTCTTCAACCAAACGGCCCATATCATTTCGCAGAATAACACCATCCAGCAATGTTGCGTCTATCATTCTCTGAGCAAGTGGTTCCACTTGTTCCGATGGCATTCCCCTTAAAAGGGCAGCAATCTTGAGTGATTTTTTGTCTGAAGACATCGTTCTCATTCCCTCTTCTGTAAGATAATATACAGAATGTGATTCATGCTTTTCATTCACCAGACAGTCTCTCACACACTTATGTGCTCTTTTGTCTGCAGACATGTTTGTACCGATGTCTTCAAGCAAATCCATCTTATAACTTTTTTTACAGACATGGCAAAAAACTTCTCGGCATACTCGACACACTATAGCACAACAGCCAGTAAAGTCGTATACTCGACCACAGCATGGAGTTTGGTCGTTCAAATGATTTAAAGCTATTTCATATGATTTATCAATATCTGATTGCTTCGCTAGTTTGCACTCGTAATCATTAATCACCTTAGCACATATCTTCTCATTGACCCTGCGGTGAAACGGATCTATCTCGCCTGGACATAATTCATAGACCAGAGAAAAAGGTATCATATCGTTCGAAGATGGGAAACAAATATTCTCTTCGGATTTTACGACTAGGGCAAAACAATCGAAACATAGGCATCGAACTCCATCATCATTGTTCCCTAGGTTAGTGTATCTAATAGACTTATCTCGTTCTACGTCTTCCATACAACTAACACATTCCTTACAGTCCGGACATTCATCAAAGTCGATGGCATTCTTATTCACATAGTTCGTTAATTTGTCCTTATGATGCATATGATTCTTCAGCATCATCTGATTCTCATCGATAATTCGAGATTGTTGTGATTTCCTGAAATCCTTCAATTCATCACACATTTTTTTTTTTTGAGTGTCATATTCCTCAATCATCGCCTGTATCTTAGCAATCGTTTCTTTTTCAACATCTTCTTTTATTTTCGTCAGTATCTCCTGATTCGCATCTTTAATTCGAGATTTTTGTAATTGCTTGAAATCCTCATACATCTCACAATTTGTGGACTTCTTCTCCCTATAGTCATCAGTAATCGCCTGTATCCTAGCATTCGTTTCTTTTTCAAGCTGTTGTTTCATGAAGAAAATCTTTTGCTCATGATCTTTCAGTCTGATATAATTCATATTCATCTCCTGATTCGCATCGATAATTCGAGATTGTTGTAATTTCTTGAAATCCTTAAATTCATCACCTATTCTTTTTCTTTGAGTGTCATGTTCCTCAGTCCACCACTGTATCTTAGCATTCGTTTCTTTTTCAAGCTGTTGTTTCATGAGGTTAATCTTTGTATCAAACTTAATTTGTTGTTTCATCCGTATTTCTCTATCTTTTAGGAACACCTCTGCGGTTTGCTTACCCAAAGCGAACAACTTTGCGTTTAACTTCCTAGTCCCATCAGCTATGAGTTGCTGAATTCCTCTTTTTACGCATATTAATTCCAGTTTCGCATTGGAAATTTCTTCCCTATTTTCGCATTCTTTACGCAAAAAATCCAGAAATATCTTGTTCAGTTGTTTGACATGAGCAGGATTCCTAATAACACGATCGACGATTTTTTGACAATCGATAATGTCTTGATCATTGGGTTCGGGTCCTGGACCCATACCCGTAGCCATATTTAGGTTAGTCCAATTATTATTTATATGATTTATATAAATAATAGTATCATTTTTTATTATATATGGAATATCAAATGTATCTTTTAATTAATACAACAAATCAGTATACTTATTTAGGAATAAGTTGGCATTTTATATTATTATTTAATATATTTATTGAATAATAATATAACTAAAATTATTTTAATTACGAAGCAATTTTCGTACATTATCTAATCTACGAAAATCCCTTCGTCAATTTCTTCGTCTTGCAGGTCCATTCCCATTGCGAGTTGGTCCTCGATGTCTTGGTCACGCTGCATTCCCATTGCGATTTGGTGCGCGATGTCTTGTTCACGCAACATGCGATTTATATGATTATCGGCGCAAGATTCTGGTTCTGGTCCTGGTTCTGGTTCATGTATTTGAGGCTTTTTGAAGAGTCGACATTCTTCAACCAAACGGCCCATATCATTTCGCAGAATAACACCATCCAGCAATGTTGCGTCTATCATTCTCTGAGCAAGTGGTTCCACTTGTTCCGATGGCATTCCCCTTAAAAGGGCAGCAATCTTGAGTGATTTTTTGTCTGAAGACATCGTTCTCATTCCCTCTTCTGTAAGATAATATACAGAATGTGATTCATGCTTTTCATTCACCAGACAGTCTCTCACACACTTATGTGCTCTTTTGTCTGCAGACATGTTTGTACCGATGTCTTCAAGCAAATCCATCTTATAACTTTTTTTACAGACATGGCAAAAAACTTCTCGGCATACTCGACACACTATAGCACAACAGCCAGTAAAGTCGTATACTCGACCACAGCATGGAGTTTGGTCGTTCAAATGATTTAAAGCTATTTCATATGATTTATCAATATCTGATTGCTTCGCTAGTTTGCACTCGTAATCATTAATCACCTTAGCACATATCTTCTCATTGACCCTGCGGTGAAACGGATCTATCTCGCCTGGACATAATTCATAGACCAGAGAAAAAGGTATCATATCGTTCGAAGATGGGAAACAAATATTCTCTTCGGATTTTACGACTAGGGCAAAACAATCGAAACATAGGCATCGAACTCCATCATCATTGTTCCCTAGGTTAGTGTATCTAATAGACTTATCTCGTTCTACGTCTTCCATACAACTAACACATTCCTTACAGTCCGGACATTCATCAAAGTCGATGGCATTCTTATTCACATAGTTCGTTAATTTGTCCTTATGATGCATATGATTCTTCAGCATCATCCGATTCTCATCGATAATTCGAGATTGTTGTGATTTCCTGAAATCCTTCAATTCATCACACATTTTTTTTCTTTGAGTGTCATATTCCTCAGTCATCGCATGTATCTCAGCAGTCGTCTGTTCTTCAAGCTGTTGTTTCATGAGGTTAATCTTTGCATCAAACTCAATAACAAGTTGATTTTGAATTTCTCTATTTTTTAGGATCTCATCTGCGGTGTGCTGCTGCAACTTAGTCACTTTCTGCTGAAACTCGTTAAGTTTCAACTGAGCCTGTTTATTCCCATCAATTTGGAGTTGGCGAACTGCTTGTTTTAAACATTTAACTTCCATCCGCTTTTTGGACAGTTCTTCATTATTTTTGGCATCTGTACGCAAATAACCCCGACATAGTTTGATCATCTTTTTGACATTACCAGGATGCCTAAGAACACGATCATATATTTCTTGATCATTTGGTTTGCATTCATGACCTGGAGTAACAATGTTACATACCTGACGAAAGCTCGATCTCATCTTTGCGATATCACCATTTGTGTAGTCGTTGTAGACCTGACATAACCTTCTACGCAACTGACGACAAGAACACCTGCATCTGTTAGCAAAGTTTCCTGCGTACACTTTTTGACAAGGGTACTCTTGGAAGTCCCTAATCGTAGTGGGGTTATTTTTAGAATGAGGACAATCCATGCCATTCTCAATGCAATGTGCACAAAAATTGCATGCCTCGGTCTCTTCAAAGATTCTCGACACAATCGATGCGATTTGTTTAGCAGTTAACTCCATAAACATATCGACTATTCCTGTAATCATATCTTTTCGTACAATTTCCATTTCAAGAATACGAAGATTTCCGTATATGAATTTAATATCTACCTTTTTAGGTTCCGGTCCCAGTTCCGGTTCCGGTCCAGGTTCCGGTTCCGGTCCAGGTTCATGGGATGATATCATACTTAAGTTATTTTTCTATTATCTATTACTTAATAAATATGTATCATTTTTTTTAAGAAGAACTTATATCGATGGATATATTTTATAAAAATTATTACGTTTAGAAAATATAAATTTAACCATTGATTTTTTTAAATAATGAAAGATATATTATTAGATTTATTAATAGATTCTAATAACGACATACCAAAAATTATTACTAAAAAAAAATATATTCAAAATATAAATTTACTTTATATTCAAGCAATGAACTATAATCAAAGGGAAAAACACCGGAAGGGTTATATACAAGGAACATGTCAATTTTGTTATAATTTAATAACAATTTCACCACATAGGAAACATAAATATGTATGTAAGTGTAATACTTTAGTATATTTATATAAATAAATTATATAATGCGTTGTATATATAATCTACTAAAAAAAATATTTAATAACGATTATTGTGAATGTACAGAGTGTAAAGATACACCTTATATTATACAACCTGAAAGTATAATATTATCAGATAATCATTATAGCGAGAGTGAATCTATCGTTGTAAATGCGAGTGAAACTGGTTCAATATATAGTGTTGAAAAAGTTGTTTATTCTACGTGGGCAGGTGAATTATAATTAATTTATATATAATTAAAAATTGATTATTAATAAAGAAAATTATAAATTAATAACAAAGATGTTACATTATTTTACACCACATTTATTACTAATATTAATAATTATTATTAGCTATTATGTATTTTTATGTATTGAAAATATATTTGATTTAATATTAGATGAAAGGAACGCAGATATGCTTCGCATCAAAGAATTAAAAAAACAAAGTTTTAATGGTAAAATATACCCATAAAAAAATTATTAAAAAATAAATTAAAAAATAAATTAAAAACTATTGTAAAAGTTAAACGAACTTAACACCTTAGTATATGAACCACCTTGATTTAGGTATGGATGTATTTTTGGTAATCTTTTTTCATCATATGCCTTAAATATCTCAAGTATATAATATAAAAGTACTTCAATATTACAAATATTAAAAATTCTATTAAATTCTATCTCATTACATTCAATATAATTGTCAATTTTAATTATACTAATATTTGGAGATATATCAAACCGTTCGTGAATATTGCTAATAGAATTGTGTATATTACCTTTATCACAATACATTGCCTCGGGTAATTTAACCATAATATTATCTTTTTTATAACTCTTACCACATTTTTCTTCTACATACATATTTTCTCTTAAGTACTCAATATTACATATTTTCTTAGGAATACTTTTTGGAAGAATACCTTCAATTTTATAATGACTATAACCATTTACAAATTGTTCTATAAATTGAACTATTGTGTCATTGTTAATAACATCAATGATCGTCATATTTGGGTTGATTACATCGTCTTGGGTAATGTCTGCTTCTGGTTTGATTACTGCTTCTTGGGTATCATCATCAAACAATTGAGTAATTGTTTTATTAAGTTTGTTAAATTCGTCGATAACATCTTGATGAAGTGATAATAGGTTATTATCTAGAATCTTAATTTTATTATCAATAATAATTACTTTTTTATGGACTCTATTTCTATTGCTATCTGCCACTTTAAGGTGGAGATAAGTGAATCCATAAAAATGTAATATAATTGCAAATAATATAAAATAAACATATTTTGTATTTTTATTAAGTTCATTCTCAACGGGTTGTGCGTGTACAATATTATGCATTTTATGAACTAGTTAAATTCCACCCTTCTATTATATGGTGAGATTTCCTTGGTATTTTATACTTCTTTAAGAAATATGTTTTAAAACCTTCAAAATCATATTTTATTTTAATATCATTTCCTTTAATCCATTCTTTAACATCGGGCCATAGGTCTTGGTGAATATTAAAGTTATGTTTATTTGTTTGTTCTAATTTAACTTGATTAATAAAAAAATCGTTTAATGGGTCATTCATTTGTCGATATTCGTTACCATCGTTAATAATGGCATCGGGTACTTCAAGCTTGACTGAGCAATTTGTATGATATTTATTAAACCAATGAATCAACATTCCCATAAAATAAGGTCCCCATTCTTCAATTTTTTCGGATATACTTAAGTCAATTGCTTGAGTATATGGGTCACTACCATCACATAATTTTTTATTTTTAGAATATTTCATAGGAAAATTAACTATTCTTAATCGTTCATACGTTGCGTGGTCATTTCCAGTTTGTAGCTTTGGAACATCATTACATACTATTAATAATTTATATTGTGGTTTAAATGTTGTTTGGTCTTTATATAATCCTCTACCAGTCATTTTATCTCCTCCTGTTATTTCTTTTAATGTTCCGTTATGTAATCTATCTGTATCGCTTGGTTCACCCATTACAACAAACCTTTGGTTTTTAACATTAACTAAATCTGGAGAAGCATCGCTGGATTTACCTCTACCTTTTACTAAATAAGATATAGACATTGTTCCCGCATATTCCCCGAGTGCTTTTTGCATTAATTCAACTAATTTACTTTTACCATTTCTACCAATACCTTTAAAAACATGTAATGTTTCATCTGTATTAACTCCTTGTATGCAACTGGATAAAAACATTTTTAAGTATTTTCTTCTTTGCTTGTCTAAATCGCTAATATCGGGTTGAATTGATTTAAAAAATTTCTTAATATTTTTAATAACTGGGCAATGTTTATTATATTCTATATAATTATATCCCGTGGTTAGTGATATATAATCTTGATATCTTCCATTTCTAAATTGTTTATTTTGTAAATCATAAACACCATTTTCAAATCCAACTAGGTCTTTATTTTGGTCTAATTTTTCTAAAAATTTATTCTTAATAAAACCATATTTACTTTCTTCTATGATTGATTTCTTTGGTTTATTATCTTTTAGCTTCTTCTTAATAATTTTAAATATCTTAGTAAATTGGTCCATTAGTGTTTTTCTTTCATCTGTTGATTCGGTTGTATGAATTGTAGTAAATTGTGTATCAGTTAAATACTTATGAAATAACTCAACAACAATTTCAGACAAATATCTCATTAAACCAAGAGGTTCTCTTTTTTGATTCTTCCAAGAATGATTAATAAATTGATACCAATCTTGATTAACAGCTTCATAACAAAATTCATTTTGAAATAATAAATTAACTACATTTGATATATCATAGTCGTGTGCTTCTTCTAAACATTTTTTTATTTTTTCTTTTATATTAGCAGTTTTATAAGTATAATTAATATAATCAATTGGATTATCTAATTGAGCCCAATATCTTAAAGAACCAATATCTAAAATATTTGTATCACTTCTTAAATTAAACGAATTCCATTTCTTAAAGCAACAACCTTCTTCCCATTTTGAACTTTTTTTACTAAAATCATCCCAAATATCATAATAAACATCATCCCCTTCACCGATAGCATATAATGCTAATCCTATTTCCAACCATTGATTATAATCATCTGCTCTTTCATCGGATAACATTTCAACAAATTTCTTTACAGAAATAGGTTCATTGCATTTTTTTTTATAATTGGTTCCAATTGCCTTATTGGATGATATAGATTTTTTATTTTTATTATAATCAAATTCTTCAATTTCATCTAATCTATTTTTATCTATTTCACTTACTTCTGTTTTATTTCTTATGCTGGATAATGAAATAATTTCATTTAAGTCATAATTACTAATATCTTCTTCTTCTAATTCAATTTCCATATCATCGTCAATTATTACAAGTTCTTCAGATTTTTTCTTATGATAAACATGTGTTAGTGTATATGGAACTCGATTGGGTTTACAAGAACCATACATTAACCAGCCAGTAGAATCTATAATAGACTTATCATAAATATTATCAGATGAATTAGTATATCCAATCTCATCTATAGGAAAAATATCATGGAAATTTTTTAATATATTACTTCTAATAATATGTTGAATATTCGGTTTTGATATTATATATGGAAACATAATATGAATACCATCTTTATAAACTTCTCCATTTTTCTTAACTTCTGTTACTGGTTTTTCTATTTCATAAACAAATACTTTTTTTTTATCATTATCGATGTTAAAGTAATTATCAATTTCACATATACATGATATTATAAAATCATGTATGTGTTTACTTGTATATAAATGATTTTTAATTTCCCTACTGAATCTAAAGTCTAAATCTATTTTAATACAAGATAATGCTTTTGGTCGCTCAACAATTCGTAATGGAGGGTTATTATCTTTAATATAATTATGATATAATTTAAAAAAATTATCTAATTCATTATCATCTATAAAATATTTTCCTTTACTTAGACTTGTATGTGTAATTAAACAATCCTCGTGTTTTTTTATAGATTTACTTTCTAAAAAATCATTAAATATATTAAAATTTGAACCCATTATATAAGTATATATCATTATTTTTTAAATAGGAAATGCTATTTAAAAAAGTTTTAAGTGATATATATATATATAATGTCGATTGATAGAACATTTAGAATTAATAAAGAATTAAAAGATTTGTTTAAAAACCCTTTGGATAAAGATAATATTTTTATAGATGTGGATGATAATAATATCAATATTATTAAATGTATGATAATAGGTGGAAAAGATACACCATATGAAAATGGTTTCTTCTTATTCACATTGAGATTTACAGATATGTATCCATTAACTCCACCAGTTGTATGGTTTTATACTACTAAAAGTAAAATGAGAATAAATCCTAATTTATATACAAATGGAAAAGTTTGTTTATCTATTATAAATACATGGGGAAATGATAGTAATTGGACTCCTTCGATGACTATAAGATCTATATTATTGTCTATTCAATCGATGGTTTTAATAAATAATCCAATATTTAACGAACCAGGTCTTAAAATATCTACAATTAGTAATAATAATTATAATAATGCAGTAAGATATTTTGTATGTGATTGTGCTATAAAATCTATATTAGTAGATAAATTAGTATATAATTTAGAAAATAATAAAATATTATTAATTGATTTTGAATCTTTTAGGGGTAAAATAGAAGAATATTTTATTGAAAATATATTAGATTATGTTAACTTATTAAAAAACAATTATAAAATATTAGGAGATAATTTAATTAATACTCCTCCACCATTTGAAAGATTTTATCAGAAAGTTAATTATAAAGGATTAATGGATATTATTATGCATTATTATAGTAAAATATCAGGGAATGAATTAAGTAATGATTCATTTACTTTTTCATCGATAGATTTAAAAAGTAAATTATGTATAAAATTAAAACATCACTTAATACAGTTATGTAGGGATAATAAAATTAAAGGTTATAGTAGATTAAAGAAAGAAGATATAATAGAATTACTAGTAAGTAATAATATTAAAATAGATTAAAATATTATAAAAGTTACTGATTTCTAGTTGTAAATAGTATAAAAAATGATTTATAAATTTAAATTATTTATGAATATATAGTATAATGTCTATAAAATTTTGTAATATATGTGATAATAGATTTAAGAGTATTGAGGAAGAGGGTATATTATATAATGCGTGTCATACATGCGGTAATAAAGTTATATCTAAATCTCTAGTTGTATCTAAATCTATGACAAGAAATACTAATAAATACAGTCATAATCCTTTTTCAATATATGATACCCTAGCAAGAACAAATAAAATAAAATGTCCTAAGTGTGATACTGTAAAAGAAGTAGTCATAACAAAGAATACTTATAATATGCAAGATATTTATATATGTTGTGATACAGAATGTAATCACTATTGGGGTTATGAATAAAAAATGATTTTATATAAATACAAATTTATAATATATAATATATGTCTAGTCTAATAACAACAAAAGAATTAAATGATACAAGTAAAATAAAGTTTACAACATTACGAACAATTACTAAATTTGAATTAGCAATGATTATAGCTCTTAGAACAAGTCAATTACAGAATGGATGTGACCCACTTGTAGATATTACTAAATTAAAAGATGAAGACGGAAATGTAAATGAACAGGATATAGCTGAATTGGAATTAATGGAAAAAAAAATACCAATGTATATAATAAGAACATTGCCTAATGGTAAAGAAGAAAGAATACCTGTTTCAGAATTATCTATTGGAAAATAAAAAAATGAAATATATATATTAATTAAATAATAATTTAATAAAATGTCTTTTACTGATAGCTCAGACGAAAAAAGTGATATGAGTTCACATGACTTTAATAATGAACTTGGTGGTGATAATGATTCATATTTAACAAATGAACCCGAACCAGCAATACAAAAGAAATCTAGTAAAAAAAAGGCAAGTAAAAAAACTAAAAAATCTAAAAGAACTAGTAAAAAAACGACTAAGCCTTCTTTAGATGAAGATGATGTAGAAGATGAACCTTGTGTAGGTATTGGTTCTTCTATAAATAACGAAATGGGAGTCTATTACACAACATTAGATAAATTAATTAACGATCTTTCTACTGCTGAAAAGAAAGTTATAATGATACGGAATGAGATTGAAAAATACAAAATGCTCATTCAAGGTAAATACCATGGTATTGAGATTCAAAAGAAATATGCTCACAGGGAAATTCAATCTCAATTAAAGAATGTATGGGGTCGTAATAATCTAAACAAAGATACAACTCCAATTAAGAAGGAGAAGCAATTACAATATATAGAGTCGCGTGCACTACAAGAATTTCTTAAAGAAGAAACTGAACTAGAGAAGGATGATAACATTGATATTATAGTAACAGTTGGTCATATAAAATCATATTTAGAAGATAAAGGCTTAAAGGACAATAATAATAAATATAGTTTAGATGATGTAATTAAAGACATTCTTTTTACATAATGTTAAATATTGGAATTGATGAAGTGGCTCGTGGCTGCTTCTTTGGAAGAGTCTATGTAGCTGCTGTAATACTACCAGATTTACAAGAAATATACAATGATAAAACAATATTAAAAAATTATAATTTAATTAAAGATTCAAAGAAATTAACTAAGAAACAAAGAGAAGAATTAGCAGATTTTATTAAGGAATATGCTATCGAATATTCAATAGCATATGTAGAAAATAATGTTGTCGATGAAATAAATATTCTACAAGCAACACAATTAGCAATGCATAAGACACTTGATAATATTATAATAGATTATGATAAGATATTAGTTGATGGTAATTACTTTAATCAATATAAAGACAAAAATTATGAATGTATAATTAAAGGTGATAATAAATTTAAATGTATTGCTGCTGCTAGTATATTAGCAAAAGTATGTCATGATAATTATATTAAAGATTTATGTCTAAAGAATAAATCTTTAAATAGATATGATCTATGTAATAATATGGGATATGGTACATATAATCATATTATGGCTATAAAAAAATATGGAATTACGAAATATCATCGTAATTCTTTTTTAAAGAAATATACTAAAAACAACTTTTAACTTTAAATTTTTTATTCTTTATTTTTGAAGTAATTTTTTCATGACACATTAAGCAAAAATTACCATCTTTCTTTTCTATCCATTTTTTACAACAATTACAATGTAATAAGTGTATATATCCACATTCACATTTATAACTCACATATTTATTTTCAATATCATTAAAGCAAATTAAACAATTCATTATATAATTATATAATACATTGTTTACAATTAGGACATTTAAATGAATAAGAAGAATTGAACCATTTATTTATACAATTCTTGTGAAAATAATGTCCACATTTAAATTTAATCTTTTCATTGAAATCTAATTTTTCTAAACATATAGAACAAACATCGTCTGTTATTTCTTTTTTTTCGATATAAGATTTTGTACTCGATTTATCAAATAAATCATTAAATATCTTATCTATTAATATTAACTCTTCTTCTTTAATTATTTTTTCATAACTACTCATTTTATATAAATTATATTTATTTAATTATTTTTAAAATTACGCTTCCTCATCCTCATCAGAATCAACTGCTAATGCTTTAAAAGAATTAACCATTTGCATTTCAGGTTCTGGTTCAATCTCAGGTATCTTTATTTTTTTACTTTTCTTAAAATCTTCCACTTGAGACAAAATTGAACATTTCTTTTTAGATGGTGTTTTTTTACTAAAGTCTTTGTTAGTAATCTTCATAGAGCCTAAACTAAAAGGAATGTTAAGTCTTTCATATTTATCATCATATTCATCTTTACTTTGAATCCAAAATATATTTTTAATAGCCTCATCTACATTTAATTTTCCCAAATATTTAAGATATTCAAGTCTAGTAATATTAGTAGTCTTGTTATACATCTTCTCAAGTCCTGTTTTTACTTCATTTGGTAATTTTTCAATATTCTGATAAACCGATGTTTTGATTTGAAATGGAAGAATAGTAATATTACTAGTCCAAACTTTACCATCTGGTGAAGTATGCTCCTGTGTTTTATTATACCAGTCCTTGTCATTTAATGCTATTTCATTAAATGGAATAACATATTTATTACAAATATCAGTAAATTCTTTGATACTTGGTTTTTCCTTATCAAAGAGAACACTAATACAAGATATTGCTTCGATTCCAAGTCTAATCATTTTAGAATTAGAATAAATTTCTTCATTATCATATGATAATCCTGCTAACATAATCCTCTCAGAAGAAAAACGAGATTCATCTAGTTCTGCTAACTTAGGATGCTCATCGTCATCAATCCTATTAAAGAACTTTATACATTTAGAATGTTTATCACTTCCTAGAAGTCTAAGTAAATTCATATAATTATTTTTAATATTCATAGCACAATATATAAAATCCTTACCCCTATATTCACCTTCAGTGTAAGTAAGACATCCTTTATATTTATTATACCACTCACCTTTCTTAATCACCGGAGACCAGTCTTCAGGTGGTTCCATACCAGTTGTCATTTGTAAATCCTCTTTGATAGCATCTAGAAACTTAAACATTGCTTTTTGATTTTCATTTTTAAGAGGTATTTTAATCGATAATTTAGGTTCTTGTCCATCGTATCCTGAAAAATTACAAGTAATTTTAATATCAAAATTAATTTCTAATTTTCCAAAATATTCTAAATACGATTCGTATTGGCCATGTGTATTATAGTATTTAGGATCTTGGATAATATAAAATGGATTTATAGGAATCTCAATTTCTTCATCAGTTACTTCACTAGGATCACCTCCATTTCTTTTAATTTCCCAAAATTTTGTAGTATTATATTTATTTCCCAATACAACGTCTTCAATTGTTTTAGTTTGTTTCACAGTGTCATTCATTTTTGTTTATTATTATTATTAACTATATTTATTAATATTATTATCTTTAAATAATGATTTCATTTTTTTTTTTTACATATATAAAAATATTCCTAATATATCATATAATGGAATATTGTATTGCTATTAAAAATAAACAAAACCCACATTTAAAATGTACTCGTCGAGCAAAACCTAATTGTAAGTATTGTGGATATCACTTTAAAAATCCTATTTTATTTAAAGAATCTTATAAGAAATTACCAAAATTAGAAGATGTTGATGCTTTACAACTTAAGTTAACATTAAAAGAGAATAAAATATCGTATGATAAGGATGATAGTCCTAGAAATTTGTATAATAAATTATCTAATTATTTTGATTTAATAAATAAAGAATTAAAGAGTATTATTTGGCTTCAGAAGAAACTTAAAGAAAAACTTACTAATATTAAAAAAATGTGTGTGAATGATATAGATTTTTATACATTAGAAGAGTTAGAGGATATACCACCTATATATTTTATTTATATAAATGAAAATGATAAAATATATGGATTTGATATTCGGTCATTGGATATGTATTTTAAAAACACTAATATATCAAAGATTATTAATCCTTATGTTAATATCAAATTTACAAGTATTTCCTTGAAGAAGATTAAAGATAAATTATTATATATGTATAATAATAAAAAAATTAAATCGATAAAAGAGGAGATATTGACAGATAAGCAAAAATTCAATCAATATGTATTTGATATATTTAGTACATATGACGAACTTGGATATATAATACAATTAGATTGGTTTCATAATTTATCATTATTTCAACTTAAAAGACTTTATAAAGAAGCAGAGGATATTTGGAATTATAGAGCAAATATCACATTAGAAGATAAATCTAAAATCACTAACAATGGTCTAGCATTTGAAATATCACCAAATATAATTATGAAAATCCCTATGTCTAAATATAGAGAATTACAATTAATTTTACTAAATGAATTTAAAAGATTATCACGTGAAGGTATATCATTAGCTGATAGGAAATTAGGAGCATTGTGGATGTTAACGGCTTTTGTAGAAGTATCACCTACTGTTTCCTATTCGTATTCGTGGTTAAATCAGCATAATATTTAAAAATATAATATTTAATTCTATTAATTATGAAAATAAATGATTTCTGCTTAGTAAATTTAAAATCTAATTTACTAAAATCGTTAGAAATTGATAACATAAAAAATATAAAAAATGTTAATATATTATTAAATATTTCAGATGAATTACTAGAAGATTTTAATAAAAGAAGGGTAACACCAGAAAATATATATTATATATATTTAATTACAGAATATTTTATGATAGAAGATAATATAGAATTTTTAATAAAACACTCAGTTCCAACGGATACACCTTATGTTTTAGAAGATATTGAATTACCTATTTTCATGACATTAGATAAAAATTATTATAATTATAAAATCCTAGAAGAAATTATTGAATATAATTTATATGAGTGGTTATATTTCTTATATACAAAAGACTGCTATTACAATTATGATATTTATCAGTTATCCTTAATAAAAAATAAAAATCTAATGAATTTAGCTATATCCAAATGTAATAATAATATAATATATTTTTTATTGTCTTTTGGATATAAAACAGATGACGCAATACTAAAGAATAATAATATAAGTAATTACGAAGAATATGCTAATCCAGCCATCCCATTGGAAATTTGTAATACATTATAATTTAATGCAAACATTATTATTCTAGGTTCTATAAGATATTTTTCCTCTAATGTACTTCCATTTTTATTTTCTACTAATTTAATTCGCATATCTACATTATCTAATCTACTAAAATTACAAGCACCAGATGGTTGTATCTCTTCTGGATTAAGAGCAAATGAATACATGTATATAAAATTATTAGGATAATTTGTATGAAATTGGAATGGTTGTGCTATTCTATAATAAAAACAATCTCTGTGTCTAACACGTGGTTGTCCTTCAAATTGAATTTCAGCACCTTCCATTGGGTCAGCAGGCACATCTGAACCATATGGAGTGTTATTTTTATAAAATTCCCCTCCTGGGCCAACATGTGGAACAAAACTTGCTATATATGGTCTATCGCTAAAATTAAACATCTGGTTTCCTCTCATTTCGTCGTTTTCAGTTGTTTGCTCTAATACTAATTGATTCTGAATAATCCAAATTATTTCTTTTACTGGGTGAGAAAAATTCATTGGAAAAATGACATCAACTAAACCTGTTTCATATGATTGAATATTAATTTGTGTTTGCTCTATCAAATAGTTATGTTTTTTGTTTACAAATAATTTTCTTTCTTCATTCTCTAAAAAATAATATTCTACAAATAATGAAGCATCTTTTATATTTATGTATTTATCTGAATATTTAATGCATTTTTCTACATCTAATTTCCCACTAGTAGAATTCCATAATTGTTGCAGTCTATTAAATGCGATATTAATTCTTACATCCTGATACTGTAAAGCTATTAATGGCAAAGCCATTCCAGGATGTCTACAAAACCAAAACATAAGTGGGATATATAAATTATAAGGTCCTTTTCTTGAATCCACATCAGGATTCATTTCATCTTTACCAATTAAAAGATCACCACTTGCTCTTTTACCCAAAGGAGTAACTAATTCATACCATATTTCCATCCATAAGCCATATTGCTTATCAATTACAGTCCCTCCTATTTCTAATTCTACATAATTGATTAATCCATATCCTATGGCATTAATCCATCCTACTGTAAAATTATCTGAGGCAAATGCATCTAAAGAAGGTAATTTAATAGATAAAAATATTTTACCAATTAAATCACCAATTCTATCCAAATTACAATATATTTTTTTACCAAATCCAACGTCACCTGTGAAAAACTGCTGAATAGATTCCATTGAATAATTTGTATGTCTTTTATAAGCAGTTACAAATAAACTAGTTTGTGGATTACCAGTTAAATATAAATCCTGCGCACCATACGCAGCTAATTGTATTAAACCACCTGTCATCTTTATATAATATAAAAACTATTTTCTATATATATAAATATGATATTTATAACAATTATTGAGATTATTTATCTATATTATATGTTTCATGTTCTTAGAACTCAATATTCATTTAATCATCCATTTGAGTATTTATTTACTAATGACATTGATGATTACTTTAAACACTCTATTGGTATAGAAGATCCTAGTAAATCTAAAATTTGTAAGTTTGGAAGAGATGGTTCTCTTATTTTGATTGCTTATTTAATTTTTAGATATTTATTAATAAAAACAAAATTAATTCCTGAAAATAAATTTTATAACTTTAATAATTGTGTATTATTATTTATTTTCATTGTCTCATGGATGAATTTAAACGCAGTTATATATTTCTTACCTTTTCTGTTATTTGATTGGAATTATTTCTATAACTAATTTATATGTTCAATCAAAATTGTGGAAATTTTAAAAGTTTATCAATTAATTCTACAAATAGCTATAAATTATATGGTAAAGAAACGATAGTGGCAAATAAAAAAATATACAATGCTAAATATATATCAGCTCCATTAAATGTAGAAGGAGGTGCTGTTATAAAGAGAGATTTATGTTTGGGAGGGTCTATTAAGTTAGGAAATATATCTACAGATTTAGACAAAAATATAAAAAAAACACAAAAAAACCAGCTGTTAGATGAAAAGTATAATGGTATTATGTATTATGACAATGATTCTAATACTTTTAGAATTGTTCAAGGAGGTATAGATAGAGAATTAAATTCTCAACCAATTGGCGGAGGTCAATTTTATTGGCAAAATCCCGAAGGAGATAATATAATTCCTATAAATAGAGCAGATAATGTTACAATTTTTTCAAATTTAGATTATATTAGTTTGGATAAATATAATCAACTGGCTAAGTTAAATATATCTAATGATGATGGAGACCATGTAGCAGTTTTTAAGGATAGTCAAACTGTATTTAGAATTAAAACAGATGGAGATGTTATAATCCATAAAAATTTAAATGTGGATGGCGAATCTTTATTTACAAAAATAAATTCTTCAATTATAGATGTAGATAATTTAAATGTAAAGGATATAGATGTATCTGGTCCATTGAATGTTAAAGGTATATCTACATTTAATGGTGAAGCAAACATAATAGGTCATACAGAAATTAATAATATTACTATAAAGGGAGAAAGTAATTTTAAAGGAAATATTGTATCAACTAGTTTAGTTAATGACTTTGTAAAAATAGATGTTAATAATTTAGAAGTAGATGTTAATTTAAAATCTAAATTATATTCAGAATTATCTGGGACAACTTTTATCAGGGGTGAATTAACTACAGAAAAAAAAACAACTATTAATTTAAATGGAAAAACTAATATTGAAAATGCAAGTATTAATAACTTAACTTCAAGTAAATTTAAGGTTAATGATAATATTATATTAAATAATACCGGATTAAATATAAAGATTGGGACTATAGAACTAGGTAATATTAAATTAGAGTCAAGTGATAATTCTATTACAGCAAATAAATTAACTATTGATGAAGATGTTGAATTAGGGAAAAATGGAAATAATGTAATACTCAATATCGATTCAATTACAAAAAAAGTTACTATTGAGGGCGATGTTGATGCTACTAAAAACACAATTACCGCTAATAAATTTATCAGTGAATCTAATGATAATAGCATGTTCGGATTAAAGATATCAGATGGAGGTGATATAACTTTTGGTTCTCAATCTAAAATAAAATCCGAAGATATTTTAGAAATAGAGGGACAAATTAATATGAATGAAAAGATATTAGTAAAGGATGATGAAAATCAAGTTGAAATTAGTGTTGGAAACACTAAAGAAACTGGATTATTAATAGATGGAGATTTAAAAATTACTGGAACTATCCATTGGGAAAAAGGATTTGATCCACCTTTACCAGATGGTGGTGGTGGTGGCGGAGATTATCCAGAAAATGCTACATTTAAAAATGTTACAATACAGGATAAATTAATGTTTGATGAAGGAGCAATATTTAATCTACCTGATGATTTTGAATTAAAAAATACAAATGTAAATGGAAAGCTAACATTTGAAGCAGAGTCAAGTATTGAAAAAAAAACAGTTTTAGATATAAATACAGATGTTAATATTGGTCCATATATAAAGGATGATGAACAAGGATATGTATTTAACACAAACGATAGAAACATAAATATTAAAGGAGATATTGATGCTAGTAATTTTAAGATTACTTGTAAAGAAATATACGCTGAAACAATAACTATATCAGAACAAAGATATAAAAATATTATTGTTTCTGGAATTGCTAGTATTAATACTATAAAAACAAGTCCAGATTATGATATGAAATTTGATTCTCCTAATAAATATATTTTTAATATTAAAAATGGGAATGGGAATGATATAGAATTTCATAACAATAGTACAATAAAGTCTGATAATATTGAAACAAATAACCTTATATTAAATGATAATTTATCTACAAAAAATATTATTGTAGATAAAGATGATAAAATTTCCTTCACAGATGGAAAAACTGAAATTGAAAATAATAAAATAACAAGTGAAGAATTAGAAATTAATAAAATTAAAGTAACTTCTATACAGTTTGGAAATATAGTTATTCAAAATAATATAATTGTAGAAAAAAAAACTAATGAAATTTATATTTATGAATCGATAGACAAAGCAGTGTTAGATGTTTATAATCTTAATGTTAGAGGTGTATCTGGATTTGATGGAGATGTTACATTTAATGGAACAGTTACATTTGATAATCCTCCAGTTTTTACAATACCGGACCCTTTAAAAGTAAATGAAATAACGGGCAAAGATGATAAAATATTAAGTTTAAATTTTGTAGAGAGTTATTCACCAGAGCCAGATTTAGATAAAAATTTGTATATCACTACTGAAGAATTAAATATCTATGATTTAACATGTAGAAATAATATCGAATGCGATGGAGCTCTAACATTGAACAGCACAAATTCATCGTATATTAAAAATTTAAATATAACTACTTGTACAATAGATGATCTTATTATTAACAATTCATTTACTGCAGCTCTCAATTTAATAAAAAGTAAAAATATTTCTACAAAATCATTAATATATACAAATGAATATCTTTCTCCAGATCCATCTGATAAAATAAATATTACAACTGAGTTTAAAGTATTAAATATAGACATAGGTGACAAATTATTTCCTTTACCAATTATAAGTACTAATGGTTTTTGTTCGATAACAGGTGAAGAATTAACAGAAATTACAGATTTATTAATGAGATTAGGAAGTCTAAACGATGAAAACCCCTTAAAGACAGGTATTACATTTTTAAATAATAAATTTACTATGGGTGAAGATGAAAATGAAATAAATAAAACAACGGAAATATTAAAAAATTTATACGATGAAACAACTGAATCTGAAAGTTCAGATTTTTATAATATTTCAGCATCGGACAATTTATCAGTATCTTGTGAAAAAGATCTAACTTTATTCTCATGGGACGAAAATATAAATTTAGGGACTGATGTTAATAAAACAAAAACTATTTCAATGTATTCTAATAATATTAAATTAGTTAGTAAATATATTAAAATACTAACATATAATAAGACTTTTAAAGAGACACAAAATTTTATAAACTTTAATACTGATGAACGAACTATTGATATTTATAATAGTGAAGATAATAAAGTTACTTTGAAATATGATTTAAATTCTACATTAAATATTAGTGAAAGTTTATCTGTAGATAAAAATATTGAATTGGGAGCAAACGGTTCTGGTCAATTTAATATTAAAAATGATACATCGAATGGACAAGATAATGAAAATTATAAAACACAAAGTCCTTTTATTTGTGAAGGGGATGCTTATGTAGTTAAAAATTTACATGTAGATGGAACATTATACGCTAAAACAGAACAAATAGAAGGAGGAGTAATTGATGGTAATTTAACAATAAATGGTGAGTATATTAAATTACCAGTAAAAGATGGTATTCCATTACAAGATAAAAGTTGGTTTATAAATAGTAATTCAAGTAATATTGGTTCCTTATGGTTTGTGTTTGGTGAAGATTATCCCGAAAATGCTACTAATAAACTCAATGGATATTATTTCAGGACACCAACAGATTTATTAGAGGGTAATTATATAGAAACATCACGGGGTAATAAGTTTACTGGACAACATCCTTGTTATTTAAAAAATAATTTAGAAAATGAAAATAGGGGATTGATTGTTTCGACTACTAATGATATTATTAATTATGATAACAATATGAAACCTACGATTAATGAAAGTTTACCAGTCGTGGAAATAACTATAAAAGAAAAAGATAAAAGAGTATTTGGAGTTATTTCATATCACGAAAAAGATGATATAAGTAGAGAAATACAATCTGATATGCTTGGTTCTCGATTTGAAAAAGAATTAATCAATGAGCGAAGAACTTATATTAATTCCGTTGGCGAGGGAAGTATATGGGTTTCCAATAAAAATGGAGGAATCGAAGGAGGTGATTATATTGTTTCTTCGGCAATTTCAGGTTATGGTCAAAAACAAGATGATGATTTATTAAGAAATTGCACAGTGGCAAAAATATCTCACGATTGTAATTTTGATTTAACAAAAGTTAAAAAGAAAGAAATTAAATTTACAACTAATGCAGATGGTAAAAAACTACATGTATTTGATGAAAATGGCTTACCTACTTATAATGAATTAGATGAAGAAGAATATCAATATGAAACTAGATTCTTAAAAGAAGATGGAACACTATCTAATATTAATGATTATGATTTTATTGCTATGTTTGTTGGATGCACATATCATTGTGGTTAAGTTAATAAATAATATAATATTATTAAACATAATATAAAAACAGATGCATCTGTATAAAATATTGAAGTGATCATTGTAAAAAATATAATTGAAAATGAAAATCTATGATATGTACAATCCCCTAATGTATTAGGGACAAAAACATTATTTATTTTTTTTTGTTGATTAAAGAAAAAATATAATCCAATAGCTAAATATAAATATAAAAATAACTTACTATTATCTTCTTTATTACAAAAAATACTTACATAATAATTAATTCCAAATATAGAAGCTAATAATAAAATTAAAAATAACGTACTTAATACACCTAATCCATTTTTTAATATAAGCATTACACCTAATCCAATTATACATACCACTAAAATAATATAAATTAATCGCTGAAATATATTAGATTTTATTGGTAAATATACAAAAGATAATATAAATATAAATATTAGGAGTAATATTATTTCTATATTTATTTTCATTATATTATTTATTAGATATTTAGATTTTTTTTATTAGTATAGCAATATATATATATATTAAAAATGTAATTGTTAAAATAATAATATAATAATTTATATGTTTTTTTAAAGTTAAGCCTGATAATTTATAATTATCTAATTTTTTTAAAATTATAAGTTTATCTTTATCATTTTTATATTTATTATTTACTATGTAATATAAACTTAAATATAAACATGATATACTATAAAATAAAATTACTATAAAATACGAATCAAATATTTTTAATAATATATAACAAAATAATACTGTCAAAAATGCATATAACCAGTAGTTATATTCATACATATATATTATTTATATTATTTATATTATTTATATTAATTTAAAACTAAACTATATAAAGATTTTATATATTTATAAAAATATAAATAAGATGCCTGTTAAATCTAAAAAAGTTAATACTAAAAAAAATTCAGTAAAAAAAACTCCAGCAAAAAAAACTCAAGTTAAGAAAAATCCAATAAAAAAAATGTCAAATATTAAGTCAAAAGAAGAAGATGTTGTAGAAGCAGTAGTTGAAGCAGTAGTTGTAAAAGCAGTTGTTGAAGCACCTCCGGAACCTTCTGTTGTTGAAGCACCTCCGGAACCTTCTGTTGTTGAAGCACCTCCGGAACCTTCTGTTGTTGAAGTAGTGGTTGAAGCAGTGGTTGAAGCAGTGGTTGACGAAGTAAGTGAAATTGATAAGATGAAAGAAGAATTAAATAAAATTCAAGAATATATATCTAATATTGGAAATCTAACATTTGATTACATGAAGAAACATCTACAAAAAGATTTAAGTAAAATGAGTAAAAACTCATTAAATATTTGTCATCGATTGGAGAAAGAATATAACAAAGCAACTAAGAAGAAAACCAAAAGGGCACAATCACATGGGACTGGATTTGAGAAGAAAGTTAATATATCTGATAATTTCAGAAAATTTATTATAGATACTTGTGGTGGTGTAGTTGGAGAAGATAATAAAATTAGTAGAAAAGAAGGAAGTAATTATATTCATACTTACATTAAAAATAATAATATTCAAAAACCAGAATGTAAAAGACATCTAAGTCCAAATAAAGCACTCCAATCTATTCTAAGTCCTCTTAGTTCTGAAGTAAATGAAAAGACAGGGAAAAAAGATATTGATATTGGTTATACTTATTTTAATCTACAGAAATATATAAAGGGGTGTTATATTTCTTCACAATAATCTAATATCAAATTTGATTTGATTTTTCTTCATAAATAAAATCAATTCTTTCTTATTTAATTCTTTTTTATCATTAATAATAATATTATGATCTTCATTAAATATTAATCTTGCCTTTTTATAATTAAAATTACTTAAGAATTCTTCATTAATTTTATATTTAGCATTATCTTTTATATTTTCTATTATATTTTCAATTGATTTATATTTTTTTATTAATTTAAATGCATTAATTGAACCAATAGCATTAATTTTAATAGTATAATCACATCCACATAATATACACATGTCTATGAATTGCTCCATAGTTATATTAATATCAGATAGTAAATTATCTAAATTTATTTCAGTTACATAATTTCTATTATGATCATAATTAGTATATAGAAATTTACCATTATTGGGTAATACATCTGTGTCATTTGAAAATACACCATGGACTATATTATTCTTTACTAATCTAGCACATATAATTTCTGCTTCTGTATCAGCTTGATAATATTGAACTCCTATTTTATCAAATAAATCTTTGATTAATAGAATATCATCTCGGGTAACAGAAATAATACTCATATCTATTTTATTAATTTTTTTTTTTATTTCTTCAATATATATTTTATTATTTTCTTCACTCGAATTAATATTATCAATTTCTTTTTTTAATAATTCTATTTTTTCATATTTATTTCTTTTATTATTTTTCCTTTCATTTATCACGTGTGACTTTTCTGGAGGTGGTTTGCCATCAAAAATATAAATAGGTGTAATATTATATTTTTTTAAATGAACAATCTGCTTAAGGAAACTAACAACCAATTGCTTAGAATTATTTTTAGTATAATACTTATATTTATATAGATATATACTTATATCTATAGCAATAATTTTATTAGATAATTTACTTAAATCTAGTTTATTAATAGATTTTGAAGAAAATTTATTTATAAATATTTTAAAATTTTTAATTCCCATAATTATGTATATTAATAAATCTAATTATTTAAATAGTCATTTTCATTGTATAATTAGATTTATATTTATTTTCTTTTATTACAAATTTAATTATATTATTTAATTTATAATCATGTAGTAAATAATTATTTATATTAATCATTTGTTTCTTATGATTATTAATTGGATATAAATATATATTGCTCATAGAATTTATAATTTTATTTATATTATAAAGATACATTCCTTTTAAAATATAATATGAAAACACAGATGCATTTTGTGGAAATATTTTATCTTTTATTTCGAATATAGAATTAAAATTATTATGCTGTAATACTTGTTTCATTTGAAATAAAGAATGTAATTTATTCATTTTAAATAATTCTAAAACATCTTTATTATCTTCCAGTGATTGAAAACAACAATTATATATACAAGTGCATAATTCATTATATCCTTCATTATAATTTTTACTATTTATTATTTTAAATTCAGGTATATTATAATTTTCTATAGCAAATCTATCAAACCCTAAGCAGTGAAATAATTCATGTAAAAATACTTTTTCACATTCTTCTTGTCTCCAAATCATAATATCATTTTTATATATATAAGATGAACCTGAATTAACATGATGATAATCTAAAATATTACCTTTTTTAGGTAATATTTTCTTAGCATTTGTAGGAATAAATAATAATTTAAATTTACTTTTATTATAATTTATATTATTTGAATCCAAAAAAGATAACATACAATAAAATCTATTTATAATTTTTTGAATTGATATCATTGGTATTTTTTTTTTATATAAAACTTTTACTTCTATTTTAGGTAAATCAATTTTAATAATTTTATTAAATTTTTTAATTTTGTTTAAAATTATAGATGATATAAAACCTGATTCAATCTTTGGTTTATTCTTTAATTTAATAAATTTAAAATTAATATTTTTATAATTATTTTTTAATTTATTTCTTAAGTTATTTATATATATATCCATATATATTGATATATATAATTTATATTTAACGTGTTGCATTGGACCTAAAATCAAAAAAATCACATTGATGTGCATTAGTATTTATATGAGGTGTATTTAATAAATATTGAAAATGGTTATCATTATTATTATTTTCTTCTTTTAATTTTTGCTGCTTAAAATCAATTGGGGATTGTATTTCTTTTTCATTATTAAAGATTCTATTATTTAAATCTGGAATTTTAGTGTTTTTAGAACGACTAGGTTGTGGTCTAAAATTAAATTCTATTCTTTTATCGTTTATAATTTGACCAGTATTGCTAATATTAGAGAATCTATTCATTATAATTTATTAAATATATTTAATAAAACATTTTAATATAATATAATGTCAAATTGTAAACCATGTTTTAAAAGTTGTCCAGTTAACTCATGTAATATTAAAATTAAAACTCTACCATGTGACCCAAATTCTAAAAAAGAATGGTTTAAGTATCCTAATTCAGTAGATCAGGTTAGAATTAATATTCTAAATGGTTGCTGGTTATGTAATTATGAACCAAATCAGTCTATGAATAATCAATTATGTAATAGAAACTTTTATGATGGATACATTAATAAACCTTGGCAATATAATAATTGTCGTATGTGAATACTTAGATGTATTTTTAATAAAATAATATTGAAAAGTAATCACTTTCTTATAATAAATAAATAAATTAACTATTAAAATTATAATATTATGCATCTATTATAAAAACACATTGATGCTTCCACATTTATATTTTTATATAAAAAATGATTTTAATATATTAGAATAATAATTTTAATATAAAATGACATTAGTACTTAATAGTGATGTATCCTTTAAGCATATGCTTAAGAATTACATCAAGGATGAACTAATAAATGTGATGAAAGAATTTGAGAAAGGATTTCGAAGAACTTTCATAAGTCACAAAGACTGGGAAATGTTTATGGATGAATTAACATTAAATACCTTCGTATCAAAAACAGAATGGAAAGAATTTATAAACGAAATATCTGCTAAACTGTTAAAGGATCGTCGTTATGTTGTAAAAAATGTAATTGAAATTAAAAAACATATTTCATCTATTGATGATAAATTTAATTCTTTAATTATTAGAGTATTGGATATAGAATCACAAATTAAAGAAATCAATACTAAAATAGAAATAGAAAAGAAAAAAATTAATAAATCTGTAGTTAATTCTAATAAGATAAGCAAAATACTTACAGAATTAGATGAAAACAAAGGATATATATTAGAAGCAAAAAATTCAATTATCACCAATACCAATGATATTACTGCTTTTTCATCTCAATTGGATGAAAGCAGAGAATACATTTCGAAAGTAGAAGATTCGATAGGCAGTAATACCAATGATATTACTGTTTTATCATCTCAATTGGATGAAAGCAGAGAATACATTTCGAAAGTAGAGAAAGATATAAGAGAAAATAAAATAGCTCAAATGAATTGTGAAATTAGGAGATTAGATGTTAAATATAATACAATTGAAAAACATTTAGGTTCTACATTAAATTATATTCAAGGTATCAATAAAATAAATACTATATCACCTTTTTTACCTTTTCTACAATATCATGCTTGATTTTGAATTATAGGAAATAATAATTTCATTATCTATAAAATCTTTAATATTTTTAATATGTGATATTAAAAGTATATTATTATAATCTATTTTTAATCTATCCAATAATAAATTAAATTTTTTCATATTATTTAAATCTATACAATCTAATCCTTCATCTATCGCAAATAAATTACTTTTATTATTATAACAGTATTTATTTAAACTTCTTTTTATTATAATATTTAAAATAAATCTTTCATATCCACTACACATATATGGGTATAAAATATTACCAAATTTTATAACTTCTATATTAAATTTAGATTTATCATTAATATTTAATTTAATAGTAAATTCAACTAAATCAGATAAATTTTTATTTATATCGTTTTGTATAAATTTAATTTTATTTTTTAAAATTAGAGATGGTAAGCATTTTTTATCTACCAGTCTTTTATATTCTGTAAATAATTTATTTTTATAATTAGATTCTTTTATTATATTTAAAATATCTATTTTATTTTTTAATTTTTTCTTATAGATTAAATATTCTTTGTTTTCATATTCATATGTTATTTTTAACTGAGATAATTTTTTTCCTTTTTCTTGTAATTCATTAATAGAAGTATTATAAATAATTGAAATTTCATCTAAGTCTTTTTTTATTATATTTATATTAGCCTTGATATATTTATTATCTTCAGCAATTCTTCTACTTAATAACATTTTATTATATTCTAGAATATTCAGCTCAGATTTTAATAAAATTAATTTATTGATATGATATTCATATTGTTTCTTTAATATTACTTTATCTAATTCTTTTATTAATTCATAGTTTTTATTATTTAATCTTATTTGCTTTCTAACTTCAATATTATATTTTATATTTTCTTTATTTTTAAAATTAATTTTTTCTAATTTATTAAGTCTACTTCTTTTAATATTTAATTCTTTTTTTATTTTTATTATTTCCTTGTTACATAAAATTCTATCTAAAAATAATATTATATCTTCTTTAATATTATCAATAGAATCACTTTTTAATATTTTGTTTTTTAATAATTTTGAATCTTTGTATAATATTTCATTGGAAATTGTATAATCTAAATTTCTTATATCTTTCTTTAATTTTTTTATTTCTTGTAAATCTATTTCTTCTATTTTTTTTTCTTCTTTTGTTATTTGAATTTGTATATTATCTTTTATATTGATTACATCACTAAATGATAAATCTATATATTTTTTTTTTATTCTAGAGTTTTTATATTTATCTTTTAACTTTAATAATTTAGAATTATGATTACATAATTCATTATTTTTTATAATATATTCTTCTTCTGAATATTCTTTAATAATTTTATTTTTATATTTATTAGGGGTAATCTTAATTTCTTTTCTTATTTTAGAATATAAATTTTTATATTTTTTTTCTTTTTCTAATTTATCAATTTCTAATATTACTATTTCTTTAGTAATATTAGATGTTTCGTTTTCTAGTAAATTAATTTTATTTTTAATTACTTTTAAATTATTTTCTTTATTAATAATATCTTCTTCAATTATATTTTCTAACATTTCTAATTTACCATTATTATTATTATAGTCTCTTCTATTCTCTTTAATTTTTAAATTAATATTATCATATAATTTAGTAAATCTATCTAAATTCAATAACAAAGTAAATGTCTTTAGAATATCATTATTACTCATATTTAATATTGACTCGGAGCAGCTAGTGGACGATATATTACATAATTTAAATATATCTCTTGTCCCAATGATTTTATTAATATAATCATATGTTTTTACTTTATCTTCACCATTTAAATTTATTTCTTTTCCATTTTCAATTTTATAAAAATTTGTTATAAATTTTGCCTGTATTCTTTTACCATTTTGCTTACCTCCTTGCTTAGATATAATATATTTTACTTCACCAATATTTAAAACTATCTTACAATACATCTGTCGTTGATTTTTATTAATAACATTAACTAAGTTATAATCACTTGATATTTTATCAAATAATATAAATAAAATAATATTTATAATAGTAGATTTACCTATAGCATTATTTCCTAAAACACCAATTATTCCTCCTTTTTCATAAAAATTTATTTTATTTAATTTATTATCACCATAAATAAATAGATTTTTAAATTCAATATATTCAATTGACCATTTCATCGTAGATAATTCATTATCTTCTATATTTTCTTCCTTCTTAATTATATTATGTAACTTAAGAAGACCTTCTATATTTTCATTACATTGTTCTTTAATTAATTCTATATCATCTAACTCATTCATAAATTCTTTGTCTATTTTACTTTCTTTTATTACTATTAAATCAGTTATAAATGATTCACTAATTATTTTTGTTCTCTTCTTAACTATATCTTTTAATTCATCATTTTCATCATTTCTAAATCTGACTCTTGAATATTTAGGATATGTAATATTATTTATATTATCTTTATCAATTGTAATAAATCCATATTTATTTTCAATATCTATAAATTCATATGAAATATCTTCTAAATTCCATTTAATCATCCCATGATCTTCTATCGTTTCCCCATGATTTTGCTGTATTAAACTACCTGAGTATGCAATTTTATTATTAAATACCTCTCTCTTATGGATATCACCTAATAATGTAATATCATATATATTAAAGTCTTTGACAGAGTATTCAGTATTATTAATATTTACTTCTTTTAGCATACCATGATACAATCCAATATTAATTCCATTTTTATTTAATTTAGTAATTAATTTTTTATTGTCTTCTAAACTTTTTAAATAAAAATTTATATTACCATATTTATATAAATTAGTATCTCTCAAATAATAAATATTACATATATCTTGTGTCAATGCCTCTAAACTTGGAATTCTATTTGTATTATTTTCAATTAAATCGTGATTCCCACTAAATAATATTACGTCTGTTATCGATGATAAGTTCTTTAAGAATTCTCTTATTAATAATATTAACTCTGGTTTAATATTATCTTTATCATGAACTATATCACCACATATAACTATTAATGACTCTTTAATATTTTTATCTTCTTTTAATTTATTATATAATTTTGAAAAGACTTCTCGATATTCAATATGTCTTTCTAATGGTCTAATGTGAATATCTGCTAATTGATAAATATATTTAATTGGTTTGTTTGATAGTTTCATCTTATTTATATTATTATTTTATTTTTATATAAGACATTTTTTAATAAATATTTATTATATTTTATATCTTTTTCACCTACCTCTGAGTAAGTTTATCATATTTATTTAGTGAATACATATCATTATTTTCTAAGTTCGTTAAATTAATATTATTGAGTTTTATGATTGATTTTTTTGTAAAAAATCTAGAAGCCCCATATTGCTTTAATAAATTATTATTATTTTTTAATAAATATTTATTAAATTTAATATCTTTTTCAACCAATCTCTGAGTAAGTCTATCATATTTATTTAATGAATGTGTATCATTATTTTCTAAAGTATTTTTTATAAAAGATTTGTAACTTAACATTATATGTATATATATGATATATATATATATATGGAACAACATGATATATATTGTTATATAAAAGACTAACTAATTACTTATATAAAATGTGTGGAATATTTGCATATTTAAATAATATTATTGATTACCAACAATTAAAATATGGATTTAATAAGATTAGAAACAGAGGACCAGATGCGTCATATTTATTAAATTTTACAAGTATTTATATGGGATTTCATCGTTTAAAAATAAATGATATGAGTATAAATGCAGACCAACCATTTTCAAATGGTAATATACATTTAATATGTAATGGTGAAATTTATAATTTTAAGAAAATAAAAGAAAAATATGATATAAAAACACAATCACAATCAGATTGTGAAGTAATAATTTATTTATATAAGAAATTTGGAATTAAAAAAACGTGTCAAATACTAGATGGAGTTTTTTCATTTGTTTTATATGATTCAGAAAAACAGGAGGTTTATTGTGGAAGAGACCCATATGGAGTAAGACCAATGTTTATAGGATATGATAATAATGAAGATATATATCTAAGTTCAGAAATAAAAGGAATACATGAATTATGTATATATATTAAGCAATTTAAACCTGGGTATTTTATGAAATATAATTTAATTAATAAAAGAATAAAAGTAGATTGTTATCATAATTTTAATTATAAGTATGAATTAATAGAAAATGAATCTACGGCATTGAGTATGATTAAAGAATTATTTATTCGGTCAGTTAGAAAAAGATTAATGTCAGATAGACCAATTGGTTGTTTATTGTCTGGAGGATTAGATAGTAGCTTAGTTGCATCTATCGTTAATTTCTTCTTTAATAAATCTAAATCTAAATCTAAATCTAAATTAAATACATTTGCGATTGGATTAGAAGGTGCGACTGATTTAAAATATGCTCTGAAGGTTGCTGATCATATTCATTCAAAGCATACTAGTGTTATTTTAAAAGAAGAAGAATTCTTAAATGCAATCCCCGAGGTTATTTATGCGATTGAATCATATGATACTACAACTGTTAGAGCAAGTGTAGGTAATTATTTAATATCTAAATATATTAAAGAAAATACAGATATAACTGTAGTTTATAATGGAGATGGTAGTGATGAATTAGGTGGTTATATATATTTAAAAAATGCTCCTAATAAAAACGAATTTCAAAATGAAATTAATAAACTTATAAAGAATATTCATTATTTTGATGTTCTTCGGTCTGATAGGAGTATGTCTAGTAACTGGGGATTAGAAACAAGAACTCCATTTTTGGATAAAGAATTTATAAGTATGTATATGTCAATTCAAAATAGATTTAAAGCACATGATCGAATAGAAAAACATTTACTCCGAGAGGCATTTTCGAATACCTCTTTATTACCTAAAGAAGTATTATGGAGAAAGAAAGAAGCTTTTTCTGATGGATGTTCTTCTAAAGAACGTTCATGGCATAAAATAATACAAGAACATGTAGATAAAGAAATAAGCGATGAAGAATTTGAAATAGATAAATTAAAATATAAACATAATCCTCCTCAGTTAAAAGAAAGTTTATATTATAGACGAATATTTAACAAGTTTTATCCCGGTAGAGAAAATGTAATACCATATTATTGGTTACCTAATTGGACAAGTGAAAAAGACCCATCCGCAAGAGAATTAACTAATTATTAATATATTTTATTACATAATGGACATTTATTAGATTCTTCTAATAGCCATTTTTTAATACATTTTTCATGGAAACAATGTTTACAATCTAATTGTATTAGTTTATCATTATTTTTATATACTTCACAGCAAATGGAACATTTATCATCGTTTCTTAATAGTATATTTTTTTTTTTATCAAAGGTAACTTTTTTAAATTTATCAAATTTATCTTTTTTTACAGTTTTAGATTCTATTTCATTCTGATATAATTCATATTCGTTGAAGTCATTATAAATACCATAATCATTTATAATATTATTATCACTTGCGTGATAACTTATACATAAAGAATTTAATAAATTATTTAATGTAACTTCAAATAAATATATATTTGGTCTATCTGACATACTTAATCTATCTGATATACTTGGTCTATTTGATAAACGTGTTCTATTTCTTTCCATTACACTTCTATCATTTTCCAATTGCTGTCTTATTCTAGCATCTAACATTTGTATTCGTTGCTCATCTATTTTTATATTTTCAACAATACTATTCTCTATTTCTATTTGTTCTCTTTGTTGTGATTGTTTTTGCTGTAATTGTCTTTGCTGTCTTTGTTGTAATTGTCTTTGTTGTCTTTGTTGTAATTGTCTTTGTCGTAAATTTATTCTATTATTAAACGATGACATATATATTATTGATTTAAAATTATTTTAGATTTAAAGATAATTTTATATTATTTAATGATAATATAATATACTATGGGTATACCAGGTTATTTTAAGCAGTTAGCAAAAGATCCAGATGTTTTATTTTGGGATACAGATATTAAAAATGAATATTTTTTTATGGACTATAATGCTTGGATTTATGGTTCTATACCTAAATATCTTAGTAAAAATATTAATAAATTACCAAAAATGAATAAAGTAAATATAGAAAAAGGTTTAATAGAGCAAATTCTTAAAGATACTATTAATGTAGTAACTCAGATTGTTAAACCAAGCAAATTATTATATTTAGCATTTGATGGACCACCACCAAGAGCTAAAATTGAACAACAGAGACTAAGAAGATATAAGGGATATCAAGGTTCAATTTTTATTAAAGAATTAAAACATAAATATGGTTTAGATGCAGAAGAATATTTTAATACAACAGCACTTAGTCCAGGAACAGTCTTTATGTCAAAGTTATCAACTGCGTTACAAAAAGCTATAAATGAAAATAAATTTAAAAGTAAAAACAGTGATGACGATTTTACAATTATTCTTAGTGATACCACAGTTCCAGGGGAAGGAGAACATAAAATTATACCATATATTAAAGATAACTTGAAGAATGAAAAAGATATATGTATTTTTAGTGACGATGCTGATTTAATATTATTGTCTATGACGATAGCAGATAGAGAACATCGTATACATATTTTAAAAACACAAGGTTTACCTGATGATTATAAAGAAATAGGATTTTTATATTTGAAAGTCAATGAAGTAGAAGATAAATTATATAAATTTATTGGTTTATTGGATTATGATAAGATTAGAGTATTATATGATTATGTTTTTATTTTATCTTTATTTGGAGATGATTTTATTAAGCATTTACCATCTTTAAATTTAATAAATTATAAACATCAGGAAATGTTATTATATATTTATAAAAATATCTTAAGAAAACATAAAAAACACTTAATACAATTAAAAGATAATAAAAATAATAAAAAAAACGTTTCGATTAATAATCACTTCTTTATTGATTTATTAATCGAATTATCAAAAAAAGAACAAACATCATTACAATTTGAACAAACAACTTTAAAAAGAAGATGTAGTAAACCATATATCGATAGAGATGGACGAACAGGTTATGAATATGAAATTGCTGCGTTTGAGCATTCATTATATTGTCAAAAGGAAAATCCATTTTATTCGGAATATAAAGATGAAATTAATATAATAAATTATTTTCAAGATAAACATTTATGGAAGAAGCAGTATTACGAATATTTTTTTGGATTGAAAAATAATAATTATAATAACGGAAGAAGTAAAATTTGTAAAGCATATATTAATAGCTTAAGATTCACAATAGATTATTATGTAAATAGTTCACCACCATCTTGGAATTATTTTTACCCATATAGAGTAGCACCATTTGTCAGTGATTTAGTTACAAATCTTAAGCAAAATAAAATAAATATTAATAAAGTAAACTTCGAAGTTGGAAAACCATGTACACCATTTCAACAGTTAATGTTAATTATTCCCCCACAATTAAGTAAATTTATTCCAAAAGAATATGCTGAACTTATGACTAAGAAAACATCACCAATTATTAAATATTATCCAACAGAATTTAAATTGGATGCAGCAGCAGGATTAAAAAGAGAGAAAACAGAAGCTTTATTGGGAGACATAAATGATAAAGAGATATTTGAAGCTATGGATAAAGTTAATTCTAAATTAAATAATTCCCAGATAAAAAGAAATACATTATCTAAAAATATTGTAATAAAAAAAAAATGATACATTTTATGTAAATGTATAGAATATTTAATACATAATATTTAAGAATATGGACGTAGATAAAAATGCGATATTGCTTGATCTACTCGTTAGACTCAAGGCAGAGATAACTTCTGAAGTGAGAATTGACATTAACACACTCAGGGGCGAGATAACTTCTGAATTGAAAAATGAAGCTTTAGTGACTGATAATACTTTTGCGGACATGAGAAGTAGAATTATTGGAGTAGAAGACAAGACGGGTCAACTCGAAAACAAGACGGGTCAACTCCAAGGCAAGACAGATGAACTCGAAGGCAAGACGGATGAACTCCAAGACAAGATGGGTCAACTCGAAGACAAGATGGGTCAACTCGAAGACGGGATGAGTGAATTTAAAAACAAGACGGAACAACTCGAAGGCAAGACGGAT
>ENA-OSJC01000336-OSJC01000336.1-marine-metagenome-genome-assembly--contig:-NODE-336-length-47406-cov-6.386676_pt1 | contig 47406 bp, 34 predicted proteins | sample MGYA00237885_ERZ534234 | MGnify/ENA primary metagenome ERZ534234 (study PRJEB26413, sample SAMN06343907) | marine metagenome | isolation source: coastal waters | place: Atlantic Ocean: West Antarctic... | reverse complement strand
TTCCAACCTCACTCTCATCTACCTTCCCTTCAAAAATCATTTTCTCGACATCTGCAATAGTAGCAATGGTAGTCCCGTCATTAAAGTTGTTTGACTCTATGACCTGGTTACCAACCTTTACAGGAATGTCTAAGATCATACCAGACACGGTAGCTCTAATTTCTGTATTGGCAGCAGCACCTAATCCTTTTGCTGTTCCTGTCTTTACAATATCAAAGGTTTGCTTTGCAGCAGTAAGCATCACATTTTCTTGATTGTAACGTTGTTGAGCTTGGTTATAATTTAAAAGCGCTTGATCAAATTCATTGGCAGAAACTACCGATTTATCAAACAACTCTTTTTGGCGCAAGTATATGCTTTTTTGACTCTCTAAGGCCAATCGTGCGGTTTCTACCTGAGTCTTTGCACTATTTATATTGTTTTTAGCGCTGTTTAGAGAGTTTATATTAGGCACTACTTTTACCTTAGCAATCAAATCTCCACTAGAGACAACATCTCCGGCTAGAACAAATATTTCATGTATAATTCCAGAAATATTTGGCTTGATTAACACCTCTTCTTTTGGCACAATATTACCTGTAGCTACCGTCTTTTTGACGATAGTCCTTATACTTGCTGTTTCTGTTTGAAACACCACAGGATTTGTTTTATCTTTTGAATAGATATACCAAATACCTGCAGAAAATGATATTACTATAACCAGTAATGTGATGATTGTTCCTGTTCTTTTCATTTTTATAGCCCTTAAAATAAGGTTGTTTTTAGTTAAACGTTTTTTATATAATTTGTGAAATAATTGAATCTCACAAGTGTTTTAATCTACTCTTAGCGCATCAACGGGTTTCATTTGTGTGGCTCTTGTTGCAGGGATTAAACCTGCCAAAAGACCCGAGACAATTAAAATTAATAAGGCCACTGCAATAACCTGAATATTGACAGATGGATTGGCAAAATTTTCTACGGGACCGCTCAGGGATAAGATATAATTCATTATCCAAATACCACCGGCAGAGAAGGCAACTCCTACCATTCCAGAGAGTATGGTTAACACTAATGATTCTTGTAACACCTGTGCTCTAATATCCCAGGGGGTGGCACCCAAAGCGCGACGAATGCCAATTTCTTTGGTGCGTTCTTTTACAACAATTAGCATAATATTACTAATACCAATAACCCCAGACAATAATACCAAGGCGCCCACAAAAAATCCTACAAATTTTAAAATATCAAACAGGCCTGTAATTCTCTCAAAAGATTCAGCCAAATCACGATTTCCTATAGCTCTTTGATCATTAGGGTGAATGGTACGCTGCTGTCTCATAATCTCCAACACTCTAGGTTTTAAGGTGGTTATACTCACATTATCTTGGGCTGTAATAGCAAAATACATTACATTATCTGCATTATTAAACACCTGGTTAAAGGTGGTAAAGGGTACATATACCGTATTGGCGAGCTCTTCGCTATCTCCTGCTGTGCTTGGCGCTTTAAAGGTTCCGACCACAAGAAAGTTTACACCATTAATTTTTATATAATCACCGATAGGGTCTTCTCCAAAATCAAATAAACTCTCCACTACCCCTGTACCTATGACTACCGCTTTGCGTTTGTCGTTAATGTCTGAATAACTTATAAAACGCCCAGCAAGTATATCCATAGGTTGCTGCAGTATATACTCTGGATAATCTCCACATACTTTAAAGGCGCCTGTATTTTCTTTTCTTGTAACATTATTTGCTCCTTGATAACCGCCCAATTGGTTTCTTGGAGATACAATTTTTAATTCTGGTATTTTCTCTTTTAGAATCTCACCATCAATCATTTTAAATTGCACACGCCTTCCCTTGGGTAAGCCTTTATAGGGCTTTGAAGTTCCTTGCCCCCATACAAACATAGAATTGGTGGCAAAATCTCCAAAATCTTTGCTCACTCCATTTCTAAGCCCTGTAACTAAAGCGAGTAATAAAACCAAAATAAAAATACCCCAAAACACACCAAATGCGGTGAGCATTGTTCTAAATCTATTGGCATTAAGTGCCTCAAGTATTTCGTTCCAGCGATCTTTATTAAACATTCTATTTTTTTCTATTTTCTAATTTAAAAAAACTACTCATCTCGTAGGGCATCTATGGGTTTGATATTGGCAGCTCTTCTTGCGGGAAAATAGCCTGCAAGGGCGCCTGAAAAAATCAAGATGAACACCGTGGTAAGGGCTGTGTTAAAATCTACCTGGGGAGATTTAATAAAGTCATTATCAATCATCGGGCTTATAATTTGCAACAAACCAACCCCTAAGAAAAGACCAACAAATCCAGCAATAGAAGTAATAAAAATTGATTCTTGTAAAATTAATCCAATAATAGAACTTGGTAAAGCGCCAATAGCCTTCCGTATTCCTATTTCTTTAGTGCGCTCTTTTACAATTATAAGCATGATATTACTCACCCCTACAACACCTGCAATAATGGTTCCAATACCTATAAACCAGAATACATTGCGTATGATATCTATAAGACTGTATATTTTTCTTGCCTCTTCTAAGGTATTGTCTACCCGTACTGCGCTTCTATCATCAGGAGCTATAATATACTTTGACTGAAGGTCTTGCTTGATGTTTTGTGAAAGCGCTGTACTAAGGGCAACAGCCTGATCAAAATCATCATTCATCTTTACTGTGTAGGCTAATGATCTAACTCTATCACCTCCATTAAATGCAATTTGGGCTGTTGGAAGTGGTACAAAAATGCGCCCTTCTTCTCTTTCACCTCCAGGGTCTGTATAAACCCCTATTACTTTAAAATTAACGTCAAATATAGAGATGATCTCTCCAACAGGATTTTTCTCTTTAAACAAGTCTTCTTTTATGATATTTCCGATAACAGCAACTTTACGGCTTTCATCCATATCATCTTGACTTAAAAAACGTCCAAAGACAAGGCTTGCATTTTCAATGAATTGTTGGTCTGGGTTGGCACCTTCTAATCTATAATTTCCAGTCTCCCCTTTATAAGTAACTTGACTTGACCACATATTATAGATGGCCGTTTTGTATTCAAGCTGGTCATCATAGGTGGTATTGATTTGAGAAAAATCATCATTGTGCAATTGTATTCTACGCCCTGGATTTAGCCCTTTATATTCTTTGGTTGTCACGCGGGTTCTAATAGAGACGCGATTAACAGCATCTTGCTCAAATTGGCTTTTTACGCCTTTTTGTATACCACTACTAAAGCCTAGAAGAATAACTAAAATAAAAATACCAGAGGCAACAGAGAGTCCCGTTAAAAAAGTACGGAGTTTATTTTTCCCGATTGCTTCAAATATTTCTTGCCAACGATCTATATCAAACATGGCTTTGTGATTTACCAAGGGCGTCCAAAGCTCTAACTTGAGTTACGTTCGTATCATCTATAATTAAACCATCCTTTAGTTTAACAATACGCTTTGTCATGTGGGCAATATCATCTTCATGAGTAACCAAAAGTATGGTTTTACCCTCATCATTAATTTGCTGTATAAGCTCCATAACCTCACAAGAGGTTTGTGTATCTAGAGCACCAGTTGGCTCATCTGCCAACAGCACTTTAGGATCACTCGCTAATGCCCTGGCTATAGCAACACGTTGTTTTTGACCTCCAGAGAGTTCACTTGGCAAGTGAGTAGCCCAATTTGCTAATCCAACTTTTTCTAGATAGTGATGTGCTTTTTCCATGCGCTGTGCACGTTTCATCCCTTGGTAATAAAGTGGCATGGCTACATTGTCTAGTGCAGTTTTATAATTAATTAAATTAAATGATTGAAATATAAACCCTAGAAACTGGTTTCTGTATTTTGCGGCAACTTTTTCATTTAAGTTTTTAATGTGCTTTCCATCTAGTGTATAAGAACCTAAATCTGCCTCGTCTAACATCCCTAAAATATTCAATAAAGTAGATTTTCCAGATCCCGAAGAACCCATAATAGAGACCATCTCACCTTCTTTTACAGAAAAATCGATTCCTTTTAAAACATGTAGAGAATTGCTCCCCATGTGGTATGATTTATGTAAATCTTTTATTTCAATCATGCTGTGTTGTATGGACATACAAAATAAGTCCCTTTGGGATTTTATTGTGTGAAATTCTTGTTAAGACTTTTGAAGTAAATAATAATTATAACCTCACCTGTAAGACTCTAATTAACATTATTTGTTACTCTTTTGCTTAGAAAAAAACTAACTCTTTGTTTTTTGACGATTTCTGTAAACCAAATACCCAACAGTGCCTACCAGTAAATAAGGAAAAATCATTAGGTACATAATTCCGTTGTTTATGCCCTTGGCAGCGGTACCGCTCTGCTCACTTTCTAGTACGGCACGGCACATAGCACATTGAGCCTCTGCGGGAAGAGTGCAAATAACAACTAACAAAAAAAACAAGCTCACTTTCATACTACTGAGGATAAAAAGGTGAAATCATTAAAAACACAATCACACCCGTTATAGCAACATACAACCACAGGGGAAATGTAACTCTTGCTATTTTTTTATGCATTTTAAAATCTCCATTTATAGCCCTAACGTACGTAACCAAAACAAAAGGGATTACCGTTACAGATAATAAAATATGAGAAAACAAAAGGAGATAGTAAACATATTTTATGGCGCCTAGAGCGCTTGATTCTAAATCAGAGAGAAGTCCATCACCATTTGTATCTCCAAACTTGGTGGAGTCTGAAGTCATGTGATACAACACATACATCAGCAAAAACAAAACAGAAAGGCCTATAGCTATTTTCATAAAACGCTCGTGTGTCTTTCTGTTGCCTTTTTTAATTTGAATCAGAGCCATGATTAAAACAATGGCAGTTAGTGCATTTACAGTTGCATAAATGGGAGGCAAAAAACCCATGCGTTCTACACCAGGTATTCTCACGGTAAATAATACAGCTACCACTACAGGTATGGCGATTGAAACAATCCATATCCAGATGTTGTACTTGTTTTTTGGTGCTGCTTGTTTTGTATTCATTATAAGAGTTTTTTAATGTCTTGTATTAACATATCAATACCCTCTTGCTCAAGACCATTGTAATAAAAGAGCGGATTGCCATGGGTGTCTTTTCTTGAACGTACCACTCCGTTTTGATCTACAAGAGCAAATAATCCAGAATGAGAAAAGCCATCAATATCATCTTTGTCTTGTGCTGCAAATAATTTAAACCCTTCGTTGGAGAGTTTGTGAATAGTTTCTTGGTCTGCTGTTAAGAAATTCCAGTTTGGGTGTGTTGCATTATATCTAGTTGCATAGGCCTTTAAAACCTCTGGAGTATCAAAAGATGGATCTATGGATATCGAAGCAATCCCAAAATTTTCTTGAGTTGTAAACTCCTGGGAAACTTGCACCATGTTTCTATTCATAATGGGGCATATGGTGGTGCAACTGGAAAAGAAAAACTCTACAACATAGACTTTCCCTTTATAAAAATCATTAGTTATATCCTCATTATTTTGGTTTATAAAATCAAAATCTGGAACCTCTTGCAGTTCTAACAATGTTTCTGAAGTATCAACAATCACATCAGCCTGTTGACTTTTTGCTGTACTCATTCTGGTATTATCTACAACGGTATTATTTACAATACGATCATGAATTTTCGGAACAAAAATGATCCCAAAAATTAAAATAACAGCAAAAAGACCTATATACTTTGCTTTCATTATTGTTGTTTTACTAGAATTTGATTTCTTCTGCTGTTTTCTTTGGTTTCTTTTCGATACTCTGCCAATACAACTTTAACATCATCACTCATTCTATTGTTGATATCACCAATGTCTGCTGAGTTATACCCATATACTAAACCATCTAAAACATCCTGGTCATCATTCCTGCCTCTCAAATGGGCATCCTTATCAATTATAAATACAAAACTACTAGCCAGTGAGCTGTCTAAAAAATAACCGCTGTTAAGAGAAGCAAATACCTTTTTTATATCTTGGGGAGTACCAAAGGCATATTTCCATGCAGTTGTAGGAGCAATCTCAGAAATCTTAGCCGTTAATATCTTTGCGCCATTTCTTGCGCTTTCTGGCAATAAAATCAAAAATTGAAATTCTTTATACTCGTGGTTTTTTTTGTAAATTTTATGTGCAAGATTGTAAGTATAGGCTTTGGTTTGCAGCGGTGTATCTCCAAAAAAACCAAGTATTGTAATTTTGTTATCAAGGGTTACCGCATTACCATTAAGATCCTTGAAACTAGTTACACTAATCACATCTTGAGACAACACAGGTAGTTTCCCAAAATTATTGACTCCAGTGGCAAAAAACATATAGATTGCTATGGGTAATAAAAACAAGACCGCTAGAACTATTTTCTTTTTTATGTTGTTTTGTGGCGTTTCCAAGTGTTTGATTTTGTTTGCAAAAATACACTACAAAAAAATGTTTACCAAGCAGCCCTTAGTTAATATTCAATTAAAAAGTGAGCAAAAAAAAATCCCGCCAAATTGGTGAGATTTTTAATGTAATTTATAAGCAAGTAGTATTTAAAAGTCAAACTTGATATAGTTGTTTTTATAAACTTCAAAGATGTAGTCTCCTTCTACAAGAAGAATTAAAACCAAGTAACAAATCAAGAAAATAGCAGTCCAAACTACCATACGCCTTAATGCTTTTTTTTCATCACGCATGTGCATGAAATCCCAGGTGATATAATATGCCTTTACAATGGTAAGAACTATAAATATTAAATTTAAGGGTTTCATGAAAATAAATGGTGACAAAAATATATTTGCCATTGTTGCCATAAACCCACCTTCAAAAGAAGACATAAAAGGTACCATTAAAGACTCTGGCTTTATGATACCAAATACAACTTCAACAATAGTGATAATAGATAGGAAAATAAAAACTCCCCAAATTTTTTGTTCGATTGTCTTGAACTTAAGCCTCCCTCTAAAGATTGCTAAACTGTGCTCGTGATGTCCCATTATATATGCTAAAAATATTATTATTAAACAAGGTAAAAGAAGGTAAATACAAATACCCAAACTAGATCGACAAAGTGCCAGTACAATCCTACTTTCTCTACCATTTCATAACTCTTTCTACGTTCGTAGGTACCTATAACAACATTAAAGAAAATAATGATGTTAATCATCACACCAGAGAAAACATGAAAACCGTGAAATCCTGTTATAAAGAAAAAGAAATCTGCAAACAAGGGATGTCCATACTCATTGCGTTTTAGGTTTGCACCTTCTACAACTAACTTACCGTCTTTTTTAATTTTTGCAATAGAGGCTTCTCTAGATAAAACAGTTGGATGGCCATTTTCATCTAGGTATTGAGTGCGTATTAACAAATTATCATTTGCTAAAAACCCGGCTGTTACTTCTTCAAGATTATAAGAGGTTTGTTCGTTACCTCCCATAAACCAAACACCATTACTCTCCTGGTGCTCAATGGCAGTGCTTTGCATAGGTTGTGCAAAACTACCAATAGCAACACGACTTCCTTCAGTATCTAAAAATTGTAATATTTTACCACCTCTAGTTTCTACAGCGCCGTAATCTCCTTTGATAAATGTTGCCCATTCCCAGGCCTGTGAACCCACAAATATGGCACCTCCAATAATGGTTAAAAACATATACATTGCCACTTTACTTTGCTGCATTTTATGCCCTGCATCTACAGCTAAGACCATAGTTACAGAAGAAAAAATAAGAACAAAGGTCATGAAGGCTACGTAAAACATAGGTGCTGGAACTCCATGCAAAAACGGAAAGTGAGTAAATACTTCATCGGCGATAGGCCAAGCATTTACAAATTTAAACCTTGAAAAGCCGTAGGCAGCTAAAAATCCAGAGAAAGTCAAGGCATCGGAAACGATGAAAAACCACATCATCATTTTACCATAACTAGCCCTTAATGGTTGGTTTCCACCTCCCCAAACATCGCCTTCAGGGGTTGTTGTTGCAACAGTTGTCTCCATAAATAGAAATCAATTTTTAATTTGGTTCAAAAATACATTATTTTTTTATCTCACGAAATATAAAAACAAAAACAGATACACCCATAGAACATCTACAAAGTGCCAAAAAGTAGTAGCAAGTTCAATTCCAAGGGTTTTTCCTTTAGTGTATTTTAATTTGTAATGATTATAAATTACCACTAAGACACAAATAAGGCCAGCAAAAATATGAGCAAGGTGTAATAACACCACTAAATATATAAATGAGGTGGTAATACTACTTTCACTCCCGGTGAAAAAGTAGCCGTTTTCTATAATTTGAGAAAACCCAAGAAATTGCAGGTACACAAAGACAATACCTAAAATAAATGTTGTTATCAACAACATCATTGCCTTAGAGTTCTGCTCTTTTTTTACCGCATTTTTCGCCAAAATAAATATAAAACTACTTGCTATAATAACAGCAAGGCTACTAAAAAAAGCTTGGGGTATTTCAAAATCTGTCAACCAATCTGGGCGTTCTTTACTAATAATATACGCACTGGTTAAACCAGCAAAACTCATCCCTAAACTTATCATAGCAAAAAGCAACATGTTCTTTTTTGCTCTTCCTATTTTCTGTTGTTCTGTACCCTCTGTATAGTCCATATTTTTCAAATTTTAAATGGGTGTACTTATCTAATAAATTTATCTGCAACATAAATAATTTGCAACAAGGTAATATAGCTAACACTTACCAGCATAAGTTGTTTTGCAGATTTGGCTGTTTTTTGTTTATACAACCGGATGCCGTAATAAATAAACCAAAGCCCTAAAGCTCCAATAATTATAGCTGAAATCGGAGTGATATAAAACATTCCAGTTACCCCAAATGCGGGGATTAGTGAGGCCAAAACTGTACAAATACTATACAGAATTACTTGTATGGCTGTGCCGTGATCTCTTTTACCTGTTGGTAGCATGAAAAAGCCTCCTTTTTTATAATCATCAAACAAAAACCAACCTATGGCCCAAAAATGAGGGAATTGCCAAAAAAACTGAATCATAAATAAAGTACCTGGCTCAATACCAAAATCATTGGTTGCGGCAACCCATCCTAACATAAAGGGAATAGCTCCCGGAAAAGCGCCAACAAAAACAGATAAAGGTGTTCTTGTTTTTAAAGGTGTGTATAAAAACACATATATAAAGATCGATATCGCGCCAAACATAGCTGTTTGTGGATTTATACTGTACAGCACCGCTATACCAACAACGGTAAGAATAATAGCTATAGAAAGGGCTACAGCAACACTCATGGTGCCAGCTGGGATAGGCCTATTTTTGGTTCTATCCATCAAGGTGTCTAAATCACGCTCCATGACTTGATTGTACACATTGCTTGCTCCTACCATGCAATATCCTCCAATACACAAAAGTAATAAGATCATAAAATCTACCTTCGTTGCGCCAAGTAAATACCCCGCAACCGAAGAAAACACAACACTTACAGACAACCTAAGTTTGGTTATTTCTGTAAAATTTTTAACCCACGAGATGGGAAGTTCTTGTGTTTGTGTTACTGACAATAGATTTTATTTAAATTTTACCTTCTCTTTTGAGTGTGCAAAGATACGTTACAACTCTAATTCTAACCAATTTATAACACATTATCTATGTTAAAAATAACCCTAAAACACACTACAGTACATGAGATATAAAACCCAATAAAAAAAGCGCTGCAGAATTAACAACAGCGCTTTTATTATTTATGATTATTTGGTTTTATCGTACCATTCTAATCTCTGATGTTTCAACATAATCTATTCCATCTTCTGTGTATGCATCACTAGATGATAGTCTAAGTTCATTGGTATTAAACAGTGTAACATCATAAAGAGTTTCACCTAAAAGAAGTTGCATTGTGCTATTATTGGCAGCATATGTTCCAGTTTCATTATCAATATCCACGATTATTGTAGATTGACTCACAAATTCTCCTGCAACAGTTACAAGTGAATTCAGAACATATTGACCATCTACAATATAGGTGTCATTGTCTGCAAAAGTGACAGTAACTTGAAATGTTTCTCCATCAGTGGTTGACTCTGTTACAATATCGAGTCCGTTTACATTAATAGTCTCTGTTGCGGTGCTAGTTAGATACGTAATATCATAACTTCCTGCACTTAAATTGGTGTTGTTTAGTGCATAAGCGGGAGTATTGTCATCACTAGAACAAGCAATCAACGATACAAAAATAACTAGTGTAAATAATTTTTTGAATAATCTCATAATTAGTGTGTTTTAATTTTCTATCTGAAATCTAATTGGAAGCGAGTACAATACTCCTACCGCTTGACCACGTTGCTTTCCTGGTGTCATCTTTGGCAAAGCCTTAATGGTCTTAATAGCTTCTTGCTTTAATTTTGGGTGTGGCGCTCGTGCCTGTACATTTGTAATGTTACCCGTTTTATCAATCTTAAATTGCACATATATTTGCTGAATTCCCTCCAGGCCTAAATCACTTGCTAGATCTGTATTAAATTTCTTTTGTACAAATTTTTGAATTTTACTGGACATGCACTTTTTCTTAGCTGCATTGTTACCTGCACTTTCACAGCCAGGGTATATTGGCACATTCTCAATTACAGCGAAGGGAACATCATCAATGATTTCTCCAGCTTCATCAATCTCTTCAATCTCTACAATCTCTTCTTCTTGACTAATCTCCGTAGATTCAATAATGGTTTCTTCTATATCTGCTTCATCCTCAATCACCTCAATAACTTCTGGAGCTGGTGGCGGGGGAGGTGGCGGGGGTGGCGGTGTTAACAGTTCTGTGATTGGAATATCTTCATCAAGATCATCACCCACATTTAAGGTATCTAGAGAAAGATCTCTATCATAAGACTTCCACTCTACTGCTTGCCAAGACAAAAACAACATAAAAGCAAGACCTGCTAAAAAGTAGACTCCACTCCATTGTTTTAAATCTGCTTTTGGATTTTTTTTCGGTTCCATAATTGAATTTAAATTATCGCCTATAAAAATATAGAAAATCTATTGTATTGTAAAACAATAGCACTGTAATATTAGTAAATAAACTTATTTGACACCTTAACTACAAATGATCCTAGAATCAAACCACAAACATTAGCAACTACATCAAAGAGCTCTGCACCTCTTGTAAGGATTAAGCGCTCTTGTATTACTTCAATAAGTATGCCGTAAATAAAAATACAAACAAATAGTAAAGGTAGTGTGTAGGGCTTTTTGACTTTCGGGTTTCTAGAGAAAATATAACTAGCCCACACCATAAAAAGCACTGCATTAATTATAAGATGTACTATCTTATCTGCAAATGGAATAGCTATTTTTGTCCCATCTGTTATTGGCATTAATAAAGCCACTGTAACAAGTAGGGTGTAGCCAAGGGCTAAACCAAAGAGGAGTTTAGGCCCCAACAAGTTCTTTATACCCTGTTTCATCTAATAGGTTTTCTATTTCATCTGGGTTTGAAATTTTAATCTTTATCATCCAACCTTCTCCATAAGGGTCATTGTTTACTTTTTCAGGCTCAGACTCAAGAGTGTCGTTAAATGCTATAATTTCTCCAGAGAGGGGCAGAAATAAATCTGATACTGTTTTAACAGCCTCTACAGATCCAAATACCTCATCGGCATCCATCGTCTCATCAAGTGTTTCAACCTCTACATATACAATATCTCCAAGTTCGCCTTGTGCAAAATCTGTAATTCCTACTGTAGCGGTATCGCCATCAATAGCAATCCATTCATGATCTTTAGTGTACTTTAAATTTGATGGAATGTTCATAGTTACAAGCTTTTTTTTATGTGTTTATATTTTAATTACCAAAGTTATATCTTAAGGTCAAACCACTGCGAATGGTGGTTTGCGGGAAAGCAGTAGAAATTGCATACTCAGAGAAAGTATGGTCATAATAAAATGCCGCAGTTAAGTTTTTACTTAAAGCGTAGTCTACCAACAACTGGGCGCCGTATATGGTTTGCCCTGCCGTGGTTTGGTTATTCTCGATATCCAAATAACGTATAATGGTCCTGTTGTCTCTTCTTGAAAGATCTAACTTAAAGTTTAAGTCACTTTTTAGTATTTGCTTTTTACCCCCAAAGTTAGTTCCTATACGTAGGTCTTTAATTCTGTATCCAAGACCTATTATAATTTCGTCTCCTTTAATCTCGGTTAAAAGATTATTGGCAAAACTAAGCCCAAGTGCTCTGTCTTTTCTATACTCTGCACTTACTTTAACAGAGTTTTTCATCTCAAGATCAATTTTTAATAATGGCGAAAATTGCTCGGTAAGGTTTACATTGGTTAAAAACTGTTGGCTTTTAAAATCTCCCGCTTGATTTGTAGCAGCAGTTACAGGATTACCATCTCTAGAGCGGTTGTAGTCTAAATTGGTTTGAAATTGATTTACGGTATACCCGGCAGTGTACCCATGCTGCAAAGAGAATCTTTTAAAGCGTTTTTTAAACCACCCCAAACGCATAAAACCAGTATATTTTATGTCCCAATTTGGTAGAGGTATGTCTCTTAAAATACCTTTCTTCTCGCTCTGCACATCAGCACCTTTATAGGCTGCTATAAATGATGGCAACAATACATCTTGGCTTGTAGGGCCAAATCCAACAGGATATCCTGTTTCTGGATCTACCGGGAAGGCGTCTGTACCATAAAATTCTGAGGCCAAACTATTGGCAACAATAAGTCTATTGCTTCTAAAGGCATCAAATGGCTCAGAGCTGGCATCTGTAGTGCTTTGAAAAGCTGTTGCAATAAGTAGGGTTGAAATATTAAAGTTCCCAGAGCTTACAGGTGTTAAAGAATTATACAAACCGTCTTCAATGATATAATTCTCTGAGTAATTCTCTGAGTAAATTCTACTGGCGTTAATATCAATCTTAAGATCTCTAATGGGCTCAAGATTGACCTGAATGTCTAACTGATTGGTTTCATTCTCTGTGTATTGTTCATTGTATTCTGGATACAAGGTTAACCAACCATTACGAGCAGCTTGATCTCTAACCTCAGCCTGGCTTCCAAAGGTAAAGCCTGCCGTTGGTTTTAAGGTTCCTATAAAACCTATTGAGCGATTGTACCCTGGTAAGAAAATACCATTGGTTTCTTGGTAGTTAAATTGTACTTTTTTAATCATGGTGGCCAAACCAATAAGTGTGTTTGCTGCTTTGTCTGCGCCACTTAAACCATTTCCAAAACCACCTCCAGCATTCCCGCCTCTAGCAGAGGAATTAGCACCGCCTTTTGCTGCAAACCCTTGGGCATCATCCTTGGCACTTGCCTTAGAATCATTACCGCCTTTGCTGTTTTGACCTTTTGGACTAAACCCGCCTCCATTTCTGGACGCACTATTTCTCATACCCCCTGCTTTTTTACTAGCTTTCTTTTTAGAAAGACCAATATACCTGTAAAAAGCACTGAAATCGAAGGTTGAATTAATACGATGGGTACTTGCGTTTTGAATAGAGTTTCCTAAATCATAGGTTTGCACAGAACCGTCAGATAATTCAATATCAATATTGTTGAATAAATCACTGCCGTCTTGCCACTGGAAATCTCCAGTGTATGAGTAAGTTGCTCGAATCCACTTCAGAAAAGGGAATTTTGCAGTTGGCAGATCATAATTTAACTGCAATGATTGAAAGTGCTGGTTGGGATCTCCTATATCAAACAAACCGTCAAAGACACCAATTTGGTTGTTAGCAACACCATCATCATCTATATAATTGGTGACAATTCTGTTATTGGAGGTAGTGAAATTAAAACGAAATGATTTTGTTAGGTTATAATTTATTGCATAATCCCAGTCAAACAAATAGTTTCTTTGGTAGAGCACCGGCAAGCCTATATTGCCATTTTCTAAGTTTAATTCTCTAAATTTTTGCTCATTGTGCTGGCGTAAAATATTAGAGTTTACTGCAATACTAGTTGGTAAATAATTAAGATTAAGGTCTTTTAAAAACTGCCAATATTTTCCTGTAAAAATAGAATCATTCTTTTTAAATGGTTCAAATGTTTTGGGAGTAAAATTATAGGCATACGTCCCGCCCAAACGTACGTTTTGATCTAAAGCCTCTTGAATTTCAAAATCGTTGTGATCTATTTGGTTGTAGGAGGCAGAAAGTGTAAGGTTTTCTATATCATACACCTTTGGTTTGCCCTCTGAGGTACGTTCTTTACGAACTCCAATAAAATTAATACTCTGCCTTTTTGTGTAGTCTATAGATTGTCCTAAAATCTCATCTCTTCTTTGAGAATTTGGCTCATTATCTAATCTAGTTTGTAATTCTACATCTTGATACTCTGGATCAAATTGTGGTGTAATTAGTTTTTCTGACCTACCATAATTAAAAGGTAATTGAATACCCCATTTCTTTGGTAGCATTTGCCCCAGGTTTAAATTGGTGACCAAATCATACTCTTCTACATCTTCTCTACTACGATCGTTTGGACCTTGCTCTAAAGAACCAAAACCAATAGTACTTACCCTACCTGTTGCGCTTAGATTTGCAAAATCCGCAAAATTTGCATCCATGGCTGCAACAGCTGCCCAGCCTCCTTGGTTTTGCAGCTCAGATAGACGTAATTCATTAAACCAAACTTCTCCACACAGCTCTGTGTTAGTCTCGTTTCTTACACCAATCATTGCAACACGTACATCACCAAAACTAGGATTTCCTTTCATTCCTACTCTCAGTATATTAGATGGCAAGCCATCAATTTGACCCTCTTCAAAGAAATGCAATTTGTTTGGAGCATAGGTGGCAGGATCTCCTAAGATGGTAGACTTTAAATCTTGCAACAAACTAAGAGGTAGGTCCAATCTGTTTTCTACTGGCCAAATTTCTTCAGCGCTAGTGGTATTAAAAGCCGTTGGTTTTAAAGCAACTTGTATTTCATAGAAACTTTCAGTTAAATCATTACCCATTCTAATAAATGCCACCAAATCACCATCTGCCAATGCTGTTTGATTCACAATAGACTCTGCATGAATAAACATTTCTAGGTTTTTATACTGCCGCATATCTACACTGAAATTTTTATACACCCCACGGGCGTCATTTTGCTCTAAACCACAAACTCGAATTGCAAGAGATTGCTCATCTTGTCTTATAATATTATTGTTATTATTAAGCTGTTCTCTAACAACTCCAGGAGGCAATGTGTAAGGTATGGGTTGTCTGTTCTCGTTATCAATTATATTAACAGCTTCTACTTCAAAAACAGTATCATCCAACTCAGGGTCTTCTAGGGTTACATTATCAAGAGTTTGCAAGTATCTTCTGTAATCTCCTCTAACCAGTTCTAAAGTTCCTAAACGGAGTGTTGTTTGCTGCTCAAAGCCAGACATATACATACGCATAAAACGTATTGATCTAAAATCTGAAATGCCATTTACTGCCCTATCATAATCTGCAACAGGAACTTTAAACTGTACCCACCTAACATCCAAAGAACTATTGTCTTGGAGGGTAATGGTGCTCTCACGCACATCAGTCACAAAATCATTGGTAGCTGGGGTAAGGGCATCACGAGAGATAGGAATGTTATACTCATAATAACTATCTACGGTATTCATAGAGTTATCACGGTTAATATCTTCTACATCTGGTTGGGTGGTAGAACCACGATTTGTATTTGTTACCTCAACAGGAGAGTTTCCTTCCGTACCGTTGTATAGTTTGTAACGACTTCTTATACCTCCAGAGGCCTGCAAGAAGTATTGATAATTATCATTTGCTGGGTCGGCTAGTCCGCTAAAGGCCGGGAACATTTCGCTTTCCTGGGCATTGTTTAAACCATCATACCCTACATCTTGGTTAATACGCTGCTCCCCTTCTGTATCAAAGGTATATACTAAAGATTGATTGGTAGGCACCTTACCCCAGACCGTTGGTGTGGTGTTTTCTGAACTGCCATCTTGAGGCAAACCATTCTCATATTGCTTTCTACCATCTTTTAAGACATCCTCAGAAATGTTTCCTAAGTTAAAACTAAGGGTTCCTCCATTATTGGTATTGTTTTCTTCGTATATAAATGGATCCATTACCCAAAACTGGATAAACTCTACATTGCTTCTTTCAAAATCTGTAGTGGTTAACTGCCTAGAAATCCCTCCAAAATTAGCGGATGGATTTGGTAATTCATTGGTGCCTGAGGCCGATGGACTAAAGTTATACTCTCCACGCTCGCTTGGATAAAAAGAAAGGTCTAAAGAAAATAAGGCCTGTGTTTGTCCTTGAATTATATCTTGCCCCGGAAATATTTCGTCTCTAAAAACACGTCTTGTAAATGGTGAGGATAAATCTTGGTCTGTAATCCCATCTGGTCTTTGACTACTGTAAAAAATAGGGTCAATGGTGTACCAGTTTAAACGTGCACGTTTGTAATTATAATCCAAAACACTGTTTGGTTCTTCTCCCCCAAAACCATCTGGAGATGAAGACAAACGCCAAGAAATAGGAGAACTGATATCAAACTCTGTTTGTGAAGACTCAAAATCATCGATATATACCGTAGTTCTTCCTCCAAAGTCTGAAACCTTTGGGGCGCTTGGTAATAAATATGCAAATTCACCACGTATAGAGAAGTTTGACTCCACATCTGTATCAATATTAGGGAGTTTGTTTACCAGACGCGTAAAGAAGGGAACCTGTGTTGCGTAATTTAAATTAACTCCAAATATTTGATTGTTAATTGGTTCTACATCATAGGTAGATTTTTGAGTAAGCGGGCGTTCATTTAACCTCAAATAGGTACCACCTATGATAAAGTTGTCGTTAAATTTATGCTCAATGTTTAATCCCGTAAATCGTTTTGTTTGTTGTCCAAAAAGCGTGTTGTTCTCTACTGTAATATTTACAGGAGTATTTGAGGCTAGTAAAGATGGATCCAAAATTTGAACCGTTCCTGCTTGGTAATTAACCGTATAGTCTACACCCTCAGATAAGGTTCTACCTCCAGCAGTAACCACTACAGAACCCTGAGGTATGTTAAAGGCCCCGATAGGTATTCCGTTACCGCCACTGGATTTGTACCTTCCTGTTAACTGAAATTTATTTTTATCACTATCCTCTTGTTCTGCCTGAGTTTTAGTGGATCTATATAAAGATCTAAAAACGTATTTGTCTTGATTGGCATTATAGGTAGCGGGCATGCTATATTCTGCAGCTCCAGCAGAGGAGTCATCTAGTTTGTCAAATAGGTATTCTCCAAAAGGCTCTACGCTGGTAAATATGATGCGCCCGTTTTGCTGATCTACGGTAAGTCCTGGAATAAAATCAAAAAATCCATCTCCCCCTTGTTGAGGATCATTATTGAAATTTAATCTATCTAGATTAAAAACCTTTAATAGGGTTTTATTATCAACATCTTCAGGCAAGGCAACTGCAGGGTTAGTGATGGTGCCCTCTGCAGCTATTATGTAATTTAAAGGTGCTGGATCTCTGTATTGGATGTCTAATCTAAAATCTTCTTGTTCTAACTGAAAAGCTCCTAGACTGTATATGTTTTTCATCATCAAATCCCAGATAGGCTGGGTTACATTGGTGATATTACTTTTTAATAATTTAACAATTAGATTTTGAGGAATACCCTCTATATCATCCATTCCTGGGTTACCAGGCTCACCAGGTCTTACAAGCCCTCCAGTGGCATCCACACCATCTGTAGAAAACTCACCAACTTGGTATACTTTACCGTTAACAGTATACTGAAATGAAACAGCAATAACCTCGTCGTTATTTAACCGTTGGTTTAAAGAAATATATCCCAGCTGAGAGTTAATAGTGAATTCATTGGCCCTTAATTTTCTTGCGTTCTCTAGGGTTAAAAAGTCTGAACCATCTTGTACTTGCACTCCACCAAACCCCTGTTGCACGGTAGCTATATCTCGTATTTGTTCGTTTAAGATTCCTTGGGCACTAGAGTCATCAATACCAAATGGATTGAAATCATTATTTCCGTTATCAGGAAAAGAATTAGGCGGTTTGTTTAAAAACCCACCAGGTATATTATTTAAACCAATATTTGAAATATCTGACTCCCCAACATCTTGCAGGGCTACAATATTACGCACATCCTGAGTTTGGTTCCCTCTATTGGTAATCCAGGCCTCTACTCTAGTGATTTGCACATTGGAACGAATAAAAGGATATTGCTGCAATGCTCTATCATAGGTGTCTCTAAAATAATGCGCTAAGAAAAAGTGACGGTTTTCGTCATAGTCTAAGGCGTAGATATCAAAATCTGTAATAGTACCACCACCTTCTGTGGTTACGTTTCTAGTTTCAGATTGCTGCTCAGAGAATACTCCTGTAATTTTAGTTTTTCCAAATTGTAACTCTGTTTTTACACCAAACAGACTTTGGGCACCCGGAATTAAAGTACTGTTAAGAGGCATACTCACATTACCTACCTCTATGGATCTAATAATATCATCTTCGGTGGGAGTGAATTCTAGTTTTACTTGGTTTTGGAAATCAAAGGTTGATTGGGTATCATAATTTGCAGTTACCTGTAAACGCTCTCCAACCTTTCCAAGCAAGCTTAAACTTATACGTTGGTCAAAATCAAAAGAGAAGTTACTCCTGTTTCTTGGAGAAAATGCCGGATTGTCCTGTTTGGTGTACAATAGCCCAAGATCCATCTCTACAGTACCCTGAGGTATTACCTCAATGGTATTGCCTCCAAACACAGATTCAAAAAAGCTGGAATTGACATAAAATTTGGGTAGTAAGTTTTTCTGGTCATCCTGTGAGCCTTCTTTTCTTCCATCAGCGGCGTCAATTTTTTCTTTGAAATAATCGCGCATTTGCTCTTTTAGGATTAAATCACGATAGGCCTGAGGGCTTAACACTAGTGGAAGACCCACATTAAAATCACCCAACATTTCACTGTAATAGTAGCTATCTGTAACAGGGTCATAGGTGTATAAATTTTCTATAGAAGAGGATGGAGGTAGTTCAATACGCCCCATAGCAGATCCTGTTGCGGTAGAATCCTGTGCATTTGCACTGAAGAGACCCCCCAAAATGATACTTAAACATACGAATTGTTTAAAAAAGCTATTTTTAAACTTGGTGATATTTGTACCCAATACTTATAATTTTTTTAAAGCCTGTTTTATAATTTCCTCAATGGTTGCCTGCGGATATTGCTTAATCACGGCGTCACAAACTTTCTCAGCTTGTTTACGTGTAAAACCTAAAGTATCCAAAGCAGATAACGCTTCATCTTTATTGGTATTGCTTGAAACCAAAGAAACATCGTCTAGACCATACACCTTTAGTATTTTATCTTTCAAATCCAACAACACCCGTTGGGCTGTTTTTGCTCCAATTCCTTTTACAGATTGAATGGTTGCCACATCGCTTGACGCAATAGCCTCAGTGACCTGTTTTGGAGATAAAGAAGACAGCATGGTTCTTGCTGTACTTGCCCCAACCCCAGAGACCGAGATTAATAACCTAAAAATCTCTCGCTCTACTACACTAGAAAAACCATATAAAATATGCGCATCTTCACGAACTTGTAAATGCGTAAATAATTTGACGTTCTCTGAGGTAGGTAACTGTGCAAAAGTATGTAATGAAATGTTTACAAAATAACCTACCCCATGACAGTCTATGACTACATCGGTGGGTGATTTCTCAACAAGTCTTCCCTGTAATTGGGTTATCATACGTTATTGTTGTGTTATTTCTGCCAAATATAGTATATTTTATTGGCTTATCTGAAGGGTTAAAACCTAAATTTATTGCTGAAACATCACTACTTCTGGGCTGTTTCCTCTCGTTTTTCTTTTTGTTGTGCATCTACCACAGAAACTGCTGCCATGTTTACAATTTCTTCTACACTAGCACCGAGTTGCAAAATATGAACTGGCTTTCGCATTCCTAGCATAATTGGGCCCACAGAATCAACACCATTAATCTCTTTTAATAATTTATAATTGCTATTGGCTGCATCTAAATTTGGAAATATAAGCGCATTTACTTTTTTCCCTGCAAGCTTAGAAAACGGAAATTTACTTTGTAACATTTCTGGATTTAAAGCAAAGTCTGTTTGCAACTCTCCATCTATATGCATATCTGGATTGGTTCTGTGCAAATAGGCTACGGCATCTCGCACCTTTGTAGCATGAGGATCTTTTGAAGAACCAAAATTAGCATAGCTTATCATTGCAATAACTGGCGTTAGGCCAAACATTTTCATGGTGTAATTTGTCATCTGGGCTATTTTGGCCAGTTCTTTTGCCGTAGGATCAATATTTATGGAGGTGTCACTAATAAAAATAGGACCTCTTTTAGTAAGCATCATGTTTGTTGTTGCCACTTTATTTACACCGTCAAAACGTCCTACAACCTCTAAAACAGGACGCAGCACCGAAGGATAAGCCCTAGAATAGCCAGAGATCATAGCATCTGCATCCCCTTGGTTAAGCATCATGGCTGCAAAATAATTGCGCTCTCGCATTAATTTTTCTGCATCAAAAAGGGTAACTCCATTTCTGTGCCTATTTTCAAATAATTTTTTTGCGTATTTCTTTAAATTCTCAGCTTGATCATCAGCCTTAGGGTCCATTATTTGTATATCTGCATCAAATTCAAGCTGCTCCATAAGCTCTTCAATAACGGCCTTTCTACCCAACAAAATAGGAATACCTATTCCTTCTTCGTAAACAATTTGAGCCGCTTTCAATACATTTAAATGATCTGCCTCTGCAAATACAATACGTTTTGGGTTTTGCTTTGCCCGACTAAGCAACATGCGAATGATTTTATTATCTCCACCCATGCGGTGGTTCAGCTCATCTTTATACTTTTTCCAATTGTTAATTGGCGCAGTTGCAACACCACTTTCCATAGCTGCTTTTGCAACAGCCGGAGGAATATGGTCTATAAGTCTTGGATCAAAAGGTTTGGGAATAATATAATCTTTCCCAAAAACAAGTTTAGTCTCTCCATAGGCAATATTAACTTGCTCTGGCACAGATTCTTTGGCCAGTGCAGCCAATGCTTTTACAGCAGCCATTTTCATGGCCTCGTTAATCTTGGTGGCACGAACATCAAGCGCACCTCTAAAAATAAAAGGAAACCCTAATACATTATTTACCTGGTTAGGATGGTCACTTCTTCCTGTTGCCATAATAATGTCATCACGCGTTTTACAGGCTAGCTTATATTCAATCTCAGGATTTGGATTTGCCATAGCAAAAACAATAGGGTCTGCAGCCATTGATTTAAGCATACTAGGGGTTACAATATCTGCAACAGAAAGTCCAACAAAAATATCTGCATCAACCATAGCCTCATCTAAGGTATCTATCTTTCTGTGTGTTGCAAATTCTGACTTCTCTGGTGATAACTCAGATCGGTCATCTCTTATAACTCCTTTACTGTCTAACATCACAATATTTGCCCCTACTGCCCCAAAGGCCTTATAAAGTCTTGTACAAGATACCGCAGCGGCGCCTGCTCCGCTTATTACAATTCTTACTTCATTTATTTTTTTATGTGTTAACTCAATTGCATTTAAAAGCGCAGCGGCAGAAATAATAGCAGTACCGTGCTGGTCATCATGCATAACAGGTATGTCCAACTCTTCCTTCAACCTTCTTTCAATCTCAAAAGCCTGTGGAGCTTTAATATCTTCTAGGTTAATACCACCAAAAGTGGGTGCAATATTTTTTACTGTTTCAACAAAGGCATCAACATCTTCGGTACCTATTTCGATATCAAAAACATCAATATCTGCAAATATTTTAAACAACAATCCTTTTCCTTCCATGACAGGTTTAGAAGCCTCAGGCCCTATATTACCGAGCCCTAAAACTGCTGTACCATTGGTAATAACCGCCACCAAATTACCTTTAGCGGTATACTTATATACATTCTCAACATCTTTGGCTATCTCAAGGCAAGGCTCTGCTACACCAGGAGAGTATGCTAGAGATAGATCTCTTTGTGTTGCATATTTTGTGGTAGGCACTACTTGTATCTTACCAGGGCTTGGCTTGGAGTGATATAAAAGAGCTTCTTTACGTTTACTTTGTTTACTCATAACAACAAATTGTTTTTTTATGGTATACTACAAATGTAACAGAGTGAAATTAAAACAGTGTCTAAATTAAAAATTAATTATTGGCTTTAAACACCAGATAATAGCTTGGCAATTAATTATTGTATTATGGCTTTAAGAATTCTATGTTTCTGCGCAATCCTTCAAACTTGGTGCGCTTTAAAGGACTCTTTTTGAAAATTTCTGAAAACACTTCTTTGGTAACCTCTTCCCAATCTTTCTTTGAGTTGGACAACACCTGCGGATTGGGATCAAACAAAGGTTCCTTGTGAGCTTTGCTAAACCTATTCCAAGGACATACATCTTGACAAACATCACATCCAAACATCCAATCATCAAACTGCCCACTCACACTAGAGGGGATTTCGTTTTTAAGCTCAATGGTAAAATAACTAATACATTTACTACCATCTACCTTATAAGGCTCAACGATTGCCTGGGTTGGGCAAGCATCTATACAGGCCGTGCAACTACCGCAATGATCTGTTACGGGGGTGTCATAGTCTAGGTCAAGATCTACAATGAGCTCTGCAATGAAATAAAAAGACCCTGCTTGTTTGGAGAGTAAGTTACTATGCTTACCAATCCAACCTAGACCACTTTTTGCAGCCCAAGCTTTATCTAAAACAGGGGCACTATCAACAAAAGCACGTCCATGAACATCTCCAACCGTCTCTTGTATGCAGTGCAACAACTCTTTTAACTTGTCTTTAATTACAAAGTGATAATCTGTACCGTATGCGTATTTAGATATCTTATAACTACCCTCTGTTTGAAGCTGTTGTGGGTAATAGTTTAATAGTAAAGAAATGACACTTTTAGAACCCTCCACAAGCTTGGTTGGGTCAAGGCGCTTGTCAAAATGGTTTTCCATGTACTGCATCTGGCCATGCCTATTTTGGTTGAGCCAAGCCTCAAGTCTTGGAGCTTCTTCTTCCAAAAATCCTGCTTTACTAATACCACAAGACATAAAACCTAGGCGTTTGGCCTGGTCTTTAATAAAAGCAGTATGTTGGTGTTTTGTGTCTATCGTAATGGAATATTTTAAATCATAACATCTGTTTTTATGCTCTTTGGGTAAATTCTAACAATGCATTTATTGGCTTTAAGGAAATCAGGGGTTCTATTTCAATAGGTGTTTTCTTTTCTGAAATCTTATACTGTCTTACTAATGTAGCTATGGCGAGTACCATCTCATACATTGCAAAATTATTGCCTATACACATTCTAGGGCCCGCTCCAAAAGGAAAATAATGCCCCGAAAATGTATTAGCAGAAACCCCCGAAAATCTAGAGGGCTTAAAAAGTTCTGGTTGCTCCCAAAACAAAGCGTCATTATGAATTTGAAGCACCGAGAATAACAAGTTTGAGTTTTTTGGAACTTCCATGCCTTCAAAAGCATCTGCTTCGAGACTAATTCTATCAATAAAATAGGCAGGGGGATACATGCGTAACGTTTCCTCTACCACATTTTTGGTGAAGGGACATGCTTTAATAATCTCCATTAAATCTTTGGTAGAAGCCGTAGCTTCTTGAACTTCTATAAATATTTTTTCTTGTGTTTCTGGATGTTGCGCTAATAATTGCGCAGCAAAGGTGAGTGCATTTGAAGTGGTCTCGTGTCCAGCTACAAACAAGATAAGAATCTCATCAATAAGTTGCTGTTCAGACATGGCACTGCCGTCCTGATAGCGGGCATCCAAAAGCATATCAAGTAAATCATCTTTGCGTATGTTACTCTTTTTCCTGGCTGCAACCAATTGGCCTAGAACCTCTCTAGACTCCTGGACCAATGCTATGTGCTTTTTAATTTTTCCACTAGACTTAAACCACCACCCTAAATAAGGTTGACGTAACTCTTTAACTAACATCTTTTGAGCAGCTTCTGTAATATGTTGCATTTTAGAAATCTGCAAAGCGTCTGCCGCATCACTAAAGAGTGCTTTAACCACCGTTTTAAAGGCTAAATCATTAAAGATAGGAGCAACATCTATAGGGCCTTGTGTTGTAATTTTTGAAACCTCAGTTGTAATAGCCTCTTGAATGCTTTCTAACAAAAACACCAATTGTTTTTTATGGAACGCGGGCTGAATTAACTTTCGTTGTTTTTTCCACAAAGCACCTTCGCTTGTTAGCAGTCCTTTGCCTACATACTTAGCGAGGTCTTTTGTTTGAATAGGAGACTTGGAGTAATTTTTTTTATTTTTCTGTAATGCATGTTGTAAAAACCCAGCATCCTTACTAAAAACAATAGAGTTTCCAAAGCCCAAATTAAGACGAAAAGTGGCTCCTTTTTTTTTAAAATTAGCCGCATGAAAAGGCAATGGATTTTTTAAAATATTGGCAGCATTTTTGAGAAATTCGAGGCTAGATACCTCAGGGATAGTATAGTTCTTCATAAATGTATCAAAACAAGCCTCCTTGTGAGGGGGCCTTTACTTTTCCTAAATGTTTATAAGCCGCCTCTGTGACCTCACGACCTCTTGGAGTACGCATAATAAAGCCTTGCTGAATCAAAAAAGGCTCATACACCTCTTCTATAGTTTCTGGACTTTCTGAAACGGCGGTTGCTATGGTGGTAATACCAACAGGGCCTCCTTTAAATTTATCGATAATGGTATTTAAAATTTTATTATCCATTTCATCCAGACCATGGGCATCTACACTTAGGGCCTCTAATGAGAATTTAGCGATCGATATATCGATAGAGCCATTTCCTTTAATTTGAGCAAAATCTCGTACTCTGCGCAAAAGTGCATTCGCAATACGAGGAGTTCCTCTACTTCTACCTGCAATTTCAATAGCCGCTTCCATAGAAATTGGCACATCCAAAATACTAGCACTACGCTGCACGATAGTTGTTAAAAGCTCGGTGGTGTAATATTGTAATCTAGATGTAATTCCAAAACGAGCTCTCATAGGAGCTGTTAAAAGTCCAGATCTAGTGGTGGCTCCCACCAAGGTAAATGGAGCTAAGTGTATTTGAACAGAACGCGCATTGGGTCCTGATTCTATCATGATGTCGATTTTATAATCCTCCATGGCAGAGTATAGATACTCTTCAACAATAGGGCTTAATCTATGTATCTCATCAATAAACAAGACATCGCGCTCCTCAAGATTTGTGAGAAGTCCCGCTAAATCTCCAGGCTTATCTAAAACGGGGCCAGAAGTAACTTTTATGCCTACCTCTAGCTCATTGGCTAGAATGTGTGCCAAGGTAGTTTTACCCAATCCGGGTGGTCCATGAAAAAGTGTGTGATCTAAAGCTTCGTCTCTTTGATTGGCTGCCTGAACAAAAACTTGCAGATTTTCTAAGGCTTTGTCTTGGCCTGTAAAGTCATCAAAACTAAGAGGTCTTAACTTCTTTTCGATTTCAACATCTTTTGGTGTTAAATGCTCTTCAGATGGATCCAGATGTTCGTTCATATAACAAATATACAAAGGGATTCATTACAAAACAGACCTATAAAACTAAGATATAAACAAATATGTTTCATATAAATAACTACAACAAACTAAAGGTTAGTGCGTATTTAGTGTTATAATTTATATTTTTACAAATCATCCCAATTCTATAGTAATGCCTACACAGCCAAAACTTACTCGATTTAATCAAAATGTGTTGTCGAAATATCAAATCTACAACAGCATATTTATGACCCTGCCTTTTGATACCATTACCAAAACCGGTGCACTTCTCCCCCTTTTTCATGAAACCTGTCAAAAAGGTTTTGAAAAAGAGCAAGACCCAACCACCATTGTAGAGACATTTTTTAAAAAATACCAAGCAAGACGCTCTAAGGAGAGTCAAGTTAATTTGTTATTTAGATTTATACAATACATAGAGCGGCAAGTAGTTTTGTTTGATGCCATTGAAGATGCTGGGTTTCCTATTGTAAATAATATGGATGGAATTGGCACATTGCGTGCTTTAAAGGAGAGCGCAACCGCTGAAAACAAACTAGAAACCCTAAAGAAATATCTTGAAGAATTTAAAGTGCGTATTGTACTTACAGCCCACCCAACTCAGTTTTACCCGGGTGCTGTTTTAGGAATTATCACAGATTTAACACAGGCCATCCGCCAAAATGATTTACTACGCATTAATGATCTTTTAGCTCAATTAGGAAAAACACCTTTTTTTAAACATAAAAAACCCACACCTTACGATGAAGCCGTAAGTTTAATTTGGTATTTAGAAAATGTGTTTTATAAATCTTTCGGTACCATTTATGACTACATCCAGCAAAACATCTTTGACGGAAAACACATAGAAAATGACATCATTAATATAGGTTTTTGGCCAGGGGGAGACAGAGACGGAAACCCATTTGTTACTCCAGAGATCACTTTAAAAGTTGCTGCTAGATTACGCGAAACAATCATAAAAAACTACCACAGAGACATTAGAGAATTAAGAAGAAAATTAACCTTTAATGGAGTAGAGCACCGTATTATTGAACTAGAAACACAACTTTACAACATTATTACACATCAAAAAGCTACACTTACTCTAGATTCCTTTACCCAAGAATTAAAAGAAATAAAACAACTTATAATAGACCAGCATCAATCACTTTACATCACTCAAATAAACAGTCTGTTAAATAAAGTGCATCTTTTTGGGTTTCATTTTGCAAATCTTGACATTAGGCAAGATAGCCGTAAACATGCTCAATTTTTCAATACCTTGGTTACCGCTTTAATAGAAAGTGGTAGCACCATATTTCCAGAGAACTATTTTGATTTGGCAGAAAATGAGCAAATTAAAATACTCTCTAAGGTACAAGGCAAGGTAGATTTATCTTTAATTAAAGATGAGCAAACGCTAAAGGCCCTACATACAATGAAGGCTATAAAAACTATTCAATCAACAAATGGACAGGCCGCTGCAAACAGGTATATTATAAGCAATAACCAAAGCACCTTGCATGTCATGCAACTTTTTGCAATGTTAAAGATAGTTGCATTTGACGAAGCACTCACTATAGATATTGGACCCTTATTTGAAACCATAACAGATTTAGAAAATGCGCCAAAGATCATGGAAGAGTTGTACACAAATCCTAGCTATGCGGCACATTTAAAAACCAGAGCAAACAAGCAAACCATTATGTTAGGCTTTAGCGATGGTACAAAAGATGGAGGGTATTTAATGGCAAATTGGGCCATTTATAAAGCAAAAGAAAACCTAACTAAAATATCAAGACAATACGGCATTACAGTAATTTTCTTTGATGGTCGTGGAGGACCACCAGCTAGAGGTGGAGGAAAAACACATAACTTTTACGCCTCTTTAGGACCCACCATAGAAGATAAGGAAGTACAATTAACCATTCAAGGGCAAACCATTTCCTCCAATTTTGGAACCTTAGAATCATCACAATACAACTTAGAACAATTAATTACCTCTGGGATAAGTAATAGCTTGCTTGACAAAGAATTAAACATGACCCAAACCAATACCCAGGTCATGACAGATTTGGCCCAGCGAAGCTATAAAGCATATACTAGTTTTAAATCACACCCTAAATTCATATCCTATTTAGAGCACATGAGTACCTTAAAATATTATGCTAAAACAAATATAGGTAGCCGTCCCTCAAAACGCGGGAAAGCAGAGGGCTTAGTTTTTGAAGATTTAAGGGCTATTCCATTTGTAGGATCATGGAGCCAATTAAAGCAAAACGTTCCTGGGTTTTTTGGCGTTGGTACCGCTTTAAAACATTATGAAGATAGTAATGAGTTTGAAAAAGTACAGCACCTTTTTAATACCTCAGAGTTCTTTAAAACACTTATTGAAAATAGCATGATGTCTTTGACAAAGTCGTTTTTAGGACTCACCAAGTATATGAGCGAGGACAAAGAGTATGGAGCATTCTGGAATGTGATCTATACAGAATACAAGACCTCAAAACGCCTTCTTTTAAAACTCACCGGATACGCGCAGCTTATGGAAGAAGAACCTGCAGGAAAAGCCTCTATTGCAGTTAGGGAGTCTATTGTTTTGCCGCTGTTAACCATACAGCAATTTGCACTAAAAAAAATTCAGCAGCTAGAAAAAGAACCTGTTAAAGATCTAGCTCAAATAGCCATTTATGAGAAATTAGTGATGCGCTCTTTATTCGGAAATATTAATGCTAGTAGAAATTCTGCATAAAGCCCATTAATGTTTTAACATCTTTATAGTCCAAAAAAAAGCCCTTTCTCATTAGAAAGGGCTTTTTTTTATAGTCTTATAATTAATGATGCAACTCTTCTTCATTTTCCATCATTGGAACATCTTGTGGTATGAAGTCTTGACCTGGAATCATGTAATCTGTATCAGCGCTATTTGGCTTAGAATAATCATATGCCCAACGATGTACCTCTGGAAGAGGACCATCCCAGTTTCCATGAATGTGCTTTACCTCAGCGGTCCATTCTAGGGTTGTAGATCTCCAAGGGTTTTTAGGCCCTATCTTTCCGTAGTACATAGAATGAATAAAGTTGTATAAGAAGACTATTTGTGCCCCTGCTGTGATAATCGCAAATATGGTAATAACAACATTAACATCTGCTAGATCATCAAAATATGGAAAAGCAGTATTGGTATAGTAACGTCTTGGTAATCCCGCCATTCCTATAAAGTGCATAGGGAAAAACACACCATAAGAGCCAATAACGGTAATCCAGAAATGAACAAAACCTAGGTTTTTATTGAGCATGCGCCCTTCAAACATTTTTGGAAACCAGTGGTATACACCAGCAAACAAACCGTAGAGTGCAGATATACCCATCACAAGGTGGAAGTGAGCTACTACAAAGTAGGTGTCATGAACATTAATATCTAGTGCGCTATCTCCTAAGATAATACCTGTTAATCCTCCAGTGATAAAGGTGGATACAAAACCAATAGAAAATAACATGGCAGGGTTCATCTGCAGGTTTCCTTTCCAGAGAGTTGTAATCCAGTTAAAGGATTTTACCGCAGATGGAATGGCAATAAGTAGGGTTGTGAAAGTAAATACAGATCCTAAAAATGGATTCATACCAGAGATAAACATATGGTGACCCCATACGACGGTTGATAGAAATGCAATGGCTAGAATGGAAGCTACCATCGCCCGGTATCCAAATACTGGCTTACGAGAATTTGTAGCTAATATTTCTGAAACCATACCCATGGCAGGAAGTATAACGATATACACCTCAGGGTGTCCTAGAAACCAAAATAAATGTTCAAATAATACGGGTGACCCTCCTTGGTTGTGTAACACCTCTCCAGCAATAAAAATGTCTGACAAGAAGAACGAAGTACCAAAGCTTCTATCCATAATAAGCATAAGCGCTGCAGATAAAAGTACGGGGAATGATACAATACCAATAATAGCTGTTACAAAAAACGCCCATATAGTAAGAGGAAGACGCGTCATACGCATTCCTTTTGTTCTTAAGTTGATAACCGTTACCACATAATTTAATGATCCAAGCAAAGAAGATGCAATAAATATTGCCATTGAGACCAGCCATAGCGTCATACCAGCACCAGATCCCGGAATTGCTTGAGGCAATGCGCTTAATGGCGGATAGATTGTCCAACCTGCAGAAGCAGGTCCTGCTTCAACAAATAATGACATAAGCATGATTAAACTTGATAAGAAAAATAACCAATAAGAAACCATATTCAAAAATCCTGATGCCATATCTCTTGCACCAATTTGAAGCGGAATAAGTAGATTACTAAAAGTACCACTAAGACCAGCAGTTAGCACAAAGAAGACCATGATAGTACCGTGAATGGTAACCAGTGCAAGATATACACTAGGGTCCATAACGCCGCCTTCTGCCCATTTACCCAGTAACATTTCAAATATTACAAATGGCTCTTCTGGCCAGGCAAGCTGCATTCTCATCAAAATAGACATCGCAATACCAATAATACCCATAAACAAACCTGTGATAAGGTATTGCTTAGAAATCATTTTATGGTCTGTACTAAAAATATATTTAGTTACAAATGTCTCTTTGTGGTGATGCCCGTGATCATCTACTGCGTGTTCTTCTGCGTGTGCTGACATATCTTAGCTCGTTTTTTATTTGTTTAGGGATGTAGCAATGGTTGCTTGTTGTGCAATCCAAGCATCATACTGTTGTTGAGTTTCTACTATAATTTTCATCTGCATATTGTAGTGATTGGTACCACAAATCTTGTTGCAAAGCAATAGGTAATCAAACTCATAAGGCTCTAATGCTTCATCTCCTTTTGCAATTAATTCTATAGAGTTTTTTCTTCTGATGGTGTTAATTCTTCTCACTTTACCCATAACCTCTTCATCCAATCTCATTTGCTCTGTAGTAACAGAGGGAGTAAAAGCAAATTGTGTAATCATTCCAGGAACACAATTCATTTGTGCTCTAAAGTGTGGCATGTACGCAGAGTGAAGTACATCTTGAGATCGCATTTTAAATAATATTTTTCTCCCCAGGGGTAAGTGAAGCTCATTAACAACTACATCATCCTGTGCGTTTGGGTCTGAGGTATCTACACCTAATTGGTTTGCTCCTTCTATTAAACGCACATTGGCCTCACCAAGTGTATTATCTTCTCCACTATAACGAGCTCTCCAATCAAACTGATATGCATACAACTCAACAATCATTGGATCTTCATCTTCACTAACATTCATGATGTCTGTCCAGGTAAATAGACCATAGATAATAAGTCCTGCTAAAACAATTACAGGAATAACGGTCCAGATAAATTCTAGCTTATCATTATCTGCAAAATACAAAGCGCGGTTGTTTTTATTTCCTCTGTACTTGAAAGCGAAGTAGCTTAACAACCAAAGTGTAATAAACCCTACAAAGAAAATAAGTACCATAGAAATTAACCATAAATCGTCAATTCCTTGTCCATGTTCTGAAGCGGCTTTAGGTAATAAAACCTCGCCCCATTTCCAGAATGAAACAATTAATATAGCATAGGTAACAAACACAAACATGAGCATCAACCACCCGTTGACGTTATTGTCTTTATCTGAAGCTATCTCTGAAGACTCGCCTAATTCTTCTGGTGTTTTTGACATTCCAAAAATCTTACCCATCTGTAATACAGTGATTCCGAAGAGAATGATTACTAATACAATTAAAAATGCGGTCATCGTTATTGGTCTTCTAAATAATTAATTAATAATGATAATTCTTACTTTCTTTCATGAAAGGATTGTTCTTTAATAGTAATGGTGCTTTTGTTAATGCTGTAAAAACAACAAGAATAAAAAGACCCAGGAAAAATAACATAGAACCAATTTCTGGAATTCCAATAAACCAACTTTTTCCAACTGTTGCGGGCATAACCATTACAAAGATATCTACATAATGTCCTACTAGTATTACAATACCTGTTAAAACTACAAACCAGTTAACACGTTTATAATCACTATTCATTAACAGCAATAAAGGAAACAGAAAGTTTAATATCAACATACCAAAGAATGGAGTGTTAAAATCCTCGATACGCGTCATAAAATAAGTAACCTCTTCAGGAATGTTTGCGTACCAAATCAACATGAATTGAGAGAACCATAGGTAGGTCCAAAAAATACTAAACCCAAACATAAACTTAGCCAAATCATGGATATGACTATCGTTTACAATCTCTAGGTACCCTTGAGACTTTAAGAAAATAGTAATCAACGCGATGGTTGTAATGGCACAAACCATCATTCCAGCCAACACGTACCAACCAAATAAAGTAGAGAACCAATGCGGGTCAAAACTCATAATCCAATCCCAAGACATCATAGATTCGGTGTACAAAAAGAACACTAAAAATCCAGCTGAAATTCTAAACGTTTTTGTGAAGTTACTATGGTCATTGGCTTGAGCAGTATCTCCAGCTCTTGAAAACTTTACTGCAAAGTAGCGGTAAGTGATCCATCCCCCTAAAAATATAGCCGCTCTTATAAGCATCCATGTTCCGTTAAGCCAACTAGCTTTACCTTGAAGTAATTTGTCATGAGCTACAACTTCTGGGTCTGCCCATACAAATAGATGATTGATATGGAATCCTGATAACCCCAATAAGACAAACATGATAATACCTCCAGGTACTAGGTAGGCAGTAACAGCTTCCATTACTCTAAAAAGTACTGGAGACCAACCAGCCTGTGCGGCAAAATTTACTGCATAAAAAGCCAGGGCTCCTAAAGCAATCATAAAGAAAAAGAAACAAGCTACATACAAAGCAGACCAAGGTCTGTTTTGTAGTTGATGTAAGGTATGCTCTAAATGTTTTTCCTGATCTGCAGCACTATGAGAAGCTCCATGGGCTTGGTCGCCATGAGCGGTAGCTGATGCATCATGACTCTCTGCAGCAGCATCATCACCGTGTGCTGCCATCATTTCTTTAAGCTCTGCGGTAGAACTAGGAGCAGACAAAAACCCTGCGCCAATACCGACAGCGCCAATCACCATCAAAATGACTGCAAATAATTTAAGTTTACTAGGTAGCGTATAATTCATATCTAAGCTATTCTATTGTTCTTTTAATTAGTATGTTTCTTAGTTATTCGTTTCAGAAACAGGAATCTCTTCCACCTCAACAATCACAGGAACACTCAATGGAGTTCCTTCTAATGTTGCTTTTAAATTCATAACATGTTGGGTAATTTGCCAACGTTCTAGCTCATTGGTCTGAGAGGCATAAGAACCCATAGAGTTTAACCCATACATTTGTACATGATAAACACCACCGTCATTAATTAATCTTCCAGCAGCAGCGTAGCTTGGAATCCCCAAAATCTTTTCTCGCTGCATTAAAATACCGTTTCCATCTCCTTTGTCTCCATGACAAACAGCACAGAATATGGTATATAATTCTTTACCTGCGTCCAGATTTTTTTGAGTAACCTCTAATGGATTTTTCAAATCTTTCTTGGCAGCATCTGAGCCATTGGTTGTGTCAGGATAGTCATAAGGAGCATAGCCTCTTGGAACGGTTCCTAAGACGGGTAACATTGCTTCTTGTTGTCCTGGAAAAACCTCGTATTCACCATAGGTTTCGTATCCTACAGGCTCATACATATTTGGCATATACTGGTAGCTAGGCTTTGTGTCACCTCCGCAAGAAACCAATACTATCATTGCTACTAAAGCAATACTTATAAGGAGTATCTTTTTCATATTAATGATCATCATCAGGTTCTACTATACTAATTTCTACGGCTCCTGTGTCTTTAAAAAATTTAGACATTTTGTCTATATCGTGGTTTGCTGCATCAACGGCCATTAAAAAATGGTCGTCTGTTGTTCTTACATCTGGATTTTCAGCTTTTTTAAATGGCCATAGTTTACTTCTCATGTAAAAAGTAAGCACCATTAAATGGGCAGCAAAAAACACTGTCATTTCAAACATAATAGGAACAAATGCAGGCATATTCTCGATGTAGCTAAAACTTGGTTTACCACCAATATCTTGAGGCCAATCTTCAATCATGATAAAATTCATCATCGTGGTTGCTACTGCAAGACCTACAATACCGTACATAAAAGCCGTTATGGCAATACGTGTAGGTTCAAGACCCATTACTTTGTCTAGCCCGTGCACCGGAAAGGGTGTATAGACTTCTTCGATATTATATTTTGCTGCGCGCGTTTGTTTCACCGCGTGCATTAGTATATCATCGTCGTTATAAATTGCATGTATCACTTTGGAAGCCATACTAGTTGTTTTTAAGTTTAGAAGCTTGTCCTGCCCAATCGTCGCGCTTTGCTCTTCCTGGTAACTCGCCTAATATTTCATCGAATAAATCGTAATCTTCGTTGGTCATTCTACTTATTTGGTCAAAAGTAAATAGTCCCATTGCGTTTAATTTCTTTTGTAAAACTGGACCTACACCACTAATTTTCTTCAAATCATCAGCAGTTTGTGTGTCAGCATTAAAGGCTCCTAACTTATTCAACAAGGCGCTTAGTTTACTTTGGTCATAACTACTTTCTGGGGCTACTGTTTTTGTAGTGCTCTTATGAGAAACATTAGATGCAACAGCATCATAGTGCTTCACATCATCTCCATGGGTTGCACGCAAACTCTTGTATTTTGAACCAGAACTTTTCAATATAGATTTCACTTCAGCCTGAGCAATTACAGGGAAGGTTCTGGCATATAGTAAAAACAATACAAAGAAGAATCCAATCGTTCCAATAAAAATACCAATATCTACAAATGTTGGTGAGAACATGGTCCAAGAAGATGGTAAGTAATCACGATGTAATGAGGTAACAATAATTACAAAACGTTCAAACCACATCCCTATGTTTACCACAATAGAGATAAAGAAAGAGAACATTATACTTGTACGTAATTTTTTAAACCACATAAACTGCGGAGAGAATACATTACAAGACATCATTGCCCAGTAAGCCCACCAGTAAGGTCCTGTGGCTCTGTTTAAAAAAGCATATTGTTCGTACTCTACTCCAGAGTACCACGCAATAAACAGCTCTGTAATATATGCCACACCAACAATAGAACCTGTAAGCATAATAACAATGTTCATTAGCTCGATGTGTTGTATGGTGATATAGTCTTCAAGTTTAGACACTTTTCTCATTATGATTAAAAGTGTGTTTACCATAGCAAAACCAGAGAAAATCGCTCCAGCAACAAAGTATGGAGGAAAAATAGTAGTATGCCATCCTGGAATTACTGAAGTAGCAAAATCAAAAGATACAATGGTGTGTACAGAAAGTACCAGTGGTGTTGCCAAACCTGCAAGCACCAATGAAACCTCTTCAAAACGTTGCCAGTCTTTTGCACGACCACTCCATCCAAAAGAAAGGATTCCATAGATTTTTTTAGTAAAAGGAGTAACTGCTCTATCTCGAATCATGGCAAAATCTGGTAGTAATCCTGTCCACCAGAAAACCAGTGATACCGATAGGTATGTAGAAATTGCAAATACATCCCAAAGCAATGGTGAGTTAAAGTTTACCCATAATGAACCAAATTGGTTTGGTATTGGTAATACCCAGTATGCTAACCAAGGGCGGCCCATGTGTATGATCGGGAACAATCCTGCTTGTATTACAGAGAAGATGGTCATCGCCTCTGCAGAACGGTTAATTGCCATTCTCCATTTTTGACGGAATAGTAAAAGTACTGCAGAAATCAAGGTCCCTGCGTGACCAATACCTACCCACCAAACAAAGTTGGTAATATCCCAAGCCCAACCTACGGTCTTGTTTAATCCCCAAACTCCAATACCGGTAGTTACGGTGTAAATAATACACCCTAATCCCCATCCAAATGCAACAAGAGCAATAGTGAATACAATCCACCATGATTTATTGGCTTTACCTTCAACAGGAGCGGCTACATCGATAGTTACATCGTGGTAGCTCTTATCTCCTATAATCAAGGGTCTTCTTATAGGTGCTTCGTAATGCGATGCCATACTTTTTATACTATTTCTTAGTTAGTTACGCTTCTTTTGAATTTCTCACTTTGGTCTGGTAAAATACGTTAGGTTTTGTTCCAACGGCTTCTAACAAGTGATACATTCGTTTATCTTTTTTCTCTTTAAATACTTCACTATCGTGGTCATTGATATCTCCAAAGACCATCGCTCCACTTTCGCAGGCAGATGAACAAGCTGTTTGGAATTCTGCATCTTTTACAGGACGTCCATCACGTTTTGCTTCAAGGATAGATAATTGTGTTTTTTGAATACACATAGAGCATTTTTCCATAACCCCCCTAGAACGAACATTCACATCAGGATTAAGGACCATTCTACCAAGGTCATTGTTCATGTTGTAGTCAAACTCATCATTCTCATTATACAAGAACCAGTTAAAACGACGTACTTTGTAAGGACAGTTGTTTGCACAATACCTTGTACCTACACAACGGTTATACGCCATATGGTTTTGCCCTTGTCTACTATGAGTTGTTGCTGCTACTGGACAAACCGTCTCACATGGAGCATGGTTACAATGCTGGCACATTACTGGCATAAATGCCACTTGTGGATTTGCAGATGGATCTTCTAATTCTGCAAACTGTGATAATGACTCACCAAGGCCAGACATATTTATTTTCTTAGACTCATCTCCATCAAAACTCTCTTCAGAAGAATAGTATCTATCAATACGTAACCAGTGCATATCGCGACTCTTTCTAATTTCTTGCTTCCCAACTACTGGAACATTGTTCTCTGCATGACATGCAATCACACATGCACCGCAACCCGTACAAGCATTTAAATCTATAGACAAATTAAAGTGATGGCCTATGGAGCGGTCAAAAGATGTCCATAAATCTGCTTCTGGAGACGTAACAGGAATTTCTTCATGATCTCTAGAAACTTTTAGTATTGGATTCCAAGCATACTCACCATCATGACTAGCTTTTGTAGTATTAAATACCTCCAATGTAGTTTCACGAATAATATCTCTACCCATCATCGTGTTATGCAACTGCACACAAGCAAACTCATGCATTCCTGCGACTTTCTCTAGTGTAACACGTTGTACTGATGAAAAATCATTATATAATGCATAGGCATTTACACCCGTTTGCATTTCTTGTTGAATAGCGGCTGTTTTACCATAACCAAGCGCTAAACCAACAGAACCTTTTGCTTGTCCTGGCTGGATTAAAACAGGCACCTTGTTAATAACAACACCATCCATTTTTATGTTTACATAGCTACCGTTTAAACCACCATTTGCTACATTTTCATTTACAAGACCCATCGCGCTTGCATCTGCTTTTGAAACAGTTACATAGTTATCCCACGATGCTCTTGTAATTGGATCTGGCATTTCTTGCAACCATGGGTTATTAGCCTGTTGCCCATCACCTAAACTTGTTTTTGTATATAATGTAAGCTCTAATGCACCATCTTGTGAGGTATTATTTAGCGCCGCATTTGATGTGCTATTTTCAAGAGGTGTCTTTCCTGTTGAAATCTCCTCGTTTAAGACTTTTTCTGAAGATGTAACTACCCCAGCCTCTAGTGCTTTATTCCAAGTGGTTCCTGCCAATACTCCAGACCAAGTGTCTTTAATATAATCGTTATATTTTGTAGTATTTCCTGTCCAGGTCAATAAGCAATCTTGAAACTGTCTTGTATCAAATAAAGGACGAATGGTAGGTTGCATTAAACTAAAAGAACCTTTTTTGATTTGTACATCTCCCCAAGATTCTAAATAATGAGGGGTTGCGGCAACCATTTGTGCTAATGCTGCTGTAGCATCTTTTTTTATTGAAAATGCCAATGACATTTCTAGTTTTTGATATGCTGGTGCAAATTTCTCACTGTTTGGAAATGAATACACAGGGTCAACACCTACTGTAATCAATCCTTTAACAGACCCATCTATAACACCCTGCATCACTGAAGCTACTGCTGTAGCGCTACCTTGACGTGTCATTTTTGGAGAAACAGCATCCATTACAACGCTATTTGCATTTACTTGAAGCGCGATTCTCTGGGCTTCGACACTTGGTAGTCCAGTAACGATAACACCTTTATTTCCTGCGTTTGCTAATTGTACTTTTGCACTAGCAACTGCTTTAGCTATTTTTTCTGGAAGACCAGAAACACTGCCGCCTGCTAGGGCTTTTAATACTTGTAATTGTTGTGATGGGGTTGCGGGTACACGCTTATCTGCATTGGCTCCAGTCAATGACATATTTGCTTCAAACTGAACGTGGCGTGACATTTTACCATTGGTTGGTACATGACCTTTTGCGTAACCAGCATCATAACCTCCACCTTGCCAATCTCCCAATAAATCTGCTCCTACAGACACAATTACTTCAGCTTTGCTAAAGTCATAATCTGCCATTGCTCTTATCCCGTACACCGCTTGAAATGCATCTAACGCTTCAGAACAAGAAACTGTATCGTACACTACATGACGTACGTTTGGAAATTTGCTAGTAAATTCTTTAATTAATTTTGAGGTAGATGGACTCGCAAAAGTTTGAGTCAATAAAACAACATCTTTACCCTGCATCTGGTTTAGTTTTCCTGCAACAGCTGTATCAAAATCTGTCCAAGAAACATCTTTACCAGCAAGTTGTGGTGCTTTTAATCTGTTGTTATCATACAATGACAATACAGAGGCATGTACTCTAGCGTTTACACTACCACTATGCTTAGATTGATCATTACGCTCTATTTTAATAGGGCGGCCCTCACGGGTTTTAACAAGTACATTTGCAAAATCAAAACCATCTGCTATGGTACTTGCATAATAATTTGCTATACCTGGAACGATTTCATCTGGTGCAACAACGTAAGGAATTGATTTAATTACGGGTCCTTCACAAGCAGCCAATGATGCTGCAGCAGTTGTAAAACCAACGTACTTTAAGAAATCACGACGCGTAGTTGAAGAAGCCTCTAAGGTTTCTTTATCACCCAAAAACTCATCTGTTGGTATGTCCGTAACAAATTCGTTTTGCTGTAACGCCTCAACAATAGTGCTGTTTTCATCTAGCTCCTCAACACTTTTCCAGTATTTCTTGTTTGATGCCATATTATATAATTTCGATGTGCGAACTAGGTTTCTTTTTCTGAAATACTAAACTTCAATCTAGAATCGTTTTTCGTTTTAAAATTTTTAATTTATTATAATTGAATTAATAGTGACACTTACCACATTCCAATCCACCCATTTGCGCGGCTGTTAATTGCTCTACACCATATTTCTTCGATAACTCTTCATGAATTTTATTGTAGTAATCATTGCCTTGAACCTTGACGTTTGTTTCACGGTGACAATTAATACACCAACCCATTGTTAAGGGAGAGTACTGGTACATAATTTCCATTTCCTCAACAGGACCGTGACATTTCTGACAATCTACACCAGCAACAGTAACGTGTTGTGAGTGATTGAAATAAGCAAAGTCTGGTAGGTTGTGAATACGAACCCACTTCACCGGCTCTGTCTCCCCAGTATAGTTTTGGTTGTCTTCATCCCAACCAACAGCTTTGTATAGTTTTTGAATTTCTTTATTGTAATCTACTCCAAACTCAGCAAGACCTTCTGCTTGAACACCTTCTGCAACCTCCCCAATACTCTTGTGACAGTTCATACAAACGTTTAATGAAGGAATACCAGAATGCTTACTTTTTCTTGCAGATGAGTGACAATAATTACAATCAATCTCATTAGAACCGGCATGAATTCTGTGTGAGTAATGAATGGGTTGAACAGGAGCATATCCTTGATCTAAACCAACACTCATAAGCCCGCCATATATAAAATATGCAGAGCCTAATAAAAATATAACCGCGGTTACTAATAGTAAAAATTGATTTTCTATAAATGATTTCCAGATAGGCTTTCTATGTTCTCTAACGGGAAGAGCAATGCCATTGGCAACTGCAAATTTGTTTAATGTTTTTGTTACTAAAAATAGTATGGTGACCAAAAGTAAAAACACAAGGGTAAGTATCCCTAGTATGATGTTGTTTGAAACGCCACTTCCAGAACCTGCCGCTGCGGCACCTGGCAAAGGAGCTGGAGCTACTGAGACCTTTTTCTCTGTATAGGTATAGGCTATTAGATTATCGATATCTGTGTTTGACAAACCAGGAAAGGCATTCATTGCAGATTTATTGTACTCTTCGAAAATAGCATTGGCACGAGAATCGCCAGTGGCAATTAACGCTGCACTGTTTTTAACCCAACTATACAACCACTCTTTCTCATACTTATCTCCAACTCCATACAAAGCAGGACCCGTTGCCTTTTTGTATAGTTTGTGACAAGCAGCACAATTTGCCTTAAATAATTTTTCACCCAGGGCGGCATCACCACCATTGGCAGGAATTGCAGCAGTATCATCTGCTGGAGTAACTTGAGCCAATACATTTTTAGATAACAATAGCGCGAGGGCTAAGGCTACTACTGACAAAATTGAAGAAAGTCTTTTTAAATTCACCTTTTGCATACTAATTTTTAATTTTCGTCAATAGTTTGGCACGTAATTGGTTAGCCATTTATCATAAATATCAAGCCCTTTACGATGCCATAAATAACTGTGCAAAAATACTACATAAAGACCAAATTTGAAATTTAATTATTTTGTATAATCTTAATTTATAATTGTTCTAAATAATAAATTTAGACTTCAACAACAGAAACTCTTGTACATTTGCAATAACAACTATATTCTATGAAAAAGCGCAACACATTTAACCTATTTATTATCAGTATTTTACTTGTTTTTTTAACACAATTCTCTTTCGCTCAACCTGGCACTATTACCATAAATGCTGATGCTCAAATAAATGATTTACTCACCATAAAAAAGAGTTTAGAAAGCGAAAATAAAATGGCTCAGGGCTACACCATCCAGTTATTTTACGGGAATAGTGAAATGGCAAAGACAAACCTAAGAAAATACAGAAATACCTACTCAACTTGGCCTGCGTCTATAGAATACGAAACGCCAAATTATAAGGTGTGGGCAGGTAATTTTTCCACAAGAATTCAGGCAGACAGAGCATTAATTGAAATCAAAAGAAGGTTTTCTGGAGCTTTTGTACTAGAAAAAAAATAAAACACTCTTCAATAAAAAAGCGCTAGATTCATACATGAATCTAGCGCTTTTTTATTGTTGAAATTATGATAGTGTTTCGTGTTATTTAAGTTTTTTCTTCACAGCTATTTCGTGGAAACTCTCTATAACATCACCTTCTTTGATATCATTGTAGTTCTTCACTTGCATACCACAATCATATCCTTTGGCAACTTCTTTAGCATCGTCTTTAAATCGTTTAAGACTGTCTAACTCTCCAGTATATATTACTACACCCTCACGTATTAAACGTATTCCTGCGTTGCGAATAATTTTTCCTGTGATTACCATACAACCTGCAATGGTTCCTACTTTAGAAATCTTAAAGGTTTCGCGTATTTCTGCAGTACCTGTAATCTCCTCTTTCATCTCTGGAGACAACATTCCTTCCATTGCATCTTTGAGGTCATTGATTGCCGCATAGATGATACTGTAGGTGCGGATATCGATCTCTTCTTTATCAGCAATTTGCCTAGCATTACCCATTGGCCTTACATTAAACCCAATAATAATAGCATCTGATGCAGAGGCCAATAGCACATCACTCTCCGTAATAGGACCAACGGCTTTATGTATAATATTTACCTGAATCTCTTCGGTAGATAATTTCTGTAGACTATCTGTCAAGGCCTCTACAGATCCATCAACATCACCCTTCAAGATAATGTTAAGTTCTTTAAAGTCTCCAAGTGCGATACGACGTCCAATTTCATCTAAAGTGATATGACGCTGTGTACGAACAGATTGCTCACGCTGTAATTGAGTACGACGACCTGCAATATCTTTTGCTTCACGCTCGTCATCAAATACATTAAATTTATCTCCTGCTTGAGGCGCTCCTGTTAAACCTAAAATAGAAACTGGTGTTGAAGGTCCCGCTTCACTTACTTTCTTACCTCTCTCATCATGCATGGCTTTTACCTTACCACTGTGCTGACCCGCCAGAACGTAATCTCCAATTTTAAGGGTACCTCCTTGAACTAAGATTGTGGATACATATCCTCGCCCTTTATCTAAGAAAGCTTCTACAATGGTACCATTTGCAATTTTATCTGGATTGGCTTTTAGCTCTAAAAGTTCTGCCTCTAACAATACTTTTTCAAGTAATTCTGGCACACCCGCTCCTGTTTTTGCTGAAATATCATGAGATTGTATCTTACCACCCCAATCTTCAACAAGAAGATTCATTTGCGCTAATTGTTCTTTAATTTTTTCTGGATTAGCATCTGGCTTATCTATTTTATTGATTGCAAACACAATTGGTACTCCTGCCGCTTGGGCATGACTAATTGCCTCCTTTGTTTGTGGCATAATAGCATCATCTGCTGCCACTACAATAATAGCTAAATCTGTTACTTGTGCACCCCTTGCACGCATGGCTGTAAAGGCCTCGTGACCAGGTGTATCAAGAAAAGCCATTTTTTGGCCATCTTGCAATTCTACACCATAGGCGCCAATATGCTGGGTAATACCCCCAGACTCTCCTGCAATTACATTCTCTTCACGGATATAATCAAGCAACGATGTTTTACCATGATCAACATGACCCATCACCGTTACAATAGGAGCTCTTACTTGCAAATCTTCTGGAGCGTCTTCTACCTCTTGTATAGACTCTTCAATATCTGCAGTGATAAATTCTACTTCATATCCAAACTCTTCTGCAACAATAGAAATCGTTTCTGCATCCAAGCGTTGGTTCATTGTTACCATCATACCCAAAGACATACATGCAGATATAATTCCTGTAACAGGAGTATCCATCATGGTTGCTACTTCACTAGCGGTAACAAACTCAGTCACTTTTAAGACCTTGTTATCTATTGCTTGTTGTGCTAATTCATCTTCTGTTTTTTGACGATGAATATCACGTTTCTCTCTTCTATGCTTAACTCCTTTTCCTTTAGAAGATTTTCCTTTAAGCTTCTCTAAGGTTTCCCTTACTTGTTTTTGGATGTCTTCCTCTGTAGGCTCTGCTTTTGGGACATTGGCTCTTTGAACCACTCTTCTTACTGGGCCTCTTTTCTCTCTTGTATTTGCAGCAGAACCACCCTTTGGAGCTTCTTTAGTAATACGACGTCTACGTCCTTTTTTATCTCCTGGTGCTCCTGGAGCTGGTTTTTTCTTTTCTGGTTTTTTAAATTGAGTTAAATCAATTTTCTGTCCAGTAAAGTTAGGACCATTTAATTTTTTATATTGAGTAGTCACCGATTCTTCAGCAACTGCAGGTGTTGGTTCAGCTTCTTTAGTAGCTGGTGTGTCTTTTTTTGTTTTTACAGCCTTTGCAGCCTCCTTATCAAGTGGAGTTGCAGTCTTTTTAAGGGGTGTATCTTGTTGGGTATTTTCAGGTGCGGCAGGCGCAGCAACTTTCGCTTGCTTATCATCTGGCTTATCCTTAGAAATTTTTGGCGCTATAACTTCTTTTTGTTTTGTCTTTACGTTACCCTTGACATCAAGATCAACTTTTCCAACTTTTTTAGGGCCTTTCAAAGTTGCTTTTGCCTCAATAACTTGCTGTGCAGCTGCTGCAGCAGCTTTTTTTGCAGCAAGCGCCTCAGCGACAATTTTTGCAGCAGCATCAGCTTCTGCTTTACGCTTCTCTTGCTCTTCGCGTTCACGTTCGCGATCATTAAAGAGTTCTTCTTTCTCTTTACGTTTCTCTTCGCCTACTTCTTTGGACTCTACTTTTTTCTCTTTGTCCTTTGCAAATCCCTCTGACAAGAGTTTATATTCTGTATCAGAAATTTTTGTAGTCGGGCGCGCCTCTATGTCTATGCTTTTAGATTTTAAAAAATCTACAGCACGATCAAGAGAGATGTTAAACTCCTTAAGTACCTTATTGAGTCGTATCGATTTTACTTCAGCCATAAAAATGCTTGTCTGTTCTTTTTAACTACTTTTAAATCTTGATGATAAAAATACTACTATGTATTCTACTCGGCAAATTCTTCTTTCAATATATTGATAACCTCTTGAATTGTTTCCTCCTCAAGGTCGGTACGTTTCACTAGGTCATTAAAATCATAATCTAATACACTCTTAGCTGTATCAAGGCCTATCTTGCTAAATTCTGCAATGATCCACTCATCGATCTCATCACTAAATTCGCTTAATTCTACATCTTCCTCTGCTCCTTCACGCAACACATCAATTTCATATCCAGTTAATTGACCTGCAAGTCTAATGTTGTGACCTCCACGACCAATAGCCTTACTTACCTCCTCAGGACGTAAAATCACCTCAGCACGCTTGGTTTCTTCATTAATCTTAATAGAAGTTACCTTAGCAGGGCTTAGGGCACGTGTTATAAATAAGTTTAAATTTGTGGTGTAATTAATTACATCAATATTCTCATTTCCTAATTCACGAACAATACCGTGTATTCTAGATCCTTTCATACCCACACAGGCACCAACAGGATCGATACGATCATCATAGCTCTCTACGGCTACTTTCGCTTTTTCTCCAGGAATACGCACCACTTTCTTAACAGTGATTAAGCCATCAAATACTTCTGGGATTTCTTGTTCAAACAATTTCTCCAAAAATACAGGATTCGCACGTGACATAACAATGGCAGGCTTGTTTCCTTTTAACTCAACACTCTCAATAATTCCGCGAACGTTATCTCCTTTTCTAAAAAAGTCTGAAGGGATTTGCTTGTCTTTTGGCAAGATAATCTCATTTCCTTCATCATCCAACAATATAATTGCTCTGTGACGAATGTGATGCACCTCTGCCGTATAAATCTCACCTTCTAAGTCTTTAAATTGTTTATAGATGATGGTGTTGTCATGCTCATGTATTTTTGAAATCAAGTTCTGTCTTAATGCTAAGATAGAACGACGTCCTAACTGCATTAGCTTCACTTCTTCAGAAACATCCTCGCCAACTTCAAAATCGTCCTCGATTTTTCTAGCCTCAGTTAATGATATTTCCTCGTTGGGATCCATCACGTCTTGATCTGCAACAACCACTCTGTTTCTCCAAATCTCTAAATCTCCTTTGTCTGGATTTACAATAATATCAAAATTATCATCACTCCCGTATTTTTTCTTTAGAGCATTTCTAAAAACATCTTCAAGTATCGCCATCAGGGTTACTCTATCAATCTGTTTATCGTCTTTAAATTCTGAAAACGAATCAATTAACGCTAAATTTTCCATATCATTTTAATTAAATGTTACCATAACTTTTGCTTCTACAATATCTGTGTAAGGAAGTACCGCTTGTTTTTGAACCGTTACCTTTCCTTTTCCAACAGGTTTTGGCTCCCGAGCTTTCCACTCTAGGGTTACCTGGGTATCTGTTGTTTGTGTAATCTTACCTTCTATGGTTTGGCCCTGTGTTGTTTTTACCTGCAGGTTTCTACCTAGATTTTTCTTGTACTGCCTAGGCAAGCTAAGTGGACGCGAAACGCCCGCAGAAAGAACATCTAGAGAAAAGTCTTGCTCTTCTCTGTCTAAATTATGCTCTATAGCCCTGCTTATTGCAATACAATCTTCTACTTTTACTCCCTGATCACCGTCTATAATAACAGCAATCTTATTATCTGAAGCAATTTCCATATCAATTAAGAACAAATGGGTATATTCTTTTAATGCTTCATTTAATAACTGGGTGACTTTTTCTCTCATTAAATTTTGGTTATAAAAAGAGGGGACTAGCTGTCCCCTCCTTTTTTCATCATAATTTCTGTGCAAATATAGTACTTTATTTGAAATTAAAAAACCCTAGCGGGGCACATTAATTTTTTGTATCTTCATGTAAGAATTTTTTTTATTAATCTTAATATACAGCCTATGAAACGCATCCTTGTTCCAACAGATTTTTCATCACAAGCAGAAAATGCATTAAAAGTAGCTGTAGAGATTGCAACCAAGCACAATAGTGAAATTTACCTCTTACACTCTTTAGACATGCCCTCTCAAATTCGCGGTGTACAAAACAATGCAAGCATGCCAGAGTCTCTATACTTTATTAAACTGGCAGAAAAAAGCTTTAAAGCGCTTTTAAAAAAAGACTATCTAGGCCCAATTGAGATTCATGAAGCCATTGGGCATGACCAAATATATAGTGATATTAATAGAACCGTAGAAGAAAAAGACATTGACCTTATTGTTATGGGATCTCATGGAGTTAACGGCTTTAAAGAACTTTTTATAGGTAGTAACACAGAAAAAGTTGTGCGCACTGCCAACATACCTGTTTTGGTGATCAAAAACGAGCATAAGGATTTTAACATTAAAGACTTTGTTTTTGCTACAGATTTTGGAGAGGAGAGCCGTTGGAGTTTTACCCAGGCACAAAAATTTGCTAAAGCCATGGATGCCAAAATGCATTTACTATACGTAAACACACCTGCAGGCTTTAAAACTACAGAGCAGGCAAATAGTCTCATGCAAGATTTTATTAAAGACTCTAAAGAAGAAAACCACACCATTAATATACATAACGCCTACTCTGTTGAGGATGGTATTTTGCAGTTTGCTAAAATGAAAAACGCAAAACTAATAGGAACAAGTACCCATGGCCGCAAAGGACTTTCTCACTTTTTTAATGGCAGTATAAGCGAGGATTTAGTAAACCACGCTAACATGCCTGTAATTACCTTTAGAATACAATAATTACATCCTTATAGTTGGCATAAAAAAAACATCCTTACTAGATATAAAGGCATGAAAAAACCCCAGATAGAATTTCTATCTGGGGTTTTTTAAATTGTACTGAATGCTACTTAATTGTTGTGCAAAGTAACTGTACCGTAGGTGCCAATATCCACTTTAGGGACAGAAGCATTATAGGTTGTGTTAATTACATCAATAACTTGGTTCGCTATATATGCATATCCCCTTGGGGTACCATGAGAAGCATCAAGAGAAAAAGCACCACCTGTTACATAGGTTGATGTTAAAACCCCACCATTAAAAGGAATACCAACTGATGCAACTTCATTAAAAGCTGCATTTATATCAACATAGCCAAGACCATTATCAGCAGCCAATCCTTGAATGATTGTGTTGTAAGTATTTGTAATAGAGGTTACAAGTGCTTGTTCTGTTATTGTAAGCACGTATTGATTTGCTACAGGTATTGTAACACCTATAACACCTAATGGATTTGAAGGGTCTGGAGTTACACCAAGAACACTCTGAGCACTTAAAATAATTAAATCATCATCAGTTGCTTGACGTAATTGCCCTAAAAGTGCAGCCGTTTGTGGATCTATACCACCTCCTATAAGGATTGCTGTAACATCTGTTAAATCTACATCTGTCATGATAGGGTAGTTAACACCTTCTACAAAATTAATTTGACGAATAGCAGCCTCATCAGCAGAAATAAAACCAGCTGCAACTAATTGACCTAGTGCGCCGTTATATAAAGCAAACTGTGCATTGACAGCACCTGCTGTTGCAGCATCTAAGGGTATAGATCGAGCTGGAATCGTTGTGTATCCTGGAGAGGACCTTACATCTGGAAGGTTCACTAACACCCCTTTAGCACCATTAGCAGTAAGATCTGCTACATATGAACTCAAGGATTCAGCAAATACACCTGGATCAGTTAAATCAAAATAACTGTAATCGGATGTATTATTATTTCCAGTTTGATCAATACCTGATCCCCCTGAACTTGCGTATGACTGTACATCATTAGTACCTATCCAAAGACTAAAAAAGGTTGGGTCTAGAGAAACTGCATCATCTATTACTGTTGAAGATGCACTAGTTGCAA